>Ga0206804_10003_pt1 | contig 87441 bp, 81 predicted proteins | sample Alteio_BWOrgCont_62_FD_152888 | JGI IMG/M metagenome (GOLD analysis project Ga0206804, IMG submission 152888) | Enriched cells from forest soil in Barre Woods Harvard Forest LTER site, Petersham, Massachusetts, United States -... | ecosystem: Environmental > Terrestrial > Soil > Temperate forest >... | reverse complement strand
CGTGAATCAGGCGTTCCGGATTCCCTTCCGTAGTTTTCTGCCGCGTTTCGCGCGACGTTTTCCGCTGACATTTTATCTCGGCAGCATATCGGGTTTGAGTTTGCTGGTGACCTTTTCGCTGCTGAGATGGGTGATGACCACGGGCGTGTCAGACTGGATGTGCGGATTGATCGCCGTGTTGACGCTGATTTGCGCCAGCCAGTTAGGCGTGTCGGTGGTGAATTGGTTCGCGACGATTCTGGTCGCGCCGTCGCAGTTGCCGCGGCTGGATTTTTCTGAAGGCATTCCGTTGTCGCACGCGACGCTGGTGGTGGTGCCGACGATGTTGACGAGCATCGGCGGCATTGAAAATCTGCTGGAAGCATTGGAAGTCCGTTATCTGGCCAATGGTGACGACCACGTTTATTTCGCGCTGTTGACAGATTTTTGCGATGCAACGACCGAACATAAAACTAACGATGACGAATTACTCCAACGCGTCAGCAAAGGCATCCAGTCGCTGAACCAGAAATATCAAACCGACCGGCCCGGCATTTTCTATCTCTTCCATCGCCCGCGCCGCTGGAATGAACGGGAAAAAATCTGGATGGGTTATGAGCGCAAACGCGGGAAGCTGGCCGACTTGAATAGTTGCCTGCGCGGCGGCAATCGCGATTGTTTTTCCCGCATCATCGGTGATCTCGCGCTGTTGCCGCGCATCCAATATGTCATCACGCTCGACACCGACACGCAGTTGCCGCGTGATGCGGCGCGACAACTGGCGGCGACCATGGCGCATCCGCTGAATCGTCCGGTTTACGACACGAAAAAAGGATTGATCACGGAAGGCTACACGATTTTGCAACCACGCGTCGCGGTCAGTCTGCCCAGTGCGCAGCGTTCGCGGTTTGTGAAATTATTTTCCGGAACTCCCGGGATTGATCCTTACACGCGGACGGGGTCGGATGTTTATCAGGATGTCTTTCACGAAGGCTCGTTCGTCGGCAAAGGTATCTACGACGTGGACGCGTTTGAACGTGCGGTCGGCGGAAAATTTCCTGAGAACCGTATCCTGAGCCACGATTTGTTGGAAGGCAGCTATGCGCGCGCCGCGCTGGTCAGCGATGTCCAATTTTTTGAAGATTTTCCGTCGCGCTATAGCGCCGACGCGCGGCGACGCCATCGTTGGATGCGTGGCGACTGGCAGATCGCAACGTGGCTGCTGCCTCGTCTGCCGGGCGCAGATGTGCGGCAGACGCAAAATCCGTTGTCCGGTTTATCGCGCTGGAAAATCCTGGATAATCTCCGGCGCACACTTGTTCCTTTTTCGCTGCTCTTTCTGTTATTACTCGGCTGGATATTATTTCCGCAAGCCGCGCCGGGGTGGGTGTTGTTCATCCTGACGCTCATCGCGTTGCCGGCGGTGGTGGTGGTGTTCGCGGATTTTTTGCGCCAGCCGAAAGATTTATCGCTCGGTATCCATTTGAAAGATATCGGACGTACTGCCCTGCGACAGATGGGACAGGCAATTTTGACGGTGACCTTTCTACCTTACGACGCCGTGATCAGTCTGGACGCGATGAGCCGCACTCTTTGCCGGCTGATTTTCACGCGCCGCAATCTCTTGGAATGGCAAACCGCCGCTGATACCGAGCGGCAGGATGACGGCGGCCTGCAAAGTTATTTTGCGACGATGATTTCGGTGCCGGTATTGATCCTGGGCGTGGCCGCTTTGTTTTTGATTTTACATCAGCCCGCGTCCGCGACCACGTTCGGGTTTCTGTTGTTATGGACTTTTTCACCGGCCATCGCGTGGTGGATCAGTCTACCGCTGAAAGAAAAACACGCAGAATTTTCCACCGGGCAAATCCGCGAGCTCCGCGTCCTGGCGCGCAAGACCTGGAACTTTTTTGAAACGTTCGTCACCGCCCGGGACAACTGGCTGCCGCCGGATAATTTCCAGGAATATCCGCAACCGGTCATCGCCAACCGCACGTCGCCGACCAACATCGGCCTCGCCCTGTTGTCCACTTTGTCCGCTTATGATTTCGGCTGGCAGTCCCGAGCGAAAATGGTTGAACGCATCACCCGCATGGTGGAAGCGGCGGAAAAACTGGAGCGTTACAACGGGCATTTTTACAACTGGTATGACACACATACCACGAAGCCATTACCGCCACTTTATGTTTCCACCGTGGACAACGGCAATCTCGCCGGCCTGCTGCTGACGCTTCACGCGGGTCTGCTTGAGTTGACGGAGGAAAACCGGGAAGCAACCCAAATCAGCGCCGGCCTGCTCGACGTGCTCGATATTTTAAGAGAGCAAACAGTGGACGCGGCCACGCTGACGCAGATCGCGACCATGGAAAAAATTCTGGACGGAATTTCAAATTCTCCGGCGGAAATGGTGCCCGTGTTAGACCGGTTACTGGAAGCGGTTGGAAAATTGACCGGCGCAAACAACGGGACGAAAAATGAATTTGAAAAATGGCGGTTGATTTTCGAGCAAACCTGCCGCGAGCAACGCGATGAACTTGCCGCCCGGTTTCCGTGGATTCATTTGCATGAACCGCTCAAGGTTCACCTGAAGCATGAAACCGCGCAGGAACTTAAAAAATTGTGGGCCGAATTGAACGCGCCGCCAGGCTTGAGAAGCGTGGCCGAAGAATTTGAAAACTGGCTGGCGACACTTGATGATTTGCACAGCACAGCGCGACTGAAACCCGAATGCACGGAACTGGCGAACGTTTTGTCCGACCTGCGTTCGCTGGTGGATGCGGCGGGACAAACGGCCAAAACCCGCATCCACGAATTGGAAAACCTGGCGCAACGTTGCGATGATCTGGCGCGCATGGATTTCACTTTGCTTTACGATCCGGCGCGCGAACTTTTCTCCATCGGCTACAACGTCAGCCAGCACAAACTTGATGGCAGTTGCTATGACCTGCTGGCTTCCGAGGCACGGCTGGCCAGTTTTGTGGCCATCGCGCTGGGTCAGGTGGAGCAGAATCATTGGTTCCGGCTGGGCCGTTCGCTGACGTCCACCGGCAGCACGCCAACCTTGATTTCGTGGAGCGGTTCGATGTTTGAATATCTCATGCCGATGCTGGTCATGCCGAGCTATGAAAATACGTTGCTCGATTATTCGTGTAAATCTGCGGTGGCGCGCCAGATCGAATACGGCAAACAAATCCATGTGCCGTGGGGCATTTCGGAATCGGGCTATAATCTGCGGGACGCCAGCGCAAATTATCAATACCGTGCGTTCGGCGTGCCGGGACTCGGCTTCAAACGCGGGCTCGCCCAGGACATCGTCATCGCGCCGTACGCGACGGTCATGGCGTTGATGGTTGCGCCGGAAGAAGCCTGCAAAAATCTGGCCGTGCTGGACCGTGAAAAAGCCGGCGGCAGATTCGGACTTTATGAAGCGCTGGACTACACCGCATCGCGCGTGCCGAACGGCCAGACGCACGCCGTGGTCCGTTCGTTCATGGTGCATCACCTGGGCATGAGTTTACTTTCGCTCGCGTACACGTTGCTGGACCGGCCGATGCAACGGCGGTTCAATGCCAATCCGCTTTTCAAATCCGCTGATCTGCTGCTGCACGAACGTGTGCCGAAGAAAACTTCCGTTCTTTATCCGCATGAATTCGAAGCGAACCGCGAACGCGAAACCGCCGCCGCGCCCGAAGAAACGTTGCGCGTCTTCACCGAACCGGACGCCGGGCCGCCGGAAGTTCATCTGCTTTCCAATGGTCACTATCATGTCATGGTCACTAATTCGGGCGGCGGTTACAGCCGCTGGAATGACACGATGATGACGCGCTGGCGGGAAGATGCGACGCGCGATTGCTGGGGCACATTTTTTTATCTGCGCGATGTGGACAGTGGAAATTTCTGGTCGCCTGCGCATCAGCCGACCTTGGAAGCCAAGCCCGGTTACGAAGCGATTTTCAGCCAGGGCCGCGCCGAATTCCGTTCGCGCCTGCATGACATCGATGCGCACACGGAAATCGCCGTGTCGCCGGAAAATGACATGGAAGTCCGGCGCATCACGCTCACCAATCATTCCGACGAGGTGCGCACGATTGAAATCACCAGTTACGCGGAAATCGTCCTGAACACCGCAGCGGCGGAGCTGGCGCATCCGGCTTTCAGCAATCTGTTCATCCAGACCCAAATCCTGCCGCCGCAGAATGCCATTCTCTGTTCACGGCGACCGCGCACTGCTCATGAAAAACCGCCGTGGCTCGGTCACCTGTTACTGGTCAATGGTAAGGAAGTTGAAACCGTTTCGTTTGAAACCGACCGTTCAAAATTTATCGGGCGTGGTGGAAATGTGGCCGCGCCGGCTGCGTTAAAAAATTCCGCGCCTTTGTCCAACAGCGAAGGTTCGGTGCTTGATCCGATTGTCGCCATCCGCCGGACGCTCCGGCTGGAACCCAGAGAAAGCGCTACAGTCACATTGGTCTGCGGCAGCGCCCCGACCCGCGAAGAACTCACCGGACTGATCGAAAAATATCAGGACCAGACGATTGCCGACCGTTGTTTTGAACTGGCCTGGACGCACGGATTGATCACGCTGCGGCAATTGAATGCGACCGAAGCCGAGGCGCAGCTTTATGGCCGGCTCGCGGGCGCGTTGCTTTACAGTCAGGCCGCCCGCCGTGCGAATCCGGCCACGCTGCTCCGGAACCAGCGCGGCCAGCGCGGCCTCTGGAGTTTCGGGATTTCCGGCGACCTGCCGATCGTTTTGCTGTACAGCACGCAAGTCAACCGGGTTGATCTCGTCCGCCAAATCATTCAAGCACATGCTTACTGGCGATTGAAAGGTCTGTCCGTTGACCTCGTGATCGTGAACGAAGATGACTCCGTTTATCGCCAGTCGCTGAACGATCAAATCCGTAATCTCATCGGCGCGGTCAATTCCACGCAGTTGATCGATAAACCCGGCGGAATCTTTTTAAGGCGTGCGGATCAGCTTTCGCCGGAAGATAAAATTCTGCTGGAGACGGTGGCGCGGGTCATTCTGCACGATGAAAAAGGCACGCTCACGGAACAATTACAACAACGCACGCGGCCGGAATCATTGCCGCCACAACTGCGCACGCGCGCACAAAATTCAACGGAATCTCCGGCGGAGCTGCCGGAACGTGAACTGGTTTTCTTCAATGGCCTCGGCGGTTTCACCCCTGATGGCCGCGAATACGTCATCACACTTCAACCGGGCGAAACCACACCCGCGACGTGGGTCAACGTGCTGGCGAATCCCAATTTTGGCACGCTCATTTCCGAAAGCGGCGGCGCTTACACCTGGAGTGAGAATTGTCATGAATTCCGCCTGACGCCGTGGAATAACGACGCGGTGACGGACGTGAGTGGCGAAGCATTTTATATCCGCGACGAACACACGGGAAAATTCTGGTCGCCCACGCCGCTGCCAGCGCGTGGCGAAGCCCCGTACGTTTCGCGGCATGGTTTTGGCTACAGCGTTTTCGAGCACAGTGAAGTGGAAATTTCTTCAGAACTTTCAATTTTTGTCTCCGCGAATGAACCGGTGAAATTTGCCGTATTCAAATTAAAAAATAATTCGCAACAGCGGCGGCGTCTCTCCGTGACCGGTTATTGGGAATGGGTTCTGGGTGAACTGCGCGCAAAAAACGCGATGCACGTCGCCACGGAAATTGATCCGCAGACCAACGCTTTGCTCGCACGAAATCCCTATAATACGGATTTTGAAGGCCGCATCGCGTTCGTGGCCGGTAGCGAAATGGCGCGTTCGGTGACTGCCAGCCGTTCGGAATTTTTCGGACGCAACGGCACGCCCGCGCGACCCGCGGCGCTCTACCGGACACGGCTTTCCGGCAAAACCGGTGCGGGTTTTGATCCATGCGCGGCGATGCAGGTCCAGTTGGAATTAGAGCCGGGACAGGAACGGGAAATTTCCTTCATCATCGGTGTGGGAAAAACTCTTGAACACGTCCGCGACCTCGCGCAGCGCTTTCAAAATCTGCCGGCGTGTCACGAAGAATTACAAAAGGTCCACGATTTCTGGGAACACACGCTGGACGCCGTCCATGTCGAAACGCCCGAACCGGCGCTGGATCTGCTCGCGAATGGCTGGCTGTTGTATCAGACAATCTCCTGCCGGTTGTGGGCGCGCACGGGATTTTACCAGTCCGGCGGCGCGTTCGGTTTTCGCGATCAACTACAGGACTCGATGGTGCTGGTGCATACGCATCGGGAATTATTACGCGAACAATTGTTGCGCGCAGCGGCCCATCAATTTCGCGAAGGCGACGTGCAACACTGGTGGCATCCGCCGGCTGGCCGCGGCGTACGCACGCATTTTTCCGACGATTATCTCTGGCTGCCCTACGCGACGTGTCGTTATGTCGAAGCGGTCGGCGATACCGGCGTGCTCGACAGTGAGATTCAATTTCTGGAAAGCCGCGCGCTGCGGCCGGACGAAGAAGCGAATTACGATCTGCCGCAACGCTCAGCAGAATCGGGCACGCTGTATGAACATTGCGTACGCGCGATTAAAAACGGATTGAAATTCGGCGAACACGGATTACCGCTGATGGGCTGTGGCGATTGGAATGACGGTATGAATCTGATCGGCGAAAAAGGCAAAGGCGAAAGCGTCTGGCTCGCCTTTTTTCTCCACGACGTTCTGAAAAAGTTTTCCGCTCTGGCTGAACGGCGCGGTGATAAAGCTTTTGCCGCGCAATGCGATGAGCAGGCAAAAACTTTGCGCGAGAACATCGAGAAAAACGCATGGGACGGCCAATGGTATCGTCGCGCCTATTTTGACAATGGCGAACCGCTCGGTTCAGCGGCCAATCCCGAATGTCAGATTGATTCGCTGCCGCAAAGCTGGGCGGTCATCTCCGGTGCCGGCAATGCCGATCGCGCCCAGACTGCACTGGATGCCGTGGCACATCGTCTGGTGCGGCGCGAGGCAAAATTGGTTCAACTCTTTGATCCACCTTTCGACAAATCACCCATGGAACCGGGTTATATCAAAGGTTACGTTCCCGGTGTCCGCGAGAATGGCGGACAATACACGCACGCCGCGATCTGGACGGTGATGGCCTTTGCGCTGGCGGGCGATACGCCGCGTGCGTGGGAATTATTCAAGCTCATCAACCCGGTGCTGCACGCGCAGACACCGGAAGATATCGCCGGCTACAAAGTCGAACCTTATGTGATGGCGGCGGATGTTTATAGCGTGCCACCGCATACGGGGCGCGGCGGTTGGACCTGGTACACCGGTTCAGCAGGCTGGATGTACCGGTTGATCACGGAAACCTTTCTGGGGATTGAAGTCGTGATCGATGAATTACATTTCACGCCGCGCGTTCCCGCAGAATGGAAATCGTTCAAACTTGATTATCGTTTTCGCGAAACGACTTATCATATCACTTGCCTCAACCTTTCAAGCAACTGGAAAACGGCACCGGCTGTTTTTGTTGATGGAAATAACCTGCCACAAACGACGCTCAAACTGGTGAATGACCGGCTGGAACATTCCGTGGAAGTAAAATTTCAAATATAAAAACCACGAAATTTAAACGACTGTCCAAAATTGCAAATTGCAGCTTAGTTTTGTCTGGCGGCTTGCAAATCGCTCTTCCATTTCCCGTGGTTTTTCTGATTTCTTCGATTTGCCGCGAGAAAATTTTTGGCATTTAAAAAGCTGAGTGAGATGCCGGAAAGCGTCGCAAGGGTGAAATTGAAATATTTATCCGATTGTTCTGTGAGCAAATGTTTGCCGCACGGTCCGGGTCGTCAGTTGCGTCCGCTTCCAATTTTATTGTTACCACCATTTTTATGCAACGCAACCAGCCCAAACGCATCCTCGTCGTTGATGACGACGCTTGTATCCTTCAAATCAGTGCTTCTGCCTTACTCGCCGAAGGATATTTAGTGGACACCGCCGAGGACGGAGAACATGGGTGGAATGCTTTATCAAGTTTCCAGTCTTCTAATCCACAAGGATACGATCTTCTGATCACCGACAATAATATGCCCCGATTGTCAGGTATTGAACTGATCAAAAAAGTGCGTTCTGTCTTTGCGGATTTACCGGTGATTCTAGCTTCGGGAACGGTACCTCCAAACCTCGAAAATCTTAATCTGGCTGCGGTTATGCACAAACCGTTCTTTCCCAGTGCGTTGATACAAGCAGCCCAGGCGATTCTTCAACCCGATTCGTCGCAAAGTCTTTCTGCATAAAACCGGAATACCTGGACGTTTTTGAAATAATTTTATCAATGCAAATTGAAGCCGAAAAATATATGATGCATCTTAATATTGCCAAACCGGAGGCCGGCAGCCTCACGCTATTTCAAATTGCCGCCCTGGTAGAGATTCCCGGTTTCCCGCGATTTACCATACCTCTACTCGCTCACCGAAAAGAAGCTGGTGAACGTAAAATTAAAAGCCGCAAAACAGATGATACAAAAACACAAGCACACTTCTTTTCTGTTAATTCATACGGCTCAAAAACGGGTCACGTTGCCGTTATTTAAAAAATCTTTGCGAGATTCGATAGTTCGGGCCGGTTGTTGAATGACCTTATAATTAATGAAATTAAATGAATTCTGCGTTCAAAATATTTTTTCTCTGTGAAGACTGGTTATCGGTGAATCGCGCGAATGATCTAAAGATAAGACTGGCTCAAAATTGCCAGAATCAAGTCATCATCGAAGCTGATTTTTGTGAATATGCCCGTCTCAGCCATCCCCGGCTGAGAGAATTGGCCCTGACTAAAGCGATCAACTCGGATATGATTGTCATCTCAGCCAATGGAACCGAAGCCATCCCGGAATTTGTACAGGACTGGATGAATGAGACTGATAAGTCATCCCAGGAAAAAAAAGCGTATGCCGAATTCCTCCATGAAGAATCTCATGATAAAGCAACGACTTTTCACCGGTTTATGGACAATTGGGCGTCACAAAGGGGAACTGTATTGTTTTCGAATCTGTTTCCTAATGGAGAAGCCACACTCTAGAGACGGCGTGCCTTCAATCTGACAAAGCCTGCTGCCGCTTTATACGTCGAGAAACTGAAACGGCAGGTGGAAAATCAGATAGCAATCTGATCGGGCATCGTTTGAAGATTCACAAACCGCCAGCAGATATGAATGATTTTTAACTCCGATTGCATGCCGTATTGAGTAAAAAATTGAGGTTTTCCACCGGAGTTTTCCTGCTTAATCACGACGGAGTCGAGGTTGCTTCCGCTTTAATTTCCGCATCGGGATCTGGGGTTTCATTTACGACTAATGCCTGACACAATACAAAGCCGTTTACTTCGTCGCCATTCGCGTAAGGATTACCGTATAAAGTGTACCCCTCCTGCAATAATTCACTCACTGCCCGGTCAAGCTCAGCGGTCGTTGAGCCGACAATTGTTTTGTACTTTGTTATGATCATAATATTTATAGCGAGTAAACGGTTAGTAGCCTTAGACCATTTAAATTGCAACGCGCCAATTTATTTTTCATGCAAATTTCATGTTTTGCAGGGATAGGCCAGCAGCCTCCAGTTTTTATTTAGCAATTTCAAAGCCATCTTGAAAAGCTCCACAGAGTCTGTCATTCACCCCATTACTGCCGAAACCAATCGTTCTCTAAAAAGAATTTTAAAATATGCCTCTCCTTTTCAATGCTACCGCGACAATTATTACCATCAGTTTTCATTCGAGAATTATTATCCTCAGCATCAGGTTTTTCAAAGATTTTTGGTTTAGATCAAAGGTCAAATCATCACACCGGTGCCTGGCATTCTTAAAGCTGGCCATTAGCTGAATGTCATGAATAAAAACTCCAAATCTTTAGCGCGACCGGTTTTGACTTTGATTTTTGTCCTGAACGTATTTCAGGTGCTTGGCACCGGCAGTGTGACGTTGACATGGAGCCCCAGCGCAAGTTCTGATGTGACTGGTTATTATGTTTATTACGGTTTAACCAGCGGCATTTATAATTATGAGATTTCCGCAGGAAACAATACCAGCGTGACGATTTCCAATCTGATTGAAGGAGCGACCTATTATTTTGTCGCCACTTCACATGATGGAGGTGAAAGCCCCTTTTCCAGCGAAGTGTCTTACACGGTTCCATTAAATCCGTCTAATCCACCGGCCTCGATCACGTTGTCATTAAGCTCCACCAACGGGTTTAATTTTTCCGTTTCCGGGCTGGATAGCCGTCAATATGTAGTGGAAGCGTCGACCGATCTGGTTCATTGGACACCGGTGATGACCAATTCCGTACCTTTCACCTTCACGGCTAGCAATACAGGGCAAAACAAGCAGGAATTCTTTCGCGCAGTTTCATTTAATGTTACCGCAAGTCCATCTACACCGCCAATGGCCAGGCTTGCGGCGCCGGCCCGCTTGAACGGGCAGTTTAGTTTCACCGTTTTAGGAGCAAGCGGCAGTCAATATATAGTGGAAACATCAACAAATTTGACGCAGTGGACGCCGGTGACGACCAATACCGCGCCATTCACATTTTTGGGTAGTAATATGAATCAATTCAGTCAGCAATTTTACCGGGCAATTTTATTGAACTAGGCGCGAAAAATTACCATGCGAAGTCCAATACAACCGTTGGGCAACCGTAGTCGGACCAACCATGGAACATCGATTGAGTACATAATTGCTCATCAGGAAATATTGAATCCTCACCATGAAATTAAAATTAATCGCAAAAAATAAAGAAACTCCGGAGGTTATATCCTTTATCTTTAAGCCTTCCAGACCCCTGAATTGGAAAGCCGGGCAATTCGCGCATTATATGCTGAACCATATGCCGACAGATGATCGCGGATCCGACCGCTGGTTTACCATCGCTTCCGCTTCATACGAACGGCATTTAAAACTAACCACCAGGTTTGCGAAGACACAAAGCAGTTCTTTCAAGAAGAAGCTCAAAGCGCTCAAACCCGGCGACTCGATTGAAATCTCTGATGTGGACGGTGACTTTGTTGTCAACGACCTAAAACGACACTACGTTTTCATCGCCGGCGGTATCGGCATAACTCCATTTCGATCTATCCTCAAAGAGACAGCGCATGCGGGAACTTCCTTGCATGTCACGCTTCTCTATGCAAACCGGGATAAACATGTCGTTTTCAAGAAAGAATTGGAATCAATGGTGAAACAGAATCCAAATCTCGTTATTCATTATATATTCGGCCCCGGGCAGATCAGCAAGGTAACGATCAAAAAACTAGTGCCGGATCTGAAAAAACCTTTGTTCTATATTTCCGGTCGGGAAGCGATGGTGGAAAACGTCGGAAATATGTTAAATAAGCTGGGAGTGCCTAAAAAACATATCAAACAAGATTGGTTCCCCGGTTATTCTGTAATTTAAACTGGATGAATTTTCCGGGCGCGGCGGTTATTCAAGCTGTTTGTCAGTCTGATCAGATACTGTTTAATGAGCGTGAAATTTTACAGAGCTATTCAGATATAAAAGCCGGACTGGCTCGCCCAGTCCGGCTTTTGCTTTTATCAATTTTCTGATGCGCCTCAATCAGGATCATAGTCCCAACCATAACGGACAGCGATACGGTCATCTTCCCATGCCCGCTCCGGATCTGTCATTTTCCAATCCTGTCGGAGTTGATCTTCCAGTTCATCATCCCATTCCGGATAATCATCACCATATTGAGAACGCGCCCCGAAACCAAAACGATAGGCCGGCTCCAGATCTTCATAAGTGGCATATCCACGGGGAGGAATTGCTTCCTTTCCGGCGGCCTGTTTGATTGTATCTTTTGCACTTTGATTGGTGTCCGGCTCATCGCCGCCAACGTCGTGCCTGGTTTGATCCCAATCACGTTTGAATGCTTCTTTCGTACGTTCCCAGGCAGAATCATATTCACGGTTCCACCAGCGCGGGTTTTTATAGGTAGTTGTGTTCATAGTATCATTTATTTGTTGCGTATGGGTTACATGATTCTTCTTGCAAGCTATGTGCCAATTCAGCGGTTTCGTTTTATCACTTCATTTGATCAGCCTCAGGGGACTCATTGACGACCATCGCCTGACATAACATTGAGCCGTTTACCGCGTCGCCGTTTGCATATGGATTACCGTATAAAATGTACCCCTTCTGCAGTAACTCATTCACCGCCAGATCAAATTCAGTAGTGGTTGTGCCAATGATGATTTCACATTTTGATATTTTCATAAAATCCTTTGGAATAGTGATTTATCGACTTCGATATTGTTTTGATTGCAATCATAAAATTTGTTTCATGCGAATTTCATTTTTAAAATTAACGACATAAGAACCTGATTTCTTTGAGCAATTTTAAAGCCACCCGAAAAATCCTTATCATGAAAATTGACCATGCGCATTGACTGCCACACCTACTGCCTCACCTCCGGCAACAACTCTACAAAGCGCTTGGCTATGAAAATGCAATCTGCATATCTTCTTTTTCATTTTGCAAACTGCTAAATCGGTTCAGTTGATAAAATTTCTGACAAACTCTCGAAAATCTTCAATATTACGCGCCTAACCATACCTGGCAAAGTTGAAGCTGGTAAACAAACCTGGATAATGGAACGACGGAATGGATTAGCCGGGAGATGGGAGATTAACTCTCTTCTTCGACTGGCTTTGACACACCCAACATTTTCATCTTCCGTAACGAATTAAATAGCTTTATTTTTATGAAAGAAAATCTCGCCGGCAAACGGGTGGCAATCCTCGCAACTAACGGTTTTGAACAAAGTGAGTTAGAAAAACCACGTGCAGCATTGGATGCCGCGGGTGCCTTGACTGAAATCGTTTCACCTCAGCATGAGCGGATTTGGGCGTGGGATAAGGATCAGATTGGTGACCTGGTGCCGGTAAATGTCTCGTTGGAAATGGCGGACGTTTCTGATTACGACGCCCTGCTGCTTCCGGGCGGCGTGATGAATCCCGATAAACTCCGTTCCATACCCGAAGCGGTTGAATTTGCCCGGGCTTTTTTTGAAGCCGGCAAACCGGTGGCCGCCATTTGCCACGGGCCGCAATTGTTGATCGAGGCCGATGTGTTGCGGGGCCGGAAAATCACCTCTTATCCTTCCATAAAAACGGATTTGATCCATGCCGGTGCAGAATGGGTAGATGAGCAAGTCGTGGTGGATCAGGGGCTCGTCACCAGTCGCAAACCTGATGATATTCCGGCTTTCAACGAGAAGATGATTGAAGAATTTGCTGCCGGTATCAACGCGGCACAACATGCCTGATTCTTTGTCAGTAATACAGATTGACCGTTGTCAGGATCTTTACAAAAGATTGCTCAAAGCATCATTGTGCGAAACTTTAAGACATCATGAATTATAATCCGTTCGCAGGATCCCATGACAGTGCGCAACGAATCGAAGTAGACCCGCCGCGCAAGTCAGCCGGTACTAAAAAGCAACCCGATTATACTATCAAAGGCGGGAAGATTACTTTCAATCCTGTCGTCAAACGGCAACATGAGCTTTTTTCTAAAAAGCACCGGCATTATCTGAGCGACGCCAGGTGGAGCAGCTTTCTGACGACACCCGTGATCCTGTCCTGCATCATTCCGATTGTACTGCTGGACTTATGGTCCACGGCTTATCAGGCTATTTGTTTTCCAGCGTACGGCATCCCGAAAGTGAAGCGAAGTGATTATATCATTTTCGATCGTAATCATCTGCGTTACCTCAATTCCATTGAACGCCTCAACTGTGCTTATTGCGGCTACGTCAACGGCCTGATTGCGTACGCTCAGGAAATCGCCGGACGCACGGAACAATATTGGTGCCCCATCAAACATGCCTTACGCCTGAAGACCGCGCATAGCCGTTACGGTCATTTTCTGGAATACGGTGACGCCAAACAATACCGCCAGCACGTTGAGGAAGTCCGTCATGGATTCGAAGACGTAAAATGGAAATAAGCAGATTGTAAAACCTGCGGCTTGGAATGGGCATCTCTGCGGCCGCCCGGATAATAAAATCAAATTTGCAATCGCACCACTTATCCTCTGGTACATCTAAAATTCTTAGCCGGTTTCAATTTGCAGTCATGGCAACCAATCTCACTTCGTAAATTCTTCCGTTTTATACGTTTGACGCAGGTATTTCTTCTGGAAAAAAACCGGCGCATATCTTTCGCATCGAAATGAAAAGTTCCTGGCACTCGATAAGCTATTCAATACTCAATAAAACATCATATTTATGAAAACCATGATATTAATGAGCCTGTTTGCTGCCACTGCTTTGTTGACTGGTTGCTCGACCAATAGCACCGTGGCTGATCATGATCGGCAAGCTGACCCAACTAAAACCGTGACAGTTTTCTCAATCAAGCCGGCCGGTGCTCAAACCATCGGTACGATCTCAACGAATTCTTATACGGGGTTGACCTTGAATCAGGTCTATCAAGACGCATTACATAAGCTTCAATGTCAGGCGGGGCAAATGGGGGCAAATGGCTTAGTGATTGAGAGCACGAATGATGCAGCCCTTATGGGAGCCAGAATAACTGCGGAAGCAATCTTTGTTCCCGCCTTGAATAATTGGGACGGGCTGGCTGCAGATGAAAACTATTGGTATTTGAAAAAATAAACACACCCAGAAGCCATCAGACAACAAATTTTTATGTTAAAAAAATTCATCGAACAAAATGGCCGGCAATTTGAACTTCGATTTAATGTGATCGACGAAGGAACGATGTATAAGGTTCATCTCTTAAGCGGGAAGAGCGAGTTAAGAGATTTTGTGATGACCGCAAATGAGGCCCGTGACAGACACTTAAATGCTGATCGTGTCATTTTTGATTACCTGAGTCAAGAAGCTGAAAAAGAAATCAAGGCCGGCCAGATTGAATTGCCTTGAGATTATCTATTTTAATTCTTTCTAAAAAATATCAGACTTTCGCGTTAGCAGTAAAAATGCACTGAATATTGCCTCACGCCTTGCAAAAAATCCGCTCCGGAAATTTGAGCTATACGAAGATTTCAAAAATCATGGCTGATACATACGGTTCCCTAAAAGAACCACTTTCCACGGACATGGCACATATTTTGCAAAGAGGCTTGCATATGAATTTTCGTAAAAGAAATGCAACCGGAAAAATCGCAGGTTGCCTGACAGGATTTGCCATTACTTTATCTTTCACCGGATGCACTACCATCCAAACCACGACACCGGCACGTTCCGCCACAGAACAATTGCTATTGAGCACCTCGGTAGATCGGGCTTTAGCTGACGTTGATTTATCCATTTTTGCCAATCGGAAAGTTTATTTAGATACGACATATTTCGACAGTTACGATCCCAAATATGCCATCGGAACGATCCGTGATGCCCTCAGCCGCGAGGGCGCATTGCTGATGGATACCGCTGCGGCCAGCGACGTTATCATCGAAGCCCGCAGCGGCGGCCTCTCCATTGATAATGCCGAAACTCTGGTTGGTATTCCGACGATGGGAGTGCCGATTCCGTTTGCCGGCGCCATACAGATTCCGGAAATGGCTTTCTACAAATCCGACCGCCAGCATGGTTTCGCAAAAGTCGCCTTACTTGCCTTCGTCAGGGTATCCCGTGAACACATATATTCCAGCGGAGATTTGGACGGCAAATCTTACAGCAAATATTATAAACTTCTCGGTTCGTCCTGGGCCAGAACGGATATCCCGGAAAAGCACAAAGCCTGCGATAAGGAAAAATATGAAACCTGGTTTCCGCAGTATGATCGCGAGGCGCTGACTACGTCAGTCAGTTCAAATTCCATACCGGCTTCAACAAATACTGTTGCCGCTACTAATTCTCCTTCCATAAAATCATCCGATACAAACAAGCCGCCGGTCAGTCCGGTGTCAGCAACTAATGCTCCTCCTACGCATGTCACCAATACAGTGACAAATTAGATGAATAATTGAGGCGGTGAAAAGCAATAGGTTATCCCGCCTTGATAGGATTCATCTAAATTATTAGCGACTAATATGAAGGGGTCCGGCTTGATATCATTTTGCGATTTCCAATAATTTTTAAAATCGATGAATTTTGCACAGTGCAATTGCTTTATGCAAAGTCCTGAATCTACTAAAGACAACTTATCAACCACGATGCCCCTTAATACCGGCTGGCATGTTTTTCGCTTAAACTTATGGCATGAGCAAATATTTAATGAAAAACACAAATGGACATTATATGAATATGAAATCAATCACTAACGTGGCCATTGTAATCGGTATCTCTCTGGCCGCCGGAGTCTCGCTGGCTGACGACACCAATTCACCGGCGCAATCTTCCCTGCTGCCTCCCGTGACCGCTTCAGATTTCACCTGGAACGCCAGCGTGGCTAATCTCAAGGAAATCCGGCTGGCGGAGTTTGCCGAACAAACGTCCACGAATGATGACGTTAAAACCTTTGCCAAAAAAATGATCCATGATCATTCGACGGCCAATCGCCGGCTGACAAAGATGGCGATGAAGGATAATTTCAACCTGCCGGATACAAATGCATTTTACATCGTGGTCAACGATGACCAGCCGATTAAACAGGCGACTCAACTGATCACACATGAAACTCCTGAAAGCGCATTGAAAGACCAGCAAATTGCGGCGCAACAGGTGGAAGGTTTTAACGGCCAGGCCTTCGATCAGGCTTACGCAGCGGCCATGGTAAAAGACCATGCTGATGCCATTCAATTGTTTGAGAACGCTTCTGAAAATGTAACCAACGAAGATTTGAAGCGCTTTGCCACGAAGATGCTGCCGACACTTCATCATCATTATGAAATGGCGCAAATGCTCCAAACTAATGTCGGTGATATGCAGGCGACCAATATGCCAGGCGCAGGCTCAGCAACGAATTCCATGCCGGTTTCGCCCACCGTTGGAATGTAACACGCCGGTCTGAATGCCGATCAAAGGCCACAGTTCGACTGTGGCCTTTGATTTCATAAATCGGAGATCATAACCCGTTGTAGAAACCGGGTTGTTGCAGAGACCGGATGAAATTCACGATTTTAATTTCCGGATCACTTTAAAATTCCGCCTATGATAGGAAAACTGAAATCCCGAAAATTCCGGCTGTATTCGCGCAAGCGTGACCCGAAAACGGGCCGGCGGCGGCAGGCAGGAGCTTTCAATTCTCATGACGCCGCCGAACAGCATGAGCGGCCGGTTCAGTTCTTCAAATATCATGGATAAAATTAACCGTGCTTTATAAGCAGGAGGAACGATTATGAAAAAGCTATTGCCGGACATGATTCCAGCCGTTTCGACTTTGATCGAAGCGCTCAATGAGAAAAATTTCAACCTGGCGATCAGTTGTTTTACGTCTCAGACGATTGTGCGTGATGGCGGATATGACTACACGGGAATCGAAAAAATGACAGACTGGTGGCATCAACGGGCAACCCTTAATTCGCAAATGAAAATCGGAGATGCTTTCGAAGAAGATGGTTTCGTGGTGGTGAAAATTACGGGCAATGAAAATTTGTCCAGACGGCCGGTCGCGTTCGATTTCCGGTTCACATTTGTAAATGACAAAATTTCTACGCTGGATATTTCCTGATGAATTCCAGCTCTTCCGATTGACGCTGCATTTTACCTTTTGATTATGCAAAAAACGGGAATTTTTAAACCGGCTGGTTTATTTTCCCATTAAATCAAACGGCATTTTCCATGCTCTTCAAAGGGATATGTCAAAACAAACAGAAAATCCAATGCGGGATCTTGGCGAAGGGACTTCGATGAGCGGAAAAACGGACCGGTCATTGATCACTTCCGAATTGATCGAAGAACGGGCGGCGGAACTGGCCTGGATCAACGGCCGTACTAAAAATCAGATCACGGAATCTGACCGGATTCTGGCGAAAAAAGAATTGTTCGCTGATGAAGCGGCGAATGATCCGGCGGATGACGCTGAAATCGTCGCGGGAGGCATGGGGTACCCGCCGACTTCTACCGGACACCAGACTCCAAAATATCTGCCGGACGATGATGAAATCGAAGAGAAAACGATTCAACATGGCGTCGATGAAGCAGAGCACGAAACCATGGTTCAGGCGAGCAAATCAAAAACGCGTAATTCCGGGTAAAGCAAGTTAGGTATCAGATTTAAAACTACCCGGCTCTATCGCTGCCCATTTCTACAAGTAAGCAGTGTTGGTAACATTGGGCACCCAAGGTTAATTCAAAATTTAAACTGATATTCGATAACGTGGGCGTTTTGCATGAAGTAAAGCCGCAGCATTGCATTTAAGATGCAAAATCTAAAATCGATTGTCTCTCTTCAAACCCATTTTTGCAATAAAGACCCTGATTAACCTGGATTTCGAGGGCAACTTACAACGTGGCATAGTTATCGCTATAAATGAATAACAGAAGAACTTATAAAATAAAACTATAATAAATTTATGCCACTTATCTCCCTTATCATCACCTTGATCGTGATCGGCGTTTTGCTCTGGTTGGTCAATTCTTATATTCCCATGGATGGTAAGATTAAGAATATTCTTAATATCGTCGTGGTGATTTGCGTAGTGATCTGGCTTTTACATGCCTTCGGCGTGATCGGCAGCGTGAATACCGTTCCGGTTCCGACGGTGCATTAAATCTGCCGGAAAACCGGAAACGAAAGGCTTTCGTTGCGATAATTACCGCCTGAGTTTCCGGTCAAATTTCACCACCGCGAAGGTTTTAATTAAACATTCGCTTTTGACTTAACCGTGAGCAAGGCGCTCTCAAGTAACTGAATGCGCACAGGTTTGGTCAAATGCGCGACAAAACCGACCATCTTACCGCGCGCAATATCTTCCTCCATGCCATAACCGGTAAGGGCGATTCCTTTCAGGCCATAACGCATGCGTAATTCATTCATGAGATCGTTGCCATTGCCATCAGGCAAACCGAGATCAGAGATCAATAAATCCAATTTATTTTCACCGGCAATTTCCCGGGCGGCGGCGATAGAATCCGCCGTAAACACTTTATAATTTCTCCGGCGAAGTAACTGCGCCATGACATCACGGGTTGCGGTATGGTCTTCGACCAGCAAAACGGACGTTTCCACAATAACGTTGTCAGACGATTCATTAGTCTCCGGCTTTGCGGGATTAGAATCATCGTTTTTGGGTGTTTTGTTTACCTTAAACAAAGGCAAAGTTACGATGAAAGTTGTGCCTTGATTCGGACCGGCGCTGAACGCCTCAATTTTTCCTGAATGTAATTCCACCAGATTTTGGCAGATCGCCAATCCCAATCCCAATCCGCCAAAACGGTGGGAAGCGCCACCGGCAGCGTGATCTCCCTGGGCGAAGGCGGTAAAGACCCGGGCAATTTCATCGGCGTTCATGCCGATACCGGTGTCGGTGATCTTTATGAGAAGCTGTTGGTCGACATCGTCTAAGGTCTCAATCGTGATTCTTCCTTTAGCCGGAGTGAATTTGATCGCATTCTTCAAGACATTCCAAAAGACCTGTTGCAGCCGCACGGCATCGCCATAAACCACCGCAAACAGCACGCCGAATTTGATGTCCAAAGTAAGATCTTTTTCCCGTTGCTCAGCTTCGATCGTCTTGACCGCATCGGCTAATACATCGTGAATGTTCAGCAAGGTCTTATTTAAAACTATTTTGCCGGTCGTGATGCGGGTCAGATCAAGCAGGTCATCAATCAACGACGCTTCTAACTCAATATTCTTACGGATAGTCTCAAAACTCAGACGTACTTCTTCCGGTAATTGATAATTGGCGGCCGATTCGCTGGCGATCAAAAGCGCAGGATTTAAGGGCGTCCGCAATTCGTGGGATAATGCCGCCAGAAAATTATCTTTCGTGCGGTTCGCCGATTCAGCCTTTTCACGGGCCAGTTTCTCGCGCTGAAAACTTTCGGTCAGTTTCTGCTCCGCGCGCCGGCGTTCCGTGATATCGCGGGCGATATTGGAAGCACCGATGACTTTTCCGGACACATCAATGACCGGCGAAATCATCAACGATACTTCGAGCAAGCTTCCGTCTTTGCGTTGACGAACCGTTTCAAAGTGTTCAATTTTCTCGCCGTTACGGATGCGGTTCAGGATGTCGGACTCCTCCGCCAGATGGTCATTCGGAATAAGGATCCGGATCGGCTTTCCGATAAGTTCTTCGATTTCGTAACCAAAAAGACGCGCCGCCCCTTTGTTGCAACTTTTAATGACCCCATCCAGATCTTTACTGATGATCGCGTCGTCCGAAGATTCTACGATCGCTCCCATCCAATGATTGGCCTCTTCAAATTTCTTCAGTTCCTTGGCGGTATTTTCTTTATCCACCGCCGTGGCCAGATATTGAGCGATCGTTTTTAACAGGTCAGATTCTTCGAAGGCGATCTGTTTCCGGTTCCAACTGGCAAAACAAAGAACGCCCAGATTTTTATTATCAACTTTCAGGGGAATGGCGATCGCTGCCGAAATTTTTGCCTTCTTTAAAAGAGTGTATTCGGGTTCGGTGCGACTATAGATGGAATCAAAGAAAGCCGGTTCCTGCCGGTTGGCGACTTCGGAAAGAAGCGGATATTCCAGAAAATCTTTTTGTAACTCATCGGCAATGCCGCCGGCTGTATAGAGTTTGATCGGACTTCCCTGACTCTCCTGCAGATAAAGGAAAAAAGTATCGAAATCTAAATTCTCGGCAATTTTGAAAAAAAGCTGCCGGATAGTTTTCCTCGGCTCATCAGATTTCAGCAGATGAACCAGCGCCCAGGAAAGAACTTCATCACGGCGATGCTGTGAGTGGAAATTATCCGCCTGACTTTCGCGTTGCGTGACATCTTCGATGACCACAATGACACCGAACACCTGCCCTTCAAAAAGCAAAGGCGCTACCCTGGCAGTCTGCCGCATCGGGCCGGTTTCACGATAGTCCAGTTGCGAGCGGAATGGCAGAAGATACCGGTGCAAAGCGGTTGAAAGAATACTGGTTTCCCCTTCCAAAGCTCTTTGGAGCGGCTGCGTCAGTTTTCGTTCGACCAGCTCGGGAAAGACTTCAATCAGCTCGCGGCCGACGACGTGCGCCGAGGAAAGCCCGCTATGCGATTCCATCCAGCTATTCCAGGTTTTTATGCGCAGCGATTGATCCAGCGTGAAGACACCATAAGGTGCAAATTGCTGGATCCAGGAAAGAAGTGCCGATTCCTGTTTCTCGATTGAGATGTTCCCCTTGTCCCCCATTAGCATTGTGGTTACTTCAGTTCACGGTCTTCCCATTTCTTGAGCTCTGAAAGTAGCGTGGCGAGTGAAGTCACGCCAAGGATGATGACGAGATAGCCCCGCACATCACTGGCGCGCAGATGAAAACAGGTATGGATGATCAACGCATACTCCAGACGCTGATTTTCAATGGTCAACGTATGCAGCACGTTTTGCACAGATTCGATCTGCAGCGCCGGGACAGTAAACGAAACCTGGATTTTCAGGAGATTGCCAAAAGCTCCGAGGCAGGCATTCAAAACGATATTGCCGACTTCCGTGATGACTTCACGGGCCGCGCCATCGAACCCGGATACGGTCGGACGGTCGGTGAGCAGACGATTCAGTAGTAAGGCCGCTTCCCGGTCCAGTAGTAATATCCCGTTGCCGGTGATCGGACCGGAAAATACCTGGTTGACGCTGGCGACTTCTCCCTGGATCAAACTTTGCAGCCGGTCAGTGATTTCCGGAATGGTGTGGACGGCGACTTCGGGGACTTCCAGAGAAATACGATGGCCGGTTAGATCCGATAAAGCCGAGGCCGCGCGCGCGTAGCCGATGTTGATCAACTCAGTTAAAGCGTCAGTTTGACTGGCAGTCAGTTCCATAACGTACCTCCTGTCCAGACTAATTCGAGTATCTCAGCCAACTCATCTTTGTTTAGCGGTTTGTTCACCATCGCAGCAGCGCCGCCGGCTTTCACTTGATCGCGCGTTGATCGCTGAATGTCTGCTGTGGCAATGATGACCGGCAGAGAAGGATTCAACTCTTTGAGTTTGTGTAAAACCTCCAGGCCGTACATCCCGGTCATCAACATATCCAGAATGACCAGATCATGCTGACCCAAGGCATATTGTTCTAATGCCTCAGCTCCGCCGGGGGCTTCCTCTACTTCATATCCCATCTCTTCCAGGAATTTTCGACTAAGGCGTCGCGCCAGGGAAGAATCATCCACCACTAATATTTTTCGTTTCATAGTCGATTATTGATCTCCATTGCCATGGAAGAAAGCTTCACTTCCCGATCGCTCAAGCCGGCTTCCACCACGCTTCGAGGCATCCCGTAAATAATACAACTTTCCTCAGATTCGGTCAAAATCATTCCGCCCTGCGCCTTGATCCAGACCGCGCCCTGCAGGCCATCGTTGCCCATGCCGGTCATGACCACGCCCAATACTCTACGCCCGTAAGTTTCCGCGGCGGATTGAAACATCACGTCCACCGCCGGTTTATGGGCCGTGTCCGAAGGGCGAAGGGAAAGTCTGATCTTCACCTGGCCGGTTGAATCCCGTTTAAAAGACAAATGCCGGCCGGCGGGTGCGAGCAATGCCTGCCGCGGTTTCACCACACATCCTTCAGCGGCTTCTTTTACTTCCAACGCGGAAATTTCTCCCAATTTTTCCGCAAAGGGAGCGGTGTAACCCATTGGCATATGCAAAACAATCACCAGTGGCACGGGAAAATCTTTGGAAAATTGTGGCAGAAGATAACGCAACGCCTGGGGTCCGCCGGTGGAAATTCCTAAAACAACAATATCAACATTCTTTGCCGGACCCGCCGCAACGGTAACCGGCTCAGGCAGCGATTGTCCCGGCCGGCCGGTCCGGAACGTCGCCGCGTCCGCTAACTTCACTTTTTCGATCAACTCCTCACGGATCAGTCGCAGCGAGTCATTCGCCAGCGCACTGGGTTTTTGGACAAAATCAACCGCCCCCGCTTCCAGAGCTTCCACGACGTGGCCGGTATCTTGCGGCGAGGCCGTCAAAATGATGATCGGCACCGGGCGGCGGGCGAATTGTTTTTTGACAAAACTGACTCCGTCCATTTCCGGCATGTTGAGATCGCAAGTGATCACATCCGGTTTCAACGTCTCTACCAGTTCCAAGGCTTCTTCGCCATTTTTTGCATGCCCGACCACCTCGATGAAAGGACTGCTGGCAAATATTTCGCGGATGACCTTACGGACAAAGGCGGAGTCGTCAACAATAAGTGTTTTGATCAGGCGCATATCAGCGGATCCGCACGTAGGCGAACGCATTATCAATTTCCTGAAGATCAAAATCCGAAGTCATGCGCAAAAGTGATTCCGCCGCGCCGACGAATAAGTGACCGCCCGCCGGCATTCTAGACGCCATGTTGGCCACGGTCTGCCGGACCGCGTGCGGTGAAAAATAAATAAAAACGTTCCGGCAAAAGATGACATTGACCCGGGCCAGAGCTGCCACATCGGCCGACTCGGCTAAATTCGCCTGACGGAATTTTACGCGCGCGATGATCTTATCATCCAGTTTCCAACCATCCTCCACCGGCTTGAAATATTTCTGGCGCAATTCCAAGGGCAAAGACCGGAATGATCTTTCGCGATAAATAGCACGGCCGGCTTTTTTTAAGGCCATCGGGCTGGCATCGCTGGCCGTGATTTGAATGGGGTAAACATCCAAACCCGCCTCGGCCAACGCGATCGCAATCGAATAAGGTTCTTCACCGGTCGCACTCGCGGCACACCAGATCCGGAACGGAGTCATATGTTTTTGGAACCATTGCGGAATGATGGTTTTGGTCAAGGCATCGATCTGCGACATCTCCCGCCAGAAATAAGTTTCCTGCACAGAGAGAACTTCCCAGGCACGTTCCCACTCGACGGGTTCGTTATCTTTAAGCGCGTAATAGTAATCTAAAAAAGATTGGTGTTCACGCTCGCGCGCCAACGGTTCCAATCTTTCCATGAGTCCATCAATCCGGGCGTCTTCAAAATAAATTCCGGTCCGGTCATGGATCAGATCCCGCAATAACCCCGGCACGCCTTCGGGAAGGCGCGGAAACTTAAGCTCATTTTTCTGACGTGAAACAGTGAATTTCAGGAATGTCCTTGTGATTATTCAGATGGCAACTAAGGCCATCATTCTGATTTTAACTTAACCCTCAGGCTGCACGATTTTTGCTAAGAACTCCCCGGATATTTTTAATCTCTTCGGCATTCTTTTTGGAAATTTCCTGCAGACTGTTGAGCTGTCCCGAAATGGTCACAGCGGAACGGGAATTTTCCACATTGGCCTTCGTGATCGATTTGATCTGTTTGGTGATATTGATCGAACCATCACTGACAAATTTCAAAGCCTTCGTTTGTTCTTTCATCGCCCCGCCCGCCTCTTTGGTCTGCTTTTGAAAATCTACCGTGGCCACCGTGATCTCTTTGCAGTTTTTCGACTGCTCGCTCATGGATTTGGCGAGGCCGGCAAATTGAACGGTCAGTCTTTCCGTTTCTTTCGCTACCTGTTCAACTGCCGTTGACTGTTCGCTCACGGCGCGGGCAGTCGAGGCGGCGCCCTTGCGCATGGACTCAACCGCCTGGACGATTTGCACTGCACCGGACGCCTGTTCGGTCATGGCTTTACGCACCTGGGCGGCCACGCTCGTGGTCATTTGTGCGGCCTTGACCACTTCCCGCGCGGCCTTCGCCTGTTCATTATTCGCCTGCGATACTTCTTTGGCGCCCTTGCGCATTTGCGTGGCGGCCGAAACGATTTGCGCCGCGCCTTTGGCTTGTTCCGCCGTGCTGACGGCAATCTCGCGCGCCTGCACCGTGGCGGTGTTGATGGAATCCGTCACTTTACGAACCGCAATAACCTGGTCATCCGAAGCCCGACTGATCTGATTTACCAGAGACGAACTTTCCGTGATCCCGCTCAGAATGGTTTTCAATCCGCCCAGGCCTTCTTCCGAAAGACGATTGCTCTCTTCCGCGACCTGCAAAGCGGAATTGGCAGCTTCGGTCGCCTCCTGCGTGGCATCTTCCAGACCGCGCACGATCTCAGAAATTTCCGCCGTTGCTTTCGCGCAACGATCGGCCAGATTCCGGACTTCTTCCGCCACCACCGCAAAACCACGCCCCGCTTCACCCGCCCGTGCTGCTTCAATGGAAGCATTCAAGGAAAGTAGATTCGTCCGTTCGGCAATGACATTGATCGTGTCCACAATGCCGGTGATGTCGCGCGTCCGCTTATTCAACTCACGCATGACACCGGTTGATTTGGTCATGGCGTTCGCAACTTTGGCGATGCCCAGAATAGATTTTTGAATCATCTGGCCGCCTTCTTCCGCCTGCCGGGAAACGCGTTGAGAGATTTCCTCGCTCCGCTTGATCAGGCTATTGACGGACCGGCTGGTCTGATCCATTTGCGCGGCATTGGTCGCGGCATCGGCAGCGGCCTGTTTGATGTTCTCGCCGTTTTTGGCAACGCCCTGAATCGACCGCGCCATCTGTTCGATGGACGTGCTGGTTTGCTCAACGGCGGTGGCCAGACTTTCACTCATCCCGCCGACTTCTTCAATGGAAGAGGCCATTTCATTGATCGAAGAAGAAGTCTCTTCGGCCGCCACGGTCAGATCATCGCTGTTGCGGGAAACATTTTTGATGGATTGGCCCATCTCTTCAATGGCCGCTGCATTTTCGGTGATACTGCTCGCCAGGTCTTCCGTATCGCGCCGGATGGATTTAGAAGAAGCCGCAATCTCCTGCATCGCGGTCCGGATTTCCTGGCCGGAAGTTGCCATTTCCTGGGCCGAGGCCGCAACGCTTTGGATCGAGTTCGCAAGATGCTTCACGGAACTCGCCGTCTCCGTCGCACTGATCGCCACCTGATTGATATTGACCGTCACCTGTTCGATGGAGGCGGCCATTTCATTCACTGACGCGGCCGTTTCTTCCGAGGAAGTGACGACGGAGGACGCCTGCCCGGCGGTTTCTTTCAGCGATTTGGCCAGCTCATCGGTGCCGCTGGTCGCACTTTTTAAAATACTATTCTGCTTATCAAATCCGGTCACCAGGCGGACGGCGATCTCGCCGATTTGTGAAGGCGATCCATTTTGAGGAACTGCCGGTGAATCAGTCTTTGAAATATTTAAGGTCGCACTTTTTTTGGGCATAATTAAAAAGATTAAGTAAAGTTAAGCGGCTGCGTTTTCTAAGTTGAGAGTACCGGCCGGCGGTAGTTGGACATCTTCTACTTTCAGGACCGCTTCCAGATTTAAGATCAGCACCAGTCGCTCTCCCGATTGAGCTACAGCGGTAAGATATTTGTCATTGATTCCGGTCAACGTTTCTTCAATCGGTCGCAGATTTTCGCCGGAAAAAGTTTTGAATTCTCTAGCCGTGTCCACGATCAACCCCACCGTCCGGTCATGGATGGTCGCAAAAACAATCCGCGTGCGCAGTGTATTTGCAATTCTGGAAAACCCAAAGCGCAGCCGGAGATTCAAGGCCGGAATCACCTGTCCGCGCGAAAAAACCACCCCGTCAATGGCCGGATTGGCATTGGGAACCGGCGTGACGTGCTCCAGCATGTCGATATGCTGCACGTTGGCGCTCGGCAGGCCATACGTATTCCCGGCCAATTCGAACAGTAAGAAAGATTCCGCTTTGTTTTTCATCTGATTTACCAGCTCAAGAACTTACTTCAGCTAAATTTAAATTTTGATCCGGGCGAACGTTACCGGCGGTCAAGGCCATTCCATCCAGGATCAATACCGGTTTTCCGTCTCCTAATTCGGTCGCGCCGGAAACACCGGCCACCTGGATCAAGGGATCACGAAAATTGCGGACGACTACTTCCCTTTGTCCCAGCACCTTTTCCACCAGCAGCCCGATGCTCCCCCGTTCCGAGGTGATAACGAGGACACATCTTACCCCGGCAATACCTTCCTTCAAATTAAAAAGCCCTGCAAGCCGCGTGAGCGGCAGAACTCCGCCCCGATAAGAAATCATCTCAATGCCGTCCGCTATTTTGATTTCCGTTTCTTGAGCATGAAAAATTTCCCGGACTGAATTTTGCGGGATAGCGCAAATCTGACCGGCGGCCGAAACCAAAAAAGTTTCCGCGATCACGACCGAAAGCGGTAACCGCAAAGTAAATTGAGTTCCCTGCCCTTCTTTACTCTCAAAAGTAAGTTTTCCGCCCAACTCATTGACGGTGGACTGCACCAGCGACATGCCCACTCCGCGGCCCGACGTGCGATCGGCGCTGTCACGGGTAGAAAATCCGGGCGAACAGAGAATATTCAGGATAGCTTCATTATCAACCGTCGGCGGAATTTTTAGTCCGGCCTTTTTTGCGCGTTGAATGATCGCGGCAGTATTGATGCCCTTACCGTCGTCCCGCACTTTGATGATCACAAAATCTCCGGCGGTCGCCGCGCTCAATTCAATGATTGCTTCCTGTGGTTTTGACCTTGCCGCCCGTTCGTCAACCGTTTCAATGCCGTGGCTGAAAGCATTACGGACCATGTGTAACAAAGGGTCTTTTAATTTTTCAATCAGATACTTATCAATCGCCGTTTCCTGGCCGACCAGCTTTAAGCGGACTTTCTTTGAGCTTTCGCGTGACAGATCCCGGATGACAAAAGGCAGCCGTGAAAAAATCTCCGCGATGGGAACGAGCCGGATCCGCATGATGTCTTCCCGCATCTGCCGCAATGACCGTCCGAGCATCCGGTTAGCTTCCTCCACCCCTTGCAAATCCAGGTGCTTTCCATTCGTGTTTAATTGCGACAACTGTACGCCCAGGCGCGACCGGTGGATGACCATTTCACCGATATTCCGCATGAGATCATCCAGCCGCTTAAGGTCAACCCGGACAATATGAGACGGAGCAAGAAATGGACTGTGCGCTTCTTCTATAACCGTTTGATTGACATTGGATGAAACAGGATCTCCGGTTTTTGGTTCGGCCTCCGATCCAATTGTTACTCCTTTGGCCTCCCATTCCCCGGCGTCCACCGGGATTTGTTTCGCGGCGATCAAAAACTCAAAAGTGATGATTCCTTTGCCTTTAACCACCGGCGTAGATTTAAGTATTTTACCGATCTGTGAAAGCTGTTCCCGGATCGTGTTGACGTTTATATTCCGCGCGATCAATTCTTTAGTCGGGGCAAACGTGTACTTCCAAATACTTGCTCCCGGCAGATCAGCTTCTTTAAAGTCCTTGGAAGATATTTTTTCCTGATCGCTGACCGGAGTAAAGGCCGTGTCAAAACCCGGCGAAACTTGAACTAAAGATTTTACTTCTGCCAGCAATGATTCATAGGCCGGCATCGGTTTCCGCAAACGAAAAGCGGCGACGATCTGTTCCAGTTTATGAATGATGGCATTCAGGACGCCCGCTTCCTGCTCACCCATTTGGATCTGTCCGCCACGCATCAAACGAAGTAGATCTTCTCCGGCGTGCGCCAGGCTTTCTGCAGATGCCAGCCCGACGATGGCTGAAATTCCCTTGAACGAATGAAAATTGTGAAAAAGCTCGCCGATTTTTTCCGGGCCGCAGACTTCATTCTCAGATGTTTCAATCGCGAGAAGAATCCGCCGGATGTTTAGCAAATGTTCATCCGCCTCCGTAAAAAAATCATCCAGCAGCTCCTGACTGATATCTGATGAATTCATCTTTAAATATTAAACTCCCGATTTGCCCGAAGATTTTAATCCCGAATTAAGCTCTTTGTTTTATTAGATTTTGAATTGAAATCAGTTTTTGTCAAGGATGGGCAGGACTGGAATAGCAGTAGTAAATCAACCTTGTACCATCAGAAAAATAAGCTTCGCCAACGACGCATCAATTAACCGATGCACATTGCATGACCTTAAAATCAATGAAAGCTTGAGTTTTTTACTTAAAACAATTCAAACCACAAAATGCAGTGCATTTTGCATTATTCTATCGGATAGAGATTACGTCGAACTCGAAGTACTAAGACGGCAAGTTTATCTGAAAATAAATTGGTAATTATTTAAAGATGACAATTTTAAAGCCCGGCCAATGAGGAACATTGGCCGGGTGTTTTATCAGTTTTGTCTGATATTGTTTCTTTCCCCACTTCACTAAAATCCGAAAATCAAATCCTGCCGTGATCAATGAGGCTGGTCGTGACCATTATTGTTCTGATCATGCCCCTGATCATGTCCTGGCGCGGAGACAGCGTGCGGATGGTCATCACGCATCGGTACGGTATGGCCGTGGGCGTCGTGGCGGTAAAGCTCATTACGAACGGAATGAGTGCGCCAATCAGCATGGGCATTTTGCCAGGCATGAAAATGCGCCAGATGAGGCGTATCCATCGCCAGCCAGACATTCCCGGGGCCGAGATAATAATATTGTGAGCCGATGATCCCCACATTTTCGTAGCCGTCCCAGTAGTAAGTATCGGGAACGGTGGTTTCAACCGTTACGGCAGGTGATACTACAGTCACTGCCGGAATTGCTACGGTTACGGCGGGTGCGGGTGCAGAAATAACGACCACCGGACCGGCGAGAGCCATCAACGTCGTCAGGCCGGAAATACCGGCGGTGAAGACGAGTAATTTCAGTGGATTCAATTTAGTAGTTTTCATGGTTTAACTTTTAGCTTCAACCATGCCAATCGTACAAACCTGTTTGAGAGTGTAATTGTGTTGTGTCTTTCCTGTTTAAACGGTCAGAATCTATTTAAACATTAAGAATAACCCTGAATTCAATATGGGGCTAAAATCTAATAGTTCAATCAGTGAGCGTGCATTATGTAAGTTTGCTGCTTTTTTGATGCTTATTGCAATGAACCCGAATTCTAAATTCCGAACTTTTACTTTTCATTTCAGCTTCTCATTAATCTATCTATTTTCCTGGCATTGCGTGTGCTTAACAATTCTGTATGAAAATGTACTTGAAGACTATCCTGCTGGCCGGTGCGATAATTGGAACGCTCGCAACATCCGGATGCATCGTTTTTCCCAGCCATCATACAACTGTCGTTCAACCAGCTCCTGCAGTAGTTGTTGAGCCGGCACATCCCTAATCAGAATATATAACTCATCTGTGTTAGAGGCGTTATGAGAAACACTCTAATCCTCAAAAACCAATGCAGTGTGCCACTGCACACGGAACGCAGTGCGATGGGGTACACACGCTCGGCCAGCAAAATTTACCAGCTGATCACGGAAAATTTTCAGAAATTTAATTAGTGCTGGATGAGTTCTGTTTTACTTCACGAATTCCGGAAAAAATGTAAATCATTCAAACTCAATAATCGCTTTTGAAATAACCTACTGTGCAGTGTAGTTCAGCCTTTCAAGTAGCTGGAAACGGTCGTCAATCATTTTTAAAAATCTCTCTAATGAATGATTGTCGATAACATTTCATGAAAGTGGGATTTTAAATGTGATAAAAAGCGATTGGGCTTTTAAGCTAATTCCTGTCAGTACGTTTAAATGTTTCTCTCGTCGCTATTTAGATTTGGAGCAATTCAGTCCTACTCTATCCAGCCGCATCATTGTGGTCGGTGTTTTGCAATCAAATTGGTTGCGTTTTGCATCGGTCCTTTCACGGGAACCAATGATTTCTTCATTTAAAGCCGCTTCTTGCGATTGGTTTGTCATGGCATGACATTTGCAAGAGTAAATTTTGTTCTGTGCGATGAAGGCACGTCAACCAATAAAAACAAAACAAAAAATATGAAAATGAAAACAAATAACATGTTGAATCTGGCACTGGCGGCCATGCTGCTGACAGGTGTTTCTACTCTTGTCCTAACCAGTGGCTGTGCCGGCAATCGCTATGACCGCAGCACCGGACAATACATTGACGATAAATCCTTGATTGCCCGGGTCGAACATGCCCTGAGCGATAACCCTGATTATAAATTTGATCAGGTCAACGTAGATTCCTTCCGCGGCGAAGTGCAGTTAAGCGGCTTCGTGAACAGCTCAGATCAAAAATCCAAGGCTGCCGATATTGCGAAGCAAGTTGAAGGAGTGCAGAGCGTGGTCAATAACATCACGGTGAAAAACTGATTCCGATTTACCAAAAAAACCGGCGGGCATCCTTGCCCGCCGGTTTTGCTTTTGAAACTTAAATTAGTCTTTATAAATAGTGACTGCATCTGCCGGTAGATGACTTGGTTTTGCTTCTTTGATCTAAATTTAACAGAGTTTAATCGAGAAAAAGACGGTAGGATTGGCTCTCTTTTATGAAGTAAAACGACAATTATTTATTTCATTATTTAGCCGGAATTCGTCTAATAAAATTCGGACGGCTTTGCTATCATAAAAACCGGATGTTTTGCTCTCGCAAAGACGCAAAAAATCCCAATTCTATTTTTCTTACCAGCTAGATTATTCCGCGCCGATGGTGAACATTGGCCGAATTTTGCGGCGACAGTTTACTGTTAAGCTACCTGGCGCACAGAATTCCATCCCCCATACGGATTGGGCATCTGCAATGCGCAGGCCGGATCATCACACCATTCTCCATCCACCAAAAATAAGTAATGGTATTCTCCCGGTGTCAAATCAACAGTGGCTTCCCAGTTGCCATCGGCTTTTAATTCCAAAGGAATCGGATGTTCCTGCCAGCCGGTAAAATCCCCGACCAGCTCCACACTTTGCGCCGCTCCGGCATTCAAGACAAAGGTCTGTTCAATTTTAGCTTCAATAATTCTGGTTTTGATTTTTTTTGCCATGTCTTTTTTCAAGCTGGTTAGATGCCAATAAGAGAAAATATTTTTCTTCAACATTTCAAATTATTTATTAAGGCTCGTAAAAAAAGCATCCCTGCAAATTGCGAGTCCCGCTTGATCAGACTATGCACTATGCAATCAATAAAATATTACCAGAATTGCAGAATGCTGCTTTTGGGTTCGATGTCTAATGAAGGGCTCTTTCTCCTATATGGCATGTCTTTAGCTTAACGTCTAACCGGAAGATATAATCACCCAGTCGACAAAAGATGCCTGTATCCAGATTAATCGTGGCATTCATGGCTGTGGGAAGTTGAGTATTTTTTAAAAACATGACCGTTTCGCCAACAACCTCAGCCGTCATCGGCAAAAACGGGTCGGTCGCAGCGAAAAAAAATCCGTTCTGGTATAAAAGCGGAGTGATCTATGAAGTGCATGTCCGGGCTTTTCAGGATAGCGACGGAGACGGCACCGGTGATTTCCGGGGACTTACTGCCCGGCTGGATTATCTTCGTGATCTGGGAATAACCGCTCTCTGGTTATTGCCGTTTTATCCTTCGCCGCTCAGAGACGATGGCTATGATATTTCGGATTACTACTCTGTGCATCCGATGTATGGGACGCTGGATGATTTCAAAACGTTTTTGCACGAAGCTCATCGCCGGGGACTGCGGGTGATCACTGAACTTGTTTTAAATCACACTTCCGACCAGCACCCGTGGTTTCAACGCGCGCGGCGCGCGCCGGCCGGAAGTGAATTCAGAAATTATTACGTCTGGAATGACTCGCCGAAAAAATATACCGATGCCCGCATCATTTTCAGAGATGCGGAAATCTCCAACTGGACACGCGATACTGCTGCCAACGCCTTCTACTGGCATCGTTTTTTTTCTCACCAGCCGGATTTGAATTTTGATAACCCGGCGGTTCACGCTGAAATGATCAAGGTCCTCGATTTCTGGCTGGATCTGGGTGTGGATGGCGTGCGGCTGGATGCCGTCCCCTATCTTTACGAACGCGAAGCCACGAACTGCGAAAATCTTTCCGAAACGCATCAGTTTCTAAAAAAACTCCGCCGGCATGTCGATGAAAAATACGGTGACCGGATGCTGCTGGCGGAAGCGAATCTCTGGCCGGAAGAGGCGGTGCAATATTTTGGAGATGACAAGGGCGACGAGTGTCACATGGCGTTTCATTTTCCGCTGATGCCGCGTCTCTTCATGTCCTTGCGGATGGAAGATCGCCTGCCCATGGTTGATGTTCTCCAGCAAACGCCGCCGATACCTGAAACCGCGCAGTGGGCCTTATTTCTCCGGAACCATGATGCCTTGACCCTGGAAATGGTCACGGACGAAGAACGCGATTACATGTATCGTATGTATGCCCATACCAGCCGGGCGCGGCTCAATCTCGGCATCTGTCGCCGGCTGGCACCGCTGGTCGGGAATGATCGTAAGCGGATTGAGTTACTCACCGCCCTGCTCTTTTCTCTGCCCGGAACTCCGGTGATCTACTACGGAGACGAAATCGGGATGGGCGAAAATGTTTATCTCGGAGACCGCCAGGGCATCCGCACCCCGATGCAATGGAGTTCGGACAAAAATGCGGGTTTCTCCCGCGCCAATCCGCAAAGCCTCTACCTGCCGATCAATCTCGATCCGGAAAATCATTATGAGGCGGTGAATGTGGAAGTTCAGGAAAGAAATAATTATTCGCTGCTCTGGTGGATGAAGCGGCTGATCGCACTTTACAAACGGCAAAATGCTTTTGGTCGCGGCTCCATGGAATTTCTTCAGCCGGAGAATAGAAAAATTTTCGCCTGCCTCCGCCGGTTTGAAAATGAAATCATCCTGGTGGTCGCCAATCTGTCGCGCTTCGTTCAACCATTTGAGCTGGATCTGGCACCTTTTCAATCGCTCGTTCCCATCGAACTTTTCGGACGCTCGGAATTTTTACCGATCACCGAAAAGCCCTATTCGCTCACGCTGGGTCCGCATGCTTTTTATTGGCTATCATTGGAAGCCAAAGCGCCGGCGCGCTCGGAAACTTCCGGAGCACCGGTTGCTCCCGACGCCCGGCCGCTGCTATCGGTCGAAAAAGACTGGCCGGAAATTTTCAACTACCAGCACCAAATCCAACTGGAGAGCGCCTTACAAATGTGGTTGCCCTCGCGTCGCTGGTTCAGCGGGAAAAACAAAATAATTAAAACCGTTCATATCCGGGAGACAATCCAGCTGTTGAAAGACGGAGAAAAAATTCTGCTGATATTTCTCCAGGTGGACTATGTCCAGACGGAAGCTGAAACTTATCTTGTGCCCTTATCCTTTGCCACCGGTGACGCGGCCGAAGCGATTGGCCGTGACTGGGCACCGCTGGTGATGGCGCGTCTCCGGATCGAGGAATCGAATCAAACCGGGATTGTTTATGATGCCATCGTCAAAAAAGAATTCGCCGGTCTCCTGCTGAAAGCCATTTCTGGAAAACTGGAGCTGACTGGTGATCGAGGCGTAATTGCAGCCTCGCATTCCCATGTCTTTAGCAAGGTGAATTTTGAAAGCGAGATCATCTCCGAGCCGGCCATGGGCAAGGCGGACCAGAATAATTCTCTCCTCGTTTATGACAACCGTTTTACATTTAAACTTTTCCGGCGGCTTGATCCCGGAATCAATCCCGATCTTGAAATCAGACGGCTTTTGACCGCGCAACATTTTCCGTCAACGCCTCCTCTGGCGGGTGCCATCGAATATCGTATCGAAAATGACGAACCGCTGACTTTGGGAATCCTGACCGGCTTCAGCCCGAAATCCAAAGATGCCTGGGAATACACGTTGGATGCTCTGGGCAAATTTTATGAACGCGTTCAAATCCTGCCTCCGGAACAACAACAACCGCCCATGCCGGCGGCTTCCATCAATCAATTGATCAATAGTCCTTTCTCCCGCGCAGACGAAGAACTGCTCGACACTTACGGCGAAAGCGCGCGGTTATTGGGCGAACGGACGGCGGCATTGCATTTGGCGCTCGCCTCGGAAACGGAAAATCCTGATTTTTCACCGGAACCTTTCACCTCGAACAGCCGGCGTGGTTTGTTTCAGTCGTTGTGGAATTTGACGAAACAAAATTTTCAACTGCTAAACCGGCGATTGAAAACGCTTCCCCCGGAAATCCAGACGCTGGCGCAACCATTATCCGCCCGCGAACCCGAAGCCATAAAAGTTTTCCGTAATCTTTGTGAACTCAGATTTGACGGGGCCCGGATCCGGATTCATGGAAATTATCATTTGGGACAGGTGATCTATACCGGCAAAGATTTTTTGATCGTTGATTTTGAAGGCGAAAGTTCCCTTCCGATCAGCGAGCGCCGGTTGAAGCGGTCACCGTTACAGGACGTCGCCGGCATGATCCGGTCTTTTCACTGCGCAGCGCACGCGGCACTCCTGAAACAGGCTGAGCGCGGGAATATTTCCAGCAAACTTTCGGCCACCACCCTTGCGTGGTCGCAATATTGGGCGCGCTGGGTCAGCGTCATTTTTTATAAAGCTTATCTTAAGGCCGCTGCGGGCGCGGTTTTTCTGCCGCAAAACAAAGCTGATCTGCCGATCATGATGAATATTTTTCTATTGCGAAAAGCGATCTACGAACTCGGTTATGAATTGAATAACCGCCCGGAATGGGTGCCGGTCCCGCTCCGGGCAATCCTGGAATTATTGGCCGAATCAGATATTTCAACCAACACCACTAAAGAATCTATTGTAACCCAACTTAAAACTTCATGAAAAAATATATTTGCATCCACGGACATTTCTATCAGCCGCCACGGGAAAATCCGTGGCTGGAAGCCATCGAAATGCAGGACTCGGCCTTTCCCTACCACGATTGGAATGAACGCATCGCTTTTGAGTGTTATGCGCCCAATGCGCGGGCGCGCTTGCTGGATGGCGAAGGCCGCATCGAACGCATCGTCAGCAATTATTCGCGGATGAGTTTTAATTTCGGCCCCACCCTGCTCATGTGGATGAAGGAAAAAATGCCGGACATTCACACCGCCATCATCGAGGCAGATGAAAAAAGCCGTGAACGCTTTTCCGGCCACGGCTCGGCGCTGGCGCAAGGCTACAATCACATGATCATGCCGCTGGCCAATGCCCGCGATAAACAGACACAAGTGCTTTGGGGCATCCGCGATTTTGAACTTCGTTTTGGACGGAAACCCGAAGGCATGTGGCTGCCAGAAACGGCCGCCGACGAAGATTCACTGGATGTTCTGGCCGAACATGGAATCAAGTTCACTATTTTATCTCCGTTTCAGGCGAACCGCGTCCGCGCACTGACGGAAAACGCGGAATGGCTGGACGTCAACGGCGCAAAAATTGATCCTTCGATCCCCTATCTGGTTAAATTGAAATCCGGCCGCTCCATTGCGGTTTTTTTCTATGACGCACCGATTGCGCAGGCGATCGCTTTTGAAAAACTGCTCACCAACGGCGAACGTCTCGCAAGCCGGCTCAAGGGTGCTTTCGATGACAATCGCCCGCACGACCAATTAGTCAATGTCGCGACCGACGGTGAATCCTACGGTCATCATTTTCAATATGGCGATATGGGATTGGCGTATGCGTTGCATCAGATCGAAAATGACGAAAATTTCCATCTGACCGTCTACGCCGAACATCTGGAAAAAAATCCGCCCACTCACGAAGTCGAAATCCATCAGGCCAGCGCCTGGAGTTGCTCCCACGGCGTGGGCCGCTGGAAAGAAAATTGCGGCTGCAATTCCGGTGGACACGCTGGTTGGAACCAGGAATGGCGTCAACCGCTGCGCGCCGCGCTGGATCAATTGCGTGACCGCCTGGCACCGCTGTATGAGACGCAGGCCGGAGAATTTTTGAAAGATCCCTGGCGGGCGCGGGATAAATATATCGAGGTCATCTTCGACCGTTCGCCGGACAACCTCGCGAATTTTTTCAAGGAACACGCCACGCGCCCACTGAATGAAACCGAGCAGATCACCACTTTGCGTTTACTGGAAATGCAGCGCCACGCCATGCTCATGTACACGAGTTGCGGTTGGTTTTTTGACGAGATTTCCGGGCTCGAAACCGTGCAGGTCATTCAATATGCGGCGCGCGCCATTCAGTTGGCACAAGAATTAAGCGGCCAGAATCTTGAGACAGATTTTCTGGGCATGCTCGAAAAAGCGAACAGCAATATTCCGGAGAACCAGAACGGCCGGGTCGTCTATGAAAAATTCGTCAAGCCGGCCATCATGACCCGGGAAAAAGTCGCGGCGCATTATGCCATCAGTTCGCTCTTTGAATCTTATCCCGAAGAAACGCGGATTTATTCTTTTATCGTCAAACAGGAAGATAGAAAATTATTTACCTCCGGCCAGGCGCGTCTGGCCATCGGCCGCATCAAAGTCAAATTTGAGATCACCCAGGCCACCGCGTCATTGACTTACGTCGTGGTCCACATGGGCGGCCATAATCTGGATTGCGGCGTGCGCGTTCAGTTGGACGAAGCAGATTATGAAAAAACGGCGGATGAATTACGCCAGGCTTTTGAACGCGCGGATTTTCCGGAACTGATCCGGTTGTCCGATCGCAATTTTTCGACGCTCCATTATTCGCTCCGGAATCTGTTTCAGGATGAACAGCGTAAGGTTCTGAATCAAATTCTCGCCGCTACCCGCGATGAAATCCATAACACCTACCGCCTACTGACCGACCGTTACTCGCCACTGACACGTTTTCTGGAAGACATCCATGCGCCCCGGTTGAATGCTTTAGCTCCGGCCGTGGAATTTGTCTTGAACAGCGAACTGCGCAAGCAATTTGAAAACGGTCATCTGGATGTGGAGCGCGTCAAAAGTCTCCTGGCCGAAGGACAAACTAATAAAATTGACCTCGACAAGGTAGATTTGACTTATGCCGTAAAACTGCATTTTGACCGGCTGAGCGATGAACTCATCAAGTCGCCGGAAGACCCGGACCTCTTGCAACGTTTTCTCAACTCCGCCAGCGTACTCCCGGATTTACCGCTGGAAATCAATCTGTGGAAATCGCAAAACGCCTATGACTGGTTACGCTCCACCGCTCTGCCGGAGATCAGCAAACGTCCGGATGAAAAATCAAAAATCTGGCAGGATAAATTTTCCGCTCTCGGCGGCCACCTCGGTTTTCACGTGGAAAAAAACTAGGCCATGGCTGCCACCACCAAAATCAGAATCCTGCGGGCGACTTATCGCTTTCAATTCAATGAACATTTTCGATTGAACGATGCCTGCGGACTGGTGCCTTACCTTTACGAATTAGGCATCTCACACATTTATGCTTCACCGCTGTTCAAAGCGACACCGCATAGTTTGCACGGTTATGACGTCAATGATTTCAGCCGGTTGAACCCGGAAATCGGAACGGAAGAAGATCTGGCCGCACTTGTGGCCGCACTGCACGACCACAACATGGGACTGGTGTTGGATATCGTTCCGAATCACATGGGCATTGGCCATCCCGAAAGCGTCTGGTGGTGGGATGTTTTGAAAAATGGTCAAACCAGTAAATTTGCCGCCCATTTCGATATCAACTGGAATTCAACGGAGCCCGGCTTGCGTGGCAAAATTCTTATCCCTGTCCTGGGCGAGCCTTACGAAAGCATCCTGGCCAAACACCAATTACAACTGCATTTCCAGAATGGTGTGTTCACCTTGCGTTACTACGAAAATCAATTTCCCATCAATCCTGCTTCAGCGAAGGAATTGCCGGAAGATGCTGAGGCCATAAAAAAATTCAATGACGATCTTGGCAAACTCGGTGAGTTGATCCGGAAACAAAATTATCTGCTTGGTGATTATCGACAGGGCGATGCTAAATTAAATTACCGTCGTTTTTTTGCCATCAGTACTCTGGCCGGATTGCGGGTCGAAGACGAAAAGGTTTTCAATGACGTGCACAGTTTGATCCGTCATTGGTATAAAAAAGGTTGGATCGATGGATTGCGCGTGGATCATCCCGACGGATTGCGCGATCCGGAACAATACTTGCAGCGGCTTCGCGCACTCGCTCCCAATGCGTGGATTGTCGTGGAAAAAATTCTCGAGCCGGCCGAATCATTACCCGCTGACTGGCCGGTGGCCGGCACGGTCGGTTACGAATTTCTGAATGAAACCGGTGGCCTTTTCATTGATGCCGATAGTGAAAAAGCGTTCACCGGACTGCAAACTCAATTCGTCGGGGACACAGTCGATTATGACACGCTGATCCGCGAAAAAAAGCGAATGGTTTTAAAGACACTGCTCGCGACGGAAATTCAACGGCTGGGTGGAATTCTTCAAAAAATTGCCACGCGGCGCAAAGCTTACAAACATTTGACCGGACCGGAATTAGCGGAGGCGATCACTGAAACGATTGTCTTTTTTCCGACGTACCGTTCTTATGTTGCTCCCGATCGCGAAAAAATCAGTGAAGCTGACAGAACACAAATTAAATTAGCCACACGTCTAGCCCGGGAAAATTGCAGTGCCCTGCCGGTAGAGATTTTTACGCTGATTGCGCACCTACTTATCCGGCCCTCGCGCGGAGCGGACGTTCACGATTTTGTTTACCGTTTTCAACAGTTGACCGGACCGGTCATGGCCAAAGGGGTTGAAGATACCGCCTTTTATTGTTTCAATCGCCTGATCACATTGAACGAAGTCGGCGGCAATCCGCTGCGCTTTGGCGTCACGCCAGAAGCTTTCCATGATTTCAACTGCCGTTTACAAACAGCGTGGCCGCATAACATGCTGGCAAGCTCTACTCATGATACCAAACGGAGCGAAGATGTTCGTGCCCGGTTAAATTTACTTTCAGAAATTCCCGAGGAATGGAGCCGCACCGTTCGTCACTGGTCGGCCATCAATGAATGTCACCGGCGCGCTAACTGGCCGGACCGGAACATAGAATATTTATTATACCAGACCCTCGTCGGCGCGTGGCCGCTAACGTTAGACCGCGTCCTCGCGTTCATGGAAAAAGCGGCGTTGGAAGCGAAAGAGCACACCACCTGGGATAAGCGTGATACCGGCTATGAAAAAGCGCTGCAAAATTTCATCTCCGAAGTGTTGCATGATCCTGAATTCACCGCCGATCTGGAACGGTTTGTCTCCGGCATCGTCGATTATGGCCGCATCAATTCGCTGGCGCAAACACTCATCAAATTAACCGCCCCCGGAGTGCCGGATATTTATCAGGGCTGCGAACTTTGGGACTTGAGTCTGGTTGATCCCGATAATCGTCGCGCCGTGGATTTTGAATTACGCCAGCGCTTGATGCCCGAAGCTAAACTTTTTTCGCCCGAAAATATCTGGAAACACCGGAGCGAAGGCCTGCCCAAGCTCAGAGTGATCCATCACGTGCTGGCTTTGCGCGCCCGGCGTCCGGAATTATTCCCCGGCAGTTACGAAGCGCTGACGGCTCAGGGCATTCGAGCGGAACATCTGGTCTCATTCCGGCGCGGCGAAAAACTGATCACGATTATTCCGCGCTTTTTAAAAAAACTGAAAAACGATTGGCAGGATACTCAACTCGTCTTGCCGCCCGGAAACTGGCATCATGAATTCACCGGCGAGCAATTTAATGGAACTATTCAGCCTGGTTCCTTATTTCAAAAATTTCCAGTCGCGTTGCTGGTACAAAAGGAGAATGAATAATGCATACCTTCCGCGTCTGGGCGCCATTCCCGAAAAATGTTCAAGTACAAGTCGGGAAAGAAATTTTCCCCATGACCGCCGATGCTGACGGCTGGTGGACAGCCGGGATCGCTCAGGCTAATCCCGGTGATGATTACGGTTTTATTCTTGATGGTGCCGGTCCTTTTCCCGATCCGCGCTCCCCGTCACAACCGGAGGGAGTCCATAAATTATCGCGTTTAGTGGATCACCATAAGTTTAAGTGGAATGATCAGCATTGGCAGGCACCGCCGTTGGCCTCCGCCGTAATATATGAATTACACCTTGGTACCTTCACTCCCGAAGGCACTTTTCTTTCCGCCATCCAGAAACTGGATCACCTGGTTGAACTGGGGATCACTCATGTGGAGTTGATGCCGGTCAATGAATTTTCCGGAAATCGGGGCTGGGGTTATGACGGAGTAGATTTATTCGCCCCGCACCATGCTTATGGGATTCCGGATGATTTAAAAAAATTAGTGGATGCCTGCCATGCGCGTGGTCTGGCCGCGATCCTGGATGTTGTTTACAATCATTTGGGTCCCTCTGGAAATTATCTCGCTAAATTCGCTCCTTATTTTACAAAAAAATATTCTTCGCCGTGGGGAGAAGGCCTGAATTTTGATGATGCCGATAATGCAGAAGTCAGACGTTTTTTCTGTGACAATACATTGATGTGGTTGCGCGACTATCATTTTGACGGGCTCCGGCTGGATGCCGTCCATGCTATTTGCGACCACTCAGCCCAACCATTTTTAGAACAACTCGGACTGGAGGTGAAAGCACTCAGCGCGCAGCTCGGTCGCCATTTTGTTTTGATCCCCGAAAGTGACTTGAATGATCCCCGCCTGCTATGGACACGCGAACGCGGCGGCTTTGGCCTGGATGCGCAATGGAGCGATGATTTTCATCATGCCTTGCATACGGTTTTAACCGGTGAAAAAAGCGGTTATTATTCCGATTACGGCACGTTAGCCAACTTGTCCAAAGCTTTGAAGCAGGCTTTTGTTTATGACGGATGTTTCTCTTCGCATCGTCGCCGTTTACATGGACGCTCTCCGGAAGGTCTGAGCGGACACCGCTTTCTGGCTTATCTACAAAATCATGATCAAATCGGCAACCGCGCCAAAGGCGATCGCACCAGCCAACTACTAAGTCCTGGCAAATTAAAGATCGGCGCTGCCTTAGTTCTTACTTCGCCCTTTATTCCCATGATTTTCCAGGGCGAAGAATGGGCCGCAAATACTCCATTTTTTTATTTTACCGATTATGCGGAGCCCGAATTAGCGCGAGGCGTTCGCGAAGGACGCTGCCGTGAATTTGCCGCTTTCGGCTGGAAACCGGAAGACACCACAGACCCGCAGGCGATTGAAACTTTCAACCGCTCAAAGCTGAAATGGGCCGAACTTTCACAACCGGTTCACGCGCAATTATTCGACTGGCATCAAAAACTAATCCGGTTACGTCGTCAGGAGCCGGCCTTAAGTGACGGCCGCATGAACAACGTTAAGGTCACGTATGATGAAAAGAAAGGCTGGCTGGTTCTGGAACGGGACGGAATTATTGTAGCCTGCAATTTCGGCTCCAGTGATCGCCGGATTCCTTTGGACATGAGTAAGAGCGAAATGATTCTTGCTTCCGAACCGGATATTGATGGAGTAAATGGAATTAATTTCCCCGCTGAGTCAGTTGCCATTTTTAAACAGAAAAAATCGACTGCGCCAAAAAACTTCTTTTAAGGTGCCACGGATTGATCCTCGGTCATCTGAATAAAGCAAGCGCATCGCTTAGCTGGGCTCAGGACATCTAATCGTTTTGCATTCTGCGCTAGCGCAAATGCAATTTGCATGCTGAAAAATTGTCAGTTAGTAACGGCAAATCCAATTTTTCAGCGATTTCAGGCTAAATCTAAAGTGGCGTGAAAAATGATAGGTTTCAGCCATGCATTTTAAGGTGAGCATATTTGGACAGTTCTTTTTCCCATCAATCTGACTGGGCGCAGAACTTTTCCAGGTGAAAAACCGGAGTGCGAAAGGGTTTAGAAAAAATTTTATCAACGTAAATTCAAGCTGAAAGTTATATGATGAATTTAAATACAGCCAAGCCTGAGTTCGGCGGCCTCACTTTATTTCAAATCGCCGCCCATATGGATATCCCCGGCTTTCCGCGGTTCACCGTCCGCGCCCTTACTCCCCGAAAAGAAGTTAGCGGAGTTAAAATCCGCAAAGCGGATGGTAAGCAAACGCCAATACGTTTCTTCTGTCAACTGCGGTAAAAACGATTTTTTAATTGATTTAAGGCGAGCTGGTGCGGGCGAAATAATTACGCAACAGCAGCAGGTTATTAACGATCAAGGAAAATCGGGGCCGGTTGATTCTTATTAAAATCCGGGATAACGTTGCATAACTGCTCTTAAGTAAATTCCGCTACTTCTCTTACCGTATTTCACTTTGCTTCAATGGGCTTCAGTTTATCATCTTAAATTGCATAACCTTTGATTCGGTTTTCGCAGATTGCAAGGCTGACACAATAAGCCGTGGCCATAACCTCCTTAAAATCCAATAAAATCTGGATGGTATAGCCGATGCTCTTAATAGTTTTATGAAAAATAAAATTGTTATTTTATCCGTTATGTTGGCTTCAATTTCAGTCATTGCCACCCCGAATAACAACGGCAGCGTGACTAATTTGACGTCTCCCATGGCAGCCGGAAGCGGCAGTACCGGAAGCGCGGCGGGTACGAGCGGCGGTCAATCCAGTGGCACCAAATCCGGCAGCGGTTCAACCGGCAATTCAAAAAATAATAACGGCAATTCGACGACTCCTGCTATCCCTAACAATCCCGGTACACCCGCCCCGACAGTGCCCGGACCGGCGGTTCCCAATCCGAATCCTAATACCCCTGCGGTTCCGAATCCCAATCCGACGCCGAACGTTCCAAACCCGAATCCGAATAATCCGAATGTTCCCAATCCGAATCCGAACCCGAATGTGCCTAACCCAAACGTGCCGAATAATCCCAATGCTCCAGGTTATGTGAATCCAAACAATCCTAATTCCCCCAATTATCCCGGCAACGGCGGCGGCTCTTCCGGCACCAATCGATATAATAATGGCGGCAATACAAATGCCGATTGGAATAGTCACATGACGAACGATTCCCGGATCAGTTTGAATACCGTCCCCGCAAATCCTGCGACGGTTCATCATTGGTGGCAGTGGTGATATTTGAAAGCGTGCGAAAAACCGCCCGCTTTCATAAAAAAAACCAAACCCGGTGATTTCTATCGGGTTTGGTTTCAACTACAAATAGCCTTTGAGCGTGACGGCGGCACCTTTGATTCGCATGGCCGCTGGATTTGATGAATTAACGAATCCACGATGAAACTCTCCGGAAAAATTAAGTCGTTCTATGAATTGCTGCGCGAAACAATCCAGATTTGCCTCAGCAGCAATATCGTCACGCAAGGAGCGGCACTTTCTTATTATACATTTTTTGCGATCGCACCGTTGTTCTTGATTGTGCTCGCTATCGCCGGTTTTTGTTTTGGGCGCGACGCGGCTCAACACGAGCTTTTCAACGAAGTGAACGGTTTGATCGGAAAAAATGGAGGCGATGCGATTCAAAGCATCGTCAACGCCGCCAGCCAGCCTAAAACCGGCACATGGGCGACGATCATTGCCATTATTACTCTATTCGTCGCCGCTACCGGTGTTTTTATTCAACTCCAGACTTCGTTAAATCTGATCTGGCAGATCCAGCAAAAAAAAGGCTATGCCTGGCACGGCTTTATCCGACACCGGTTACTATCGTTCGCGATGGTTTTCGGGATCGGGTTTTTACTGCTGGTTTCATTGACCGTCAGTGCAGCGCTTTCAGCCTTCGGAAATCTGATGGGCGATTATTTATCCGGCCGGGAGATTTTAATAAAAATTCTCAATTTCGTGGTTTCACTCGGCATCATCACCGTTTTATTTTCCATGATTTTCAAGTTTTTGCCGGATGTCAAAGTCGCCTGGCGCAACGTGTGGCCCGGCGGATTCATCACGGCGGTTCTGTTCAATGCCGGTAAATTCTTTTTTAGCCTATACATCGGCCATAGCAGCACGATTTCAATCTATGGAGCCATGGGCTCACTCGTCATTATTTTACTTTGGGTTTATTATGCGGCGTTGATTCTTTTTTTCGGTGCCGCCTTCACCCGTATCTATGCGCAACGCAGCCACAGATCTCCGGAACCGATCCGCAGTGCCGAATTCATCACGACTAAATCGCAATCTGTGAAATAGCCATTGTCTGAGGAAACAAATAACTGTTCCAGCCATAAAAAACCGTAAGTCCAAAACGAAAGACTGAATTCTCTTCTCTCATTTTTGCCTTTCATACAAATTTTCTTTCACCGTTACAGTTTAATAATCTGAACCAATTGACGCCGTTCTAAAAAGTGATTGAGAAAGTTGCTGATGATGACCGCTGCTAACATCGAGAAGGTGGTCAGTCCTTTCGTCACAAAATCTGCAACTATAAAAAACCAAAAAATTGCCCGACGACCTGGCATCGCCGGGCTCATTTATCTCAGCTAGAACGGCAAGGATGTGCCTGAATGATTCCCTCTAAAACAGACCCGACATATTCTGCCCGTAACCGGATGTCATTAATGGCCTGATCTAATTCAGAATCGTATTTACCTTGCCCCTGTTTATCAGGTCCAGCCATATCCACCACTTTTTTATTCCTAGTTTGATATTTATTTTTCATAAAATAAACATCTTCCGGATTTCAAGAATTTCAAATCATATTTTATTTTTTCTTCATGCTCGGTTGATAACAATTCAAATAATTCGCTTCGTGCAGAAAACGGCATTTTGCTGTCCATATTTTATTCACGGCTTGAATAATGCTAATGCATGAACGGGTAGATTAATGCATTAGATGATGCATCCAGACAGAAACGGATATTTGTAATTATATGATCACCATTGACCGTAACAAATATGAGGGCTCTTTATGGAAAAAGGATGTTATCAACGCCCTCAAAGAAGAGAATAATGTGACTTTGAAAAATTTTCAGCATGATTCCGACCTGAGTCACTGCAAGGAGATCGGCAATAAAAACAACGCAAAGGTTTCGCTTCATCTAGATAAAACCGTCTGCTGCTTCAAGATTCTTCACCAGGCCAGACAAAGGCGGGCAGTTTAAGTCGCGCATTGGCGGATTAGTTCCGGACATTCAACTTCAGTACGCATCGGAGGCACGGATTCAATAACTTTCCCGTGCATTTTGCTATTCCGGTTTGGCTTTTTACAAAGGCGGCGGCACACCCATTTTTAAACTCTCTATATTTTGGGCACATCGCTTCTGGCATTGTTCGAGCTAAATAAAATCGTTGGTCAGTAAATCAAGATGACGATCCAGTAAATCAGTAATTTTGATGGCTAAAGCTGTCGCCGGTTGATTTAAGAAATTTATTTATCATGGCAAACCACATAGACAACCATACGATAGAAGAAATTTTCCGCGACCGGATTGCCCCTTATCTGGGAACGGCGGAAACTCAAAAAGCATTAAAAGAGACCGAGCTGATCTATCAAACACTTTGCCATCAAGTGCCGGCGAGAGAAAACGTCAGTTTTTTGTACCACGAATTTCTATCCACTTATGAATTCATCGCCGGCTGGGAATCAAAACAAGCCGTTCTGGATTGCGTTGAATTTTTAAACAATGAAGTCAGTAAGAATCCGGCTTTGGCATGATCCGGCCATTCCGCCATGGCTTTAAATCAACGGTGCTGAAATTTTCATTCAGTGATGTTAAGCGGAGAAACACCTTCGTTCGCTGGCGCAGCCACAGTTCCATTAGTCAGAACGATTGCCGGCAACCAGGATAGCCATTTATTTTCAACCTTATCGTGGAGGGCGAAAATAGTATTATTCGTCGCTACTTTGCCATAGTCATTTGGAGTGGCAAAAGCTACGCCGCCAATGACCACGGATTTAAGATTTTCGGCGTTGAATGAAAGACCAAGCAATCGCAAATCAACATTGATGCCACCGGCGTTCCAAAATACAGTATTGGCGCGAATCAGGTCAGCGAATTTTGATTTGATCAAGATATGGACGTCGACCACGGTTGAATCAACATTTAAGCTCAGATATTGGACCGCTCCCACTTCCATTCCCCGATAAAATACGGGCGAACCATGCGAGAGAGAGTGAATAGCAGAAGTACTCAAAACAAATTCGGAGCCGCCGGTAAGTGATGGCAGAATCGGGGCTTCTTCGAGACCGTTAAAATTTGCTTGCGGCGCGGCATTAGTACTTCCCGGCTGAACCTGAATGTAAGGTCCCGAGACAATCGTTTCCAGGCCATGCAATCCGCTCGTTCCTACTTCCGGCCGGACAACCCAAAAGACCGAGCCGGCCCGGGCAAGCGCGGTGGCCGTGCGATCCAACCGGAGTTTGACCATTACTTTTTGCGTATCAGCGGATAATTCAACCGAACGGACGCTGCCGACCCGTACGCCCCGGTACTTGACAAGGGTTTGATTAGCGATCAAGCCGCTGCCGTTAAGAAACTGGACAACGATGGCCGGTCCCATTTTCCAATATTGTTGCCAAATCAACCAGCCGGCAATGATAGCAGCCACAACGGGCACCAGCCAGATCAGCGAAAATCCGGTGGGTTCCCGCCGATGAGTCTTAGGTAAGTCGCTGGTCGTTTTCATTGGATTCATTGTTCCAGATCAAGCGGGGATCAAAACTGGCTGAGGCTAACATGGTCAACACTACCACTGAGGTGAAAGCTAAAATTCCGGGGCCGGGAACTACAGTGGCGAAGCGCCCGAAACGAATAACACCCACCATGACTGCCAGCAAAAAAACATCCAGCATTGCCCAGGGGCCGATATGGGCGATGACTTTATATAAGCCGGTGCGAAACCGCTGCCTCCGTGAAGACCGGTTGATCACCAGAAAAGCCAGACCGGCCAGTTTTAGAAGCGGAACCAGGATGCTGGCACAAAATACCAGGATTGCGATCGGCCACATATTGTCTTCGTAGAGAGCCTGGACTCCACCCCAAACTGTGTTTTCAGTTTCGCGACCAAGATATTGCATAGTTATGATCGGATAAATATTTGCCGGCACATATAGGAAAAGTGCCGCCAATGATAAAGCTGCCGTGCGAGCACGAGCGTTAGTGTGTAACGGCTTTCCCAGGACTTCGCCGCAGCGCGGACATTCCAATGCAGAATGCTCCATTTTGTCATCTACCATTTGCACTAATCCACATGTTTTGCACCCCAGCAACATATTCTTCGTTTTTGTACGGTTTAACGAGCTTGCAGGAAAGAAGCCAACTGCCTTGAGGGGGAAAATTCTGGAAGCCATTGCGAATTGCATCTAATCAATATATATGATTTGCAAATCGCAATGATCACTTAGCCGGTTTAACCGGATGTACCGGCGCATTTTCAGAAGCAGTATCCGCTTGAACTTTATTGATGGTAACGGTCTCGTCAATTTTTGGAACGAGAGCGTGAATGAAAGCGTTCTTTAGAAGATTACCGACAGCCGACCAAATGCCGACGCTGCTTTTCTGGTAAGTGCCGGAAATCGCAATCCTGGTAGCCAAAGTATCTTTGGGATGATTTTTCAATACAACGGCTGCTGATTCCACTACGCCTTCCCACATGATATGAAGTGGACCTTTACTCTTCTCCTTCTGCCAGTTAAAAACATCCAGGTCATCAAAAAAAGTTTTGATATATCCTTCGTATTTCCCGTCATTGGCTGCTACGGAAGCATACAATTCGAATTTTCCACGGTTGACATCAAATTTGCCATAAGCCTGTAAAAAGCCGTTCAACGAAACCAAGTCCACATTGGAAAGCTGGCAAACCAGCTGGTAAGTGGGCATCGGCGCCTGGGGATCCAATTGAAGTTGTAGATCCATATCGCCATTACCTAAAGTATTGCAATGCGCGGTCAAACCAGCCGGCAGCTTACCCGATAAATTACGGGAATTGCTCAGGTTTGTGGCCACGGCAGTGAGTTGATTCAAATAGATATCCACCGGAGGTTTAGAAAAATTATTCTGGAAATGAACTTCCCCCGTTTTGATTTCGAACCGGTTAAGCTTAAAAGGAAAAAGGCTGGATAATGTTTGGTCCCAGGCTACATCTTTACCAGTCTGAGTTTGCGCCGCTGTGGGACCCGAGACAAAATTCAAGCGGGGATTATCCATTTCAACCGCCCCCACAATCGCCCCATGAAACAATTCCTTCCATTCGATGGATAGGTCGAGTATATGCGCGTTAAAAAAAGGTTCCCGGATTGAACCATTACGCTTGTAAATATCAACGTCCCTGATGGTGTAAGCCCCCCGCCACAGCGAAACGTCCACGTCACCGATGGTGCCACCATATACCTGGTTATTGTTTAACTGGTGGTTTACATAAACCCTGATCAGAAATGGTAGCGCGAGGCGGAGAATCAGCAGCAAAAAGATCAAAACAAAAATTATCAATACGTGCGAGGAAAACCATACCGGCCATTTACGTCCGGCATGATCAAACCGATGCTTATTAAATGCCCGCTTCTGTTGTCTAGATGCCGGCTTATATACGCTCGAGTCCATGATACTAAAATATCCGGAGCGTAAAGTGTGCCGGGTATTTCAAAAATTTCCCGAACGCCGCTCTCTGGAAAATAATCTGAGGAATCTGCTTTTACTGATTGAATTATCTCCAATTATTCTGCGAATAAAATTCTATCAGGTTATGCTGCAAAATGCACACAAGTCAGCCGGGGAAACGACATATTGCACTAAGCAAATAACCATGATACCCGGCTCAAACTGTTTTCCGGGGTTAAAACTGGCAAATTTACTGATTAATTTATGCGTTTCTATAAATCGTAAAACAAGGTAAGACCTGGCTTCTTACTGGCTACAGTGACTGTGGGAACTTATCTATGCATTGGGCATCGAAAGCTTCCGCCTTTAATCAAAACCTAAACAACCTTTAAATAATATGGTTACACACACCGCAATTCCGGTTATTGAAAAACCTCTGGAAATCCAGGAACGCTATCGTTTTCCTTCCTTATGTTGGGGCGCTATTTTGGGCGGTACGGTTGCGGCCATCGGAATTCATATCCTGTTAAGCATGTTAGGGGTTGGCGCAGGGATGGCGTCCTTTTCTTCGACCGCAGACATACACGCCGCCGTCTTCAGTGAAGAAACCGCCGCCATCTGGAGTGCCTGTGCTCTCGTTGCTTTATTTTTTGGCTCGGTGATTGCCGGGCGTTTTTCTCAATCAATCCATGGTGGTTTTGTTCATGGAATTTTAGTTTGGAGTCTTAGCTTGATCATCGCCCTGTTACTTCTATCGAACGGAACCGGGATGGTTTTTGGCGGTGGCTTGAAAGCATTGGGCAAAAGCCTGGAAACGGGTGGTAATCTGGCCGCTTCGGCGATGAGTGGCGTATCACAGGATGGAATCAAACGTAGTGGAAATGAGTTGAGCAGTTTTATCGATGAAGCGATGCAATCTGTTCCAACTAATTCACCGTTAAGAACTTCTATTCGCGCTAAACGCGAAATCGGTTTAGCAGTAGCAAAATTATTTGCGCCCGAAAATGATATTAATTCAAAGGATAACCGGGCAGTGGTTGTGGGAGCGCTTGTCAATTATGCCCAGATGAGCCAGGCAGATGCGCAATCAACCGTCACGGAATGGATCGCCTCCTATGAGAGCCTCCAGTCTGAGTTGGATCATGCGAAGAACGTAGCAGAACAAAAAGCCAAAGATATAGCCGGCCGCGCCGCCCACGATTTAACGGTGGTCGGTAGCTGGACTTTCTTCGGTTTGCTGCTGGGTTTGATTGTGAGTGCCGGCGGAGGAGTTTTGGGAGCAGATTGTGCAGTAAAACGCGGGAAAACGAAAATTGTGTCAGTGCCATGAAAATGGAAGATGATACGACTCTATCTCAAAAAAAAGTAAATAAAACATCAACTCATTAACTCTATGCATATATTAATGTCTCCAATGTTTGGTAGTTTGATCGTCGTAGGCGGAAGTTCAGCCGGCTTGATTTTGCTGATCATCGTGGTTGTTTTATTGTTACGATAGAAGGCAGAAAACACTTAGCGTAAGTATCACCCGTCGCGCACGTTTCAATGCGGGATGAAAAATAATATCGCGGAAATTTTTTAGTTATGAACGCTATCCACAAATTTAAAATTCTCCAAGCATCCGAGACTGACAGTGAAGCCTTTGTCTTTGAAAACACTTCCGGTCTACGGGAACTCACGACGACGATCAACGGTGCTGAAAAACGATTGAGCCTGCAGGATGTAGATGACAAAATTAAAGAGACAGAAGAATCTCTGGCGGGTTTGAAACGCGCCAGAGAACTTTTGAGCAACACTTGAACCTTCCGTTAAATCAGCTCCGTGGTTTCTTCGGACCTTTGAGGTCGTGTCCGAAAATATCTAACAATAAAAACGCGGCTCCCGCAGCGGCAATCATAAAACAAATCATCGCAAATCCGGGATAGCCGAGGATCGTGAAATCGGTATGGATTTGCATCAGCAGCGCAGCGCCAACGATCAGCGCCGCCAGCACCAGACCGGTGGCGATGCGATTGGCGACTTTTTGAAAACCATCCAATATCCGCAGCGTGTCGTCATTGCGCATTTTTAATTCCACCTGCCCCCTGCCCACAGTATCCAGAATTTTGACGAGGCGGGACGGCAGTTGGGCGGTAAATTCCTTGGTCTCCAGCAGGGTGGAAAACAAATTGCCGGGCGTAAGATCTTTTTGCAGACGTTCCTTGAGAATCGCGCTCACATGACGCCGGATCGCGGCGTTCGGATTGTAAGCGGGGTCCAGGCAACGCCCAATTTCATGCAATTGCAGCATGGTTTTGCTCAACATCGTAAGTTCACTCGCAACAAACAATCCGGTCTGCCCGGCAATTCGACCGACTTCAAGTAATAAACGACCGATATCAAGCTGCGTCAAAGTATTGTCGCGCATTTGCAGAATGAGGTCGCCAATGTCCCGGCGAAAATGTGCTTCGTCAAAATCATCGTCCGTTTCACTGATTTGAATCGCGATGCTGGCGACATCGTCGGCACGGCCTTCGCTGATTGCCAGCAACAATTTGATCAGTTTCTCCTGCATTCCCGGCGTGATCCGCCCGACCATACCCATATCCAGCAAACCGATGCGGAAATCACTCGTTATGAATATGTTTCCAGGGTGCGGATCTGCATGAAAAATTCCGTCAACCAGGGTTTGCTTCAGGTAAGCGCGAAACAATTCGTCGGCCAATACGGCACCATCAAAGTCCAGACGCACCACCGGGTTTAAATCGGTAATTTTGCAGCCGTCGATGTAAGTCATCGTTAGGACATCGCGCGTCGTAAAATCATTGACCGGTTGCGCCACCCGGATATGCGGAAAATCACGTAGACATTCTCCGATCACCAGCAGATTCGAAGCTTCCCGTTGATAATCCAATTCCTGCACCAGCGTTTTATGGAATTGATCGACAACTTCGGCCAAACGATGACGACGTCCAACCTCCGTGTGTGAGTCAGCAAAGGCCCCTAATTCTTCGAGCACTTCCAGATCTTCGGCAATTTGTTTGCGGATACCGGGACGTTGTACCTTCACGGCCACCTTGCGTCCGTCGCGCAAAACAGCGCGATGCACCTGGCCGAGCGAAGCAGCGGCAATAGGCTTCGGATCAAATTCCCGGAAGGCTTTGGACAGGCGCACACCCAATTCTCTCTCAATGATCTTTTCTGCTTCCTCAAAAGGAAACGGTTCGCATTTATCCTGCAGTTTCGTCAGCGCCTTGAGATAACGCGCCGGCAACAAGTCTGAGCGGCTGGAAAGAATCTGACCGAGCTTAATGAATGTCGGTCCCATCTTCTCCAGATCGGCCACGAACTCTTCCGGCGTCGGCTCTTTGCCATTCGGAGCGATCGGATTATCATCATGCAAATCTGAAATGTCAGCCAGGTTCCGGAAGACGCTTGAGCGCCCATGACGCCAGAATAATTGACCGATATCTTTGTATCTCGGCCAGTGTTTCGTTTTGAAAATCATCATACCGGCTTAACTCAAAGCCGAATCCATGCCATGCAAATATCTCTGCAAAATGCCATTACCCGGATTGTAATGCTTGATAAAGGAAGAATTCTGCACGATTGAATTTACCCAACATTGCATTTCGCAATCAATAATTCATCCGCGAAATTTGTGATATTCGCTTGATTCACATCAACGCTACATCTACCAGAAAACGCAAAGTTATGAGCGTCACCGGCAGGTCGGGATTAATGAGAGTATTTCAGCATATTCACCGGGACGCTCAAAAGGCTAGCGCACCGGCCGATAATTATAAGTATCAACCTGGAAAGCTAAAAACATTTATATCATTGAATCATGCGACAAACAATTGATTCAAATTAGTAGCTCAGAACTCTAAAAGCACTAAGTGGCTTTATACTTTATTCTTGTGTGCCGGTTAGTGTGGCCGCGGATGATAATGACCATGTCGATCGGTTCGGTAATGATCATTTCGGATGGCATGACTGTGCCAATCGGGATGAACTCCAATCCATACATGGAAATGATCCAATCTAACCGGATCACAAATCAGCCAGACATTACCCGGCCCTAAATAATAATATTGATCACCGACGAGACCGACATATTCATAACCATCCCATACGTAATCGTCAGGTATCATCACCGGCTCTGGTGCCGGAGCCACGACTACAGGTGGCGGAGCTGCCACAACAATCGGTTCAAATCCTACCCTGCCGTCCGGGGTAACGACACAACCGGACACAAACGCCAATCCTCCGGCTGCGACTGACAAAGCTAACACCTGCAAATAATGTGTTTTCATTTTTTATGCTTTCTCATTTTATTCTAACAATTAGGTGAAAAGCACATGTCATGCCTTCAATATTTCTGCATGAATGCCCGCTATTCGGCTTTAAAAGTATGCAAAACGCAATTTTCATAAAATATTTCGTGCAGATTTAAAAAACCTGAAGGTCAATCTCATATCGGCGGATTAATCAGCCGAGCAGACAGAGAGATTGCCGCAGAAAATAAATGATTGATTCGGTTCTGATTAATATTATGCCGATGCTTACAACCACTTCGTTTGAGCTATTAACCATAGCTTAATGTCTTTGGTGCTTTACAAAAAGTCCTTCGACAAAGGACTTGAAATTTAAGGCCGTATTTAAAATGAAATTATCCATGTAACAGAAGTAAGTAATAAAGATATCCAATCAGGAATACTAGTTATCATCAGCAGCAAGTTTGAACGAAAGCACCAGTCTTGGAAAATTTGAATTGAATCAGCGCACAAGTGATAATTGCAATTCTATCAACTGGAAATCTGCAAATTGCATTCATAACCGGCTATTTGAAATTGCATATCGCCTTTCATATGTTGAAGAACCCCGACTTTTGAGGAGAATTTTCCTTTAAAACCAATTGGCACTGTAAAAGCTAAGTTAATTTCCACAAACAGCGAAGTCATTAGGATGGATGTGCCATCCATTCATGGCTTTCGCGTAATCAAATAGAAAGACAAAAATTTATGATTAAACTTAAAGCCGGTATTATTGCGGGCGGCATTGGAATTTTAACCGCATTTAGCCGGGTAAATGCTCAAGATGCCACGACCAATATAGAACAAAATACTCCTATCGCCACGACCATCACCACTACGAACGTCGAGTACATTGCGATGCCACATTTATATCGCGCTCAGGAACTATCGTTTGATTTCTTTGGCACCGGGACGCTTGGTGAGCAGACTATCGACCATGTTTCCGGAGATAGGATCAGACACAACGGACGCCTGGGTGCCGGTATCGGAGCAAACTATTTTTTCTGTCGCTATGTTGGCATCGGTGGCGATGCTTATTCGGAAGGAACTTCTCACAGTTTTGTCTACAGCACTTCCGGAAATTTGATTTTGCGCCTTCCGATAGGTGAGACCGGGCTTGCGCCTTACATCTTTGGCGGTGGTGGTTATCAATTTGATGGTGTCGAACAAGGATTCGGCCAGGGCGGAGCAGGACTGGAGTTCCGCTTTACCAGAAATGTAGGTATATTTGCCGACGCCCGTTACGTGGATGCCGACCGGTCGGAAAATTATGGAGTCGGACGGGCAGGTTTGCGGATAAGTTTTTGATATTGTAAAAATATATCTGAAATATATCTGTCACAAGAGTATGCAAAATAATGCCCGGATTTATTTTTCTTTGAGGCACTTATTTCCGTGATCACTTCAAAGTTATAAATGCGACCGGATGGGGCTGAAATTGGTTTTAGCCGTCCGGGAAATTTCCGGTAGAGTAACACATTATAGTTATCCGGTTTAGACTGAACTAATTTGATTTTATGAATAATAAAAAACTTATCTTTAATCTGACAATACTTGTCATAGGAATCGCGATTTTCGGGACGCTGACCGGATGTGTTGGTTATGTGGACGGAGGTGGCGACGTGGCGGTGGTCGGCGGACCTGACGTATATATTTTTGGCGGCCATGGAGGTTACGACCGCGGACGGGATGTACACGCCTATAGCGCGCGCGGAGCTACCAGTCGGGCGGCAGCCCATCCGTCTGGTGGCGGGCATGGAGGAAGACATTGATCCATCCGGTTCATGAAAAACAAATCAATAAATCTATGAAATCTTCAAATCTTCTTACCCGTATTCCCCTCTTTTTGATGACTGGTTTGCTGGTCGCTGCGGGAAACAATCTGCCGGTGTCCGCTCAGTCAACCGGTTCGGGAATGGCGCAAAAAATGTTTGCCACTCCGGATGACGCGATAAAAGCCTTGCAGGCAGCTACCACCGCAAAAGATAAAACGGCTTTGCACGAAATTTTCGGTTCGGAAGTGGATGAACTTTTAACCGGTGACGCCGTGCAGGACGCTGATAATGCGCAACGATTCGCCACCGCGATGGCGCAGAGTTGTAACCCGGTGAAAGACAACGCGGGCAATATCACGCTTAAAGTTGGCACGAACGACTGGCCGATGCCGGTCCCGTTAGTCCAGACGAACGGGCAATGGTATTTTGACACGGCGGCGGGCAAGGAAGAGATCATCAACCGGCACATCGGAAAAGATGAACTCAGTGCGATCGGTGTCTGCCGGGCTTATGTGACGGCGCAACAGCAATATGCCGGTATGAATCCAGAGGGGAATGGCGGAACCAATTACGCCTTGCATTTCAAAAGTACGACTGGAAAGAAAGATGGGTTATATTGGCCGGTGGCGAATGATGAACCGGCGAGCCCATTTGGCCCGTTGGTCGCGGAAGCTACTGCCGAAGGCTATGGCCACAGCGAAGGCTCGGGCCACAAACCATTTCATGGTTATTATTTCCGGATCCTGACCGGCCAGGGTGACGCCGCCCCCGGCGGGAAAATGAATTATCTGAGCCACGACCGGTTGACCGGAGGCTTCGCGCTGGTGGCTTATCCGGAAAACTGGGATCAATCGGGGGTCATGACCTTTATCGTCGGCCCTAATGGTAAAGTTTATCAACAAAACCTGGGTGAAAAAACCACCCGGCTCGCGAGAAAAATAAAAATATATAACCCAGACAGCGACTGGACCCTGGTATCAGATCAGGGAATAATAGACGCTGCGATGGAGAAATGATTTTAAGGTAAGAGGTATCTTCGTAAACCTTCAGCAATCAGGAAACAAGGTACCGATGTTTTTGATCACCCCGGCGTATGATCATTGGCTGGTGGCCGTACAGGAGCGGCTTTCATTTTATCAAGATTACCATGTCACAGATGAATCTGCCTCTGGTACAAAACAAGCAATTTGAGCACATAACTTGAGGACTGAGTCATGAAAGATAAAAACGAGAGAAGAGAATTTTGGCTTTTCGTTTTAGAAGTGGCGATTTTTTTAGTCGTAGGAACAGTGATTTATATCCTGATGCGCCGGTTGTTTCATCCACTGTGAGCATGGGTTTGAAATGCTTTATTGAAATAATACAATCCTGGAAAATACTTTTCATGCAATGTTGAACAGGTCCTGGACGGCAAGGTAAAATGGCCGCCGCGAATGTGCCCTTCTGCCTGATACTCATTTCATTTATCATCTCCGCACGTTCGAATCCCGCTCTCGTTTGAACAATTGGAAAATTCCCACCGAAATAATTTTAACATCAGCCGGGGATGTCCAGCAGTTTGAGGCTTGCGTTCAGCGTCAGAGCCGTTGATGATTTGGGTTCATGGCAAAATCATTAACTAAATCACAGGTTATCAGCGCTGTCGCCGAAACCGTCGGCCTCACTAAAAAACAAGCGGCAGCGGCTTTGGAAGCGATCGTGGCACTCGCTTATAAAAACGCTAAAAATACTTTTACGCTGCCCGGCCTGGGTAAGCTCGTTCTGGTAAACCGCAAAGCCCGCATGGGCCGTAATCCGGCTACCGGCGCGGCGATCAAGATCGCTGCCAAACGCGTGGTTAAATTCCGCGTGGCCAAAGCCGCCAAGGACGCAATTTTAGGCATTAAAAAGTAAATAGCGAAAACCATTATCATATCACGGCGGAGGGCAACCTCCGCCGTTTTTTTTTCGGACAAACCTTTCCAGAATCAGTTTCCTGCCAGATCAAATACATATTTCCAGGAAATGTGATACAGAAGCTTTGCGATCTAAGAAATTAACGGCACCTGAAATTCATAAATCAAAACCCTTAAAAAACTAAAATTCAGGAAAAACGGGTGAATTTGTGTTAACCAAGAGGGTTTTCGTAGAAATTAGTTGGAAAATGAGGATGGGGTGGCCGACGGGATTCGAACCCGCAACAACAAGCTCCACAAGCTTGGACTCTACCATTGAGCTACGACCACCAACCGGATTCACAGCTTAATTTTTCTGCAACGTTTAGTCAAGTTTTGACGTCGGTCATGATTTGCCGCCCGACCAACGTCACCGGCAAAACAGACGTTATGATTTTCGATGTCTTTGCCTTCACTGTTGCTGATAACGCAGCCGGATCAAAGAGGCTGTCTGGGCGTTGACCAGATCGGCCAGCGTCGAGCCATTATTATTAGCGGTCTGAGTGGCTGAAGACGCATAGGTATAAGCTGAAACGGCACTCCGCAAAATCATGTTGCCGGTTTGCGGATCGGGATAAACCTGTGTGTCGTCGCAGGAAAAAGTATTCGGGAATGAAAAAGTCTTGCGCGTGGCGATCGTGAGCGTGGCATTCAATCCGGTATGTAAAAATGACCAGACATGCGGCTGGCCACCGGAATCCACTTCGCTGCCCGCTTTGCCGAGAACGGTATAAACATGCTTAGCTGCGCCAGGAATGTTGATCATCCGGTAATCAGAAAACGGGCTAACCCAGTATTGTTTTTTATTGTTGATGGTCGCCCAGCCGATAAAAACACCATTGGTATTGGCAGGATTAAAAAACATTTCTCCGGTATAATTATAAGAAAACTCCTGTCCGGCCGTGGTTACTTTTTCGCTTCCGGAATAATTATAAACCAGCAGATTCTGAGCGATCACCGTGAGCAACGCGCTGGCACTGGTCACTGAACCAAACGAGTTAGAAACACGAACCTGATAATTTCCACTCTGATTCGAATGCAAGTCGGCCAAAGTCAGTGTGGCGTTCGTTGCCTTAGAAATATTTGCGCCATTTAATTTCCATTGATAAGTCAGCGGATTGCCACCGGTTGCCGTCACGGAAAAAACCACGTTAGAACCGGCCAAAACGGTCTGGCCGACGGGCTGTGATGTGATGACCGGCGGACTATTGAGCAATAGCGTTTGGTTCTGATAAATGGAGATAGTACTATCATATTGGTTACAAAAAACGATGTCCGGCCGGCCATCGCCATCAAGATCACCGGCAGCCACACCCCAGGCATTCCAGCCGGTGCTGAAATCAACGCGTGAAGCCAATGAATTATTAGTAAAGCTGCCGGGCGTGCTGGTATTTTGAAAAATCGAAAGCAAGCTGTTTAATTCAGTCACTACCGCAATATCCGGCTTACCATCGCCGTTCAAGTCAGAAAAAATTGGAGAATGTCCGCGTCCGCCAAGAGGATAATTCACCGGCGAATCAAAAGAAAAATCTCCCGGCGTGCTGATATTGTGCAGTACCGAGAGGGTTTGCGGAAAATAAGAAGCGACCGCAATATCCAATTTACCGTCACCGTCTAAATCACCGATAGCCGCCCGGATCAAACCACTCATGACTGTAATATCCACCTTCGGCGCAAATGAATTCGTAGTGATTTCGCCGGGTGAACTGAGGTTGCGAAGCAGAGAAAGGGTGCCGTCATTTTGATTGGCGGCGATGACATCCGGCTTGCCATCACCATCCAGGTCTCCAACCAGGATGCAATCGCAGCCGCTGCCGGTTGTGATGTCAATTTTGGGCGCAAACGAATTTGTCGTCAGGCTGCCGGTCACACTGGTGTTTCGTAAAATGGAAACCGTGCCGTCACCGGAGTTAGCCACAAGGATGTCCGGCCGGCCATCGCCATCAATATCACGTACTTCAATACCTTGCGGTTGCGAACCGGTCACAAAATCCACTCGCACAGCAAAGGTATTAGAACTGATATTGCCGGGTGTGGAGGTATTCCGATAAACCGAAACTGTGGAATTATTGTAATCGTCAGCAATGATATCCAATTTACCATCACCATCCACGTCAGCCACCACCAGATCCATCGGACTATATTGCCCCGGCGGCGTTGCGATAACTACTGCTGGAGCAAATGAATTAGTTGTCAGCACTCCACCCGTACTGATGTTGCGATAAATTGAAATGGTATTATTATAATCGTTAGCCACGATCAAATCCGGTTTGCCATCGCCATCAATATCTGCGATCACAATTTTATTCGGACCGTTACCCGTCGGCAAATCCAGTCGCGGACCGAATGAAGTTGTGCTGATGGCTGAGCCGTTACCCAAAAATGTCGGCTCAAAAATCTGGCCGGAATCAGCCGTGAGCCCATCCACTGTCACTGTCACCGGTGCATAAGTAGCACCAACAGGAACCCGTACCGTCAAATTCGTCAGCGAGGCGGATAGAACCCCGGCCTGTACTGCTCCGAAATAAACAACATTCGACGAAACCAATGAACTAAAATTGGTGCCGGCAATATTGACTAAAGCACCGTTCGTTCCGATGGCCGGAATCAATTTAAAAATTGTCGGTACGGATGCTGAAATCGAATCAGAGGTGCATTTGCCTGCGCTGCCGGCATTGTAAATTGCAGTGATTTCATTTACCGACAACGCACGATTGTACAAAGAAATTTCATCAATATCGCCGATGAATGGGAAACTATTTATACCGTCGTTAAGGTTGCCAATGCCAATGCCCGGGTGCTGATCAGATATAAGCTCACCCATCGGCCGGACAGAAGTGACGGTTTGCGCCGCCAATATGCCGTTAGTGTAAAGGCTCATTGTTCCGGTACCACTATCCAATATCGCCGCTACGTACGTCCATTGATCATAATTTAATGTAGTCTTAATAGTGGCCGCGTTGCCGTTCGCATCAGTTATATTGAAATCAAGCTCATTGTCGTCTTGCATCGAAAGCGTATACGGATCCAGGCCGGGACGACTGTCTCCCCGCCAAAAAATGATGTACCCATTTCCGCGCGGGCGCACCCATCCTTCGATTGTCAATGAATTCGTCAATACATAAGCCGGCGAGTCAGGAATTTGAATGCCGGTGTAAGTGCCGTATGGATATGATTCCGGATCAAATGAAAATGCCTGACCAACGACCCCGTTCACGAAGCTCGCATTCACGACTACACCATTGTTGCTACTCACAAAATCATTGCCATTCCCTTCCCCCTGCCACCAACCGACGATACCTGGCGGCGGCGCAACGCACTCATCGGATATTTCCGGCACAACCGGCATCGTTGGTGAACCGATCGCCTTCACTTTTCCGACGCCTGGTAGATTGAATAAAAAAAATACCGCTGTGAGATAAATAAGGAAACGTTGCATAAAAATAGTCGGGTTCTTATTACAGGTTGTGCGTAAGTAAACCACTCAACCCGGCTTTTACAACCAAAATCCGAATATTTACTAGACAAAATCGTTCTTTTCCACGCTTCCAGCCGGCCATGATTTACAATAAATATCAAAACTCATAAAAAAACGGCAGCTTTAGCAGCTAAAAGAAAAAGCCGGCGGAAAATGCGTTCACGGCAATTTTCACACCGGCTCCTGAATTTATAACTAAGTCTTACAATTTCGCCGCGATCGCCTGCGCGAGCTTTTGCGCGTCGGCGTTGAAAAGACGGATACCTTCGGCGGTTTTTTCCGTCGCCATCGCGCTTTCGTTGAAAAGCCAGCGGAATTTCTTTTCGTCCAGCGGAATTTTTTCGATTTTGCTTTCGCGGGCGATTTCCGGACTCAATTTGCGCGCGAGCGGAGCTTCGCTCTTCTGTAATTCCGCGAGCAGGTTCGGACTGATGGTCAAAAGATCGCAACCGGCCAGCTCGGTGATTTCACCGACGTTGCGGAAGCTCGCGCCCATGACTTCAGTGTTGTAACCGAATTTTTTATAGTAGCTGTAAATTTCTTTCACGGAAATCACGCCGGGATCTTCAGCAGGCGCAAAATCTTTTTTCTCCTTAGCTTTGTACCAATCCATGATGCGACCGACAAACGGCGAGATGAGTGTCACTTTGGCTTCGGCACACGCGACAGCTTGAGCGAGCGAGAACAGCAATGTGAGATTACAATGAATGCCTTCGCGTTGAAGAATTTCCGCTGCTTTGATGCCTTCCCACGTCGAAGCAATTTTGATCAGCACACGTTCGCGGGCAATGCCGTTCTTTTCGTACAGCGAGATGAAGCGGCGACCTTTGGCAACGAGCTTGTCGGTGTCGAAAGAAAAATCCGCATCCGTTTCCGTCGAAACGCGACCGGGGACGATTTTCAAGATTTCGCTGCCGAACTGGATCAGCAAGTCATCCATCACGAGCGACAATAATTCCTGGCCGCTGGCTTTGCCTTTGTTATCGGCGATGGCTTTGTCCACGAGGAATTTATATTCCGGCATCTGCGCGGCTTTAAAGATGAGCGACGGATTTGTGGTGGCGTCGCGCGGCGCAAATTGTTTGATGGTGGCAAAATCGCCGCTATCCGCGACGACGACTGTGAATTGTTTCAGTTGATCGAGTTGTGTGCTCATAGATTTTGAAATAACCAAATTCGAATTTTTACAATGCCTGACCCGGAGCGTTGTGGCAACCAACAAAAAAGCACCCGAATATTCCGGCCTGGAACATTTCTTTTTTTGACACCCCCGATGCTTGCCTTAAACTACGCCCACATTTTCACTATGCCTACACATTATCTTGCTTGCGACCTCGGTGCCGACAGCGGACGCGTCATTCTCGGCACGCTGGCCGATGGAAAAATTTCGCTGGAAGAACTGCATCGCTTTCCCAATGGCGTCGTCAAAACCAACGGCGCGCTGCATTGGAATCTGGACGGGCTTTTCTCTGAATTGAAAACCGGCCTTAAAAAAGCCGCCGCCAAAAATCTACCCATCGCCGGCATCAGTACGGATTCCTGGGGTGTCGATTACGCGTTGTACGACGAACACGATCACATCCTTTCACCCGTCTGGTGTTATCGTGATTCGCGCAATGTTGTCGGCATTGAAACCGTGCAGGCCAAACTGGATTGGCCGACGATTTATTCACTCACCGGCATCCAGTTCATGCCGTTCAACACCATTCATCAGGTCGCCGCTGAACCACCGGAGCGACTCGCGTCCGCCAAACAATTGTTGCTCATCGGTGACGCGTTCAATTATTTCTGCTCCGGCGTGGCGCGCAATGAAGTTTCGCTCGCCAGCACCACACAACTTTACAATCCCATTGAAAAACGCTGGTCGAAAAAAATCTTCACTACGCTCGGTTTGCGTGAAGATTTATTCGCGCCGATCTGCTCATCGGGAACCAAACTCGGGCCGTTGAAAAAATGTCTCGCGCAGGAAACCGGTTTGGTTTCTGTTGATTTTCCGCCCATCGAAGTCATCGCCACCTGTTCACACGATACCGGCGCAGCGGTCGCGGCAATTCCCGCCAGCGACGAAAACTGGGCGTACCTGAGTTCCGGCACCTGGTCGCTCATGGGCGTGGAATTATCCAAACCAATCATCAACGACGAAAGCCGTTCGCTGGGCTTCACGAATGAAATCGGTTTCGGTGATACGGTGCGTTTTCTAAAAAACATCATCGGTCTCTGGATCGTCCAGGAATGTCGCCGGCAATGGACGAAGGAAGGTAAGAAATATGATTTTGCCGAACTGGCGGCGCTATCCACCAGTGCGCCACCGTTCGTTTCGCTCATCAATCCGGATGACGCGCGCTTCATGAGTCCCGATCGGATGCCGGAAAAAATTGCTGAATTCTGCCGCGAAACCGGCCAGCCGGTGCCGGCGGATCATGCCGCCTACATGCGTTGCATCCACGAAAGTCTGGCGCTGTCGTATCGCGTCACCTTGCGGCGTCTGGAAAAGCTCACGGGCAAAAAATTTGAAAAACTTCACATCGTCGGCGGCGGCAGTCAGGACGCGACGCTGAATCAATTCGCCGCGAACTCGCTGAAAATCCCCGTGCTCGCCGGCCCCACGGAATGCACCGCGCTCGGCAATATTGCAATTCAGGCCATCACACTCGGCCATGTTGAATCGCACGCCGCCGCGCGCGAAATCATCCGCAATTCTGTCGAATTAAAAACGTTCACGCCGCAGGATTCCGCGCAATGGGATGCAGCGGCCACGAGGTTTGAAGATTTGTTGAACTGAAATTTTCACGCAAAGGCGCAAAGGCGCAGAGAAAAAATACGGAGACACGTTGGATTGGTGGGGCGAGCGTCCTCGCGAGCCGCTACAAAAAATAGACGACTACCAGCCGAAGCGGCCCGCGAGGACGCTCGCCCCACCAACTTAAATTCATTCGTTTAATTTTTTGCGTCTCCGCGCCTTTGCGTTGAACGCAGGATTTATTCCGTTTGCCAACTCCGTTTCCACCGCTAAAATTTTCCGTTCGATGGAACGACTTGATTCAATCCCCGGTTTTCGCACCGTGCCGCGCACGGGCGTCATTTACGTCACGCACGAAGCCACGCGCAACGGCTTCGCTTACGGCAAGGCGGACTGGGCGAATCTCGGCCAGGGTTCGCCCGAAACCGGGGCGATTCCCGGCGCGCCCGCGCGCGTGGAAAGCGTGACTGTTTCCGCTGCGAGCCAGCAATACGCGCCCGTCGGCGGCAATAAAGATTTACGCCAGGCCGTTGCCAATTTTTACAACGCCACTTACCGGCGCGGCAAAAAATCGCAGTACACCGCCGACAACGTCAGCATCGCCAGCGGCGGCCGCCTCGCGCTCACGCGTCTCGCCAGCGCGCTCGGCGATATCAACATGGGCCATTTCATTCCCGATTATACGGCGTACGAAGAATTGCTAAGCGTTTTCAAAGCATTCACGCCCATCCCGATTTTACTGCGCGCCGAAAGCGGTTACAAAATTACGTTGGAAGATTTGAAAGAGGAAATTCTCGGACGCGGCCTGGCGGCGTTGCTCGTCAGTAATCCGGCAAATCCTACCGGCCAGTTGATGGCCGGAAAAGAATTGGCTGATTGGTGCGGCCTCGCGCGCGAATGCCAATGCTCGATGATCTTCGACGAATTTTATTCGCACTACATTTACAACGCGCCGGAAGCAGCGAGTCCGAAAATGATTTCCGCTGCCGAATTTGTGGACGACGTGAATCAGGATCCGATCGTGGTCGTGGACGGTCTCACGAAAAATTGGCGTTATCCCGGCTGGCGTCTGAGTTGGACACTCGGCCCGAAAATCGTCATCGAAGCCATCGCCAGCGCCGGTTCGTTTTTGGATGGCGGCGCGAATCATCCGTTCCAGAACGCCGCCCTGCCCTTGCTGGATCTGAAAAATGTCGAAGCCGAAACGCTCGCCATCCAAAAACATTTTGGCAAGAAACGTGAACTTGTTTTGTCGCGCCTGAAAAAAATGGGCATCACGGCTGACGCCAAACCGGACGGCGCGTTTTACATCTGGGCAAACCTGGCGAAACTGCCGGCGCCGCTCGATGACGGCATGAATTTTTTCCGTGAATGTCTTAAAGAAAAAACCATTGTCGTGCCCGGCGTCTTTTTTGATGTGAACCCCGGCCACCGCCGCACGCAGGCGCGTTATAAAAATTATTGCCGTATCAGCTTCGGCCCGGAGATTGAAAAACTCGAACTCGGACTGGATGCGATTGAACGCGTCATCAAGAAATTTAAATAAAATTCCGCATTATTTCAAACCGTCGCCGGATGACAAATCTGTGTCTCATTGATGTTCAGCCGGCGACAGTCGATTTTATTCCCATCGGCATTTCGCCTCATTTTCATTGGCTTTTCTTCAATTTATCTCCAGCTTAATGACGTTGGCGCGAAAATCGCTGTGATTTTATAGATGACATGATTTTGTGGTGGACATATCAGCAACTTCGCGCCAGCAGTCCGCAAACCCGGCTGGCGGTCATTGCGAAGCTCGCGGAATCCGATAACGCGGATTCTTTCGAGCCGCTGGTTTTTGCCCTGAAAGATCGTGAACCGGATGTGCGGATCGCTGCTTTAAAGGCGCTGGCAAAAATTGTTGATCCACGTGTGACCGCGCCACTGACGCAACTGTTGCGTGATGCCTCGCCGCAGGTTCGCGTGGAGGCAGTCGAAGAGCTTGTCCGGCGCGGCGATCCCCAAACTGCGAATGCTTTAAGTCAATTATTGCGTGATCCGGATGCCAACGTCCGTGCGGTGGTTTCCCGCAGTCTGGAAAAACTCGGCTGGAAACCGAATGACGACTCTCAATTGGTTTTACAAATCCTCGCTTCCGGCAATCTCGCGCGTCTCGCTTCGCTCGGTGGCAAAGCCATTCCTGCGTTGCTGGAATTATTACGCGGCAGCGCGCCGGAAAAACATCTGCTCGCCGTCCGCGCTCTGGGCGAAATCACCGACCCGCGCGTACCGGCGGCGATGCTCGAGGCGTTGAAGAAAAATGATCCGGTCGTCCGCACCACGGCGCTGGCGATTCTGGAACGCACCGGCGACGCCACGGCTTACGAAAGCATCGAACGATTATTCCGCGATGGAAACCCCAATGTCCGTTGCGCCTCACTGGAAGCCGGCACGCGTTGCGCCGGTGCGCGCGTCATCCCTGCCCTCGTGCAAGCGCTGAAAGATCCTTCGTGGGAAGTCCGGCACATCGCCGTCAAAATGCTCGGCTCGATGAATGTTGCTGCCGCTTTGGAAGGATTATGCAAAGCGTTGCACGACGCCGACCGCGATGTTCGCGAAAGTGCCATCGCCGCGCTCGGCCGGATCGGTGACCGTTACGCGATTCCGTTTCTGGTGCCACTCGTGCTTGAACCCGAAAGCGTCATCCGCAAAGCTGCCGAAGCCGCGCTCCGCCAGATCAAATATAAATGGGAAAAAGATGAAGCCGTCCGTCAGGTTTTGCCGCAGATCAAAACCGCGCTGGAACATCACGATTATTGGGTGCGCCACAGCGCTGCCGCGCTGCTGGAAAAAATGGGCGTGAATCCGGCTGATGCTGCCGTCGAAACCGTTTCCGTCGCCGAAGCGGAAGCGCCGCCGCATCCGGCGTTTTCCATTCTGGCCGATCTGCTATTCGATTCCGACCGCGATTTGCGGCTGGCAGCGGCGATGGCTTTCGGCCATTTGCGTGAGAAAAATGCGAAACCCATCCTGGCTGCCGCTGTTCATGACGATGATCGTTTCGTGCAAAATGCAGCGCAAAGCGCGCTGGCCGCGCTCAATTAATCAGGGGCTTACGCTTGTTCTCATTTAAAAAATATGACAGTTTTCTACGGGAACACGCGTAGCGCTACGCGGAATATATGGACGAACCGCAAAAACAGAACCGGGTTTTGTTCGTGGACGATGAACGCGTTTTCCTCGACACGATCCGCGATCTATTTTTGAGTTGGAGCAACGGCAGCTGGCAGATTCACTGTGCCGCTTCGGCGGATCAGGCATTGGAAATCCTCAAGCAGCATAAAATTGATCTCGCGGTACTGGACGCCAGCATGCCGGTGCTCGACGGCGTGCAATTTCTCCGCATCCTTCACCGTAAACATCCGGAGCTGAAAAAAGTCATCCTCACCGGCCACGCCACCGAGGAAAAGCGTTCGGAATGTCTGGCGAACGGCGCAGAATTGTTCATCGAAAAACCGCGCACCGCCGACGGTTTGAAATCCGTTTTCGTCATGCTCGACGAATTGATCACCTGGCAACCGCGCGAAGGCTTTCAGGGAATGCTCCGCAAAGTCGGTTTGCAGGACGTCATCCAGATGGAATGTCTCGGGCGCAATTCCTGCATCCTCGAAATTTCCAACTCACGGACCGCCGGACGCATTTACATCGAAGACGGCAGCCTCATCCACGCCGTCATCGGCACGGCCACCGGTGAAAAAGCGCTGCAAAAAATTCTTAATCTCACCGGCGGCGCGTTTCAGCTTTCACCGTTTGAAGCGCCGCCGCAACGCACGATCAACGGCCCGTGGGAATTTCTGCTCATGGAAGCCGCGCGCGTCCGCGATGAGTCTGCGCTGGAAAAGGAAAAATCCTCCGCCACCGAAATCGTCAGCCGGCTCGAAGTCATCGAAAATGTCACACCGGTGGAAACGCTGATCTGTTCGGAAAACGGGGAACCGCTTTACGATTGGCAATGCAACGATCTGACGGCGCGTTTGATTCTGTTTCAAAACGTCAACCAGGAAGCCGCCGCGCTGGCGGCGGATCTGCCGTTCGGAAATTTTGACCGGCTGGAAATCCAGTTGACCGATGGCCGCGCCGTCGTTCAAACCCGCGCCGACCGGATGATTTTTGTCCGCGTCGCCCATCATTTTGCCAGCGCATGAACGCCATTCTCCAACAATGGCTGGAAGCTCACGCCGCCGTGTCCAGCGTGCCCGGCGCCGGCATTCTCCTGCCCGACGGCAATTTTCTGTGTCATAGCAATGGCGAAAATTTTTCGCCGGAAAAGATCGGCAGAATTCTGCAACAGTTCGCCGGCACGCAAATCAATCTGTTTGAACCCGACCTGGCGCCGCGCTGGAGCACGTGGGTTTTTGAACAGGGGAAAATCCGGTTTGTGGCGCGCGCCGATGGTTTGCTGCTCGGTTTTGCCATGTATGCCGATCCGGATGACATCCGGAAACTCGACCGTGTGTCCGCTGAATTTCTCACGCTGACGTTCAATTGATAGATCATTTTTCTTTCAACCGTTTCTCTTCGCCGCCATCCTGACCGCGTGAAATTGTCCGTCACTGAAATCCGTACTGCCGTCAAAACCGCGCTCGCCGAAGACCTTGGGAACGGCGATGCCACGACGATTGCCACCGTTCCGAAAAACCTGACTGCCCTTGCGCTCATGCGTGCACGCGAACCATTATCCGTCGCCGGAATTGAATTTGTTGAAACTGCCTTCCGTCAATTGTCGCGGAAATTAAAAATTGAAAAATTAGTTCGCGACGGCCAACGCGCCAAAGCCGGCGAAACATTATTAAAAATTTCCGGACCGGCGCATGCGATCTTGAGCGCGGAACGGGTCGCTCTGAATTTTGTTCAACGACTTTCCGGCGTCGCCACGGCCACAGCGCAATTTGTCACCGCTGTTCATGGCACACAGACGAAAATTCTTGATACGCGCAAAACGACGCCCGGCTGGCGGCGTTTTGAAAAATTTGCGGTCGCGTGCGGTGGCGGCAAAAATCATCGCATCGGTTTGTTCGATATGATTTTGATCAAGGACAATCACCTGGCCGCGTTGCGGAACGAAAAGCCGAATGCCATCGCCGCGGCTGTTACCCGCGCGCGTCAAAAATTTCCGAAACTGAAAGTGGAAGTCGAAGCCGACACGCTGGAACAGGTTTCGCAAGCGGCGGACGCCGGTGCAGACATCATTTTGCTCGATAACATGAATTTGAAACAACTGCGCGCGGCGGTGAAAATCGTGAATGGCCGCGCCCAAATCGAAGCCAGCGGCGGTGTGAATCTGAAAACCGTCCGCGCCATCGCGCAGACTGGCGTGGATTTTATTTCCATCGGCGCGATCACGCATTCCGCCCGTGCGGTGGATATCGGATTGGATTTTGAATCATGAGTTTTAACGCAAAGGCGCAAAGACACAAAGTTTTCAAATTACTTTGCGACTTTTTTCCTTTGCGCCTTGGCGTTTAATTTTCAATGACTACTGACGCTAAAATTTTATCTGCCTTACGCGCCAATCCTAACGGCGTTTCAGGTGCGCAATTGGCGGAGCAACTCGCCATCAGTCGCGCAGCGATCTGGGCGCGCATCGAAGAATTGCGGCAGGCCGGTTATGGCATCGAAGCCGGACCGCATTTTGGTTATCGCCTCGTCAGTTCGCCGGATGCGTTGCACGCGGATGATCTGCTCGCGCGCCTGGGCCAAACTAAAATCATCGGTCGTGACATCCGTGTGTTTGAGGAAACTTCCTCGACTAACGATGTCATCGAAAAACTTGCGCGCGATGGCGTGAAAGAAGGCGTCGTCGTTTTCGCGGAATCGCAGACGAAAGGCCGCGGACGGCTCGGACGCAAATGGATTTCGCCCGCGCACAAAGGACTTTGGTTTTCCATTCTGCTGCGGCCAAATTTGCAACCGCAGGAAACGACGCAATTGACGGTCGCGTCCGCCACGGCGTTGCGACGTGCGATCATTGCCGAAACGAATCTGCAGCCGGAAATCAAATGGCCGAACGACCTTTTAATTGGCGGTAAAAAAGTCGTTGGCATCCTGACGGAGTTGAGCGCGGAAGTGGATCGCGTGAAACACATCACGCTCGGCATCGGCGTGGACGTGAACGTGGATGCCACAGAATTGCCACCGGAAGTGCGCAAACTCGCGACGTCGCTGAAAATTGAAGCCGGTGAAAAAATCAATCGCGCGGAACTGGCCACGGCGATCCTGCGCGAATTGGATTTTGATTATGCGCGGATTTGTGCCGGAAAATTTTCTGAAGTCGCCGACGAATGGGAAGCCGGTTGCGCAACTATCGGCAAGAACGTGACGGTGCAGATGGGTGACCGGAAAATTTGCGGCCGTGCAGAATCGCTCGATGATGACGGCGCACTGCTCGTACGAACGGAGCACGGGCATCTGGAACGCGTCATCGGCGGTGATGTGACTCTTGAGAAATTAAAAATGCAAAATTAAAAATTAAAAAAGAAGCCGGCAGCACACACCTTCTATTCATTTTCCGTTTTTAATTTTGCATTTTTAATTTTTAATTGATTTATGATTTTACTTTTCGACATCGGCAACACGCACACGCATCTCGGCCTCGCCGACGACGCGCGCGTCATTAAGCAGACGGATATTCTAACCAGCGCATGGTTCGACAGCAAAGCGGCGGCGCAACTCAAAAAATTTATCGGCGCACATAAAATTGAAGGTGCCGCGCTGTGCAGCGTCGTGCCGCGCGCGACGCCGCAGGTTCACAAAACAGTACGCGCGTTGTGGAAATTAAAAACGCTCGAATTGAACGCTAAAACCATTTTCGGCGTTGGCATCGATTATCCAAAACCCGCTTCCATCGGTGCCGACCGCCTCGCTAATGCCGTGGCAGCACACGCGCATTTTGGCGCGCCGGTGGTGGTCGTCGATTTCGGCACGGCGGTCACGTTTGATGTCGTGAATGCGAAGGGTGATTACGCCGGCGGCATCATTGCGCCCGGATTGGCGGCGATGACGGACTATCTGCACGAGAAAACGGCGTTGCTCCCGCGCATAAAAATACGCGAGATCAAAACTGCGATCGGCAAAAGTACGGAACAGGCGATGCTCATCGGTGCTGTGCAAGGCTATCGCGGTCTTGTACGTGAATTGATCGGCGAATTGAAGCGCGAATTGCGCGCGAAAAAATTACCGGTCGTAGCGACGGGCGGTTACGCTAAATTGATCGCGGCGAAGCTGCCGGAAATCTCCGCCGTCACGCCGGATCTGACGCTGGAAGGTTTGCGGCTGGTTTGGTTGGCGCACCATTGTCCTTGCGGAAATCATACGTGATTTCACACCTGATTTGCCGCTCATCAACGTGTTGCGCACGTTCGCAGGTTATTGCACTAAATCCGCCAAAACTGCGCGGCCACGCCCTAGTGCCAAAAATTCAAAAATTCCACTTATACTGCACTTATTTTACCTTAATGGCTCTTTTTACACAAAAAAACACCATCTGATGATAACGGCAAAAATGATTATTCCCACCCCGGCAAAACTAAAATCATAATATTTCGGCCTAATTTCGCAGTTTCTTGACGATTTTTAAGATTTTAAGGCTCCCGCCACCAGACCTTTTTTCAACTTGGCATGATTTTCGCTAATAATCGACTAAGTTGATTTTGTAAATCAACCAAAACTAATCCAAAAGCGGTGCTGGTTTAGTTGAAAAAAGATGAACAACCGTAAACCGCCGATTTATTTATGAAAACAACCAGACAAAGATTGCTGAACATTGTCATCACCCTGTCCGTTGCCATTAATCTGGTGATGCTGGGTGGAATTGGTTACCTCGCTTTGCTCGACAATCATGTCAAAAGCATTTATTCCGCCATGAATTCACCCGTGGTGGTTTATATTCCAAAAGCCATGGAACCTTCGAGTATCAAAACCTTGATCAAGCCATCGGCAACACCGTAGTCAGGCCGCTCTTACGATGAACTAAACAATCAACCCCATTATTATATCATTATGAAAACAAAATCAGCGATCACTATTATATCCATCTCTTTGAATTTGGTTTTATTTTCTGTGCTGGCTTATTTTAATAAAATCGACAGCCATACCGAAGGCAGTCCCGCGCCATTTTTTCTGGTTCAGCATATGACTGCGGTTGGCTATGCACAAAATGACAGCCATGAAATCGCGCTGGTCAGCACCGGGAAATAGTCAGGCAATTGAGCGGCATCCGGCTGCCGGATCAATGGGCTTGGATTTCCGCGGAAGCGGTGAGTAAGAAAAGTCAGAGCTTGAAGCATCGTCATCAGACAAGTGCAGCCACCTTTAAAAGGGTTTTCCGGCTGAGCTAAAAACATTGAGGCTTATAGGCTTGTATTTCCAGCCATGCAAATGGCAAGGTTTTTATATACGAATCGATTTTAATTTAGTAGTTTGAAGCGAATAGTCTGTTAGCGTGCTTTATTTGCTTCGGCTATTATTTTTTCTATGAATCGTTTCCGTATGCTTCTCTTTTTGGGATGCGCCTTGCTCGTGTCTTGTGAACGACCGGATCCCGCATTTGTACAAGGATATGTTGAAGGGGAGTTTGTATATGTGGCCGCACCGTTTGCCGCTCAGTTGAAAACCCTCTCAGTAGATCGGGGCATTACCGTTAAGTCAGGCGCGTCGCTGTTCGCACTGGATAGCACACCGCAAAGCGTTGCACGTGACGAAGCAGCGAGCCGGGTTGATGAGGCCAAAGCTCAGCTGGAAGATGCTAAAAGCGGGCAGCGTCCCACGGAAATCGACGCCATTCGGGCTCAACTCTCGCAAGCTCAAGCCGCCCTGGTTCTTTCGGAGAAGGAATTCGCCCGGCAAAAAGACCTCTTCGGCAAGCAGGTAGTTTCGCAGAACGATGTCGATACGGCCCGCTCCCGCCGGGATCAGGACGAACAACAAGTCGCGCAATTGAACGCCAATCTTGCGACGGCACAACTTGGTTCCCGTGAAGCACAGATACGTGCCGCAGCGGAAAACCTGAAAGCCCAGGAGGCGGCACTTGCTTCTGCCGAATGGAATCTGGCTCAGATGAGCCAAACCGCGCCGGGTGATAGTATCGTGAGCGATGTATTATTCCGGCCCGGTGATTGGGTCGGTGCCGGCCTGCCGGTAGTCGAACTCCTGCCTCCGTCCAATGTAAAGGTTCGCGTCTTTATTGCACAATCCATCCTCGGTCGCCTGCATGTCGGTGATTCAGCCAAAGTCTTCGTTGATGGCGTAACCACTCCTTTCCAGGGGCAGGTGGCTTTTATCTCGCCCCGCGCTGAATACACGCCTCCAGTCATCTACAGCCAGCAGATGCGTGATAAGTTTGTCTTCCTCGTTGAACTTTCATTTTCGCCGGAAGTTGCGGCCAAACTTCACCCCGGCCAGCCGGTTGATGTGAAGTTATCCCTGGAAGCGCCATGACGGACGAACTTATCATTGATGTCCATGGCATGACGAAACGCTTCGGAGATCGCGTTGTCGTCAACAAAATTGACCTGCAGGTAAGCCGCGGCCAGATATATGGATTTCTCGGCCCGAACGGCAGCGGCAAAACCACTTTCATTCGCATGCTCTGCGGACTCTTACGGGCTGACGCCGGTAGTGGCACGTGTCTGGGACATGATGTCATTACCGGGAGTGAGCAGATTAAGCGACAAGTTGGCTACATGACCCAACGATTCAGCTTTTATGAAGACCTTAGTATCGAGGAGAATCTTGATTTTGTTGCCAGGCTCTATGAGGTGCCAAATCGACGACAAGCCGTCACCGATAGTCTTGATCACCTTGGGCTTAGCGGTCGCAGAAAACAGCTTGCCGGTGAACTTTCCGGAGGCTGGAAGCAGCGCATGGCCCTGGCGGCCTGTCTGATTCACAAGCCCAAGCTACTTCTCCTCGACGAACCGACAGCCGGCGTTGATCCCAAAGCCCGCCGTGATTTTTGGGAACAGATTCATGACCTTGCCGCTGAGGGATTGACGTTTCTGATCACGACCCACTATATGGATGAGGCGGAACGATGCCATCGCCTCGCTTATATTTCATATGGGAATCTTCTGGTGAATGGCACGGTCGCGGAAGTCATTGCTCATGCCAAACTTACCACCTGGTCCGTAACCGGACCGGACCTGAATCATTTGTCCCGGGAATTGCGTAATCAGCCTGGCGTGGAGCAAGCCGTGGCCTTCGGAAAAATGCTGCACGTTAGCGGCAGCGACACGCAAGCGCTTGAGCGTGTCGTCGAAAAATTCAGTGGGGAAGGTTACGAATGGACTAAAGTGTCTTCGGGCCTTGAGGATGTTTTTATCCATCTCATGGAAACATCGCCGGACAATTTTTCACCATGATTTCAGGAAACCGATTGTGGGCCATGGTGGCAAAGGAGTTCATCCAGATGCGTCGTGACAGAATGACGTTCGCGATGATCTTCGGCCTTCCGATCATGCAACTTCTGCTCTTCGGCTATGTGATCAACAGCGACCCCCGGCACATGCCGGCCGGAATCATCAACTCCGACACCGGCATCCATGGACGCACCTTGCTGGAGGGACTCAAGAACAGCAGCTATTTCGATTTCACCTGCAGCCCGATAAATGAAGCCGATGGCCTACGGTTACTGGCGCAGGGCCGGGTACAATTTGTGGTGAACATCCCTCCAAACTTTTCCCGTGATCTTCAACACGGGAATCATCCGTCCATACTCGTCGAAGCGGATGCAAGTGATCCGACTGCCATATCGGGGGGACTTGCCGCCCTGAATGGAGTAATAAATACTGCCCTGCTTGCCGACTTTAAAGGGCCGTTGGCCCGACTAACACCAGCGGCAGCTCCGATCGATGTGCGGGTGCATTCGCTGTACAACCCTGAAGCTCTCACGCAATATAATATTGTGCCCGGCCTCATGGGCATTGTCTTGACTATGACGTTGGTCATGATCACCGGACTTGCTATCACCCGTGAGCGGGAGCGTGGCACGATGGAAAATCTGCTGGCGATGCCCCTGCGACCAACCGAAGTGCTAATCGGCAAGATCACCCCCTATATTTTTGTTGGATATATTCAGGTTGGCATCATTTTGTTAGCTTCACATTATCTGTTCAGAGTTCCGATCCATGGTAATCTTTTTGTCCTGCTCCTCGGTTCCTTATTTTTTATTGCCGCGAATTTGGCCATGGGCATCACTTTTTCAACGGTGGCTGCCAACCAGCTTCAAGCTATGCAGGCATCTATGTTCGTCTTTCTTCCTTCCATGCTGCTCTCCGGCTTCATGTTTCCATTTCGTGGCATGCCGGTATGGGCTCAAGCCATCGGCGAAGTTCTTCCAATCACACATTTCATCCGAATCGCCCGCGGAGTAATGTTGAAAGGCATCGGGTTCGCTGATCTTGGACGTGAGCTCTGGCCGATTGCGTTGTTCGCCATCATCATGCTCTTTATCGGAGTCAAACGTTATCGACAAACGCTTGACTGATTTCTTTTGTCACTGACAATGAATTGAGTTAGCCGTTTTTTTAGTTCTCCATTTTTCAGGATTGATTGAGGAAAAACGAAAGTCTCAAGTTTAACTACTGGTCGAGTCTTCGGAGTAGCACAACATTTTTGCCCTGAAGTTGATGCGGCACAGAGACATTAAATTGACGGCGAAGGTTTACACGGACGAGACGCAACTGCCGATTGACGATTGAATCAAAGGTCTGCCTCGTTTGCCCGGCACTACGCAAGTACGCGCACAGATTTCAGACAACCGAGGGCAAAATTTGCCGCAGGATGACGCACATGGTGGAGAGTTAAAAACTGACAAAGCTTCTAATAATGGCGGGCTTTGTCCACAGTGATGTCACTGCCTGTCGCACAAGAAAAACTGGAGCGGGCGAAGGGAATCGAACCCTCGTGTGCAGTTTGGAAGACTGCCGTTCTACCATTGAACTACGCCCGCTTTGCGCTGCCTGCGGTAGATTCCACAAGCGTGCAGTGCGGTAATCATATCGTCCACGTCCGGCTTGTCAATCCGGCGTCGTCACCGCTGATACCAGCAAAAATACTTTTAACCTTTGACCGCCTTTGACCGTCTTCCGTTTTGACATGGGTAATGGTCATCAAAAGGAACATGCTTTTACGTTGATTGAATTGCTGGTCGTCATCGCCATCATCGCGATTCTCGCGGCGATGTTGCTGCCGGCTTTGGCCAAAGCGAAAGAATCCGGCAAACGCATCGCATGCTTGAATAATCTACGTCAGCTCGGCCTCTCATCCGGCATGTACGTGAACGATAATCAAGCCACCTTCCCGCCGCGCAGCGCCACTGCGCGCTGGCCGGATGCGTTTTATGATTATTACGGAAAAAATCTCAAGTTGCTGATGTGCCCGGATGTGGTCACCAATCCGGCCACGGCGAGTCCGTCCAACAATGTCGCAGACGCCGCACCGCGCAGTTATTTCATCAACGGCTGGAACGATTGTTATATCGATACGTTGAGCCCCGCGGATTACAGCGCTTTTTCCGTCGGTGATTATCCGCTCGGCCTCAAGGAAAACGTCATCATCCATCCCAGCGATCTGGTTCTGCTCGGTGAAAAAATTGATTCCCGCGACGATTTTTACATGGATATGCTGATCGGGAACGGCGATGACTTTTCCGGCGCGGTGGCGCAGGATCGTCATTCCGGCCAGGGCGTTGGCACCTCCACCGGTGGGGCGAACAATGCTTTTGCGGACGGCAGCTCGCGTTACTACAAATTCGGCACGACGTTTGACCCGCTCAATATGTGGGCCAATACCGATGCCGACCGCCTCACGTACGCGATCAAATACTGGTAGTCTTGCTTTGCCGCTGCCCCGCCGCTAAAATCAACGCGATGAATTCGCTGCTGCTTTCCGGGGGACGGGTGATTGATCCCGCCAACCATTTTGATGCCGTCGCTGATGTTTTGATTCAGAACGGAAAAATTTCCGTTATCGGCAAAAATCTTTCTGCGCCCGCTGACGTTGAAAAATTCGACGCGACAGGAAAAATCGTTTCGCCCGGCTTGATTGATTTGCACGTTCACCTGCGCGAACCCGGTCAGACGGCCAAAGAAAATATTGCCACCGGCACCGCAGCAGCGGCGCGCGGCGGATTCACTTCCGTCGTCTGCATGCCGAACACGGCGCCGACGATTGATAATGCCGGAACTGTCGCGCTCATCAGCGAACGCGCCCGCGAATCCGGCGTCGTGAATGTTTTCATCACCGGCGCGATCACCAAAAATATCGCGGGCGAAGAACTCGCGCCGATCGGCGGCTTGAAAAAAGCCGGCATCGTGGCGATCACTGACGACGGCCATTGCATCCAGAACAACGAACTCATGCGCCGCGCGTGCGAATACGCAAAAATGTTCGGCCTGCCGATCTTCGATCATTGTCAGGATTATTCGCTCGTGACCGATGGCGTGATGCACGAAGGTTATTGGAGTACGGCGCTCGGGTTGCGCGGCTGGCCGGCGGCGGGTGAAGAAATGATCGTGGCGCGGAATATTCTGCTCGCAGAACTGACCGGAGCAAAAATCCATTGCCAGCACTTGAGCGCAGCGCGCAGCGTGGAACTGATCCGTGAAGCTAAAAAGCGTGGCGTTCCGATTTCCGGCGAAGCGTGTCCGCATCATTTCACGCTGACCGACGCAGCGATCGCGGGCAGCGAAAAATTCTGGAACGAAGACGGTAAAGAACTGGCGAAGTTTCAAAATGTAAATCTTCCGGAATGGCCGAACTATGACACGAATTTCAAGATGAATCCGCCATTGCGTTCGGCCAAAGATCGCGAAGCAATCCTCGAAGGTCTAGCGGACGGCACTATTGAGATTTTGTGCAGCGATCACGCACCGCACTGTGATTACGAGAAGGAAGTAGAATTTGATTACGCGCCTTTTGGCATCACCGGTCTCGAAACCGAACTCGCGCTTTCACTGATGCAACTCGTCCATACGAAACGGATTTCGCTCACGGATCTGATCGCGAAATTCACCGTGAATCCTGCACGGCTGCTGAATTTGAACAAAGGCACTTTAAGCGTTGGCGCCGATGCGGACGTGACCGTTTTTGATCCCGATGCTGAATGGGTTTTCAACCGCGAAGATTCCGTCAGCAAATCGAAGAATAATCCGTTCTTCGGCTGGACATTTAAAGGCAAAGCGGTGGCGACGATTGTTGGCGGTAAAAAAGTTTGGACAGAAGCCGCAGAAGCAGTCATGGTATAATTGTATGTCGAAAAGAAGTATCGGGTTTTTCAGTTTGTTTTTCTTGATCACGGCGGCAGCTTTAGTCGGGTGCAACGGTGAAGATTTGACCATTGATCCCGGCAAAATCGAAGCACCGGATACAAATGCGCCGCCAGTAAATTTGTCCGCAGAAATTGCCCGCGCGAAAGCAGACAATAAATTATTATTGCTGGAATTCGGCAGTTCGGATTCATGCCCGCCTTGCATTGCTTTTGAGCAAAAGGTTTTTTCAACCCCGGAATTTAAAGCGTACGCAAAATCCAACCTGAATTTTGTCCGGCTGGATTTCCCATTCAGAACCAGTCTGCGTCCGGATGTCACTGCAACAAATAACTTATTGGCCGGCCAATTCGACGCTGATGTCTTTCCTACTTTTATTGCATTGGATAAAAATGGAAAAGAATTCTGGCGTACGCCGATAGTGGATAAATTGAATGAAACAATCAGCAGTTCACCGCTTTTACCGACCAATTCTGCGTCGTTATTTGTTCCCACAAATTTCATCGCTGTGCTGGAAAAAGTTAAGAAATTAGATAAATGAAAGCCATTTTAGCTCTTGAAGACGGTTCGGTTTTTCACGGCACCGGTTTTGGCGCGCAAGCGTCGGCTGCCGGGGAAGTCTGCTTTAATACTTCCATGACCGGTTATCAGGAAATCCTCACCGATCCGTCTTACAAAGGCCAGATCGTGACGATGACCTATCCGCTCATCGGTAATTACGGCGTCAACACCGTGGACGTGGAATCATGGCGGCCGCACGCGTCGGGCCTGGTCATCCGCGAACTTTCGCCGGTCGTCAGCAACTGGCGCGCGGATTTTTCGCTCGCAGAATATCTGGAGAAAAACGGTATTCCGGGAATCCAGGGGATTGATACGCGGGCGCTCACGAAAAAACTGCGCGTGCGCGGTGCGTTGAACGGATTCATCACCACGGAAAATATTTCCGAAGCGGAAGCCGTCAAACGCGCGAAAGAATTTGTTTTTGAAGGCGTGGACTACGTCAAAGAAGTGACGCACAAAGCCGCTTTTCGCTGGGATGAAAAAGACGAGCAAAGCGCTGCGTTCGATCTCGTGCGCGGCATGGAAAAAGCCGATGCCCGCAACCATCACCGTCCCCTGCCCGCCGCCGACATTCCGATCGTCGCGTTCGATTACGGGATGAAGTACAACATCCTCCGCCGCCTGCGCCAGCATGGTTTCGCCACGCAGGTTTTGCCCGCAACGGCTTCCGCGGCGGACGCGCTGAAATATAAACCGGCAGGAATTTTTCTCTCGAACGGCCCCGGCGATCCAGCGGCGCTTGATTACATCGTGCGCGAAGTGAAAACGCTCGTGGATTCCGGCATTCCGATTTTTGGGATCTGCCTCGGCCATCAGCTTTTGGGTCAGGCGTTCGGCGGAAAAACTTTTAAATTGAAATTCGGCCATCGCGGCGGCAATCAACCGGTGAAAGACCTGGAATCCGGCAAAGTGGAAATCACCTCGCAAAACCACGGTTTTGCGGTGGATGCAAAATCATTACCCTCCGATGTCGCCGTGCATCGCGTGAATCTGAATGATGACACGGTCGAAGGGATGCGTCACAAAACGAAGCCGATTTATTGCGTCCAATATCATCCGGAAGCCGCGCCCGGGCCGCATGACTCGACACCGCTATTCGCCGAATTCCGCGAGCTGATCAAAAAACGCGGCTGACAATTTTACATAATGGATTTTAATCTAATGATTTCCGTTTGACTTGGCGCGCAACCCGAACATAATTCTTTAACCGAAATCTATGGCAAAACTTGTAATTCTCAATCAAGGCATGACCGGCCGCACGTTCGATTTGAATGTTGAGCGCACCACCGTGGGGCGCATTGAGGAGAATACGTTTCAGATCGCCGATGGTTCCGTTTCCAGCCGCCACGCCGAGATCATTCTCAAGGGCGAAGAGATTCTCATCAAAGATATCGGATCCACCAACGGGACCTTCATCAACAACGAAAAAATCACCGAGCAGATTTTGAAGCCCGGTCAGACGTTGCGCTTCGGTCAGGTGGAATTAAAAATTGACGACGGCAAACCCGTCACCGCCGCTCCTGCCCCGGCTCCGGCATCTACGCCAGCTCCTGCACCCGCTGCTGCGCCGGCAAAAAAATCCTCTGTCGACGGCACGATGATCATGCCTCGCGGCGTGAGCCTGGAACAATTGGAACACGGCGGCACCCGCACTTCCGGCTTTGATACCAACACTGCGTTTTCTAAAAAGAAAACCAAGATCAATAAATTGGTTCTCTTCGGCGGCATCGCTATCGCCGTCATCATCCTCGGCTTGATCATCGTGCTGATCAGCAAAGTCAGCGGCGGCCATCAATAATTTAAAATTTGATCGTAGGGCAAAGCTGCGGCTTTGCCCTTTTTATTTTTACGGCAAGCCGATCAAAAAAGAATCAGATCAAATTGCAGCTCGTAAGTGCTTCGGATGGAAATTCACACGCTACGCGCATTAAAACTTTTCCACATCTTCACCGGTAAAGATCCGAGTACGATAAACGCAAGTTGACTCACCACGAATAGCACCAGCCACTTGAATGCCGCATCCGTGAAACCGTAACTGTGCAATCCGATGCCGAGCATGTTCACGCCAAACCACGACCAGCTCGTCACGATGTTCCCGCCGATGGCGCACACGATCAGCCCACGCTCGCGGATCATGCCGCCCCAGCGTAGATGCAAAATCAGTGCGTTCCACAGCACGATAATGAGCGCACCGTTTTCTTTCGGATCCCAGCCCCAAAAACGGCCCCACGATTGATCCGCCCAGATGCCACCCAACACGGTGCCGACAAAACTGAACAGCGTCGCAAAACAGACAATGCCGTAAACCATCCGCGCGAGCGATTTGCCCGTCGCCGCATCCAGCGTTTTCGTGAAAACACCGCGCACGATGTAAATCAACGCCAGAAATCCCGCGACAAACGTACTCGCGTAGCCGAGCGTCACGACCACGACGTGGGTCGCGAGCCAGAAATTCGTATCCAGCACGGCACGCATCATTTCCATCGTATCGCCGTCGAGCGCCAGATTTTGCGCGATGATGAGCGTGATAAAACCCATGCCGGCCGAGACGACGGCACCGATGCCGTTTTTGTAAAATTTTTCCAGAATCAGGCCCAGCACGCACGCGCCCCAGCCGATAAAAATCGCCGAAGAATAAAGATTCGTCACCGGCGGACGCCCTTGCAGCACGATGCGATAAATCAACCCTGTCGTGTGAATGAAAAACGCCAGCGCGATCAGCCAGACGGCGCAACGGCGCAGCGTTTCGGATAAATTAAACCACGAAAAAATCGCGAGCAGACCGGCCAGCACGTAAATGACCATTGCGTTGTAAAAGAACTGCATCTGGTTGAAAAAAACCTCGGCGCGTGCCCTGGCCAGCGTGCGCGAAAAATGCGGCACGAGCGATGAACGATAATCCGCCAGCGCCGAATTAAAACCGGCGACATCATCCTTCTGAAACGCGCCGGACATCGCCGCGTAATCTTCCACCGCTGCCGGAATTTTTTCTCCGCGCGCCGCTGCGAGCAGAACACTGCCGGTGCGCTGCCAATCTTTCTGTGAATCATCCGGCGGCACGATCAACGGCGGCGCCAGTTGCTCCATGAAATCAAACTGCTGCAGGTCAGTCAGAAATTCATCGAAAGTGTTCTGGTCATATTTTTCACCGGCCTGCTGCGCGCGGGCGGCGACGATGCCCGCCGGAATCAATTTTTCGTAAGCGAGCAAATCCGCCGGCCAATTCGTCATTCCCGGCGGTTGCACGGTGGCTTTCAACTGCGCGTACAATTCCATGCGCTCATGCACTTTGATGACCGCATTTTCGTAAGCGTTGCGGCTGGCGGACGCGCCATTCGTTTCGATGCGTTCATTCTCCGTGTCGAACGCCGGCAACATCGGCATGATCTGATTCCACGAATAATGTTTGCCGTCCTGATGCTGGGCTTCATTTTTTTCCGGCAATTTCAGGAACGCGATCAAGTCCTGATTGTCCACGCGAAAAACCGGCCACGTATCGGCAACGGTCGGGTTCAACAACACATTCGCCAGCCATTCATTCGCAGAAATGATTTTCGGATTTTGATACCAATCCTTCCACGGCTCGAGATTCAGCGTCTGTTTCTCGCGAAGCTGCAGCAGTGAATTGCGCGCGAGCGAATCCATCGGCTTCAGACGACCGTTGAAAACGAGCGGCAACTGGCCAAATTTGTTGAACGCAAAATCTGTGTCTGCCGGCGCGGATAACTGGCCGAGAAACATCAAAGCCTGGCCCAGATACCACAAGGCGATCAAACACATCAGCAGGGGCGGCAACCATTTTAGAAAATACTTTTTCATTTCGAACTTCCTTTTTTGATGAAGCCGACAAGGTGAAACATGAATTGCACGATCAACCCAAGCGCCACCAGCGCGCAGCCGATGTACGGCGTCAGCCAGCCCGGATTGCGGACAACTTGCAGCACCGATTCCGGCGCCACACCCGCCTGTTGCGCCATTTCACCCGCTGTCATCTGATATTGATAAAACGTCAACCCGGCGTAACGCAGCGGCGCGTTCATGTAAATCGTCACGTCACGCTTTTCGCCGGTTTGCGCATTATCAATGTGAACCTGACTGCGGAAATCTTTCGGGATATCCGTGCCGGTATAAACCGTATGGGTCGCCTTCAGCAGCGTCAGAGAAAACGGTAGATAAGTTCTTTCCGGTCGTAGTTCCAACGTGAAAACTTTCCCGCCAACGGAAATTGATTGCGGCTGCGTCAAAGCAGCAGTTATTTTTTGCGCCATCGCCGCGCCGGCCATTTTGGCGTAACCGCGCTCCAAACCTTCAATCATGCCCGCGTCCGTCGTCCAGCCGGAAACAATCCAGTCACCCAGCGAACCATTCGCGTCGACAATTTCAATCTCCACCGTCGGCACATTTTTGTCATCCATCGTTTTCACTTCGGCGGCGGGCGAAAAATCAAAACTTTCAGCGACTCCGTTCGTGGTCAATGGCGGCGCGTTTTGCATCATCGGCGCGCGAAATGATGGTTCCGAATTTTTCCAGAAGCTTTTCACGCGAATCGTGAACGGCAGATTGGCATTCTGAATTTCACCGCCACGCGCCAGTAATTGCTGCGAAATCGTGATGACGGTTTGCGAATTCGCGCCGTTGTCAGTGGTGAAAGCGAGTTCGTAATTTTGCGAACTTTCCGCGTACGATTTTGACTGACCTTCGTTGAAACGGATTTGTGATTCGCTCGCCAGCATGTCGGTCACGAGTTGGCCGACGAGCAGTAGAATAACGCCGCTGTGCGCGAGCTGGATGCCGATTTTTTTGGTCGTGAGTTGAAAACGATAAATGTGTGCGGCCAGCAGATTAAGCAGCAACATCGTGCCGATGAGATAGCCGCCCGGCAAAATCAGCGGGATTTTATGACCGAAAACATTGAGGCCGAAGATGAGCCACTGACGGAAATATCTTGCCTGCGCGTTGTAAAGTCCCTCGTCCACCTGCGCGAGCGTGCCGATGAAAACGAGCACAATCGCAAACGCCAGCAGCACGACGGTGAGCCGGAGCGACGTGAAAAACTTGATCGGATTCAGGCGCATTTTATTTGGGATATTGCGCCGATTGGATGAATTTGATGAACGCGTCTTTCTGCGCCGCGACGACGGCGTCATCGCCCATCAGTTTGTAAAACCATGTCTGACCGTTTTGCGGAACGATGACGCCGATGAGCCGTGTCGGCTTGCCGGTTTTCATGTTGGTCCCGGAAAAATCCACGACTTGCGACTTGCCGCCGGAATCATCCAGCGGACTGCTCACGATTTCCGTCGCCGGTTCCAGGCCAAGTTGTCCACGCCAACGATTCACGTTCATGGCCAGACCGCCGCCTTCACCGGCCAATTCCGCCACGTTCACTTCAGCTTTCGCACCGCTGTCGCCGGCGAGGGAAAATTGTGCGAGCAAAAATTGCGAGGGCGGCAGCGTTTGCCAGCCGGCAGGAATCGTCCAGATAGAATCGGCCGGACCGCCGGAATTTCCGCCGGTCACCGGCGTGTTCTCATTTGGCATCAAGGTATTTTGCGTGCCGGCACTTGCGTCAGGAATCGGTGCATCATTGAACGAAACGGATTTCAAAAACTGGAGAAAATTATCTTTCTGCGCGACGACCAGATCGTTCCCACCGGTCATCTTAAAAAACCAGCTCATATTTCCACGCGTCAATTCGGCGATCAAAATCCGTGCGCGGAATTTGCCATCAATCAAAGGCTGTTCGCTGATGATCTCGAAATATTTAGCCGGACTGCCGGCCACGGAGACCGTTTCCGCAGCGGCAGCGTTCGTCAACGCGGGCAGTTGCATCTGATCGCGCCACATATTGACCAGCGCCAATTCATCCTGGCCTTCTGCAGGTAACGGAATGACAGCGATATCCGCCGTTTCACCATCCGCGTTCGTTATAGAAAAACTGGCGACACGCATCTGGCTCGGCGCGACCTGTTGCCAGCCGGAGGGCAGAGCGAATTGCAATTGCGGCAGGGAATTTGCATTTTGGGCCGGGGCGACCGCAGCGTCTGCCGGCAACGTTGCGACCGGCGCATCGGAGGATTTTTCCTCAGTGACTTGATAAACTTTCACGCCATCGCGATCGCAACCGGCGGCGATGGTGAGCAATAAAAAAAATGCCGCCCAACGGATGAGCGGCTGTCGGTTTGAAACAAAAGACAGCGATTTCACTTGGTAAATTCTATTTGATTTTGACGCACCAGCAAGCGTTTGGTTCCCGTATTTCGGCAAAGGACTTGAACTTTCGCCGGTTCTCGTTTATCACAGTCGCAGAAAGAAACTTTAAAAATTATGAATCCAAACATCGGCATCACTGACAAAAACCGCAAGGCCGTCGCCGCCACGCTGAATCTCCTGCTGGCGGACGAATACGTCCTTTACACCAAAACGCGCAACGCACATTGGAATATCGAAGGGCCGGATTTCCATTCCGTGCATCTTTATTTTGAGAAGCTCTACGAAGAACTGGACGAAATCGTCGACAGCGTGGCTGAACGCATCCGCAAACTCGGACATTACGCGCCCGCGACCTTGAAGGAATTTCTTGAACTCACGCATCTCACGGAAAAATTGAGCGAGAAAAACGACAGTCAGGGTTTCATCAAAGAATTGCTCGCTGATCATGAAGCCATCATCGTTTTCATCCGCGAAAATCTGGACGCCATCAACGATGCTCACAAAGACGCCGGCACTGCGGATTTTCTCACCGGCCTGATCGAAGACCACGAAGAAATTGCGTGGATGCTGCGCTCACATTTGAAGTGATCGAAATTTGTAGCGGCGGTCTGTGACCGCCGTTTTTTAAATTTTCAAGGTACAACGGCGGTCACAGACCGCCGCTACAAGCTGATTGTTTTGAGACAGCAACTTTGAAGTCTGTTTCATAACTTTTTGACGTGGTGGGGCGAGCGTCCGCGCGAGCCGCTGCAAAGAAAGAACGATTGCTGGCATAAGCGACTCGCGGGGACGCTCGCCCCACCGGATCATTTTGTCATCCGCTGGCCACAATTCTACCCTATACCAGATCAAGGCGTAGCGTGAAATCCTTTGATCAGCCCCGCGATGCCTGTCGTGGCGATCTGGATGCCGACGCAAAAAACCAGATACGCGCTGAGGCGGTTTACAACTTGTTCCCCGCGTGCACCGAGTCGCCCAAGCAGCGCCGGCGTGAATGCATAGCAAATATAGATCAGCGCGCACATGATGACGATCGCCACAAAAATCGCAGACAAATTGACGAGATGGCTCGACAGATTTTCCGCTTCGCTGTGCGCGCTCAAAGTAAGAATCACGGAAATCGTCCCTGCGCCGGTCGTCATCGGAAACGCGAGCGGATAAAATAAAATATCTTCCGTTTCTTTTTCCTGACCGGGACTGGAAGCTTCGTGGGAATTTTTTGAGCTGTCGTTTGAGCCCAGCAGATTCCAGCCCATTTGGCAGATCAAAATGCCACCGGCAATCTGCACGACCGGCAGAGAAATTCCGAAGAACTGAAAAATCCAGCTACCGATCAGCAACGCGCCGGTACAGACACAGAAACAATAAAAGGTGATTTTCGCCGCCGCACCACGCCGTTCGGCAAGCGTCAGCCGGTGCAGAAACGGTTCCACGACAAACGCGGTTCCCACCGGATTCACCGGCGGAAACAGCGCGATAAAACCGACGAAAACCAGATTGAGAAATGTCAGCGCGTTTTCCATTGAGATTTTCAAAGCCTGTCAAAATTAAAAATCAAGACGGCCACAAACCAATGGCTGTTTCCCAAAACTTCCGACCAAACAATGATGCAAAAGTTCCCAGAACCAAAGCCGCCAATCCAACAATGCTCCACCAAATATCAGAATGCTGTAACCAAAAGGTGATAACCGCGCCGCCGGCTCCAAAGACCGCACCGCCAATAAATGAAATAATGCGAATTACCATAATTTACTTACTGCGCAACGTTCCTGCTGAACAGCAAACTTGCCGTGCAATTGAATTATTTTGAACACGGTTTCAAACCTCAACTCACCGCCATGTTCAACAAAAACTCAATATTACTTCCCGTTTTCTTGAGCTTGCCAAGCATGAGATCCATCGCCTCGACCGGCGGCACACCCGTGAGCGCGCGACGCAGCACGACGACACGACTGCCTTCGTCCGGATGATACAACAATTCTTCTTTGCGCGTACCGGAACGTTCGATGTTGATGGACGGAAAAATCCGGCGGTCAACCAGCGCGCGGTCCAGATGCACTTCCATATTGCCTGTGCCCTTGAACTCTTCAAAGATGACTTCATCCATGCGCGAACCGGTGTCCACGAGCGCGGTCGCCATGATTGTGAGCGAACCACCTTCTTCGATGTTACGCGCCGCGCCGAAAAAGCGTTTCGGTTTGTGCAACGCATTCGCATCCACACCGCCGGACAGAATTTTGCCCGAGTGCGGCTGCACCGTGTTATACGCGCGCGCGAGACGCGTGATGGAATCCAGCAGAATCACGACATCGCGTTTGTGCTCGACCATGCGCTTGGCTTTTTCAATGACCATTTCGGCCACCTGCACATGGCGTTCCGGCGGTTCATCGAACGTGGAGGAAATCACTTCGGCGCCTTTGCAAGTGCGTTCCATATCCGTGACTTCTTCCGGACGTTCGTCGATCAACAGGATGAACAGATACGATTCCGGATTATTCTTCAAAATCGCATTGGCGATTTTCTGCATCATCACAGTTTTGCCCGTGCGCGGCGGCGCCACGATCAATCCGCGCGTGCCTTTACCGATCGGGCAAACCAGATCCAGAACCCGCGTGCTCAATTCATCGCCCGCCGTTTCCAGGATGAAACGTTTATTCGGAAACAACGGCGTGAGGTTTTCAAAATGCGTTTTGTCTTTCGCTTTGTCCGGTTCTTCACCGTCCACGGCTTCGACTTTCAGCAACGCGAAAAACTTTTCTTTTTCTTTCGGCGGACGGATCTGGCCCGCCACGAGATTACCAGTCTGCAAATCAAACCGGCGGATTTGCGACGGCGAAACGTAAATATCTTCCGGGCACGGCAGATAATTAAAACTTTGCGACCGGAGAAAACCGAAACCTTCCGGCAACACTTCGATGACGCCTTCGGAAAACAACACACCGGCGCGCTGGGCATTGCGTTCGAGGATGTGAAAAATGACCTCGTGCTTGCGCATCGTGCCGAAATTTTCCACGCCGAGATCTTTCGCCATCGCGTTCAATTCCGTCATCGGCATGCCCTGCAATTTGGCGATGTTCAACGACGCGGCGATTTTATCGCGCTGATAACCGCGA
>Ga0206804_10002_pt1 | contig 98693 bp, 99 predicted proteins | sample Alteio_BWOrgCont_62_FD_152888 | JGI IMG/M metagenome (GOLD analysis project Ga0206804, IMG submission 152888) | Enriched cells from forest soil in Barre Woods Harvard Forest LTER site, Petersham, Massachusetts, United States -... | ecosystem: Environmental > Terrestrial > Soil > Temperate forest >... | reverse complement strand
GCACTTTTGAGCAGCTCGATTCACGCATGATAGTGTCCTTATCATGGGCCAAATTGGAAACAGCGGCGCGGATGGTCAGGGTGAATCGAGGGCAGTCGGACAACGCCTTCCAAAAGGCCATGAACCCCTCCCTCCAGAATGGCGTTTCACGTTCGAGATATTCACAGAAATCGAGAATGTGCCTGCACGAATCCTACATAGTCAAAAATGGCCTAATTATCTTCCTAAAGATCAGCATGATATAGAAATCTATTCACGCTTTCAGAGTGAGAGAAGCTGAGCTCAAATTCTGACCACGAGCCGCGGCTTTCCGGGTGCATCCCACGCTTCCTCGATCGAGGACAGCTGTACGGTGCGAGTGGCGATCTGGAGGTTGGCAGACTTGGTGATCGCAAATACGTTCCCGATGGCAGCGAGCAACTTTTCGAGCGGCACACTCTTCAGTCCGCTGCCCATCAGCTGGATGGAAGAGGAACGAAGCGCAGCGCCGGGCAGGTCGATGCTCTCTTCTCCACTGGCACCGCCGACGTGGATGAAGCGCACGGGCGCGGCGTCTTCGATGTTGCGCGCGATGGCCGCCATCACCGTTCTCGCACTCTTGCCCCAGAGGTAGTCGAGAACGATGTTCAGACCGCCGGCAATGGCATCCTTGAGGGCTGCTTCGTAGTGCTTTTCGCCGCTTGGATGGAGCAATCCCAGGTTGAACGGAACAACGATATCGGCGCCGATGGCTCGCATCTCTTCCAACTCCGCCTCGTTGCGGCCGGTGGCGATCACCCTGCCTGCGCCAAGATGCTTCGCAATCTGCACGGCGAGGCGGCCGGCGCTTCCGGTCGCACCGTTGATGAGGACAGTTTCACCGGGCCCGATGGCGGCGCGCTCGACGAGTGCGGCCCAGGCGGACATCCCGGGGTTGGCGATGGCTGCCGCAGTGACGTCGTCCAGATCATCGGGAATCGGCACGGTGAGCTTCGGGCGAACGAGGGTCCGCTCGGCCAGTGCGCCGTAGGGCGCGAGGGGCATCGCGAAGTAGACGCGCTTGCCGTCGCTAGTGAACCCGACGCCGTCGGCGCCGGCGATAGCAGGGAACTCCGCGTCCAAGCTGTAGTGGCTGCCGGAGGAGCGCGACTTGCTGAACTGGCTGAGAGCCGAGGCGGTCACGGTAACGATCTCCGCCCCCGGGACGGGGGGCGGATCGGCGAACTCAGCGTAGACCGGTTTCTCACCCGCTGTACGAACAATTGCTGCTTTCATCCTTCTTCCTCTTGCGGACTCTTGGTCCACTCTAACATTGTTAGAGAAACTCTAACGATGTTTGACATCGTTCGTCAAGCAACGTAGCGTTTTTCTATGAAAGTGAATCGGGAGCGGATTGTCCGCGAGGCCTTGTCCCTTCTGAACGAAGTTGGGCTCGAGCAACTTGCATTGCGGGCACTCGCGAAGGAACTCGGCATCCAGGCAGCCACTTTGTATTGGCACTTCAAAAGCAAACAGGACCTCATAGACGAAATGGCGACTCTGATCCTCGCAGAGGGAAGTCATGAACTGTTGCCGAAGAAGTCGGATGCCGACTGGAGCGTGTGGGCCGTTTCGTTCGGGGTCGGGCTGCGGAAAGTCCTGCTTGGCCACAGAGATGGTGCGCGGCTCGTCGCCGGCAGTCGCCTGACAGATACGCGCTTCATGACAGTTACTGAGCGCATCGCAAAGCGCCTAACGGAAACGGGCTTCACGGTCCGGCAAACAGTCGTTTTGATGAGCGTGATCAACGACTATACCGAGAGCTTCGTCATGGAAGAGCAAGCTGTGTTTCCGCGCCCCGGCGAACGATCCCCACAATACGACCTCGCGGCGAGAAAAGCACAGCTCGAGGGAAAAGGGCTCCCGATATTGGTGCAGAGCGGTCCAATACTCTTCGACCGGTTCGACCGCCGCTATCGTGAAGGGCTCGATCTGATTATCCGAGGAGCGCAACGGTCGGACGAGTAGACGGGATATAACCTGAGGCAGGGAGAAATCAGTCAACGAGCCGAGAAGGTGTTTATGTCCTCACTCCCAAGGGCGCGAAGTTCCTGGAACTCACCGTTGCTACGCCCGCTAAAGAGTAGCCTTCGGAGATTTCGTAACTGGCCTCACCATCAGTACTGATGAGGCGACTTGTCGAGTTTGGCAGCCGGTCTGAGAGGTTGCCGCCTTACACGGGCGATAACTTCGCAGATCGAAATTGCTTTCTCTTTAGGTATTGGATGGGATTCGTTGAAGATACGCTTTACATGCCGGCGCTGGTCGCATCCCGTTGTGATCCCCACGCAAAAGCCTTTTTCGAAGACCTGCGGGCTCGAAAGAAAGCTCGTCTGCAAGCGCTCATTTCTGTTGCGAGGAAGTCGCTGCACGCCATATGTGGGATATTTCGGAGCGACCTCAAGTACGAGGGAACAAAGCTGTTTCCTGGAATCACTTTGTACTGACCAGATATCTTGAGAAACGGTCGTATTTCCCCATTGATCCATATCAGACCGATTTGCGGTCATAAATGGGGTGGATGAATACAGCGTTAGCGGGTTTGTTGATCTGTACGACTATTTTGAACATCTTGTATGTTCCCTTGCGTCGTTCGCGAGTTCTAGGTTGCGGCTGGCACAAAACGCCGTGCAGCAAGGCGGGCAGCACTTTCTGGATCATGAGTTGGCAAATAGATGGTCGGCTGCGTCGCCGCAAAACGTTTGATCGCCGCAAGTGTTGCTGCGGATACTTGCGTGTCGGAACCGACGCCGTCTACCTTCCCGGCCAGCATCAGTCCTTCGTTATAAGACGTGTCGCCCGCGAGAAAAATAGTCGCATCGTCATCTTCGACTAGCACAGAAATGTGATTCGGGGTATGGCCTGGTGTCGCAACCGCAATGACGTCCCCCGCTTTCGTTACCCGTTTGCTTGCACAGAAGGGACCAAAAGGGCCACCATCCAAAACGAGTCGCGTTGGATTGAATCCTTTGGGCCAGTACTGTGGCAAATAGCCGCGGAGCTTGCCGGAGATGCCGGAAGCTTGATGGAGCTCGCCGGGTGCGACAAGAATTTCGCTATTCGGGAAGTAGGCAAGACCAGCATCATGGTCCATATGAAGATGAGTTGTTACGACACGTCTAACGTCGCGCGATCCGATACCAAGTGAACGTAGCTGTGGCCCAATCTCCTCTTCGGGTTCGATTTGGAAACGCACCTCCCAGCGGAAAAAGGGGTGCAGCGACCGCCCATATCCGCCGAGAAGATGAGAGGCTTGCCCCGTGTCTACTACGATGACACCTTCATCGTGTTCAACGGCCCATGCAAATGTTGGCAACCAGTCCGACCAATTGCGATCGACCAGAATATCTAAGACTCCGTGACCACGGCCTTCGATCTGGGCTGTCTTGATGCGAACCGAACCGGTCCGGATGGCATGGACTTTCATCGGGATCATCTCCTTCAGTACGCTTCACCTTTACCTGTGGCACAACCATTGACGATAAAGTTAGCATATGCTAACTTTATCGTCAATGAGAGATCGACTTCCGTTCTACATCAGCGAGCACGACCCAAAGGCCAAGCGCGAGATCCTGCGTGTCGCGCTGAAACTCTTCAGCCATAGCGGATTGGCTGCGACAAGTATTCGCGACATCGCCAGAGAAAGCGGGTTCACGAATCCAGCACTTTATAAGCATTTCGCGAGCAAAGAAGAGTTGGCCATCTACTTGTTCGAAACGTGCCACGGGAAAGTATGGACAAGCTGTGCGGCTGCTCTTGCCTCTGCGGAGGACTTCTCAGGGAAGCTAAATGCGTACGTTAACCAATGGTTAGCGCTACGGGATGCCCATCCGGATGTCCTGGCTTTTCTTTCCGACAGTGCGCGGGTCCTGTGGCCGAAGGCGGGCAAATCTGCGCGACGGCACACCATGATCGGATTGGCAAAATCTCTCGTTGCAGAGTCGCCTTTAGCGCGCCGCGGTGCATCTGCAGGCGATCTCGACCTCGCAGCCGCGACTTTGCAAGGAACGCTAGCCGAACTGTTTCGTATGATCGAGGTCGGTGTAGTTGATGGGCCAGCACTGCATTGGCAGAATGGCCTCGTCACGTTGTTTCAACGGTCTTTGACATGAGCCTACTTCCGATGGGATAGCGTCGCCTTCGCAAATTGCTTTCCGGCGAACGTGTGGTGCGTTAAGACCTCAGAGAAGTCTGATACGAACACCGGAATGCTATTAAGGCAATCCCTGAGAGATTCACTCATCGCGAAGCTCCTCTTACGCTCACGAAATGAACTCAGGCTTTAGAACAGCTAACACGGGAATCCTGGTCCGAAGGTTTTCCGAAAATGCGGCTTTGCGGTAGGTGAGTAAGGAGTGCCGATTAGTCAACATAAGAGCGTTTGTCGTTACTGATCTCGTTAAACGCACCTCGTCTGGTATTGTTGGACCGTATGGATAAATCACTTGTCTGGAAGACTGTCAGACGATCGGCGGCCGCTTGGCCTGCCCACGACCATAATGCGACCTCTCGGTTGCAATGAACGAAGGACAATGAACGCATTGGCGATTTAGCCAGCGATCCTGTTCAGGTGACTTTGCCATCGCGACGACGGTGGTAGAGAGTTAAAGAGAGAATTACGAGCGGCATGATGATTTCGGTGACTAAGAAGATGCCTGAGTTGTTGGAAGCGTGATTGTTGTTAAGCGTCATCTGCCGAACGTGCCCGACCGCGTCGCCCAGCAACCAGACTGCGTTTGCAATTGCTGTCGCCAACCAAAAGTCGGCCCGAAACTTCAGACACAAAACGCCTAGAACGCCAACGGTGAGGTCCGCCATCCCAACTTCGTATTCGTAAGGGCTTGTCGACCATCCTATGGATGCCGATGTCTCAACGGGACGGAAGACGTGTGCATACGAGGTGAGCACTCCCATCAGGCCAACACAGAAGAAGAGCAGATACAGCAGGTATGTTCCGGCAATTGCCGCTCCACTGCTCCGGCGTTCGGGTGAGAATGCAAGGTGAACAGATGCGCCTACAGCCGCAATCAGCGTAAAGATAACTTGAAACATGCAGCCCCCAGAGAACTCTTAATAATCACCTTGCATCAATCGACTGTCACCGCCGGATATGCTTCTACGCGACATTGGAGAGTGAGCCAAACGTCACACGTGTGAGGCTCTCAGATTCCACCCAAAGCCGCTTCGCAACTGTTCCATCCAGCGCACTTTTCGGAATCGGCGCAGCCGCCGGATATCCCTTCGCCTCCGCGAAGCCGTCCGGGCCGTAATAGCCGCCGGCGACTGCTTCCGCGGCAACCGCCGCATACAGCGTTGGTAATGCCCCGTGCGCGGCATCTTGCGAAAGGAACGGCTTCATCACTGCCAACATCATTTTCATTCCCATACCTAAATGATCCGCCTGAAGATTGGTCACTGCGTATCCGGGATGTGCAGCTGTGCTCAGAAGGGGAGACCCGACTGCCTTCAGCCGCCGTTGCAACTCCCGCGCGAAAATAAGGTCGGCTAGCTTCGATTGCGCATACGCCTGTAACATCGGCTTATACACGCGCTCGCCCTGCAAATTATCGAACTCGATTTTGCCTTGATTACTTGCACCACTCGATACCGTCACCACGCGCGAGCCCGCCCTTTGTTTCATCGACGGCAGCAGCAGCCCGGTCAAGGCAAACGGCCCAAGATAGTTCGTAGCAAACTGACGCTCAAACCCATCCTCAGTTACTTCACGCGTCGGCAGCGCCATTACGCCCGCGTTGTTGATCAGCAGGTCGAGCGATTGTCCGGGAAATCGTTCAATCATGCGGTTCGCGAAAGCGTGGACGGAAGTTTGCACGGCCAGGTCGAGTATCTCTGGGTAAAGCTGCGCGCTCGGGACCTGCTCCAGGATGCGCGCGGCTTCATCGTCTGCCTTGGCCTGCGTCCTCGTGGGCAGAATCACTTCTGCGCCCCTGCGGGCCAGCGCCAGCGCCGTCTCAAACCCGATGCCGCTGTTTGCACCCGTGATCACAACCCTGCGCCCAGCCTGCGAGGGAATATTTTCTGTAGTCCATTTGGTCTTCATGGGTCTAGTATTAGACCAATAGTATCCTTCGGCAATAAGGCACCTTGTATTTCCGTACACACCTGGAGGTAACTAATGGAGAAATCGAAAAAGAAATCAAGATTCGGATGGGAAGACATCAGGGATTTCTGCGAGACGCTGACCGAAGCCGAAGATGCGCTCACACGCGACATGGTCTCCCGCATCTCAGACAAGTGGTCGCTCTGGACTATGAGCGTGATTGCCCAATTCGGGCAGCCCATGCGCTTCTCCCGCATCATGGATCAGGTCGACGGTATCAGCCAGAAGTCTCTCACGAAGACGCTCCGCGGACTGGAGCGCGACGGACTCGTAACTCGCGAGGTCTTTGCCGAGGTTCCCCCCCGGGTTGAATACACCATCACAGCCCTCGGGTCCGAGATGCTCGACCACGTCGCACCGCTCTGGCTCTGGGTGGCAAAGAGCGTCCAATCTTTTCAGGACTACCGAGCCGCATTCGATCATCGCGAACTCAGGCCGGGAAAGGCAGGCCTCCCGCTTGGGATGAACGGGGCTGTCGCATCCTTGCGTGAGAAGAGGTCCGCTTTATGAATCAGAATTTCGCTGCAATTATCCTCGGTGGCACTGGGCAAGTCGGTGGTGCAGCGGTCGCGGAGCTGCTGGCAATTCCGGAATGCCGGGAAGTAGTGATGGTTACCAGAAAGCCGATTGCACCTCGATCGCAGGTGCGCAACGTCGTTCTTGATACCGGCGCAGCTGACTTTGCCGATCGCACAGCCGCTCTTGCCCACGAAATTTTGAGCCAAGGCCCCGTCAGCGCCGTGAGCTGCGCAGGTGTCGGCTCTGGTTCGGCGCGCTGGACCGAAGAAGAATTGAAAAGACTTGAACTTGGCGTCGTCGGTGCATTTGCGCGGGGCTGCCACCACGCCGGAATCGCGCAGTTTTGCCTGCTTTCTGCGGTAGGAAGCACAGCCCGCAGCCGGTTTCGATATGTCCGCGTAATGGGCATGAAGGAAGACACTGTGCGTACCGTCGGCTTCGCCCGCCTCGCCATCTTTCGTCCCGGCATCATTGTTGGCAACGCTCATACCCCGGCCTGGGTCGGTTGGTTTGGAAGCCTCGTCCCTGGGTCGTTCGGCAATATCGATCAGCGAATTCTCGGTCGCTCAATCGCCGCCGAGATAGCTTTGCACAGTCTAGAGGCAGGCGAAGTTATTCGCGAAAATGCCGCGATGAAAAAACTTGCTACGCAGTTCAATAGCGTGACTTTGTGATGTTTACACGAGTCCTAAACGAATTAATCGCGAGAGACAGAATCGGAGAGAGCACCATTTCGAACCGATCGCCGAACTCTAGCCAACGGGTAGTCTCCTCACTCAACCTGTGCCAAATCGCCAGTGCGCTCACCGACACCGGATTAATACCGAGGAGTCGTCTTGTGATTACTAATATGCCATCGTTCTATCGCAAGTCTCGGTCGGTAGCGACGAGGGATGTGGATGCATGTATTTCGTTCCGCAGAGAACTTACTACAGCAGGCTATCTTCCCTGGTCCAAGTCCTGACCAAATCGAGAGGGCACAGCGAATTCAACTATTCTGAGTTTCCAAAAAGCTTGGCCAAAGCGGGAGTTCACCTCAATGTGTACTCGGAACCCAACGCAAAGAGCTCTGATCGCATTGATTTGCACATTGACGTTTTTGATAAGGCAGATCGAACGGCGTCATTTGTTCAACGGCAGGAGGATGAAGCGAATTGGCTCGCCTGGGCCATATTGCTGCCGCGTGAAGCTCTCGTTTCCGCGCTAAGTCGGGGTATGTCGATTGAGGCAATCGCGGCTCACTTTGGCGTTAGCGTGACTCTCGTGCGCTTTCGCGCTCAGAAAACAGGCGCACAAGGTGGCGGTGGCGGTCGCGGACTATGTGGTTCTGGCGGTTCCGGGGACGAAGGAGAATGAGAACATGATCGATGCAGAGGTATTGGCGGCGATGAAGAAAGGTGCGGTGCTGGTGAATGTGGCTCGCGGGACACTGGTCGAGGAGTCGGCTCTGCTTACGGCGGTGACGAGCGGACACGTTTATGGGGCAGGGATAGATGTTGTCAAGGGTGAGCCGGTGAAGCCGGATAATCCGTTGCTGTCGGACCCGCGGATTATTGTGACCCCTCATATCGCCGGGTCGACCGACGTGATGCTAGACGGGACTGTGAAATACCTGAATGAGGTGCTGGCTGGGTATGCAAAGGGGATACGTCCGGTGGGCGTGGTGAATGAACCAAAGGAACCGAGGGTGCCTTTGCGTAAGGAAGCCTAAACGGATGCAATTCGTAATCACCGTGGGCCAATTGGACGCCGCGAAGTTGAACGTGCCGGCAGAGATTTTTTACTCCATTCGGGCTAAATCAACCCCAGAAACCCCTGTTCTATTTCTGATTTGGGGAAAGAGTTGAAGTCGCGGGCGCGTCAACGCTTCTATCGCTGGTCATTCGTCTCCAAAGAATCCTCAGCGTGGCAATCACAGGAACTGAGATGAAGGCTCCTACCACTCCCGCAATCTCGCCGCCCGCAAGTACGCCGAATATCTGAACTATCGGGGGAATTTCCAGAGACTTGCCCATGATCCGGGGCGCATTCACGTAATCCTGCACGAGCCGCCATGCCCCCAAAAATACAAAGAGCCAAACCAGATGGGGATAGCTAGTCAGAACCGCGATGACAAAAACGATGACGGACGCCAGGGCTGGACCAACGACCGGCACAAATTCAAAGATGCCGGCCAAAGGGCCGAGGATGAAGGCGTACGGCACCCGCATCAGGCTCAAGACCAGCGTGTAAGAAACCACGGTGAGGAATGCGAGGATCAGTTGCGCCCGGATGTAGCTGCCCAGCATGACGTTGATGTCGCCAACAATGCCGCGAATTGTCGTTTTCTCCTCGAGGTTCCGGCCCAGGTTGATCATCCCGGTTGCGATCGACAAGCCGTCCTTCAGAAAGAACAGGCTAAGTATCGGAATCAGGATCAGCCACCATATATGCTGTGCCGGCTCAGCGAGCTTTCCACCCAAGGCCTGACCGTATCGCAGAATGTCTGACCGATGGGCAACCAACAGGCCCTGGATCTGAACCTGCCGGACCTCACTCCATCCGTGCTTCTGTCCTATCTGCGAGACCAACTGCCCCGAGCCCATTCTGTCCACGAGAGTTGGCAGACTCGTGGCGAGAGACCTACCTTCATTGGCGATTCGTGGTCCCACCAGAAATCCGATGCCAACCAGGACAGCAACGAGGATGAGGTAAACGACCACGATTGCTTTGACACGTCCGTGTAGCGGACGTTCCAACCGGGAAACGAGTGGCTCGACGAAGTAGGCGAACAGGATCGCAAAGAGGAAGAGTGTGAGAGTTTCCTCTGCGGTATGGAGGAAGGCCAGGATCAGAGCAAACGTGAGCGCGGTACAGAGAATCCGAGCGGTTCTTGGGTCCCAAAATTTTGCAAGCATCGATGCACCCCGTTCAGGGCTTTTGATGCACGCTAAACCAAACCACCGCAGCTCGTACGATCCATTTTGTCGTCGGTATCCCTCACAGCAATTCCTGCACCCTCGAATGGTTGTTGCTTCGGCACCTGCTGGATCCCGCCGACCCTATGTGTTCTCCATTAGATCCGGCCGAGCACCAGCAGCACGACTAGAACAATGAGAACCAGGCCTAAGCCTCCGCTTGGGTAGTAGCCCCAGCCGCGGCTGTAACCCCATCTTGGGAATGCTCCGATCAGCAGCAACAGCACAACGACGATTAAGACGATTCCTAACATATTGTCCTCCCGAAGAGGGAAGAAGAAACTACTTCACTATTCGGCTCCGGAGCAGACGTGAATCCACACCTTTGGACAGCATCGCACCCGCTGCAGGGACTATCTGTTCCGCTTTGCTCAGAATGCCGGATGCTTCTCCCCGCCATGGGTTCTTGGAATTCCGGAGATCGAGGTTGGCGGCTTGAAGCCTTCTTCGCGAAGTCAGCGGATGCCTGTGTCCGTCCTGTGAGGAGACCGGGAGTGAACAACGTTCGAACCCGTGAGCGGATCGGCGATAAGTACCAGAATTCGTCGATTTCGCCGCACCAACCGGCGTGGGAGAGGCTGGGACAATTGGCAGCAACTGCGGCTTCCTCGCGGGCTGTAAGAGATTGCGCTCAGACACACTGGTCACCGCGTGCGCTGGAATCTCCCAGTTGTGAAGGATGACATTGAGTAGCGACTTATGAACGGTGATGCCGCCGTTGTATTCGATAAAGCCAAGACTGCGGAAGCGGTTCATGAAAAAGCTGACTCGGGACCGGGTCGTTCCGACTATTTCAGCCAGCGCTTCCTGAGTGATCTTCGGAATCAACCTCTCCGATTCTCCAGGCTTACCACACTCCGCCATCAACAGGAGGACCCGCGCCAGGCGCTTCTCGCTGGAGTTGAAGAGCTGATCAACAAGATCGGCCTGGGTCCGCAGACTGCGGGCCAGCAGATACTTCACGAATAGATCGGAGAAAGCATGCTCCTCGTGCAGGACTCGCAGCACTTCCTCCTTGGTAATCTTGAGTGCCACGCAGGCGGTAATCGCCGCGGCTGTTGCTAATCGCAAGCCGGCCACTCCCGCAATCGATTCCTCTCCAACGAAGTCTCCGGCAAGGAGGAGCGCGATGGTGCACTCTTTCCCGCTCCGCGAAACCACAGTGAGTTTTGCGCGGCCCTTTTGCAGATAGAAAACGGAGTCCGCCGGAGTGCCTTGGGAAAAGAACACCTCCTTTGGTTTCAATCGGACGATCCTTCGTCCGACGCCGGCGTTCGTCAGAAAGGCGGCGGCGTCAAATGCGGATTTGTTCAGCTCAGCCATCGAAGGTAGCCTACTCGGAACCGGCCTTGTCCAAGGGCAGCTCAAACGATACGGACAGCATTCGAATCTAAGAGCAAAGGGGGAGACCGCTTTGAAACCGAAGGTCTCTGTTAGAAGCAACTGCTTGAGAAACAGCCCATCCGAACACGCAGATAGTGGCTGCACATCTCCTCAAGAGCATTTTCTCGATTCTAGACCATGGCTCTCAGACACGCCCATGGCGAAGACTCCAATAAAGCGCTGCGGACATCGCTTCTTCTTCCGAAGGTCAGTGTCTCGTCGGAACCCCCCCCGTGGTTTCTTCTATGGTCGCTGAACGTGCTTCGAGAGGGCACGACTATGATCGACATCGCGGCGGAAAGATCGCTACCCCAGCATGCCATGGAAATCCATTCAATCGTCGCCAAAGGAAATTCATCTGGATCCCTCAATGTCCTCGAATCTATTCTCCTCTAGCTATTGGTAAATAGGTTGGCGCGAGGATGCCCCTTGGCCAGCGGCGGTGGGGCGCTTGGCTCGCTGAAATCGGCCGTCCAGCTCCAGTTCCGGATCTCCGGCATATCTTCGAGATGCTCCCGGATGTAGTCGTGGTGCTCGTTCAGCTTCCGGTGGAACATCTCGATAACGTCCGACGCTACAGAACGTAGGCGCGGGACGTGCTTCAGAGCATCAATAGCAAGGTGAAAACGGCTCATCTCGTTCAGCACCACCATGTCGAACGGCGTTGTTGTCGTACCGTAGTCCATATAGCCGTGCACATGAAAGCGGCCTTCTTCGGCACGCCCGTGAACCAGCGTGTGAATAAGCCACCGATTGTTATGGAAGGCGAAGATCACGGGCGCGTTCTCGGTAAAGAGCGCATTGAAGGACATCTCGTCCATTCCGTGTGGATGCTTGTCCGGGTACATCAGAGTCATCAGGTCGACCACATTGACAACGCGTACCTTGATGCCCGGAACGTACTTCTGCAACAGCCAGGAGGTCGCACATATCTCGATGGTGGGCACGTCACCCGCGCAGGCCAGCACGACGTCCGGCTCCGTACCTCCATCGTTGGTTGCGAATTTCCAGGTCGAGGCGCCGCGCGAACAATGCTCGAGAGCCTCCTCCATACTCAGCCACTGAAGCTGAGGCTGCTTGCCACAGGTGACAATGTTGACGTAGTTGCGGCTGCGCATGCAGTGATCGAAGACGCTCAGCAGGCAATTGCTGTCCGGCGGATAGTACACGCGGATGGTTTCACTCCGGCGTGCCAGCGCATTGTCCACGAACCCGGTTGCCTGATGGCTGAAACCGTTGTGATCGTTTCGCCAGGCGTGGCTGGTCAACAGGACATTCAGCGAGGCCAACGGCCTGCGCCATGTGTACTCACGGCACTGCTCCAGCCATTTGGCGTGCTGCGTCAGCATCGAATCCACCGCCTGCGCGAAGGCTTCGTAGGAAGACCACATGCCGTGGCGTCCGGTTAGAAGATATCCTTCGAGCCATCCCTGGCAACAATGCTCGCTCAAGACTTCCATCAGGCGGCCGTCACAGCTGAGATCGTCGTCGATCGAGACGGTCTCCGCCATGAAGCATCTCTTGGTGGCCTCGAGCACGGAGCCTAAGCGATTAGAGTCAGTCTCGTCGGGACAGAACATGCGGAAGTTGGCCGGATTCAGCCGAAAGACATCGGCAAAAAAATCTCCCAGCTTTCGCGGCGCTTCCGCAACCACCTGGCCGGGGCCTGGAATCTCCAGCGCATAATTTGTAAAGTCCGGCAGATCGAGCGTGGTCAATAGGCGTCCGCCGTTCACATGAGGATTGCCTCCCATGCGGCGATTGCCTCTGGGCGCAAGTTCTGCTAATTCCTCGATAAACCTGCCGTTCTTGTCGAACAGTTCCTCGGGCTTGTAGCTTCGCATCCATGCTTCGAGAATCCTGAGATGTTCCGGATTTTCGCGAACCGTTGCAAGCGGGACCTGATGCGCACGGAAGGTGCCTTCGATCGGGACGCCATCCACTTCTTTGGGGCAGGTCCATCCCTTGGGTGTGCGCAGGACGATCATGGGCCACACCGGCTGCTTCTTGAATCCGTTCTTACGTGCCTCCTGCTGAGTCCCGCGAATCTCGGCATAGCAGTCCTCCAGCGCCCGCGCCAAGAGCTGATGCACAACCTCAGGTTTGTCACCTTCGACGAAGTAAGGTTTGTAGCCACGTCCGGTATAAAGGGCCTTCAGGTCTTCGTCGCTCGTCCGCCCCTGAACCGTGGGCCCGGAGATCTTATAACCATTGAGGTGGAGGATCGGAAGTACTGCTCCGTCCCGGACCGGATTGAGAAAGTTCACCGACTTCCAGCTACCTTCGAGTGGGCAGGTCTCGGATTCTCCGTCGCCGATGACACAGGCAACGATCAGGTCGGGATTGTCGAAAGCGGCGCCGAAGGCGTGGACGAGTGAGTACCCCAGCTCTCCGCCCTCATGCATGGAATTCGGAACGTGAGGCCCGCAATGGCTGGGTACTCCGCCCGGCGTTGAGAACTTCCTAAAGAGCAACCGCATCCCATTCTCGTCGGACGTAATCTCCGGATGAACTTCGGTGTACGAGCCCTCGAGATACGAGCTTGCGTTGAGCGAGGGGCCACCGTGGCCGGGACCCGCGATATAGATGATGTTCGCGTCATGCTCTTTGACGAGGCGGTTCAGGTGAATGTAGATCAGGTTCTGCCCGGGCGAGGTTCCCCAGTGTCCGAGAAGTCGTGGTTTAATCTGTTCGGCTTTGAGCGGCTCTCGCAAAAGAGGGTTTTCAAACAGGTAGATCTGGCCGATGCAGAGATAGTTCGCCGCGCGCCAATAGCGGTTCATCTTGTCCAACAGCTCGGGCGTGAGCGGCCCCTCGGGAACTGCGGCTTCTGCTTCTTGTTTGCCGTTCGCTGTAATCGCAGTAGACAGAGTCGCATCGAAGATAAACGGAGCGCCAGCGCCGGCCTCCGTACCATTTTCGCCCGGTGATTTTGGGGTGATGTTCTGGTCCAGAATGATTGCTTTCTCGGTGGCCCGCATATGGATTGTTTCCTCTCTACCTCTAGGCTGCTGACAGACGAGCAGCCGCTAACAGACCCCGGCATCATGGGAGCTCGTCCTCGAAGTATGTTCCCGGAAAAACGAGGAGGCTGTGCAGTTTTGCTCAGCAAGCGGCAGCGGGATTGCGCAAAAAAACGGATGAGCAAAACCGAACAGATTGCGGATTACGCTGGTGCGATGCTCTTGTAATGTGCAATGCGAGCAGACGCCTAACTCTATAGGCAGGTTTCCCACACAAGAGTCTTCTCCAGAGCACGTTCGACACCAAGGAGTTCTTATGACTGCAACCTCGAAATGCGCGCGTCCTGCTTGTAGCTGTGTCCCGCCCGAGGGGAAGAAATACTGCAGCGCCACCTGTGCCGACGCAAAAGGGATGACGGAACTCAGCTGCCAATGCCAGCATCCCGCGTGCCAGGGCCAGGCGTTGAAATCGTAGCCGTATCGGGACCTCGTGTCGATAGCCGTCTGATTGGGCGGAAAGATGTTTGTGCTCTCCAGGCGGATTCACGACACGTTCTATGCCCATCCAAGATGTCAAACGCGATGACATGGATATATGCCGATGGCTTATGTCAAGTGTGGTCAAAAGACGAGATATTGAGAACTCGATTCAGATGACGAGAGTAGGAAGCATCACGTTTGACGCCGAGGCTTTTCTCGCGAAGGCGGGGATAGGACGAAGGATCGTCAAACTAAAGCCAAAGCATGTCTTCTTTTCGCAGGGCAGCGCTGACGATTCCGTGTTCTATCTGCAAAAGGGCCGCGCGAAGGTCACTGTCGTCTCGAAGAAAGGCAAGGAAGCCACCATTACGCTTCTCTCGGCCGGTGACTTCATCGGGGAGGAATCAATCGCGGGAGCGGCGGGACTCCGGTTGGCGACGGCCACGGCGACTACCGCGTGTACTGCACTTGAGATCGATCGGTCCGCGATGATCCGGGTGATGCAGAAGGAACACGCGTTCTCTGATCTGTTTGTAAAGTTCCTGCTGGCCCGCAGTATGCGGACTCAGGCCGATCTGGTCGATCAGCTCTTCAACTCGAGTGAAAAACGTCTTGCGAGAATCCTTCTCTTAATGGCGGAGTTCGGCAAACCCGGAGAGCCGGAGACGCTGATCCCGGAGATCACGCAGGAGACTCTGGCGGACATGATTGGAACCACGCGTTCCCGGGTGAGCTTCTTCATGAACCGGTTCCGCAAGATGGGGTTTATCGATTACAACGGCTGCATCCGGGTCCATAAGTCGCTGCTCAATGTGATCCTGCACGATGAATTGCCTGAGCAGAATGCGGAAAAGCCGCCGATTGTAGAGCTGCCTCAAGGTCGCGCGAAGACAGCCAGACACGCCTCTCGCGAGCAAAACTGACCAGAATCGCAGTTCAGGAGGATGAAATACTTTTGCTTCAGGCGTTGCTTTGATGCCCTGGGAAAGGCATATGATGCCCAATGCAAAAGTAAAGCTCCTTATAGTTGACGACGAGGTATCGCTTCGAGCGTCGTTATCGCAGATCTTTACGACATTTGGGCATAGTGTCCGGTCCGCCGAAGATGGCTTCTCTGCGCTAGGTCAAATCCGGAATGAGATGCCTGACGTTCTTCTCTCCGACCTCAACATGCAGGGTATGTCGGGCTTTGAACTCCTCTCGGTTGTCCGCCGCAGGTTTCCCGCCATCCAGGTGATCGCAATGAGCGGAGCGTTCTCAGGCAATACTGTTCCCCCTGGGATCGCCGCCGACGCATTCTACGAAAAAGGAAGCAGCCCGGGCACCCTGCTGGCGATAATGAGAGACATGGGGAATATGGAACGATCTTCTGTCCAGCATCCCGACACGCTGGCGCCTATCTGGATTCCGAAGAATGGGCATGATCCAACCGGTGAAGAGTATGTGATGGTCACGTGCCCGGAGTGCCTCCGGACGTTCCCGCAGGTTCTCGGGAAGGCCTTCCTTCCTATCCGGGAAACGAGTTGCGTCCACTGTTTCAGTCTGGTTCACTACGCAATTGTCCAACCGGCAGATGCACCATCCACGCAGGTCCTACAGAGGAGGCCGGTTGCAGGAGTGAGAGCAGCTTCCGACTCGCCGAGCCTTAACTTTTGCAGGTAGGAAGAAAGATGACTTTGGCGGCCACATAACCACTCCAGCAGCGGTTCGATTGTAAACAGCAGCTATACAAGAGCACGCCACCATCGAAATAAAACACAAAGACAGGTCGGATTTGGAGTATGTCTACTTATTGCGTCGTGGTAGCTGAACCCGTCTCTTCCAGCGGGCAATCGAAACCAGATAAGCCGCTGAACGGCCTCACCAGCGATGAAGCATCTCTCCGCCTGAAGGCGGATGGGTTGAATGCCATGCCGGACGTTTCGGTTCGACCCATCATCAACCTGCTCAGCAAGTTTTGGGCTCCGATTCCATGGCTCCTTGAAGCTTCCCTCATCCTTGAGGTCGGTCTGCACAAGTATTTCGAGGCGGCGATTATTGCGGGCCTGCTCATCTTCAACGCAATGCTGGCATTCGTTCAGGAAGGGCGAGCTCAAGCGACGCTGAAAGCCCTGAGATCGCGCCTCGCCCTGAACGCCTCGGTTTTTAGAGATGGCAAGTGGCAGACTCTTCCTGCAACGCAACTGGTACGCGGAGATCTGATCAAGTTATCGCTTGGCGCGGTTGTCGCAGCCGATGTTCATTTGGTCGGTGGTTCCGTCCTGCTCGATCAATCGATGCTTACCGGAGAGTCGCTGCCCACCGAGGCCGGCACAGGTGCAGATACATACGCCGGGGCACTTGTGAGACGTGGAGAGGCTACGGCAGAAGTGACCGCTACCGGAACCCGCACCAAGTTTGGGCGAACGGCGGAGTTGGTCCAAACGGCCCACTCGATCAGTTCCCAGCAGACCGCCGTGCTGCAGATCGTTCGTAATCTGGCCATCTTCAATGGCATCGTCATCGTGCTGATGGGTATCTTTGCTTACTCGCATTCTCTGCCCCGCGGCGAGATTATCTCCCTCCTGCTCACCTCTGTGCTGGCTGCAATCCCCGTAGGTTTGCCGGCGACGTTTACTCTTGCTGCTGCGCTTGGCGCTCGGGCGTTAGCAAAGTTAGGTGTCTTGCCCACCCGTCTCTCCGCCGTGGATGAAGCGGGAACCATCAATGTCTTGTGCTCAGACAAGACGGGAACCCTGACGCTCAATCAACTATCCGTGACGACCGTCCGTCCTTTGTCTGGTTCGGATGAGGCCCATGTGCTTTCGATGGCGTCTCTAGCAAGTTCGGATGGAGGTTCTGACGCGGTCGACGCGGCGATCCGAGCCGCGTCTCAGAAGAAGCTCCCAGCGGACGTGCTGAAGCTAACCAATTTCGTGCCCTTCGACCCGGCAAAGAAAACCTCGGAAGCAACAGCTACCGATGAAAAAGGAGAGGTCATTCGAGTCGTCAAAGGCGCGTTTACGGCTGTAGCTGGCCTAACCGCTCCGGTACCTGATGCGGCTGCCATTGCGGATGAACTGGAAAAGAAAGGTTTTCGCGTGCTTGCAGTCGCTGCTGGCCCCTCAGCGGCATTTAAGATGATTGGACTGATTGCACTCAGCGATCCACCCCGCCCCGATTCTGTTTCTCTCATTGCGGAACTGAAATCCCTCGGGGTACGCACCGTTATGGTGACGGGCGATGCCCCGGAAACTGCGGCCATCGTGGCGCATGCTGTAGGTCTAGACAATACCGTATGCCCGGCGGGAGCCTTACCTAATAACATCAAGCCTCAGGACTTTGCCATCTTTGCCAGCATTCTTCCGGAGGGCAAGTTCGACCTTGTCAAAGCCTTTCAAAAGGGCGGGCACACAGTCGGCATGTGTGGGGATGGCGCAAATGATGCTCCAGCCCTTCGTCAGGCACAGATCGGCATAGCTGTTTCTACAGCCACTGACGTTGCGAAGTCGGCAGCCGGTGTCGTTCTCACCGAGCCGGGTCTCGGAGGAATCGTTGCTGCCGTGAAGGTGGGAAGAACTACGTTTCAGCGCATTCTGAGCTACACGCTGCGATCCACAATCAAGAAGATCGCTCAAATTCTACTGCTCGCGATCGGCCTGTTGATGACAGGACAGGCCGTACTCACCCCGATGCTGATGGTGATCATCATGATCACGGGCGACTTTCTCTCCATGTCTCTGGCAACAGACAGGGTACGGCCTTCCGAGACGCCGAACTCATGGGAGATCGGCAAGATCACCGGAGCTGGCCTGATCCTGGGGCTCTGCTTTCTCGCGTTTTGTACGGGGGTTTTGGCTATAGGGAAATTCGAAATGCACTACGGAATAGATACCTTGAGAACTCTCACCGCCATCGTACTGGTATATGGAAGCCAGTCCATCACCTACGCCGTCCGGGATCGACACCACTTCTGGGGTCTGCGACCCACGAAGTGGCTGGTGATGTCCACATGCTCGGACATGCTGTTCATCTCTGTCCTGGCTAATCGCGGAATCGCGATGGCTCCGTTGTCGCTCGCTGTCTTAGCAACAATGCTGGGAGCTGCCGTCGCGTTCTGGATGGTCCTCAATATTGTCAAGGTTCCGATCTTCACGAAGCTTAGGCTTTCTTAGTTGCTCGGTGCGGAAAGGGCCTCACGGGAAATCTGGCTCTAAACATTTTGGGTGCTACGCGGATTGTCGGCACACAAGAAGTTGGGCACACGAGGCATTTTGTCGTCTGGGGGTCTTCTGTAGTCAGCTTTAGGGCTGAGCGTTCTGCCTTCTAGGTCGATGAGGCCTTAGTTGGTGCCAAATCGGCAATGCACTCATTGAGACTCGATAAATAGCGATAGGTCGGCTTATCGGAAGTGATCCTGGGACGGGGAGACACCTTGAAAGGATAAGCACGATATCCTCGTCCCCACAAAACCCAAAAACCCAACTCGAGCTTCCTCGAATTGGGTCAGATCCATCGGCCTCAGCGGCCCGAATCTCTAACGATTGTAGTGATGATAATGATGACGGTAATGATGGCGGGGTTGACGATGGCCAACCGCGATTACCACTTGGGCGCCGGCCACGGAGACTAGCGGCGCAAGGAACAACACAGCGACAAAACCTAAAATAAATCTCTTCATATCTATAAGATGCGCGCGGCCCCCAACGGGTTGTTACGCGCTGCGAATCGGCACTGGCGGAACGACGATCTCAACCCGTCCGGTGGCGACGTCATAGACCATCCGGAGAGAAGCCACTCGCCCAGATGCCGGAATCTCTTTGAGCGCAGCAACATCGACGGCTACCGCCCTGCGAGGATCTAAGACCGACTTGGCCTTCAGCTCTCCTTCCTCTACCTGAAAGTAGTGCGTCAACAGGGCCGGGTCGCCTGCCAGGCGTGTGATGCAGCAATCCGTGTGCTGCACCACGCTGAGGCTAAGCAATTTGCCCTTGAACTAACTTAAGCTGATAGGCGGTCAGCTAATAGAGATGCGGTAGAGACAAAGAAAAGGAGGGCCGCAAGAAGCAGGTAAAACAGAAACCCAAGCTGATTGAAGCCAAGGGTCCCAAGAAACACACCGCCGCAAAAGAATCCAACGATGGATGCAAGCTGCGTAAGCCTTGTCCGATACTCCCCTTGTAACTGTTTACCGGCAATCCTTTTTGTAGTTACCTCATAAATCAAATTGCCGAGCCCAATGCCCAGCAACGTTACTATCCCACCTATGTGATTTCTTCCGTACTCCTTGCTTAATGACGATGTAATCATCGCGTTCTGAAGTGCCAGAAGGAATAAGAACAATATAGTGCCGACGGCTAGAAACAACCGTTCATGGTTGGCTGGATGTGCTCCAAGAAGGCCACAGGCAGTTAATAGGGAAGCTTCCAACATCAAGACGAGACCATATATCCATCCTGACTGCTTCCGCTCTTGCCAGAGAGCCAACATCGATGAAATGGCTGTACCCGAGATAAAGCAGACCATTAGTACAACCGCTGCGGTCGCGAGGAGGAAGAATTGTAAATGTGGGTACAACACAATTCTTGCTGCCATCCACGCGTGGCTTCGGAGAGTCCAGAATCCGGCTGCAATAGTTGCGCCGGCGATAGCCGCCAGGAAGGAACCCGACTGCCAACTCGCGCTCTCAGTTTGTCTATCAGGCCATCTAAGCAAATGCCGAAACGGGATCACTCCTGCTACCTCCTAACGTCAGGATGGATCCTGGCGAAGCACCGCAGACCATCATGGCAGGGATGCTGTTCAATATCATATATGCGAATATGGTAATATTCTTGAATGCAAGAACCGTTGCGCCGATTCAAAGCTGACATCTTCCAAGCGCTGGCCCACCCAACTCGCATTGCGATTCTTGAGTTTTTGAGCGGTGGCGAACTGTCTGCCGGAGTCCTCATCGACAAGTTGGGGATGGAGCAAGCCAATGTCTCCCAACACCTGGCGGTGCTGCGTGCCAAACAATTGGTCACCAATCGTAAGTCCGGAAACCAGGTCTTCTATTCGGTTCGCGATCCCATCATTATCGAAGTCTTAGCCCTGATGCGTACCTACTTCCATTCCCATCTCAAGGAGTCATTGGGGATGCTGGACGAGATGGAAAAGCCGCTGGAAACCGCCCTATGACGCCACCTCAACAGTGGCTTCCTCGCTCTGTAGAGTGCCTGCGCAACTATACCGTCAAGCAATCCGCACAGGATCTAATTGCTGGATTGACCGTTGGCCTGGTCGCACTGCCGTTAGCCATGGCCTTCGCAATCGCATCCGGCGTTCCACCGCAGGCCGGCCTTTACACGGCCGTCGTGGCTGGTTTCCTCATCTCTGCGCTCGGCGGGTCTCGCACGCAGATCGGGGGGCCCACAGGTGCCTTCGTTGTCATTGTTGCCGGCATCGTCGTGAAGTTCGGCTTGGGTGGTCTGGCACTGGTAGGAATCATGGCCGGCATTCTGCTGCTCGTCATGGGGTTTACCGGCTTGGGAACGGCAGTCAAGTACATTCCCCGCCCTGTAACTATCGGGTTCACCAATGGAATTGCTCTTTTGATCGCATCGACTCAGATCAAGGACTTTCTCGGGCTTTCGACTCCGCCAGTCCCCAGTGAGTTCCTGGCGCGGGCTAGGATGCTTCTCCACTATGCGGGGACGACACGATGGCAGACCGTAGCGGTTGCCGTGACTTCGCTGGCCATCATTCTGCTGTGGCCGCGGCTGACGAAGCGAGTACCTGGCTCGATCATTGCGCTCCTGCTCTCAACCACCGTGGTTGCCGGTTTTCGTCTGCCCATCGAGACGATCGGAAGCAAGTTCGGCGGCATTCCGCAGGGCTTCCCTCATTTTGCTTTACCTAACTTCCAGGCGGCGCATATTCTGCCATTGCTCCCATCTGCCTTCACGGTTGCCCTACTTGCAGCGGTCGAGAGCTTGCTGTCAGCGGTAGTGGCTGACGGAATGAGTGGAGACCATCACAACTCAAATATGGAGTTGGTCGCCCAGGGCGTTGCGAACATCGCCTCTCCTCTCTTCGGAGGTATTCCCGCAACAGGCGCCATTGCCCGCACGGCAACCAATATCCGCTCCGGCGCGCTTACACCGGTAGCAGGAATGGTTCACGCGCTTACGCTCCTTGCCATCCTTCTGGTAGCGGCGCCGCTAGCTCGCTTTGTGCCGTTGGCGACGCTTGCTGCCGTGTTGTTCGTCGTCGCTTTCAACATGGGGGAGTGGGGGGAAATCGGAACGATCCTTCGACTGTCGAAGACTGACATCGCTGTGTGGATCACAACGTTTTCTCTAACAGTTCTGGCCGACCTGACTGTTGCCGTCGGAGTCGGCATGGCTCTCGCGGCGCTCCTCTATATCTATCGCATCTCAGAAACAACGACCGTCGCGCCTGTCACTCGCGAGTACCTTGAGGATGGTCATGCGCACATTTTGCAGGACAAAGATATCCCGTCGAATGTGACGATTCTCCGCATTCACGGCCCTTTTCTCTTCGGTGCAACGGAAAAGCTCGCCGAGGCAACCAAAGACCTGAATCAATATGGAGATGTAGTGATCCTGCGTCTTCGTAACATGACAGCGCTCGACGCAACGGGCATCCATGCTCTTGAGCAGTTCTCCGATCGGCTACACAGGGTCGGTAAAACGCTCCTGCTCTGTGGAGCTCGAGATCAGCCGTCGAGACTCATTTCCCGCTCGGACTTTCTGAAGCACGTCGGTGCTCAGAACGTGTTGCCTAACGTACAGGCCGCCCTTGACCGCGCTCGGCAGATTCAAGGAGATTTCGAGGGCATCGGTCGCGAGTTGGCACTAGAGATGGAGAACCGCCCACTCTAGCCACATTTCTTTATCTCATCTAAGAGCCCCAGGAGGCGAAGTGAAGTCCTTACTCAAATTGCTTGCCCATATTGCAAAGTCATTCGGGATTTCCGGCCCTTCCGACAATGCGCCAGCGTCAGCTTCATGGAAAGAGAAGCAACGCAGGTCAATCTCGACTTCTCCCGATACAAACAAGCCTTCGCCTAAGAGCCAACGCTGAGCAAGTATGTCCTTCCAGAACGCAGCGTTAGTTCGCGATGAATTTAGAGAAAGTTGGATTGAAGGTAGATGCCAGACACGGAACGGATTCATATTGCTTATCGAGAGCAACGGCGAAGACTTGTCGAGGTTGAACCGTTTGTGTATGAAGACGGTGACAGCGTGACCATGCAGTTTCAGATTGGCGAGATCCAAAGTGAGATGTTAGCGAGCGACCCGAATTTCTTGGTGCTTTCGTATACCCGCATGATGATGGCTTTCACACTCTTTAATCGAGAGCCCAAACACATCGCCATGATCGGACTTGGCGGCGGATCGATGCCGAAGTGGTGTTACAGCCAACTTCCTATGACCGATATCACCGTCATAGAAATCAATCCGAAGGTGATTGCCCTGAGAGATCAGTTTTACATTCCGGCAGACGACGAGCGGTTCCGGGTCATTTGTGGAGATGGAGCGGACTATGTTGCTCGGATTTCAGAACTGACCGAGGTGCTCATTGTGGATGGATTCGATATTCAAGGGCAGCCGCCTCAGCTCTGTTCACAGGAATTCTACAATGACTGCCATCGCGCACTTGCCCCCGATGGCCTGTTAGTGGTGAATCTTTGCGGGCTCGAAGACAGACGATCGATCGAACGGATCCGAAGAAGTTTCGATGATCGCGTGCTTGTGAATATTCCCGAAGACGGCGAGAACAAGGTCGTATTCGCCATAAAGGGAGAGCGTCTCTGGATGAAAGACGAGCCTTCCGGTGAACTCGTGAATAGGCTGCGACTGCATTTGCGGCCCGCACCGAACGGCTTCTCTAAAATCTGCTTATAGCAGGACGCCACTTTCAATAGGCGTTACGTCCGGGTGTGTAGGCGGTCAGGAAGTCAGCACCGTAGGCTCTTGCCCATTTCGGCCCCGGATTCGTCCGGGGCCGATTTGTCTGTGCTGGCTCGGAAAATCGCGCCAGCAGACACCGCTTTGGTTTCGCCCGAATCTCCTCCTGCTCGGTTCGCTGCTCGGGTCTGGCAATAGCAGCCAGAAGGTTTTTCACGCAGCCTTCCTTCTGACCGTCTTCTTTGCCCCACTCTTGGGATTCTTGTCCTGAGCGAGGCTGCTCCGCAAAGCGTCGACGATACTCACGACTTTGGCCTTTGTCGGTTCCGGTTCGGGCTCGGGCAGCGGCTTTCCTTTGCGCTTCGCATCCACGAGTTTCTTTACCGCCGCTTCATAATCATCCTTGTAGGCGGACAGATCGAACTTCGAAGTACTTTTGTCAATCAGCTGCTTGGCCAACGAAAGTTCATCACCCGCGACAGATGCCTCTTCTACGTTCGTAAGAACGGATTTTGGGTCGCGCAGTTCATTCTCATAGCGAAGCGTGTAAAGCATGAGGCCTTTCTGTTTCGGATTGAGCGGAGCTCCAATTGCCACCAGGTGTTCGCGACCGCTAAAGGCGATCTCCCCTATCCCCAATCTGTTCGTTTGCGCAAGAGCTTTGCGCATGATGCCGAGCGCCTTTGCCTGTACGTTATCTTTGGGAGCAACGAAATACGGTCGCTCGAAGAGAGCCAGCGGTAATTCTTCCGCCTTGACGAATTGTTTGATCTGCATCGTGGCTGCGGTCGGAAGTCGGAGCGCTTTCAACTCTTCGAGATCTATTTCAATGTATCTGTTCTTGGTGTACTCAAAGCCCTTTACGATGTCTGCCTTCTCGACCTCGCCTGCTTCATCCACATTCCGATGGTGGATTCGTGTGTGTGTTTTTCGATCAATCTGATGAAAGTCGATCTGACGGCCAGCGTTTGTGGCCGGGAAGATCTTGACCGCGATCGAAACGAGCGAAATTTGGATGGATCCAGACCATGTGGGGCGGGTAGGCATCGTCTCTCCCTTACAGAACTCAATGGATTACGATGCAGTTCGCGAGCTTTACGCGCCAGCAATGGAGATGGTTAAGAGATGCCAGTTATCTATCTCGGTCTCATTGAGGTGGTATCAGGCTGACGCAGACCTTTTCTGTGCCGCCCACCGCTTCCGCTGGGCGGCCCCAATCTTCGCGCGGGCAGCGGATGATAGGGTACGCCGCTTTTTCGGAGTAGCCGATTGGGGAGAAGCAGACTTGGGCGGACGGCCTCTCCGCTTCGCGGGTTCCGATCCCGAGGAGATCGAGGCGATTGCCATTCGAGCGTGTTGAAGCTTCGCTATCTCAGCGTCGATTTCTTGGATTAGGGGTTTCGTATCCATGCGACTACATTATCCCGCTTTGGGCGATTCGTCGAATTTCTTCCCGCCACAGCAGCGGATAGTGCGAAGACAAACAAGCTAGTGGCTCCAAGGATTGATAACGGGAATCCCAGCGAATTTAGACGGGGAGACATCGCGCGTTGCGATCGTGAATCCAAGGTGTACGGCGATAGCCGCGATGAAAGCGTCCGCCACCCCAATGGCCTTGCCCGTTGACCTCACTTTCGCGCGAATCCCCGCGTACGCGGTGGTCACAGCCTCATCGAACGGAAGGATGCGTCCCTCAAACAGTGAAAGAATATGCTGTTCGACTTCGTCTTCCAGGCGATGTCTCCTTTTCCCTGACGGGAGGGCAGCGATCCCGAATCGGAGTTCTCCAACCGTGATAGCAGTCAGATAAAGTGTTTCGACATCCTGTTGGTCCAGCCAGCTGAGGACGGCGGGATCGCCGGTCGCTCGCAGCGGTTCGGAAATTACGTTCGTATCAAGGATGATCATCAAAGCCGAACTGTTGGGACAGGGGATTGGTCACGTTCAATTTCAAGTTCGACCCCGCCGTATTTCTGGCCTAGTTTTGCGAGCGCGGTACCTAATCTGATCCGGGAGGGTGGGCGGACAGTTGATTCGATGATCTCGCGAATCTCAGCCTCGGTACTTCGGCCGTGTTTCGCGGCCCGAGCTTTGAGAGCGCGGTGCGTCGCGTCCGGAAGATTGCGAATCGTAAGAGCAGCCATCGGTCACCTCCATCAATATGACCACGAATGGACAGTTGATATCGTTTCCGACATTGTCTTCATTCGTGCACGCAGTGTGGCTACTGAATCGGCCGATCTCCATGTGAAGTGTGTTCGGTAACGGCAACCATAGTTGCTGTTACGCAGGTGCTTGACGCGGAACCATGGCTTCGTGGCCAAACCACTTGGAGCGGACCAAAAGCGTAAGGGTGCTACACCGAGCCAGGTGTTCGGCCGAGCTGTGACGGAGAAGAGAGTGTTGTACAAGCAGTCTCAAGCGACGTTGGCAGCCGCCCTTGGATATAGCAACTACTACCTGGGACGAATTGAGCGAGGCCAAGCCAACATTACGTGCGACGTTATGTCTGCGATCAGTAGCTACTTTCAAATGTCTATCGGCCAGTTCTGGATCTACGCTGAGTCGCTCTCAAAGAAATCGACCCACAGATAAATGATTGAACGATCAGGAAGAAGCTGCAGCCGTGAGCTTCTCTGCGTACGCCCAGAATCGACTCAGAGGGAGCATGTCATAGTAGGCGATGATTGCATACATCAGATCGAAACTGAGGTTCTCTTTACCTTGTTCGATGTTGCGGAGATAATACTCGTCGCAACCAACCTTCGCCGCAACGACGCTCTGTGAGGCCGCTCTTGCTATTCGCAACGTCGTTACCGCAGTCCCGAACAGTTCTCGGGGAGTGTCGGACTTCCGTTTTTTCCCCGCGCCGATCGGTTTAGGCACAAGCATATCGTCGGAGGGACTAGTTGATTGAAACAGCAACTATCGTTGCGTATACTCTCTTTGACCAACTATCGTTGTCATTTGCTTGGCGAAGTCATGGCGAGGCTCCAATGAGTTCCGAAGCGGCACTCCGATCCCCACACAGCCTTGCCACGGTGGAGGCGCTCCCCAATGACTCGCCACAGATTTCACGTCCAATCATTGCCGACGCCCACGACAGCAAACTTGGGACTCTCTCGGACGAGGAACTGCTTAGCCATGTAGTCATGGGATCTAAAGAGTCAGTGGGCGTTCTGTTCCGTCGCCACGGTCGCGCCGTGTTGCAGGTCGCGTGGCGGATACTCCGCGATGAATCGGAGGCGGCTGATGTCCGCCAGGATGTTTTCCTCTATATATTCGAAAAAGCAAGGCTCTTCGATCCATCCAAGGGTTCAGGATCCTCATGGATCATGCAGGTCGCTTATCATCGTGCCATTGATCGCAGGCGCTATCTGGCCAATCGCCAGCACTACGATGCTCCGGTATTTGACGAACAGCGATCGTCGATCGGAGCTGCGCCTCCTTCCACGGATGTGATCGACGGCAAAGCCATCCTTGACCGCATGCGCGAGACCCTTTCGGGCGAGCAGCGAGAGACTTTGGAACTTCACCTGTTTGAGGGATACAGCCTACGGGAGATTGCCGAGAGAAGCGGGCAGAGCCTTGGAAACGTTCGCCATCACTACTATCGTGCGCTCGACCGACTTCGGACGCACATCTTCCCCCGCAAGTGCGAGTAGAGTGAGAAAATTGGGCAACGACTGCACCGCAAGGAAACAAAGTCGGTGAATCCTCACTTTCATGATGAGTTCGTTAGGCTCGTCCCCCTTTTCTATTCAGGGGAGCTGACAGATGAGGAGTGGGCGCTGTTGCAGGTGCACATGGCCTACTGCGACTCCTGCCGGGAAATTTTCGAACAATATGAACACGTTGCTTCAGAAGTAGTTCCAGCCATGGCCGCGAGTGCCGCGGCGGAGTCACTCTCCGGCCCCAGAGAGTCAGACAGCTCATTGCGGGAGGCCGAACAGCGGCTGATGAGCCGCTTGAAGAGCCAACCAATTTCTATTCCGGCACGGATTCCGCAGTCGAAGTGGGTGTGGATGGCAGAGGGGGCAATCGCCGCCTGTGTTGCCGGCGGGTTGGTGTATGCCGGCGTCCGTCACATGGACCCACCATCCCAGCAGCAGATAGCTTCCAGTTCCAGGGTGGTCCCTGCCCAACCGGCGATTCCTCTCGCCACCGGGACTGAGAACCAAACTGAGCACAACGCTCGAGTGCTTGACGAGGAGAAGCTTTCCTCGCTCAAGAACCAGCTGGCGGCGTCAGAAAAGAGATCGGCTGAAGCCAAAGCGGCCATCACCGGTGAGAAGCGTTTGCTTGAAACCGAACAGGCACAACAGCAACAGCTCGTTACGCAACGAGATGGGTTGAGCCAGCAACTGGCCGCAGCCCAGGCAGACGCCCAGTCGCTACGCGAGAAGCTCACCACCGCGCAGAGCGGTGCGGGACAGGAAAACGCGCGGGTCACCGAGCTCGAAGGAAAGGTCCATCGTCTCGATGCCGCGCTGGATGAAGCGAACGCCTCACTCGACGCCAAAGAGAAGATGCTCGCATTTGACCGTGACTTGATGCTGCACGATCGCGATATTCGGGACGTCATCGGAGCGCGCAATCTCTATATCGCGGACATCTATGACACAAACGCGAGCGGGACGACGGCGAAGCCCTTTGGACGCATTTTTTACACCAAGGACAGTTCGCTGGTCTTCTATGGGTTCGACTTAGATAAGCAGGCCGGAGTGAAGCAGCCGGTGGCCTTCCAGGTATGGGGCAGCGGTACGGATACGCGGCCGGTCAGCCTTGGTCTTTTCTATCAGGACGACGGCCATAAGCACTGGGTGCTCAAGTCTACGGACGCAGGTACCCTGGCTCGCCTGAACATGGTGTTCGTGACGGTGGAACCGCCGGGCGGAAGCAACAAGCCGACAGGGAAGCAGTTCCTGCGTGCTTACCTTCAGATTCAACCGAATCATCCATAATGCAGCTAGCGTGCTGGTACAACATGGGGCCCTCCGACGTAGACAGGGTGTACCCATTCCACTCTGGCCTGTTCGGAGCGCGACTGCATGAAACGCTGGTCCCTTCTTTTCTGTCTTTGTCTGATGTCTTTGGCCGCTTTGGGGCAATCCACAAGCGCAACGATTAGCGGCGGTGTCACTGATGCTCAAGGAAACCTCATTCTGAATGCCGATGTGGAGATTGCCAACGACGCCACAGGGGTCATCTATTCGGCAAAGACAAATGGCTCAGGGATGTATCTGGTTCCCATTCTGCCACCGGGGCACTATCACGTTCAGGTTTCAAAGGCCGGCTTCCAGACCATTATCAAAGCCGACGTGATCTTGAACGTTCAAAGTGCTGTCGCTCTCAACTTTGCTCTTCCTGTTGGCGCAACGTCTGAGAGTGTGACGGTCAACTCCGATACGCCGCCACTGAACACAACGAATGCCTCTGTCAGCACGGTTGTCGATCAGAGGTTTGTGGGGAACATTCCACTCAATGGGCGCAGTTTCCAGGACTTGATTTCGATGACACCTGGTGTCGTCACGCAGACTCCTCAGAATACCTCTCAAGGCGTGGGAAATAGCGGAGACTTCTCGGTCAATGGCCAACGCACGCAATCCAACTACTACACCGTGGACGGAATCTCGGCGAACGTGAATGCAGGAAACGGAAATGGGATCAGCCAAGCTGCGACGGGCGGGATGCTTGGTGGAACCACGGCGCTCGGCACAACCCAAACGATGGTGCCTGTCGATGCCTTGCAGGAGTTTCGCATTCAAAGCTCGACCTACTCAGCCGAGTACGGGAGATCGCCAGGAGGCCAGATCTCCTTGCTCACGCGATCAGGTACGAACGCTCTTCACGGCAGCGCTTACGACTATCTGCGCAACAACTTCTTCGACGCGAACGATTGGTTCAATGACCACTATGGCAAGCCTGAACCCGCGCTTCGCCAAAACGATTTCGGAGGGACGTTCGGCGGACCCATCTGGATCCCACGTGTTTACAACGGGAAAGGCCGCAGCTTCTTCTTTGCAGCCTATGAGGGCCTGCGCCTAACCCTACCGACTGCCGCAACCATACAGTACGTGCCAGATCTTGCGATGCGTCAACAGGCAGTGCAGACGATGAAACCCATCTTGAACGCGTATCCCTTACCCAACGGCATCGACTACGGCACCGTTGCGTCCCCAGGTCTGGCGCAGTTCATTGCACCGTTCTCGTTGCCAAGCCGCATCGATTCCACGAGCATCCGGTTGGATCAGACATTCAGCCCCAAGTTGACATTGTTCTTTCGATTCGGGGACACGCCGAGTTCCACGCAGTCGAGACCTGACTTTGCTCTCAACACCACCAGCCTCCAAAGCAAGAACTTCACTCTGGGAGCTAGCAGCCAACTCTCCAACGTTTTCACGAATGAATTTCGCCTCGGCTATTCGCAGGCCGATGCCGCTCAAACGGGCGTACTGGACGATTTCGGTGGAGCGACCCCCACGGATCTTGTCGCAGCGATGGGAGCTGAAGCGCAGGGAAGAGTCAATCCGGTTGTGACAATGTTTTTCGGCCCAGGAAATCCGGTGATGGACGTGCTGAACTCACGCAACGCTCAACGCCAGTGGAACCTTGTGGACACCGTGAGTCTGCTCGCGGGCCACCACACATTGAAGATCGGAGTCGACTACCGCCATCTTAAGACAGCGCTTATGCCTTCAGACTTGGAGCCTTATAAATACTTCAGCACGCCACAGCAGGTTTTGAGTGGCAGCCCCATCATCCCCTACGTGATTCGGTATGTGCCCGCAACGCCCTTGTTCAACGAGACATCTGTCTTTGTACAGGACGAATGGCGAATCCGGCCGACGGTCAGCATTTCCTACGGCCTGCGGTGGGAGCTTGATCCGCCGCCTACAGAACAACACGGAAACAATGCTTACACACTCAACGGCGACATCAGTCAACCCACCTCTCTGACCCTGGCTTCAAAGAACACGCCTCTGTGGCGGACCTACCCGTATGACTTCGCGCCGAGGCTAGGAATCGCGTGGATCGCGCGCAATCGAGCGGGCGCTCAGACGGTGCTGCGTGCAGGCGGTGGGGTCTCCTTCGATTCTCTCAATGAGGTGGCCGCTTTGGGATACAGCGGGCTCGGATTCCGAGCCATGGCGACCCGGACGGGAGCGACGCTTCCTTTTACACCCAGCCAGCTTGACGTTCCCGTCACGGTAGCTGCTCCCTATACCTCAGCAGTTATCACCGCTTTCCCCACGCACTTGCAGTTGCCATACACGCTGCAATGGAACGCGAGCTTGCAACAGGTTTTGGGGGCCAATCAGTCGCTGACGATCTCCTATGTGGCTGCCGAGGGAAGGCGCTTGATCGGCCTCCAAGAGAAAATCCTCACGCCGTTCAATCCAAACTTCGGCACCGTGCAGTACTTCCAGTCTGGCGTGACGTCGAACTATCAGTCCCTGCAACTCCAATTTCAGCGCTCGGTGGCAAAGGGTATCCAGGCGCTCGTCGCCTACACATGGGCTCACGGGATCGACTATGGATCGAACGCCACCGCCCTTCCGCTCATGCGAGCCGACTCCGACTTTGACGTCCGGAACAACTTTCAAGGCGGAGTGAGTTGGAACCTTCCCAAGCTCAAATCAGGAAAGATCCTCGATGCCGTGTTGAATGATTGGTCACTGGACAGCCGGGTAAACATACGTTCGGCCTTCCCGGTGACACTTGGGGGGAAATTTGTGGTCGACCCCGGAACCGGAGAGCAGTACTCCAGCACGCTGAACATCATTTCTGGACATCCCTTCTATCGTTATGGACCACAGTATCCCGGTGGCAGGGCTATCAACCCCGACGCGTTCAGCGTGCCACCCACGGGAGCGCTTGGCGACGCTCCCCGCAACTTTTTGCGGGGCTTCGGTGCAACTCAGCTGAACCTTGCTGTTCGAAGAGACATTCCTCTGCATGACCCTCTTACCCTGCGCTTTCGAGCAGAGACGTTCAACCTCTTTAATCACCCTAACTTCGGATACATCGACCCGACGTATACCGATGCGACCTTTGGCCAGGCTACCCTGATGCTGAATTCCAGTCTGGCCACCGTCGCGTCTCAGTGCCAGCAAGGTGGCGCTCGATCCATGCAGTTCGCACTCCGTCTTGTGTTTTAACCCTCCAACCACCCGACCCATTCGTCAACAGGAGAACCTTGCATGTGCCTCACTCTTCCGAGGCCGCGAGAGAACTCGCGTCTTCTCGTGGCTCTTACCGTCGTCGCCGCTGTCCCGTCCGGGTGTGCGCCGGCTCAACAGCCAGCCTTCACGGTAAAACACGACATCGCGATGGTTCGGTTTAACGATCCCACTGCAAATGTGAATGCGTTAGAGAACGATAGCGACAATTTCTCCTCCGACCGAAAGCATGTGGCGATCGTAACGACGCGCGGCCTGCTGGCGACGGATCAGTTGAGGTCCGAGATCACGGTTTTTGACACTGCGGAGATTGATCGATTTCTCGTATCACGCTCCGGTGCGGCACCCAAACCTCGCCTTGTGGCTTCCATTACGGCTATTTCTCAGGGGCAACAAACCATAGCTTATGCCGCGATCATCCATGACCTGCGCTGGAATGACGATGGCACGCGGATCTACTTCCGAGGTCAAAATGAACGCGGAGGGTATCAACTCTACGAAGCACGTACGGATGGCGGCGGTTGCCGCCCACTGACTTCATCGGCGTTTGACGTCGATCACTACGATGTAGCTGGCGAGACGATTGCGTATACGGCATCTCCGATCGATGCTCCCCCGCAGCTGCCTGGAGTGCCGATCAATCGAGATGCCTATGACGCTACAGACGTTCGGTCCAAAGACATTCTGTTTCCCGGCCTGCTCCGGCCTTGGGCGGTCAAAACGTTCTCCATGTTTACTCTTCGTGTGGGCGCTCATCCCTTAGGCCCACGCCAAGTGCCGAGGTACGCTGTCGACGACAATTCTTTCTTTCATCATCTCTTCCCATTTCAGCTTTCGCCCGACGGGCATTGGCTCATCTCCGCTGAACCGATCGAAGGGAAGGTGCCGAAAGCTTGGGAAGCGTTTGATCCAACTCCTCTGTTTGAGCGCCGGCGCCTGCGTACGGATGATTCCTACCTCACCAGGCCGGGCAACGTTCTACGTCCACGTCGCTATGTGCTCATCCACTTGGGAACTGGGGTTTCGAGAGTCCTGCTAGACGCGCCAAGCGCTGAGTATCTCGGGTATGCACAGGAGGCAAACGAGGCGATGTGGTCAAGGGACGGAACACGCGTTCTTATAACTAATGTCTATCTTCCGCCGCAGGCATCGACCGACCAAAAGGGAGCGTTCCATCCCGCCCCCTGTGCGGTGGCGAGCGTCGACGTGCCCTCACTTCGCAGCCGGTGTCTCTATTTCAACGAGGCTTCGGGACCCCCGAACGGGCAACATCTTCTCGATGCGCAGTTCGGGAAAAGACGCGACGAGATTGTCGTAACGCTAAGGGGACAGGCTGATGGAGTCGATCATACCGTTTTCCATCTGAGAGATGGCGCATGGGAACCCGACCCCCGGGCCGGGAAAGATCCCGAAGAGTCACATCCTTCTCAGTTGCGCCAAAGCATTCCACGGGTATACATCAAGCAGGATCTTAACGAGATCCCAACCTTGTGGGCCTCTGACCCTCTCTCCAAGGCTACGCGACAGCTGTGGGACCCAAATCCGCAGCTTCATCAGCTCGCGTTCGGGCAGGCGAGCGTCCTTCGTTGGAAGGATTCATCCGGGAGAGAGTGGTTCGGCGGGCTTGTAAAGCCAGTTGGCTACGTTGCGGGTCATCGTTACCCGCTTGTCCTTCAGATGTACAACTTCCGCCAGCACGAATTCCTGACCGATGGGACTGACCCGTCGGCGTTTACGGCGCGCCACCTAGCGAGTGTTGGCTTTGTCGTCCTCCAGATCCAAAAGCAAGGCAATACGCTGTCGGAAGAAGATCCGCAAACAAGCCTCGAAGGCTACCAGAGCGCAATCGAGCGGCTATCGGATGACGGTCTTGTCGATCCCCATCGGGTGGGCGTGGTGGGCTTCAGTTGGACCTGTTGGTACGTGGTGAATTCATTGATCAAGGCGCCTAAATTGTTCGCAGCGGCGACGATCGCAGATGGCCTCGACAACAGCTATATGCAATACATGCTGGGTGCGCCGAGCAACCCCGATATCGAGGGGCAGATGAATCAGATAAAAGGAAGTAGCCCATTTGGTCAGGGACTCGAGCGTTGGGTGGCTGCGGCACCCGGGTTCCATCTAGACCAGGTTGAGACACCTGTGCGGATCGAGGCCATCGACCCGGACTCGGTCCTGCAGGAATGGGAGCTTTACGGATCGCTGTTTATGCAGCATAAGCCGGTCGATCTGATCTATTTCCCTGACGGCACGCATATTCACCAGATGCCACTTGAAAGACTTGAGTCCCAGCAAGGAAACGTCGACTGGATGCGCTTTTGGCTCCAGAACTACGAAGATCCGGATCCGAGCAAGAAGGCTCAATACCTGAGATGGCGCGGCTTGAGACCGCACCTTTTAGACTCATCTGCAGATGCTATTCGCTAAAAATATGTATAAGATCCGGCCCCTACCCCCGAGAGGCCGGATCGTTGTGGAGTGATCTACCAGGAAGGCTACTCGTCAGCCTGATAGCTCGCACCGTCGGTGAAGTTGCCCGTATTCACTTCCTCTGAGTCAGGAATTTTGTCGCTCTTGATGGCTGCCAGGGCGCTGTAAGTGCCGGTGATTTTCGGTTGTGTGTAACGCATTTGGGTTTCTTCTTTCCTTTTCGAATTTCCGCACGGCGAGAACCGGCCGAATTCGGGTCGTGCGGAGCTTGGCGGCCACTATGGAGTGGCCAAATGCGGTCGAACAAGTGGAGAGTCGGGATGCACGGAACGGTGAAGCTGCGTTCGTAGCCACAGCTCGTAGGCAATCACCCGGAGGATTGCGTGGTAGCCTTGCGCTCGGCCCGCCGCCGTCGCCTTTAGCGCTGACCTCAACGCATCGACCTCGATGAAGCCCATGTCCGCGATGATCGAAGTCGAGATGAGTCGCTGCAGCTTCTCTTGGGCGGCCTGGATAGCATTGAGAGGAGCACGGAGCTGAAAGGCTTTGCGCCTCCTTTCGAGAATTTCGTTTGGCACGATGCCGCGAAGCGCACGTCGCATCATGGCGCGACGCCGGCCGGGCTGGACCAGTTGTTCAGGAGGGACCGAGAACAGGAACTCCACCAGATCCTTGTCCAGCATCGGATAGCGGTATTCCGGCCTGAAGAGGATCTGTGGGGAAAGATGTGGCAAGGTCTCCATAATGTGCCACCAGGTCACGGCATTTTCCAGCCGGTGTGGGGCGACACCCAATCGGTTTGGCACGACTTCAATCGTTCGTTCCAATTCAACGAATGATTTGCGAAGGTTTTTCGAGAGCCATGCCGGAATCGGTCGTCGCTTGGGGTTATTTCTCAGATAGAGCCCTACCGTGTATTGCGTTGTGTTGGAGAGAGTCCGTATCAGCGGACTGCGGTCCGGTAGGGACCAGGCAACAGCACGTCGCATCAGGGCATCGATTCGACCGCGAACAAGATGGTCGGCCAACTCGGGGCGACCGTCGGGAACTCCGCCTAGTACCTCGTCCCCGCCGATGCCTGAGAGGATGGATCGATAGCCCTGTTCCCAGATGATCTTATAGAGCTCCCTTTCGATTGTGAGGGAATAGTCGTCGCGTCCGGGAGTCGGATAGATTCCGGATTCGGTCGACAGCTCGAAGGTCCTGCAGGAAGACACGATCTCGAGATGGGTTCCTGCCTTTCCGCGTTGCTGCTCCGTGATGGTGAAGTAACGCCTCTCATCCAGGGACGTTTCGGAATCATCGAAGAAAGAGATGGTCTCGAGGATCTCCGCATGAGGATCTGCGCGGCGACGCATATGGTCCGACATGCAGACGATGGAGGTTGAATCCATTCCTCCGCTCAACTGAGCGAGTACGGGCTCTCCAGCGGCGGTCCGGCGAGCTATGGCGGTGCCAAATACCGAGAGAAAATGTTCATCGTAGTCTGCATCTGCCTTGTATCGAATCGAGGTTCGCACCAGAGGGTTCCAGTGCGCCTTTTGCGTGACCCTGCCGCGGTGAAACACGACATAGTGCCCAGGTTTGACGGCGCGGATGTGGTTATAGGGGGTGAGGTCTCGAACCGGTGAGAAGGTGAGATAGGCCGCAGCGTACGCACGGGAAAGCTCGAGTCCTGGTTGAGATGCGGTAAGCAAATCTAGGTAGGTTGCCCACCGAATTTGCCCCTCACCACGCATGAAGTAGAGCGAACGCGTTCCGGCATGATCGCGGGCGAGAAAGAGCTTCTGCTCGCGGTCGCACCAAAGGGCTATGGCCCAGTCACCCGTGAGTCGAAAAAAGCAATTCTCGCCCCATTGTTCGAACGCGGTAAGGGCAATCAACGAATCGGGAATCCGCGCGCTTTCGAGACGAAGTAGTTCGAGAAGCTCCCGAAAGTTGTCCAACCGCCCGTCGAAGCAAAGAATGTTGCCTTGACCATCGCAGACGGGACGGGAATCCATCGCCGACCGTGAATGACTGCGGTACAGTTGCAGGCCCAGCCCCACGCGCCCGTGCGTCAGAACCGCGGGCTCACCGGTCGCATATAGCTTAGTATGGATCGCGAGATCGAGTAATTCCGCGTCGCGAACGGTTGCACCCGGTTCCTTCGTGATTCCCCAAAGGATGCTCATCGGCCTGTCCTAGCAGCGGTCGAGAACTTGAAAGATTTGGTTGATATAGGGTTTGTCGTTCACAACGTTGCCTCGAATCTCGACCCAGGCGTGAGATTGGAAGGGGAGAAGCTGTGCGCCGATAACCATCTCAGCGTGCCATCCGTGACGTCGGAGAAGGATGATCGCCGCAGCGGAACGCTGCAGGCACAATACGGGTTTGAGATAGAAGACACAGGCGAGGTCGACCGCATGACAGATCACGGTGTGATCAATGATTGGCGAATGCCAGAAGGTAGAGCGCTGACCGCGAACTGCGGCATGGACGGCATCGAAGCCACGAACAAGCATCAGGTAATCGAAATACAGTATCCACATCCAGCTCTGGAGGATCAGCAGCATGTCGTCACCTCGTCGTCGCGCCGGATCGAGACGCGACGCGGTCGTATCAGACTCTGCAGTTCGAGGTCCCGCGAGGCACGATCCATGTACCTTGCTAACGTGCGGATTCGGGACTGACGGTATAGGGTCGCTGCCAGGGGTAAACGAAGCCATGCGCCGCGCCCATATAGGGCCGAGGCGGCGGCCATCATCGGCATGCAGACAATCGCTCGCTCGAACGCATACGAATCGATGGTCCCGTCCATAGCCGCTCGGTAACGTTCAATCAGAATCCGATCCCATTTGGATTTCAACTGACTGTCCTCAGGACCGTTGAGCAACAGAAGATGCTGCAGCGTGACCAATGGGTGTCCCACGTAGGCCTCGCTCCAATCGATGAGCTGGCAGGTTTCGCCTCCCCAGAGCACATTCCCCGCGTTCATGTCTCCATGAAGGACCGTATCCGGAACCGAGAGAGTGCGAAGATACTCACAAACGGAGTCAAACGTATCGCGCAGGTCATGGAGCTGCGCTCCCTCTATTCGAGGAACTTTAGTGGATGTTTGCAGGCTCATCCCCTCGCCAACCTTTTCAAAGAGCAGCGTGGAGTCTGCAAGGAGAGCTTCCAAACGTTGATCGAAGGCGCCGGCGCAGAATAGGTCCATCTCGTGCCCGACACTCCGACGTTGAATAATCGCGATCGCATCAACGGCGCGACTGAGAAACTCGAGGCGCCTCTCTGGGTCCGGAATTGATTTCCAGTCGTTTGCGCATTCGTCTGGGACGATCCATGCGTTCCACGAAGGATGCACGGCGAGAACGTCGGGAACGCAGCCTGGGCAAAGCGCGGAGAGGTACGAGGTGATCGCTTGTTCGTGGCTGTTGGGGTGTGCTGTTGCCTTCAACCAGTAGGACCGGCCGCTTTGCATGGGAAATCGGAGGAGTGCGAAATTTGCCCCTGCGTTGAGCTGCACGAGTTCCGATATCGAGCGAATTCTGTCTCCCGTCATCTGCTCAACCCAATTGACGGCTTCATAAATCCAACCCAAACGGAGCAGGGAACTGGCGGACTTTTCGCGAAACAGAGTGGCGAGAGAAGCTATTTCACGTTCGGAGAGATCCATTACATCGTGAAGAGTCACAGCGCGGAACGCATTTGGTGTTTCCGCTGAAAGAAGCTCCACGACAGCGCAGGGGCAAGAGCTGCTCTCGAACTGCAAGTAATCCAGCACGACCCCGCGAATGTTCCACGCTTCAAGAATCGCTTCATGTAAACGCTGGGTCACACGTGTGTATTTTGGGATCCGAACACGAGGAAGACGCGTGTTAGTGTCGCCATGATCGACAACAAGAACGGTTTCAGAAGCCGGACGGATAACGGCGACCCTGTACTCGATATGTTCGACGGCTGGGGCATTTGTAGCCATGGCATCACTTCCGTTCACTCAGCATGATGACCACAGTTGACCGCCTTCCAACTCTGTAAGGAAGGCAGCTACATCTTGCGTGACCACAGAAAGATCTTCTCCGTTCTCCCGGGCGAGATCGGCAGCAATTTCATCTGCGCTGTCTCCGCGCTCCAGCGCCTGCCAGATGTAGCCTGCCGTCGTATTCAGCGTCGTGATTTGTCCAGAATGTGAGTTGAGGATCGCCGCGCCGTCCTGATTCGCTACGGTACGAAGGGGAGGCTTTTCGAGTCTCATGAGAGCCCTCTTATCATCGCCTCGCGTCTGGAGAGTGAGGCGTGAAGAGAGCGTACCGCCGAAGGCGATTCGATCTTACAGAAAAACCGCATTGCGGCCACAATTACTCCGCATGACTACATTTAGACAGGTACGGCGACGCCTGCCACGCTATGGAGCGACGTCATCTCATCTTGGCCGAACCGCTCTTTGCTCGGAATGCCATCGGTGTTTGATAGAAGAGCATATCCGGCATCATCCTGTTCGAGATACCCAGTTAGGAATTGCATGCCGCGGCGCAAGACGTAGAACGGTCTGGACCATCCGCGCCTTTGACGGTCTACAGCAGAATTCGGTGGGCCTTCCAGCGGTTTCAGTAGCATCCATGATCCGGCGGCGATCGTCGGCTGGAGTCCTGAGAGAGCTTGGCTGTGTGATAGGCGCACTACTGAATCTTCTCTCACGTTCAGCCCTGGGAACTTGAAGGAAAGCAAGACCAACCAATCCATGAATTCTCTTCGTCGGGGATTCCAGACGGCTTCGGATCTCAACGAGCGAACCGCATCTATTGGCGAAGCCAACTCCTCAACACTTCGTGCATTGATAATCGTGTTCAAGGAATATCGCTCGTGTTCGCGGACCGACAAACCTCCGATTCGGAGGGAATCCGAATACCGCGCAAAGTGAAGAAGAGTGAGTTGGATCAACGTACTGATGTGAGGCTCCGATGCGCCCGGATGGCGGTAGCGTCGCTCAGTTCGTTTCGTCAATGGCGACTTAAGGACATCGATCAATAGTTCCCGGATCTCCCTTTCTTCTTCTGCTGAACGTTGAAAGCGCCTGTATTCGTCCAAGAACAGTTCATCTCTAGTGTGGTGTTCCCACGGCAATGTCAGATCCGCCAAGTAGCGCCCCGCCCGAAGCCTGTCGTGCGACTCGAACTCTGGCTGTGGCAGAGCATGGGCAAACATCTGAATGCGCCCAGCCACCCTCACTTCGGCTGGACAAGCAAAGGACCGAGCGCGGATGTAGTCCCTCGTCGAACTGAGCATCTGTAATTTCCCGTGGCTTACGATACATCGACTACATCGGTAGCCATTTCGGAATTGAAGCAGGTAGATGAAACGAGGGTTCGGGCGTAGTGCTTCTGCCATGTCGATCGAGTTCACGAGCGCCAGAGATCCCGGTGGTAGGCTCGAGCCTCGACTCTCGTCCGTCCCCACGTGAACATAAAAGGATCCCGGCTTATCACCCGAACCCTCATCGAGTGCCCGGATAGGCACGCCGGTCGCCCACTCGCTCACCAGATCACCGAGCATTGCGTTCGACCGAAAGGTGCTTTCTGGAGCCAACTTCAGGGGAACATCGACAATCCTGTCCCGTTCGAAGACATAGGATTCCACAATATGTGTGCGGCCCGAGTTCAGGCGTAGATCGTATTGTCGGATGGCTTCCAGATCGTATCCGAACAGCTCATGCGCCGCTCCGATCGTCAAAAGAAAGGTGTCCACAATCTCGGCGACGGCATTGAGAGTGGGATGCGGTCCGGTTCGCGGCAGATTGGAGATGATGTACTTGGCTACTATTTCGCGACGCTCGGCCGCCAGGCGCTCTCGTTCATCGATCGGCTCTACTTGTCGCAGCAGGTTTCTCACGTGTTTGAGCACATCAACGATCCGATGACGCGGCACATATTCGTACACGGCGATCGTGCTCCTCTTGACGACTCTGCTGGGAGCTGCGGATTACAACAGCTTTCGACCGGCGGCGCAATTCCACGCCAGCGAATCCATGAAAACAAGATAACCAATCACTTGACCGCTCTCTGCTCGGCACGTGCGCTTTCAGCGGACAAACTTCGATTACTGTAGCAGGAGTTCCCGGCTGCTCGCCGTCAACAAATCACTGCTTTCGGCTCGCAGCAAGAAGATTCTGCCATCCAGCCCTGCCGAGTTGGGCGCCCCGGAGTTCTCCTGAATCCACAAGCGGGTTGACCACTGCCACAGCCTCGGCGGCTTGTCCATGCTGTTCGAGCACATAAGCCTGGTTTATTACTGCCGCGGGCGTGTCAGCCTGTGCCGAAAGCACGGGCGGTAGCAGCAATAGAATCAGGAGAACCTTAACCGCATCTCTCATCCCCCGAGAGTGAGCGTGACGACACGAGCGCGCCAGAGAAATGCTGTGGACCGATGGCGTCGTGCAGGGAGGGCTCCACTTTCTGCGGCAAGCCTTCGAGTGCGCAACCGTTGACGGTCGTCCTGTATTCAGAATTGCCTGACATCAACCGCTCAGCGGGGAGCACGGGCATCAATGTGTGAACAGGAGGCACTGAGAACAGTATGAACGCCGAGGTCAAGATTCTGACGGCGAACTCGAGCAGCTACGTCCATCTCGGCATGGGAATCAGGCGACGATCTCCGGCATGGTGACTCTTTACGGCCAGGCGTGGCGTGAGGGATCATCAACGAGAGCGAAATCACGGCACTGACGACGAAGCAAAATACAAACGGCGTGCGAGAGTCATTGGGTATCGTTTCGGTCGTAGGTCCGTCCTGACGCCTTGGAGTCATATACTTTCCCGGAGCAACCGTTGGGATGCGAGAGCGCAGATCAGACGCGGCATTGGAGCATTTGTTCGTTCACGAAGACCGACCTTGTCCGGAAGGGGCAGCATTGCTGCGTGTCTTTGCCGAGACGCGGCCGTCTGATTTCGCTTTCCTGAAATCAGGCGACTTTGGCGATTTGAGCAACCCGGCCTTCTCAGGAATACCGGAGTGGGAGGCGTTCGCCGCGCACTATGGTTCCTGCAGGTGTTGCCGTGCCTGATCAGAGCGCGACGCTCTCGGCGCTGGACACGCGGAAGATCGTCCATGTCGACACGGACGCTTTCTACGCCTCAGTGGAGCAATGCTTGGAGATCGCATCAATGATGCTCCTGCGCTTAGCGAAGCAACCGTCGGCGTCGGGATGGGGGCAGGCACCGATGCGGCCCGTGAGAGCGCCGACGACGTGCTGATCGGCAATGATTTGATGAAGTTCGTTGAGACGGTCCGCATCGCCCAAGGACTTTATATGCCCGTAACTTCGCCCTATTCTTCCAACTATGGATCGACGATCAACGGCTTCAAGATTAGCGAACTATTCGCACGACCCAACGCTCGCGATCACAAGTTTTTCTATACGGCCAATTTTGAGTTTAGCGTCAATCACAGGTACTGGGAGCCCAAGACGATTCCCTCTGAGGTCAGGCCTATCGTGGGGCTGCACTTGCATCCATGGGATCTCATCTTCAACCCGATTGTCGGCACGGACTATACCCGGGGGACTCGGAAACCTGCAGTACAACCCCGCGGGGAGAGTGGCTTACAACTGTCAACGACAGGTGGGCCGTTGCCACCAATCGGGTGACACTCAGTTACCTAAGAAAGGTGGCGATCTTCTCATTGAGGAACTTCTTGTCGGCGGGGCTGGCCCCTGCACCGGCGGGATGCCCCCACAGCGATGGAATCGGCTTCAGGGTGCCGTGTGGTATAAATGCCGCTTCATACTGCGCGTCTTCTAACGGGAAGTACAGATCAGTCGCGGAGGGCATGTAGAGAAACGGAACCTTGATCGACCGGAGTGCTTTCTCCACGTCGCCATTGAAGTTGGTGGGCTTCCCGTCGGCGAACGTGGTGTTGCCGACATTGTTTGACTCCCAGGTGCGCGCCTGGAGGATGTAGTCGTTCGCGTCGGCACTGAATCGCTTGCGGAAGCTGAACATGTACTGCTCGAAAGTGGTACCGGGCGCTGAGGCGGTACGCCAGAGTTCCTTGCGCCACCACTCCTGCGAGTAGAGCCAGGCCGCCCACACCATGCCGAAAGCCTCGAGTCCCTTTTGAGGCTCGGTTTTGTAGTCACCGTTCATAAAGGCGGGATCAGCCGTCAATGCGGCTATCTGGCCTTCCAGCCGGACGATTCCGTGGCCGTAGGTCTTGGCGGTACCGCTTGTCGCAACGGCCTTGTCCATGAATGTGGGGTAGCTGACTGTCCATTGAAAGGCCTGTTGCGCGCCCATGGAGAAGCCAATGACTGCGCGCAGGTGCTGAATGTGCAGTTCCTCAGTCAGGAGCTGGTGCACGGCGTTAACGTTGTCGCGGATGGTCATGACCGGGAAGCGTGGCCCATCGAACGGTGGGGGTGTGTTCGACGGTGACGAGCTCCGTCCATTGCCGAAGAGTTCAGTGGTGATGAGAAATAATTTGGAGGGATCGAGTGCGCCCTCCGGGTAGGTGGCCGACTTCACCAGGAACTGATAGCCATTCATGTTCGCCATGTAGTGGGAGGGAAGCAGAACAGCATTGGAGCGATCGGCATTAAGCGTCCCGGTTGTGCCGTAGACGATGTGGGCCTCTGGCAAAACGACGCCGGACTCCGTCTTGAAATTGTGCAGGACAAACTCGCGGCGCTCCGGCATCTGCGCCGCTGGACCGGCAGTAGATTGGCCAAAGGCCAGGACATTGACTGAAAAGGCAAGCAGGACAATCAGGCGGCGCATATTCAGAGAATATGCTGACTCCGCACCCCAGGATATGCGGAACCGTTCAGGGCGGATCCTTGGCGGGAAGGCCAGTACTAATGAAATCGATCATTGCTGGGAGGTCAGGGGCTGCCCATTGTGGTGTGTGGCAAGCAAGGTTTGCCAGAGTCCTCGCGTCGAACGTGCGCTGCATCTTGAAGACAAGCAAGACGAGTGTCGAAGAGATTGCCGCAAAAGTGGGATACAAGGACGGTGGAACGGTACGGCTCCTGCTCCGGCGACGACTCCACCTCGGAGTTAAGAAAATGAGAGGAACTTCCTGACCACTTCAGAAGACATGCCGCTCAGGGGCTACATGCGCCATCCAAGCGCAGAAGCGGTCGAGCTCTTCTTCAGCGCGCTTCGAGGATGCGGCAGGCTCGTCAGCCTCCAGCTCAGTTTCTCGGCTAGCAACCCGAAATCGCGTGTTTCTCCGAGTCGCTGGACCAGAGACATTCTCGGCCAACGGCTGGACAGGAAAAGGAACCCTCTCTGTCACTTCAAGCACAGGCTCGCGTACGACGCACGCTACGAACAACAGTCTGGAGTCCAGCTGTGCACGTCAGGCAAGGTTCTTATCTTTAGCGTCACGTCTCTTGATTTACTGCTGCCGAAGAAGAAGTGAGGTGAGCTGAAGCACCAGCGGGTTACTGATCCGACCCGCATCTGTCGGTGGCTCTCGCGAGGTGAAATTCTCTGCGTCGGTTATACCGTCTCTCTCCGACCGAGATTCAACTTATCGTTGTCTGACAGTACGAGTTTCTTTATAAAAGGAAGCTCGGCGGCGGCGGCCAGATCACAGCATTCTTCCCTGGTTGTTTGATCCACTAGCCTGGACAAAAACTTCTTAGTTAGCCAGATTACGAAAAAGTCGTCCAACTGGCCTATCACTGGAATGAAGTTCGGTATCAGTTGAATCGGCGAACAAACATAAATTACGGGAAAGAACAGCAAACCTTTGGCATACCATGGAGTTTTTGAATGTCGAACTAGTCGGTATAGGAACAAGACGTCACGAACTAAGACGACCATACTCCTGCTCAGTTGGTCCGGTAGGCCTCCCGGCCTGACATCCAATATTTCACCTGTCGGGAGGGCGGTCAACAGTTCCTCGGACCTTCGCATTGCACCAATTAGCTTCGAAGTCAACGTGGGCTCACGAGCAGATCGTCCTGGAGATATCGACGTCAACTGCACAATTTTCTCCTGGGTCACGTTGAGAGAGTTCGTCCAGCACCGACTAGGAGGGAGCAAATCACGTAGAACCAAGGTGCGTTTGCGTCTCCTGCTTACTTCAACCTAAACTTCCTCGCAGCATCGAGCGGAAGTTTTTAGCATCTTGCAGGGGATCATACCGCGCGATAAGTTGGAATCGACAAGGAAATCGTTTAACGACAGACGGAGCTCGAATCTATGTCAGACGTCCCGGCACTTCTCCCAGTGTTTTCACAAAAGGCGGAGTCGGCGGATCTCACAAAAATGGCGTGGGTTTCCGGGGGGACATTTTGGATGGGGTCTGATCGCCACTATCCCGAGGAAGCGCCGGAACACGAGGCGTGGGTAGGCGGCTTCTGGATCGACCGCTCTCCTGTTACAAATCGAGATTTTGCAGAGTTCGTTCAGAAAACGGGCTACGTGACCTTCGCCGAGATTCCACCGAATCCTGAGAGCTATCCCGGGGCCTTGCCAGAGATGCTGTATGCCGGGTCGTCGGTGTTCATAAAGCCCAGGCAGCGAGTCGATACGAACCTCCACAACTGGTGGCAGTTCTTACGAGGCGCTGACTGGAGACACCCGCAAGGACCCGCCAGTTCGCTGGAAGGTTTGGAGACGCATCCTGTCGTTCACATCGCATATTGCGACGCTGAGGCCTATGCGAAATGGACAGGAAAGGATTTGGCGACTGAAGCCGAGTGGGAGTTTGCTGCACGCGGCGGGCTGGATCGTGCACCGTACGCATGGGGCGAAGAACTTCATCCTGACGGAAGTTATATGGCGAACACATGGCAAGGCGAATTTCCCTGGCAGAATCTTTCCGCCGACGGTTATGAGAGTACTTCCCCCGTAGGTGCATTCCCCCCAAACGGGTATGGGCTTCATGACATGATCGGAAACGTTTGGGAGTGGACCTCGGACTGGTATCAACCGAAACATGACACTATCAGGGGCAAAACATGCTGCGTCCCCCACAATCCACGCGGCGCGGCGGAAGAAGCCAGCTACGATCCCAGTGAGGCAGGCCCGAAAATTCCACGCAAGGTCTTGAAGGGTGGCTCACACCTTTGCGCTCCGAACTATTGCCAACGCTATCGTCCAGCGGCTCGCTTTCCCCAGCCGGTCGATACTTCTACCTCGCACATTGGGTTCCGGTGTGTACTTCGGGCTGCGAGGTAAGCTCTCGGGCTTTGCGCCGGGGATTGCCCCGTGCGATAGGCAATAACTCTTGTTAGATGTGACAGTAGCAGCGGCACAATTCCACCCCTATCTTGGCCTCAACGGCGGGAGGCGCGCAGTCTGCCGCCGCAGTGGCACAGCGATTCTAAGGGGATATGGGACTTCTGCTTCTGTCGGGTCCACAGTAGGGCGGAGCTTCTTATGGATCACACTTGGACGCGTGTTGCGCAGCACCTCATGGGACGTGTCACTGGACCAATGAAGTTTCGACTGCTAATTCAGCCATTGACGGCTGCGTACTTCGGGGTCCGTGGGGGAATGGCGGACGCCAAGGCTGGAAGGCCACCGTATTTCTGGGCACTGCTATCGACTCCGAGCCAACGTATTTCCCTCCTTAAGAGCGGATGGAAGCACGTCGGCAAGGTATTCATCTTCGCCGTCCTGCTGGATGTCGTATACCAGATAATCGAGTTACGGTTTGTTTATGTGGGCCAAGCAATCATCGTGCCAATAATCCTCGCCATCCTGCCCTACTTAATTTTCCGTGGGGTGGTCAGGCGCGTGGCCGAAAGGATCGAGGCTCGTCGTCAGCGGCGCGATCAGAAGCCACTCCCGAGTTCTCGGTAATCGTAATCTTGGCCGAAAGCCCAATTCGGATCGACCCTATGCGTACTGTTGACACGTCGGCGAAAGACAAAGCAACGGCCCTTGCTGAAGAGCGGACGAGTCTAGCCCTACAGCGCACGATCATGGCCTCGGAAAGATCACTGATGGCCTGGATCCGGACTGCCCTCTCGATGATCGGGTTTGGGTTCACTATCTATAAATTCTTTCAGTACCTGCCCGAGGAACTCGCTGCGGGTACTATCCGCCGTCCACAGGCGCCTCGTAACTTGGGCCTTACTCTTATCGCCGTGGGCACTCTTGGCCTGGTAGCCGCAGCTTGGCAACATCGAAGATTTTTGAACGAGATCGGTGCAGCCCAATCTCAGCGCGTATGGTCGCTGTCCTTCATGGTGGCTCTTCTTGTCATACTAATTGGCGCCATCACGTTCTACGGTGTCCTCTCACGGCACGGCCCCTTTTAGGTTCCTAGCGCAGTTACCAGTCCTGTGGGCATCATTGCTCTCACCTGAGGTCACAATTAGCGTGGACCCGGACAGGCGGACAATGCCCTTCAATATCATTATCTGTTACCGAAGGTCCAACTAAGGCCTGAACTCGAGCCGTAATCGCTTTTTGGAAAAGTCGCTGGAGGCCGGCTATCCCAACTTCCATAGAACGAGACATTCCAGGAGAGATCATTTACGACTTTGATGTAATAGGTGGCATTGGTATTGAAGTGAACACGGCCAGCGTCTGTGATCTCCGGAATGAGAGATGCCGATATATCCAAGTTCGTTTTTTTGAATTTGAAGGCTTTGAAATCAGTGGCGACAAAACCTACGGCGGTGTTCTGTGTCCCTTGATCGACGGCATTCGTCCCATAGTCGGCGTTCTGCCAACCCGATCCTCCAATCACATAGATGCTCGCCCGGTTTGTGTTAATTAGGTAACGTCCGATTCCTCCGACGAGTGTCGTTTGCAGTCTGATCTCCTGTACGGAACTTTGCAGAAATGAGGCCCCTCCCGCATAAAACCAGTTGTTCCATCGCAGAAGTCTCAGTGTACTCAGATCGACCTGATTTCGCGTTGTCAGGGTGGCGCCGCTATTCGATGCCAATGAAGAATTTAGATTGAGCTGACTCGACCAGCGTTCTCTGGTATATGCCACTTGAGAACCTATGTTGAATTGTGCCGATTCGTTGCTTTTCGAATAGAGCAGGCCCGTATTGACTGCACCATCGAAGCGACTCCAAAAGCTTGCAGAGGTCTGGCTCAATTTGATGATCTTACGTTGTGCGACCTCCACTTCCTTCGGTGGAGCTGCTGCGACCTCAATCTTGATAGGAGGATCAGCCGACTCTCCTGTCGTGGATAGTTTTCCTGTGTACGCTTCACCGCTTTCCGTGTGCACCAGGAACAGCCGGGCGCTCTCCATGCGAGCTACCTGCGACCACTGGACCGAGATCGCCCGTCCACGTAGTTAAGTCTTTGATCTCGCAGGTCAGGCGATCGCCATTTTTCATGAAGAGCACGTCCATACTTTTTCTGTGCGAAGAGGGGCACCGAGAAAAATAGAGTCGTGCAGAGAATAATCGCGCGGATAACCATAGCATCTCCTGTCTCGATGCGCTTTCAGAGTGCAGCGCGAGACAAATCGTATCTAGCCATAGTGGCTGCTAATGTTCTGGGATAAATGATCCCGTGACGACTGTCAGCGAACGTCTGTCAGGTCTAACAGTAGTCTCGCCTTCCCTCGGTAGGGCATTCTGTGTTGACAGTTCGGATGATCGGTCCCGCGCCGTTCGGTTGTTGTCAACCACGGCCTTGGCGTGACGCGAGATCACAGAACGACGATCTTGGGATCGCTTAGGACCGACGGTCAGCTTTCCGCCGGGAACTAGTTAATTCGGCGGAGGCTGCGGAAATGACCTACAGGGTTTCCCCTGAGAATGAATGCCAGGTTCGGAAAATAGTCGCCTATGTTCTGCTTTTGTGCGGAAGTTCCAGTCTTCTGCTTGCCGAAGACATTGGCTGGCCACGTGAGATCTCCCAGAATGGCGCGCGCATCGTGTATTACCAGCCGCAGATTGATCAATGGCCGGATTACCGGATTCTCGACGCTCGAATGGCGGTGTCCGTGACGCCTGCCGGTGGAAAGCCCACACCCGGAGTTGTCTCCATTCAGGCACGCACTGATGTCAACAAGGACAACCGAACAGTTGTAGTCAGCAATATCAAAGTGCTTGACGCGCGGTTCTCGTCCGCGGACGCCGCCGCCAACGCCAAACTTGGCGAATTGGTGCGAACGTTGTCGAAGCCGGAAGATACGATGACGATCTCTCTGGACCGCTTGACGGCTGAGGTAGAGGAAGGCAAGGTGTCGGGGCCTGCAGTCAAGGTGGATAACAAGCCGCCAAAGATATTTGTCAGTAGAGGTCCAACCGTTCTGTTGTTGGTGGATAACAAGGAGGTCCGCGCACCGATCGAGAAGACGAAGCTCGAGTTCGTTGTAAACGCGAACTGGACCGTCCTTTTCGACACCATTGGAAAGAAGTATTACCTGCTCAACGGAAAGCAATGGCTGACGGCAGCGAAACTCGAAGGGCCATGGACCCCCACTGCGCAACTTCCGAAGGAGCTGAATAAACTCCCTGCCGATCAAAACTGGGCGGAGGTCAAAAAAGCGATACCGCCTCAAGGAGCGGCCGGTGCGGCGCCCACAGTCTTTTTCAGCAGCGTTCCGGCTGAGGTGATCGAGTTCAGTGGCGCGCCTGTCTATGCGAAGATCCCAGGTACTCAGCTGACTTATGCCACCAATACGAAGAGTGCCGTTTTCGTCCAGATGAACGAACAGAAATATTACTTCCTAGTTTCTGGACGTTGGTTTCGCTCGGCTTCGTTGGATGGTCCATGGACCTACGCGACTGAAGACTTGCCATCGGACTTTGCCAAGATTCCGCCAAATGGTCCGGGTTCCAATGTACTAGCTTCGGTTCCAGGAACCCAGGAAGCACAGGATGCCGTTCTCTTGGCGCAAATTCCTACCAGCGCAATAGTGAATATCAAAGAAGCCGAAGCTCAAGTGAAGGTTCAGTATGATGGGCAGCCTCAGTTCAAACCCATCGAAACGACACAGCTCTCATACGCAACTAATACACAGGACAAGGTGATCAAGGTCGGAGACATGTATTACCTGTGCTTCCAAGCGGTGTGGTTTATGTCCACAACACCGACTGGTCCGTGGAAGGTTGCTAGTTCCATTCCGAAAGAAATCTACACGATTCCGGCGAACTCGCCGGTTTACAACGTGACCTACGTAACGCAGACGCAGACATCCCCAGAGACCGTTGAGTCCAATCACACAGCAGGCTATTTAGGTATGTTCCTAGTGGGTACGGCTGTCGGTATGACGATCGCATACGGAACCGGCTACTACTACCCGCCATATTTCTACTATCCACCGCACGGGTATCCCATCTATCGGCCTTACCCCATCACCTACGGGGTTGGCGCGGTTTACAGTCCCTACACCGGCGCATACGGCGTTGCGCGAGGCGCTTATGGACCGTACGGAGGAGTAACAGGGGCGGCCTGGTACAACCCATCGACGGGCCGGTACGGAAGGTCTGTATCAGCCTACGGACCGTATGGCAGTGCGACCGCAGCTCGAACCTATAACCCCTATACCGGGGTATATGGCGCGACCCGTCAGGGGTCGAACGCTTACGGCAATTGGGGTAGCTCCGTCGCAGTACGCGGAGATCAATGGGCGCAGACGGCACATAGAACAACATCGCAAGGAACTGCAGCGGGCTTTCGAACCTCCGAAGGGGCGCGCGGCATTGGCGCCAGTGGAGCTAACGGGAATAGTGGTTTCGTTGCGCAAGGCAAAAACGACAATATGTACGCCGGTAAGAACGGCGACGTTTACCGCAAGGACTCCAGTGGTTCATGGCAGAAATACGAGAATGGCGGCTGGTCAGATACGGGTCCAAAGCCGACCCCTCAGGCCCAAGGTCAGCAGCGTTCCGCTCAGGGAACTACCAATAGGGCTACTGCTTCGCAAGGATCGGCAACTTCTACGGGGACAATTCAACAACTCGATCGCGACGCTCAGGCGCGCCAGACAGGTACTAGCCGAACCCAACAATTCCAGAGGTCGCGCAGCGCACAGGCCGAAGGTCGAGCAAGAAGCTCAAGAGGCACAGTGCAGCGTCGAGCTCAGTGAGTCGTGCGAGGCCGCGGTAATACCCACATCATCGCGCTACTTCCGACTCAGTCGTATGTTCAACGATCTCAACAGAAATCGATTCCGAGGAAAAATCAATGGGCGCACAGGACGACTTTCAACGAACAGTACTTCCAATTCCGGATCAGCCACGCAAAGGCCTCATCACCTATGACGCAAAGGACCCCGAGACGAAGTACCCTCCAATCGTGCAGTTGAGGCCACCCAAAGATGCACCCAACGTCTTGATTGTTCTGATTGACGATGCTGGTTTCGGGTCGTCGAGCGCATTCGGTGGTCCGTGCAGTACACCGACGGCGGAAATGCTGGCAAGTGACGGGTTGAAGTTCAACCGCTTTCACACAACAGCTCTTTGTTCGCCGACGCGGCAAGCGTTGCTGACTGGCCGGAATCATCACACGGTAGGCATGGGCGGAATTACCGAGATTGCGACTGGATCCCCAGGCTACAACTCTATTCTCCCGAACACATGCTCGCCGCTGGCGCGGACGTTGAAGCTCAACGGCTATGCGACCGCGCAGTTCGGCAAGTGTCACGAGGTACCGGTCTGGCAAACAAGTCCCGCGGGGCCCTTCGACGCGTGGCCTACGGGCGGCGGCGGGTTCGAGTATTTCTACGGGTTCATTGGCGGCGAAGCGCACCAATGGTATCCATCGCTCTATGAAGGCACTACGCCGATCGAAGTGAAGAAGACGCCCGAAGAGGGCTACCACCTGATGGAGGACATGACCGACAAGGCCATCGATTGGATTGGCCAACAAAAAGCGCTCATTCCAGACAAGCCATTCTTCGTCTACTTCGCGCCCGGTGCAACGCACGCTCCGCATCACGTACCCAAGGAATGGGCGGATAAGTACAAGGGTAAGTTCGACCAGGGATGGGACAAGCTGCGAGAAGAAACATTTGTACGACAGAAGAAGCTGGGCGTAATTCCGCAAGATTGCAAGCTAACTGAACGGCACTCGCAAATACCTGCGTGGGACGAGATGCCGCCGGAACTGAAGCCAGTGCTTCTCCGCGAGATGGAAGTGTATGCGGGATTCATGGAGTTCACCGATTACCACGTGGGTCGCCTGGTGGATTCACTGAGGAAGCTCGGGGTGCTAGACAACACGGTGATCTACTACATCATCGGCGACAACGGCGCGTCTGCAGAAGGAACCCTCAACGGCACTTATAACGAGATGATCAACTTCAACGGAGCGGCGGCGTTGGAGACACCGCAGTTTCTGATGGACCGGTTGGACAAGCTGGGTGGGCCAGAGTCCTACAACCACTACGCCGTGGGATGGGCGCACTCGATGAATACGCCCTACCAGTGGACCAAGCAGGTCGCTTCGCATTGGGGCGGCACTCGCAATGGCACGGTCGTGCACTGGCCCAAGGGGATCAAAGGCAAGGGCGAGATTCGCAGCCAGTTCCACCACGTCATCGACGTTGCCCCGACAATTCTTGAGCTGGCAGGGGTTCCGCAACCGACCTTTGTCAATGGAGTTCAACAGCATCCGATCGAAGGCGTCAGCATGGCGTATGCATTCAACGATGCCAAGGCAGCGGAGCAACATGAGACGCAGTACTTTGAGATGTTCGGCAATCGCGGCATCTACCACAAAGGCTGGACCGCGGTGACAAGGCACAAAACACCATGGATTCTCCAAGGCGAGGTGACGCCGGCATTCGACGACGACGTCTGGGAACTCTATGACACCAACAAAGACTGGAGCCAGGCGAAGAACTTGGCGAAAGAGATGCCCGAAAAGCTACATGAACTGCAACGTTTGTGGCTGATCGAGGCGACACGAAACAATGTGCTACCCCTCGATGACAATATCGGCGCTCGGATGAACTCAGATCTAGCGGGGCGACCTGTACTAATCAAGGGCAAGTCTCAAATACTGTTTGGCAGCATGGGGCGCCTCTCTGAAAACTCTGTCCTTAATCTGAAGAACAAGTCTCACTCGGTGACCGCTGAGATCACGGTACCCAAAACCGGAGCCGAAGGCGTCATCATCGCACAGGGCGGCAACATCGGAGGCTGGAGCCTCTATGCGAAGAAAGGCAAACTCAAATACTGTTACAACCTGCTCGGCATTCAGCAGTTCTACGCTGAATCGGCCGATGTGCTTCCTCCGGGCGATCATCAGGTACGTATGGAGTTCACCTATGCTGGCGGAGGTCTTGGCAAGGCGGGAACAGTGGCCTTGTATGTGGATGGAAAGAAAGTGGGGGAGGGCAAAGTCGCCGCGACTGCAGCGATGATCTTCTCTGCCGACGATGGATGCGACGTCGGTATCGACACGGGAGCTCCTGTCTCACCCGAATATGGAGCTCACGGGAACGAATTTACGGGGAAGGTAAGAGGAGTTCAGTTGGCCATTGCTGAGGACGCTGAGAGCGTCGATCACCTCGTCTCACCAGAGGAAGCCGTCCGGATAGCTCTGGCACGGCAGTAGGAACTCTCTGAACCGGCAGTCGAACTCGGCTGCCGGTCGCTTGGATGGGCAGAGATTTGTTCGATCGCGCAATCTCACCTGCCCGGTGAGACAGGTCAAGATATGGCGTCGCCTGAACCGCTAAAAGAACCGCCCGACTTTACTTTGACTCTGGGAGGTCCGCTGTACCGGATGCTCCGGCGGTCACACCTGACTACGCCGGTTGCGACATTGCTTGAGGGTCAGACTGCAATAGTTGTTCTTCTATGTTGGGTACCGCTGGCGGTCCTGTCGTGGGTTCAAGCTCATTTTCTGGGAGGTATAAAACTTTCCTTCCTTCGCGATATAGAAACCCATGTACGTTTCTTAGTTTCGCTCCCAGTGCTGATTCTGGGTGAGTTTATGGTTGACCTGCGCATCCGGCCCATCATGCGGAGATGTTTTGAGCGGAATGTCGTCGATCCGGGAGACCTCCCGAACTTTTATGCTACGGTGAACACCGCCGTCCGTATTCACAACTCAGTCATCGCCGATATCGTACTTATCGTCTTCGTGTACACCGGTGGCATCTGGATCTGGCGGCATCAGATCGCATCGAATGTCTCAACCTGGTATGCCTCGTCCCGAGGAGGCCAGGTCCACTTAACGATGGCTGGGCATTGGCTTGCGTTCGTCGGTGTGCCTATCTTCCAGTTCGCCTTGCTGCGTTGGTATATGCAATTCCTGGTTTGGTCCTGGCTTGTACTTCGCGTCTCCCGCCTCAAACTGCACTTGCCATCCTTGCATCCGGATCGGGAAGGAGGAATCGGATTTGTGGGCGGATCCAGCATTGCCTTTGCTCCGCTATTGTTCGCACAGAGCGCTTTGCTTTCTGGGCAAATCGCTAGCGGCATCCTTTACAACAACGCCTCGCTGCTTTCCTCCAAAATGACGATTCTTGGCTATGTCTTCTTCTCAGTTGTCGTGGTGCTGGCTCCCCTGTTTTCGTTCACACCGCAGCTTGTACGCGCTAAGCGTAGAGGGCTCGCGAGGTACGGCAACTTTGCTTCTGGGTTTGTTACGGAGTTCAACCAAAAATGGCTGGAAAGCAATGCCAACGGCAAGTCGTCGTTGGCGGGTGAGGACATACAGTCGCTGGCTGATCTGAATAATAGCTTTGCTGTGATTCGCCAAATGCGCTTTGTGCCGATCTCGGCTGACGATATCTTTCTGCTCTTCTATGTGGCTCTTGTCCCATTTCTGCCGCTATTGCTAACGATCATGCCACTGGAGCAGCTAATCACTCGCGCGATCAAACTCACCTTCTGACTTCAGCGAGACACTAATGCGAGCAGAAAGAAACAATTGGCTGGAAATGTTGGCGGCCCCGCAGAGCCAAACGGGCTATTGAGGTCGGCCGAACCACGAATAGATTCGTTGCCTGGACGTTCATGCCCCACTGACATCCATTGCGCAGTAGCGACACCCTTGCCTCCCGGCTGATCCGATCGGATCACACCTCGTCCGACTTCCTCTATTAGCAGTCGCCGCAATTCCTTCGCTGAAGTATCACTGATGGTGGGTAGCGAAATAGGTCTGTCCAGGCCCCGTGGTGACGGTCCACAACCTTACGAACTGCACGACGCCGAAGGCTTGCTTACCCGTACTACACCACTTCTTCCCATGGCCTACGAAGAGGAACTCCCGCTTAGCATCACCTTTCCCGAGGGCGAAGGCCCCGGCGTAGCGACGGGAATCTTCTGCCATCTCTTCGGCGGCTGTGTCTGCTGCCCCAGAATCCTCACTCCAGAACAGGCCAACCTCACTGGGCTCGAACCGGGCACAGCCGTTTTCTGTGTTCACTGGTGCCACAAGAACGCGACGGTCTCCTGAAATGAAACGGCTGTCTCGCCATGTTTCTTAGGCACGGGATTCCCGCGTGTCTTTTCTCTCCACCCGACCCATGGAAGGGGCTAAGCCAGAACGATCAGAGCGCGGACGGCGGGCGCCGGGACGAGCGGCTCTGGCCCAACTGCTGGCTCGGGTCTACCTGTCTCGCTCGATGGCTCGCTCGGTCGCAACCGCCGTTTTGCGCTCCGAACAGGCCGTGCGTGACTTGAGGCCCGCAACCCCAACGATCTTCATCTTGGCTGATCGGCAGGCCTTGGACGAGGCCTTCGTCCGCAGACGCGGCGGTGGCTTCCTCCGCATCACCGGAGGATTCGCTCCAGTGATAGCCAATTGTCAGCATCTTGGTGCAATGAGAAGCGCGGTACATCATAGCCCGCTTTCTCAGGATCGCGGCTTTACCTGCCATGCTAGGGGGCATTATGTCTGCGGTTTGCTCTAGTTGCTCAGCAAAAAAATCATCCATTCGTACGACGCGCTCGGGAGGCGTGTTATTCAGCACTGTCATTACCTCAAATTCGTAATGTGTCCACACTGTTGCCAGCGAAAAAGACGTTCATGTCGCCGGTTCAGAAAGCGAGCAGGCGACAGGGCACGACTAAATCAGGAGTCATCTGCCTGAGAATGCCGCTGGTTGTATCCGTCTGTGCCAACCGCTGCGATTTTTTATTTCCGTCTCACGGCTCGGAATGCAAATGGAAAAGGACGGGGCAAGACTGGTAGTCTTACCAGTGGTGTGGCGTCGCCATTCGACTTAGTTTGCGTCACCTGAGGCAAGTGCTTCGGATCGGGCTCTTCGGGGACTAAAGGTGGAGGCTCAGCGTTGTGTCCGGCGATGATTCTAAATTTGGCTCAGCCCAGCCGAGCCTCGCTGAGCTGAGACGATCAACTGACGAACAGCTAATGCTTCAATTGAACAACGGTGTCAACGACGCCCTTGCGGTGTTGTTTGAGCGATACCAACACCTTGTCTTCAGCATCGCGCTCAAAATTGTTCGCGATCGCGGCGAGGCCGAAGACCTAACGCAGAATGTCTTCCTCGAAATCTATCGTTCGGTGGCACAATTCGACCCTGCAAAGGGCACACTCAAAGTATGGCTTCTGCAATTTGCATATCACCGCGCGTTCAATCGGAAGAAGCATCTGAATGCGAGGAAGTTCTACGATCAGGAGAGTACTGAAGACATAGAGCGATTCTCCCAGGGAGTGACTTCGGGAAAGTATGCTCCTGCTGAGTTGCAACGATTGCTGCATCAAGGGCTGGCCTCATTGAGCAGATCTCAAAAGCGGGTAATAGAATTGGCCAGCTACGACGGACTTTCGATGAAGGAGATTGCCGACAAAACAGGAAACTCACTTTCGAATGTTCGGCACCACTATTATCGGGGTCTTCTGAAGTTGCGCTCTTTTGTGACTCGACCGATGAATTCGAGCGGAATGTTAGGCAATGATGACTGACCATTCACACTATGAGGAGTTAGCTGCTCTTGCAGCAGGCGGACTCCTGAGCGACGAGGAACGGTTAGAACTTGCGCGCCACGCCGAGACCTGCGCGGAGTGCAAGAACGCGGTGACTGAGTTCCGCGAAGTTGTCCGTTTTGGTCTGCCCTTGGCGGAAAACCCCTTCCGTCGGAGCGTCAACATGATCACAAGCCGTCCCGATCCCGGCGCAAAAGAACGATTCCTCAGAAGGGCGTCGCGCGAAGGCATAGTGTTCTCGTCGGAGCTCAGGAGATCGACCGCCTCCCGAAGGCCTGGTTTGACTTGGGCCGTTGCTGGCACTGGTGCCGTTGCTGCGATTGTCCTCGGAGCCCTGTTCGTCTCGAATCATCCAGGCCTTCCTGCCCGTCAACCTAGCCAGCTATCACAGCAGAATTCCACTCTCGAAGCCACGATCTCCAGCCTCGAACAGGTGAACGCCCAACAGCAGCGCGAAACCGAAAGACTGCGCGCTCAAGTGGCGAAACTAGCAGCCGCTACAAACCACGGCGGCGACCGCACACCATCGAGTACTCCGCAATTGGCATCCGTTGGCGCACAGTCCGTTGAAGAAACGGAGTCCCAACAAAGAGCGCAAGAAAAACTTCTGGACGACACCAAGGCAGAGTTGGCGGCGTTGAAGAAAGCCCGCGCTTCAGACCTGGCGTCCATTGCGGCGGACCGAATCCAGATCAATGAACTATCCGATCAACTAAAAACTGCCAAGGCAGATACGACCAATATGCAAAGACAATTGGCGACGGCAGCCGACGTTCCTGATGTAATGGGTGCTCGTCAGTTGCATGTGGTGGATGTTCGTGACTCCGGCCCCGATGGAAAGCCGGGGAAAGCCTTCGGACGAATCTTCCTGACGGAGGGCAAGTCGCTGGTCTTTTATGCTTTTGACCTAAGTAATCCGGGGAAAAACGGGTCGAAAAAGACCTACCAGGTGTGGGGACAGAAGGACGGCAAGCCTAGTTCGTTGCGTAGTCTTGGGTTCCTGAACGTGGATAGCAAGACGCAACAGCGTTGGGTATTGAAGACAAACGACGCGGCGACCTTTAGGGAGATTAACTCCCTATTTGTCACAGTGGAACCACGCGGCGGTGCCAAGACGCCCGGTGATCAGCGCATGCTGTTCGCATATATTGGCGAACCCAATCATCCGTAACCTGGCAAAATTGTCACGGTTCAGAACTGCAACTTGATCGTGAACTGCGCGGAGCGCGGTCCACCTAAGGCATACAGGGGGCTCTGTCCTCCCAATGCTGCGCCTCCGCCGAGCAGAAGGTTCGTCGTAGAACCAGGCCCGATCTTGCCAAAAGTAGTATCAAATATGCTGCCCGGTTCGTCGGAGCCGGGTGCTCCGAACATCGGATGGTTGAAGACGTTGAAGTACTCCGCTCGCACACTAAGGTTGAGGCGATCAGTCAGCTTGAAACGCCGCCGCACGGCGAGGTCGGTCTGGTCTATGGAATACGGGCTACGCAGACTGTTCCTTGGGAAGTCTCCCACCTGCCCGGCAGCGGGTGTCGTGAAGGCCGCCGGATTCAATGCCGTTCCGCTCGGTTGAGTCGGATCAGGAATCCAAAAAGGCTGGCCCGGCACGATCTGGGCTTGAGTTCTGTAAGCGCCCACCGTGGGCGAGACCGCGGCTACAGTGATATTGATCGGCGGTGCGGAACTGATGCGCACCAGACCATCGATCGCCCAGCCTCTCAGGATTGCGCTGCTGGTACGACCCCACGCAGGCGCCGGCAGCTCGTAAGAGACAGCCCCGGCGACGGAGTTGCGTATGTCAAAGTCGGATGGTGTCAACGGGGGCAGAACAACCTGGCTAACACTGGCCGCTGCAAGGCCGCTCTCATCGGAGGATCCAAGATCGCTTGCCTTTGCGAGGTTATAGGAGATCAGCGCCTGCAGGCCGTGAGACAAATGTCGCTGAAATTGGATCTGAAAAGCATTGAAGTGTGAGTACCCGGCGTTTCTTACAGCGTAAACAGTGCCGCCATTCCCAAGGTTCACAAGTAGCGGGGGACGGATAATGTCTTCGCGTAACAGGCGCATGTCATTCGCACCCACATAGGTTGCCGACAACGTCTGATTAGCTCCCAGCTCTCGCTGAATCGCGGCGTTCCACTGAAGAATTAAGGGGAGACGCAAGTTTGGATCGACGGCGACGAGATACAGTACGTTCGCATCGATGGCGGTTGAGAATGGCGGAGGCTGGAAGGCCGGGTTCGTCAGATTAAACGGCACCGGAGAGGAAAGAGAGACGAAGCTTGAGCGCCGATATGGGAAGAAGGCAGAGGTATCTCCGAAGCTGCCGTAGCCCAGATCATAAAAGAGGCCAAACGCTCCCCTGACCACTGTTTTCGGCGTTACCTGGTACGCTGCGCCGATCCGTGGGGCAAAGTTGTTAAATCTGGTGTGCCAAAGGGTACCGGGTACCACCGCGAGCGGATCGGAGTCGAAGATTCCCTGCGTCGCGTAAACTGGCTGGCTCGACGCCGAGACTGGTGGAGTATTGATCTCCCACCGTAATCCATAAGTGAGCGTCAACTGGTTTGTTATCTTCCACGTGTCCTGAGCGAATAAAGAGTAGTTATTCACGCGCACGGAAAAGGGATCGCCCGCCCCCAAAAGGGCGCTGTCTACGGTTCCTGCTCTCAACAGCGCGAACGCGGAGGGGAAAAAGGCATACCCCACATCCTGCTCAGCCGTCGGGGTCAAACGACGATAGTCCAGGCCGAACTTGAACAGATGCGTTCTGGATGCCCACGAGAGTGTATCCACGAGATTGAGCTGCTGCTCTGAATTGTCGTACAGCCTTCCCTGCCTGACTTCCTGGCCAGCATTCGGAAAGAAGACGAGAGCCTGGCCTGTGCCGGGAGAATAGGGGGAAGATGACGGGAATAGAGCTGCCGTAAGAGGCACCACTGCACCATGAAAGTCGGTGAGGGAGGTGGTATCGCTGGCGGAGTCTCGACTCCAGTTTACGCGGAAGTCATTCAGCATTGCAGAAGTGAGCGGGACGGTGGCGCCCACGGTTAAGGTTTCCATACCGACGTTGCTATTTTCCACCTCTTCCCAACTGCGGGTCGCGTCATACGAAGGCGCGTGGCTGTAGCGCGCGAACACGTTGATGTTCTTTGGCAGATTACGGTCGATGCGGATGCTAGTTGCGTCAAGACTAGAGGGATTGGAGTAGGCGGCGATGATATTTGCCTGGCATACATTCGTAATGTTGTCGCAGGAAGGATCGATGAGGGGTGCATTGGGATCCGGGAGCGGAAGCGCATTGATCACCTGCTGGTAGGCCGGCGCAACCGCCGCGCGCGCGGACGCGGTATAGAACTGATCTGAGGCCGTCTCGGGCAGGCGCAGCCGTAGCCCTTCGTAGGAGAAAAAGAAAAAGGTCTTGTCTTTGATGATGGGGCCGCCAAAGGTCCCGCCAAAGTCATTCTGGCGTAGAGGCGGCTTGGGAAGTGGAGGCGCGTCGAAGTAGTTGCGGGCGTCAAAGATATCGTTGCGCAGGTAATCGAAGGCCGTACCGTGGAACTTGTTGGTGCCCGCTTTTGTGACGATGGAGATCTGCGCTCCAGGAGTGCGTCCAAATTCGGCCTCATACGATGAGGTCTGAATGCGAAACTCCTGCATGTCATCGACGGAGACGAATCCGTTGGTGCCACCCTGCGAGGTAAATGCCGGTATCGCCCCACCCAGCGATTGACTGAGCTGACCAATTTGCACGCCAAAGTTGGCGCTGACACCATCGACCATAAAGTAGTTGGCGTCGCTACGTTGTCCATTCACACTGAATTGGCCTGGTCCGTCAAACTGGGCCGAGGTGAACACTACGCCGGGCGCTGCCGATATCAAGGACTGAAAGCTGCGTCCGTTAAGCGGCATGTTATCCACGAACTGCTGGTTCACCACCGTACTAACAGCCGCCGACTCGGTTTGGAGCCCAAACACATTGCTGTCGACGGTTACGCTGTCTGATCTGAGACCGATTGCGAGGGTGAAGTTCTCGTTGACGGCATCCTGGGCGTACAGCTCAAGAATGGGCTGAAATACAGTGCGGAATCCTTCTTTTTGGATAGTCAGCCGATAGTTGGCTGGGTGCAGACCAGGGATGACGTAGATTCCATCTCCGTTGGTCGTAGTTGAGGTGGAGATGTCGGTGTCGATGTCGGTGATTGTGCATTCGGCCCCCACAATCACTGCGCCGCTCACGTCCGTTACCCTACCAGAGACGCGCGCACCCTCAGTCTGCGCGAAACACGTAGCAGCTATCGCACACAGGACAAGGACGGACGGCGGCCACTTCATGAAAACTCTCCGTTAGTGAGGCCGTGCGACAATATCTTGCCGCCTCGATAGTGAGAGTATTCAAGACTATCGTGCGCGTGGGATCAATGGCACCTCGTCTCACGAAGAAAGCTATCGCTCGGGCGGCATCGCTGCCGACGCTCTAGGTGAACTGGATGTCGTCGTATCCAATGCCGTCAGAATAGTGTGAAGACCTGCTCCAGCAAACGGCCGAGGCCTTTGATGCCACGATGAAGACAAGTGCCTACGCGCCCTTTTGGATCAAAGCATGCAGGTGCTCGGTCCTCCCGTGAATCTGCGCGGGCCTGGAGCAGCTCATGGTGTCCGTTGATCGTGCCCGTAAGGAACCCTTTGCCCAATGGGCTAAACACCCTTCGCGAAAGCCGATGGCTCTATAGATGAACTCTGGTTTCTCCCGACGGCTCTAGCGTCGCGAGCGGTCGCAGGAAGAAATCAAACAACGAGAATCAGCAAAAGCGACTTGAACCCTCTCCGATTTCAGGTCTCACGTCAACTGTCGCCCAAGGACATAGGTTATTTCGGTCGGCACATCATCCTTGAATTTGATTTTAAGGACCACTTGATAATGAGTTGCGACTTTGCCGGAAGTGTCGGCGAGCTTCGGGGCTATCATGCTCGCAAATTGCGGATCGGTAAACCACTTTAGAGCACCGACATATCCTGCAGACCGATTGCTCAAAAAGGTCATAAAATCGCCCTTTCCAGCCGCGCCTGGTAAGCGAGAAACGAGCGCATAAACCCCTCCTTCCTCCGGCGAGTTGTCTGTGTAGGAGTCGGTGAAAAGGCGCGGTTCTCCTGGGCGCGGATTCGGGTTCTCCACCCCCCGATGGACCGTCCTCATAGCGATCTGTGGATGGATTTGCCGTCGTGATGAGGGCTTCGCCTATCGAGTTTGAAGCCGATTCGACACAACCCGAGACGGATGCACTAACCGCCACTTTCCACGAGTTGACGACGACACCTTGCGGCTAGGAATATGGAAACCAGTTTATAAGCGTCCTTTGGCATTGAGTGCAAAAGGACCACGCGAGGGAGCGGTGGAATTTCTAAAACTTGTGCTCGGTAAACAGGGGGAGACGTGATGTGCCGGATGAAATCCCGCTAGTTCGTCATGATTGGAATTGATTGCATGGAAACTGTGATTCGACGGCGCGCCTCCTGATCCAGTGGAAGTTCTTTCTGGAACTTCGGCCAAAGGGCCATCATTCTTTGCGCCGTCTCACGGGCGGTTTCGAGCACCAACTGACTTGGCACCTGTGCTTTGTTGGCAAAGCGTTCCAGTAGTGCCGAGCTTAGTCGGGTGACATCTTTTTCCTTGGCAATCGAAAGCGCCAAACGATCTTCGCCAATATAGCGCACGGTCGATACGAAATCGTAAGCTGGTGCCAATTGCGGTGTCCGCCCATCGGGATACATGAGCGACCAGTTTTTTAGGTGCATGTCGTTGTTCCCGATAGCGGCGGTAAAAATCAGCCGACGGATAAATTCGGCGAATTGGGCTTCATCAGTCAAGCGCCAGAGGTCCGCGGCCATATTGGTGTAGCTGTAGTTTTTGTACTTCGCCTCAGGGAACTGTCCATATATCTGATTGAAGTCCTCGATATGGACACGCTTCCCTCCGGGCCCCCGGTCGAACCGTTTGATGTAATAGGCGTTCCCGCTTAAGCGCGCCCACTCTGTGGGAACACCGCGGACTTCGGCGAGAGGAACGAGCCCGACTTCCGGAACCTGGATGCCTACGGCCCGTGCAAATTCCATCATGGAAAACTCATTCTCTGGTAGGCCGGGATAGGCCGGAGACGGTAGCTTAACAATCCAGTGCCCACCGACACTGGAGGCCGGAATCGAGAGCTGGCGATGTGGATGCCCGATCGCAGAGAGTTTCAACTGCACGCCCGCCAGTGAAAAGCGCAGGACATCCTTACCCGCACGGGTGCGCAGCGTAGTGGGGTTCTTTTCCGTAGGCGGCAGGATGCGGCCTTCCACATCTCGTACTTTGACAGCGCCGGGAAGGTCCTTGCCCAGAAGCCAGAGCAGGAAAAATTCGCGCTGCGCATTGATCTCGCCATGTTCAGCGATGTACTGCCGCAACTGGCCCTCTGGCAGGAGATTGGAAAAGAACGGCGGAAGCCTGCGCGTGACGGGCCGTACATTCGCGGTGAGTTGGCGGTATGCATCGTAAAAGCTCAAACTCAGCACGGGCCGGTCTGTAGCGGCAATGTAGGCCGGATCAAAGACAAAGAGGTTCTGGTCGTTGGGCAGGTTGGTAAGCGTGCCCACGACAGTGTCCCCAAGACTCACCTCCAGAACGGTGGGCCGATTCGCGTTATTGGCTCTCGTCTGCCGCATCTTCCGGCGTTCCGCCCACCAAAGGTATGCTGTCCGGGGCTTTGGAACCCTCCTGATTTATGGCATGTCCGACAAGGGCCTGAACCGCAGGTATCAGGCTTTTGGGAACGAGCATCGGTTCAAGTTCCAGTACGCGCGCCATCTCTAACAGCGTCGAGAGTCGGAGGTCGCCGCCACGTTCGATTCGAGAGACGGCGCTCTGCGGCTGCCCAATACGATGCCCCAGGTCCGATTGAGTGAGACCTTCTGCTTTCCGCGCCTGCCGGATTTGCCTTTGTATATATGCCATACTATATACCGTAATAACAACATATCATAAAACATATATAACAATCTGGATCGACTTCGTCTTCGAATGGCCTATTGAACACCCTGTCGGCTCATGCTTTCAGCAGCGGGATAGGGTGGGGGGGGTTTCGCCCAGCAGATCTGATTCAAAGAGAGACGAAGCGGCCTGGACGAAATCCGGGCCCGACGCAATACCTAACGAAGCAGTCTAAGCGGTCTTCCTTCTGGCCGCCCCCCGTTTTTAAAGAGGACTTCTTGGTTGCGGCCTTCTGGATCGTGGCGACCTTGCCTCCATCTCCGGATTGCTCGGCGCGAAAGGCTTGGCTCTGGGGGAGGGCGGCTCCGCGTCGGGGTTCGGGCTCGGGCAGTTCTCGATAGTCATACTTGGTCAAGGCTCCGGAACGCTGCTCCGTGGGCGCTCGCCATGCAGTTTCGATCGTGACGAGCCCCGGCGGCTCAGTAAGTTCGCGGTCGAGGTGCGTCGTCACTTTCGCCTGATAGCAGGGCGTATCGAGGCACTGGTCGCCATCGACATCCGCAAAGAGGCTGGTGTTGTAACGGCGCATAGGTTACGAAGCGTTGCATTGCCTGCGAGGCGATCTCGTTCTGCAGAAGGACATTGGATTGTCCGGCATCGCCTGTGTGATCGCGCCTGCGGTTGATGAGGTTTTGCGATGAGCTGGGCCACTGTTACAAATTGTTACAAAGTTTCACTTTCTTTTTTTCTCGACAATCTGTCATATGTAATCCAACGCTGCAAAACCCAACTCAGCACCCGATTAACGCGGGGCTGAATTCCTCTCCGCGAAGTGCTCCGCGGACGAAGCTTTCCTCTCCGGTTTCCCGGCAACCTCCGGGAACAACGTGGACGTCGGTCTTGCTCTTCGGCCGACGTACTAGCACTTTTTAGTTTCTCTGCATACTTCGTTCACGCTGACAACTGTTCTGTCGTGTCTTTAGGCCTTGCCCTAGAGGAAGGTACCGGTGCATCTGCCGAAGGTTGTCTTAACCCTTCCATGTCCCGCTGCTTCATCGTCTAGCAACTCTAGAAGGAGACACCCGCCATGCGATGCGTGCGCCCTTTGCTTCTACTGCTCCCGTTGCTATCTCTCGGCTCGGCCCTGATCGGGCAAGTCGCTATTACGGGACGCATCACGGGGGTCGCGACTGATCCGTCTGGTGCGAGACTCGAGGGGGCGACGATTGAAGTATCAGGCCCAACTTTGATGCAACCCCATACTGTGAAGACGCAGCCGGACGGCGCCTACCTTGTGGAGCAGTTGCCGCCGGGCGAGTATGTGCTGCGCTGCACACAGTCTGGCTTTTCAGAGCATATTCAGCGCGGTATTACGCTCACCGCCGGCTTCACGTCAACGGTGAATATCTCGATGGCCATGGGCAACGATTCTCAGGTGGTGGAAGTGCGCGCCACGGATCCGGTTGTGGACGTGCAGGGAAGCAGCGCGCCGACGACGTTCGATACTTCGTTGTTGCAGAACATTCCGAGCGGGCGCGATCCCTGGTCAACCGTGGCGCAGGTGCCGGGCGCGACGACAAGCACGTTCGACGTGGCCGGCAACCAAAGCGCGCAGCAGTCCTCCATGTCAGTGCACGGAAGCAAGACGACCGAATCGGTCTACAGCTTCAATGGCCTGAATATGGACTGGCCCGGAGGTAGTGGCGGATCGACAGCGTTTTACGTCGATTACGACTCGTATCAAGAGATCCAGGTCATCACGGATGCCGCTCCACCGGAAGTCTCCGTGGGCGGCGTATACATGAACCTCGTAACCAAGTCGGGTTCCAATGAGTTTCACGGACTGGCGGGATTTTATTACCTAACCAATGCGCTGCAGGCGACGCTGAAGACTACGACGTTCACCTCTCCGACGACCGGCATTACTGCCCCCGTGACCAATGCAGGTTCTCCCCTTATCATGGCGCGCGACATGACGCTCAACGGAGGCGGCGCGCTGATTAGAGACCGGCTCTGGGGCTTTGGAGCGTACAGGTTTTATGTGGTGAAGGATGCGCAGCTCGCGTCGCTGAATTCCAACGGCCTGCCCGGGACCGATCCGAATCATCAGAGCAACGGCACGGTTCGACTGGACTACCAGGCTAGCCCGAAGAACCATCTCGACGCACTGTGGTTGTACAACGTGCAGAACCGCTTCTATCGGCGAAGCACGAGTTACACCTACGTCGATCAGCAGGCGGCGGGACGTCAGATCGAACCGGCCTGGGCAATGCAGGCTGAATACACGGCAACGGTGACACCCAACTTCATGATCGATACACGCGCCGGGTACATGCACCTGCATGAGGATCAGCAGAACGAGCCAGGTGTGACCCCGACGACTCTTTCAGTGGCGGATGTGACGCTTTCCACTCTCAAGGGCGTGCAGCAGACCTATCCTTTGACGCGGTCCGGATTGACCCGGCTGGCTTCGAGCGCCTCCTGGTTCAAAGGAGGCTGGTGGGGATCGCATTCGTTCAAAGGTGGAGGGGAGTGGGCGATTGCAAGTACCAGTGCGAACACGAATGCACCCCAGGGCATCAACGTCTTCTACAACAACAACGTCCCCTACCAGGTACGTGTCTACAACACGCCGATTGTCTCGGAGAGCGTCTTCCACATGTTTGCGCTCTTCCTGCAGGATGCATGGACGATCGATCGCAAGGTCACGGTGAGCGTGGGAACGCGCTTCGATCACTTTCGCACCTACAACCCGGCCCAATGTAGCCCGCAGGCGACCTTCAATACGCTGTTCACGACTCGCTGCTATCCGCAGAGTGCGAACCTGGCCAACTTCAACAACTGGGTGCCGCGCCTGAGTGTGGCGTATGATCCGACGGGATCGGGCAAGCAGGTCATCCGCGCAGGCTTCAATGAGTTCATGCTGTCGCAGGGAACGACGCTAGCTTCGACGGTCAACCCGAACACCGCAAGCGGCAACATCTACAACTGGACCGACGTGAACGGCGACGGCATTCCGGAGATGAGTGAATACATCAACACTCCGGCGACGCCAGCAACCTTCGGCGGCATCAATACAAGCATCGACCCTCACATTTCACGACCTTATTCGCTTCAATACAACGTTGGCTACCAGCGGCAGATCAAGGACATCGCGTTGGGTGCCTCTTACTACTACCGCACGACGAAGAATCAGATTGCACGTATCAATGCGGCGCTGCCGTCCAGCGACTACGATACAACGAAGACCATTGCAAACCCGCTGGTGTCGAAGTATCCGGACATCGGCGCACCCGCAACACTTACTCTCTACAACCTAAATCCGGCATACAAGAACGTTCCCGCTGCCTATGTACTGACCAACGTCCCTGACGTGAGCAACAACCATTACAACGGCATTGAGTTCACGGCGACGCGCCGCTTCGACCAACGCTGGCAGGTTCTCGCCGGCTTCACCTACCAGAGCAACAAGGGAACGTACAGCGCAACAACCTCGGATGACTTCAACGATCCCAATCAGAACATCAACCGTTACAACAGTTCGATTGACCAAGACGCACCGTTCGTGGTGAAGGTCGATGGAACCTACGCGGGACCGTGGAAGGTGACGGCTAGCCTGAACTATCAACACACTACGGGATATCCTGTGCTGCCGACGTACGTGATCCCATCCACTGTCGGGCTGACGCAGTCCGAGACAATCAAGCTTGCGCCGAACGGCGCAATGCGGCTGGATGCGATCAACCAAGTCAATCTGCGTCTCTCACGCCCGACCAAACTGGGCGACCACCTCACGCTCGAGATGTTGTGTGATCTGAACAATCTGACCAATGCCAACCCTGTGATCGCACGCACGGCTTCGTGGGGAGCGAACTTTTTCAAGCAGTCCAACTTTTTGAACCCGTTCGTGGCGAGGTTCGGAGCGAAGCTGACGTGGTGAACTCGGAGTTCTTCAGCCCCGGCCACTTTTCTTTCACTCAGACGAAGGGAGTCTTCGTGAGCAGGACAAGAGCGTGCATTCTTCTTGGCAACATAATGTTGGCAGGTATTGATCTCTGCGCTGTGGCTCCGCCCAAGGGCAGCATCACAATCGACGCGATCGCTGATATCAAATACCCGACCGATCAGACGTGGTCGCCGGACAGCAAGATCGTAGCGTTCCTCTGGGACGCAGCGGGCAAGCAGGATCTCTATGCTGCACGACCTGGTGAGCAGCCGGTGGCACTGACGGACTTTCCAATGAATCCCGAGACCTGGCGCTCGGACATCGGGCATTACGAGTGGCTGAGCGCGGACCGCATTCTCTTCAGCCGCGAAGGGGGCCTTTGGTCCGTCTCCATTCGCGATCCAAAGCCGGCGCGTGTTCCTGGCTTTGAGGGCGTAGCGAACTTCAATCTTTCACGCGATAAGCAGCAGATCGCTTTCGTGAGAAGGGGCCAGGTGTGGGTGGCTTCCCTCACAGAGAAGACGGAGCGACAGCTAACGCATCTGGGCGACGGGCTGAACGTCGCAGGGGTTTCGTTCTCGCCGGACGCGAAGTACGTCGCCTTTAACTGCTCACAATCCTCGGATGAGCCCTTCCCGATGCCGTTCAACGGCGATCGTGTTCGTGTGTATCGCGCGGTGTCATGGGACGGTCATATGGGTGTGGTCTCGGTCTATGCTTCGGCGGGCGACCCGACATGGATTGGACCAGGAGCGCAGCAGGGCGGTGGGGGAGCGGGGTTTGGAACTCAATGGGCTGAGGGGCCAGCCATTGTGCATCAGGAGTTTTCGCCCGACCGCAAGACACGCGAGATCATCTCAACGAACGTTGTGAGCGGTCAATCCAGGGTATTGTGGTCTGACCACGATCCAGCATACTTCACCCTAGGCGGCGGTGGGGGAGCGCGAATCGCCGTCTCGCCGGACGGCAAGTGGATTGAGTTCGTGAGCGACCGAACAGGCTGGCCACATCTCTACGTGATCCCCTTCGATGCGACATCCCAGACACAGGCAAAGCAACTCAGCAAGGGTAACTTCGGCGCGGGATACGCCACATGGTCTCCGGACGGTAAGTACATCGCTTACGCGCACAGTGCCGACGGCAACCAAATGGAGCGATTCATCTCGATCGTCAATCCTTCTACGGGAGGTCTGGAGTCGATTGTTTCAGCGCGGGGCGTGAACTACGATCCCATCTTCTCTCCTGATGGAAAGATGCTCGCGTATGTGCGCACCGCGGTCGAACATCCACAGGAGGTGTACGCGGTCGAGGCGAGGCCTGGTGCAACGCCAGTGCGCCTGACGAATTCACTCCCCGCCAGCATCAATACCGCTGACCTGACGGCTCCCGTAGCGGTGTACTACCCCAGCCGTGCGGAAGACAAAAAGATGGTGCCGGCGACGCTGATGGTGAACAAGAATCTGGACAAGACCGTGAAGCATCCGGCGATCATTTGGATTCACGGCTCGGGCTCTGATCAGAACTATCTCGGATGGCATCCCGGTGCCTACCGTATGTACTACTCGATGCACCAGTACCTTGCGCAACAGGGCTATGTGATTCTCACGCCGGACTACCGTGGCAGTTCCGGCTATAGTCGCGACTGGGCTGTGGGCGACTACATGGATATGGGCGGGCGCCCCTCGATGGATGTCGCGGCGGGTGCCGATTATCTGAAGACGTTACCGTATGTCGATCCCGATCGAATCGGCGTTTGGGGTCTGAGCTACGGCGGCTTCATGACGCTGCAAGCCATCACCACGACGCCAACGCTGTTCCGCTGCGCGATCGATGTTGCTGGCGTGGGCGACTGGGCGACGTGGAATCCCGGAGCATACACGGTCGGGAGGCTCGGAACGCCGGTGACCAATCCCGATGGCTTCTTCACCTCCGCACCCGTCAAACATCTCGACAAATTGCAGCGTCCTCTGCTGATTCTGCAGGGCACCTTCGATACGAATGTGCCTGTATGGGAGACGCTGAAGGTGGTTGACACGCTTGAAAAGCTGGGCAAGCCCTTCGACATGGCGTTCTACCCAGGTGAGATCCACTTCTTCCGGAGAGCGTTCGTCCTGCGCGATGCATGGCGCCGCAGTGAGAGCTTCTTCGACAGGTACTTGATGAATCCGAGCAACACGGTGAAGTCCGTGCGCAATCAGTCACCTGCGCCTGTTGGCGCAATCACCGCTTCTGCCGCCGGCGGCAACTAGGGCGGGGAGATATCGATGAAGAGAGTATTCATACAAGTCACTACTATTCTCCTCGCTTGCGGCACGTTGCACCCGGAAATGCCCAAGGGCAGCATCACGATCGACGCGATTGCGGACATCAAGTATCCGACCGATCAGACGTGGTCGCCTGACGGCAAGACCGTTGCATTCCTATGGGATGCCGCGGGCAAGCAGGACCTCTACATTGTGCGGCGGGGTGAGAAGCCCCTAGCTCTGACTGACTTTCCAGTCAATCCCGACACGCTGCGCTCTGACATCACGCACTTCGAGTGGGCTTCCGCCGACACGATTCTGTTCGGCAAGGAAGGGCAGATCTGGAGGGTCTCCACGACCACCATGAAACCGGTGCGTATGCCCGGCTTCGACATGACAACAAGTTTCTCGCTATCGCGCGACAAGAAGCAGATCGCCTTTGTGCGCCGGGGGCAGCTCTGGGTCGCATCGCTGGGCTCGAAGACAGAACGCCAATTGACACACCTCTCGCCTGCTGAAAATGCCTCCAACCCATCCTTCTCGCCGGATTCGAACTATGTGGCCTTCAACGTGTCACGCAGTGAGGATCTGCCCTTGCCGCTGCCCTTCAACGGAGACCGCGTGCGCGTGTACCGTGCCGACGTCTTCGACACGCAGATCGGCATTGTGTCTGTCTTCAATGGAGATCCAGTCTTTGTTCCAACCTCAGGCGGCGGTGGTGGCGGCGGATTCGGTGCTCAGGGACATCAGTGGGTTGCGGGGCCTGCGCTCCTACATCAAGAGCTTTCTCAAGACCGCAAGACGCGCACCCTCAAGATCACCAGCGTCGATGGAGAGACGCGCACACTCTGGAAGGACTACGACCCAGCCTGGTGGTCTCCAAGTAATGGACCGCGAACTGTGGCCTCGCCTGACGGCAAGTGGGTTGCCTTCATCTGCGATCGCAGCGGCTGGCCGCACGTCTACGTCATTGCTTCTAATGCGACATCGGAGACGCAGGCAAAGCAGCTCAGCAAGGGCAATTTTGGCGACGGTTTTGTCGCGTGGTCACCGGACAGCAAGAGCGTCGCCTTCGCTCATAGCGCCGATGGCAATCAGATGGAGCGGTTCATCTCCATAACGAACGTTGAGACGGGAGTGATGAAGCCGGTGGTCACCGCGGGCGGTGTGAACTTCGACCCTAGCTTTTCTCCCGACGGAACGATGTTGGCCTATTCGCGCGCGGCCGTCGAGCATCCGCTCGAGGTCTACTCGATCGAAATTGCATCTGGCCAACCCGTGCGGCTGACCGATTCGCTTCCCGCGAGCATCAAGACGTCGGACCTGACGGCGCCGGCGCCGGTGTACTACCCGAGCCGCGCCGAAGACAAGAAGATGGTGCCCGCGACGCTGATCGTCAACAAGAATCTGGATAAGTCAGTGAAGCATCCGGCGATTATCTGGATTCACGGTTCGGGTGCCGATCAAAACTATCTTGGATGGCATCCTGGTGCCTATCGCATGTACTACTCCATGCACCAATACCTCGCACAGCAAGGCTATGTGATTCTCACGCCGGACTACCGCGGCAGCTCCGGCTACAGTCGCGATTGGGCAACGGGACACTATATGGACTTGGGGGGAGGCGAGTCCAAGGATGTGGCGGCGGGCGCGGACTACCTGAAGACGCTGCCGTATGTTGATCCTGACCGCATCGGTGTCTGGGGTCTAAGCTACGGCGGCTTCATGACCATGCAGGCCATCACAACAACGCCCAAACTCTTCCGTTGCGCAATCGATGTTGCCGGCGTAGGCGACTGGGCGACGCACGGCCCATGGAGCATCGGTCGTATGGGAACGCCTGTATCGAACCCCGAGGGCTACTATCGTTCGGCGCCGGTAAAACACCTCGACAAACTGGAGCGGCCGCTACTCATCCTGCAGGGCACCAATGACACCAACGTGCCTTTCATCCAGACGATCACAGTGATCGATACGCTCGAGAAGCTGGGCAAGCCGTTCGAGATGGCAATCTACCCGGGCGAGATCCATTTCTTTCGAAGGGCTTACGTGCTGCGCGATGCCTGGCAGCGCAGTGAGGACTTCTTCGATGAGTACTTGAAGGACCCGAACAACACCGTCAAGTCCAGCGGCGAGTGGATAGACCCGATCGTTCCGGGACAGGATTGATCGGTCCCATGACAATTTGCCCGGCCACCGAAAGTGCTTTGACGTTCAGCCGACTGCCGCTACAATCACACGCACAGCCAGACATCTTGGTGGGTGATTCCGACTCTCGTTTCTGTTCCAGACGGACAGGGACGACCGACAAATCGCATTAGCCAACTGAGGCCATACGACCTATGGAGTCAGCGCTGATCATCGACGATGACGTGGAACTATGCGTCATGCTGCGGGACTACTTTCAGCCCCGAGGCATCCGGCTGGAGATGCAGCATGAGGGCAGAACCGGGCTCGTCGCTGCGTGCCACAACCCATTCGACATGGTGATCCTGGACGTGATGCTGCCAGGGATCAATGGTTTTGAACTGCTGCAGAAGCTGCGTACGGTTTCCAACGTGAGTGTCATGCTGCTGACGGCCCGTGGTGAGGACAAGTACCGCATCGATGGGTTGGAGGCCGGGGCGGATGACTATTTGCCGAAGCCATTCAATCCTCGCGAGTTGCTGGCGCGTATGTGCGCGATCCATCGGCGAGCCTGCGCGCGCGAGCGGGCGAGTGCTCCACCCGAGCCGTCGGCCTGCCTGCGCGTAGGAGCATTCGAGGTCGACCTGATCGCGCGCACCGTTTCCTATAAGCAGGAGTTGCTCGATCTGACCGATATTGAGTTCCTTCTGCTCGAAACGTTTATGCAATCTCCCGGGCTCGTGCTGGACCGGGAACAGCTTGTTGAACGAATCCTCGAGCGGCCGTTCCATCCTCTCGATCGCAGCCTGGACATGCACATCAGCCGCCTGCGTAAAAAGCTCTGCACCGTAGTGCGAGACGGTTGGCAGATCAAGACGGTGCGCAGTGTGGGCTATCTCTTCGCGCCAGGGCACTAACGCCGCCGAGAAAGGGAGACAGCAGGAAAGATGAAATGGGTGGGCGCAAAGATACTGCTCGCGTTTTGGCTGACGACCATCTTCGTCGTCACCATAGCAAATGCGATCGCTCCCGAGGAGCTCCGCAGGCCTGAGCTGGTGCGCCAGGCCGTGCAGGCATCGCTTGAGACTACCGGCCAATCGATGGTGCGGGCTTATGAGAAGGGCGGCTGCACGGGCGTCACAAACGCGTTTCCTGGTCCGACGCTCATGCTCGCTGATGCATCGGGGCGAACTCTATGCGGCAAATTTGATTCTGATCCGAGCGCATTTATCCGGCGAGCACATGCCTCCGGCAGGCTCAACTCGCATCGTTACGCCACCTATCAGCTTGTGGCTCTGCCGCTCGTCGTCTCTGGTAGGAGCTATGTAGTGCTGCTCAAGTCAAGATACCTGCTGCGCTCGCAGATATATGGCTGGATGCCGGGGCTCACCACCTGGGCGATCTCCGGTGGCGTTACTTTGGCCCTCGCGTTTCTATTCACGCTGCCCATTCGGCGCCTGAGGACCGCCGCGCGGCAGATCGCGACCGGCAACTTGAATGCCCGCGTTCGTTGGGGAAGCTTCAACAAGCGAGATGAGGTCGGAGGGCTTATCGAAGACTTCAACACGATGGCCGCACAGCTGCAAGAGTTGGTCGAAGCGCAGCGGCTGCTCCTTCGTGATGTGTCGCATGAGCTGCGCTCACCGTTGTCACGTCTGGGTGTCGCCCTTGAGTTGGCGAGAGATGAGGCATCCGAATCAATGAGAGTGCATCTAGATCGGATCGAGCGTGAGACTACCAAGCTGAACAATCTGATCGGCCAACTGGTGTCGCTCTCTTATATGGATACGATTCAGAGTGTCAAGCGCGAGAACCTGTCGCTGAACACCATGGTCAAGGATCTTCTGCCGGATGTGCAGTATGAAGCGGGTGGACGTCGCTGTCACATCGTGGCCACAATGGTGCGAGACTGTATCGTGCGCGGCGATGCTGGGCTTCTACATCGTGCGCTCGAAAACATCGTGCGGAATGCAATTCGCTACACTCCGGAAAACAGCATCGTCCAGATAGACCTGACCATGGTTGAGACCGATGGCGGCCAGCAGGCTGTGTTGTGTGTTACGGACAACGGGCCCGGCGTTCCCGACGAAGAGCTCGAGGCCATTCTACGGCCTTTCTATCGAGTCGACAGCTCTCGTCAATCGTCGACGGGAGGTTTCGGAATCGGCCTCGCGATCGCAGATCGCGCAGTGCGCCTGCACAACGGGCATATCGTAGCTCGCAACAGTCCGGTCGGAGGATTTGTGGTCGAGATCCGGTTGCCACTCACAAAATCAATGTAGGACCCTTCATACCCACAGGTCCGACTTTCCCTCCACTAAGAAATCGTACTGGCCGGCATCACGGATAAAGCTACCCGCATCGGGATCATGGGCGGCGTTTGGAAGCCGCGTTCGGCCACCTCCGGATGAGACTTCGCAAACTCCTCGAACATTGCGGCGCGCGTCCGTTCAGGGTGGCCGCGTCGGCATCCGGGTGTGCAAGGCGCCGACGATCAGGTGTGGCAGCGTTTTGGCTGAGCCTTACGTTCTGGAGCCATCAGTGTGACTGCGTCGCGATGGGGCCTTCTTATTTACGCAGATGGCGCTTCATGAAGACGCAATACGCAACATGGGACGCCAAACATGGCGTCCGAATTTTTGGACTATGTGTTTCTCGCGTCCAACACAAGCGCTCCATTCTCACCGACCGACACCGCGGTTCTTTCGTGATGGGCGAAAGTGATGATGATGGTGCAGACGCTCATTTGCGACTATGCAGTCCTGGCAGCTCGCGCCGTAAACATTCTGTAGTCGAAAGCATAAGGACGCCTACTCTTCGAATGGAGCGTTATTTATTGCTGCACCTGTTTCCCCACCATCAGAGGCACCGGAAGTGATGCGTCGACAGTAATTGTCTAGCCAGGTGCCATTCTGAGAACCGGGCATTCGATTGCAGTGACCCGATATGAGGCGATTGAATTCCGTTTTGAACTTTAGTCGCGGAAACGCGCCCAGGACTGCGGAGACGTCCTGCTCCCGGAAAATCTCAGGGTCCGGTCCAACCACATCAGCGGCGGCACCTGCGGCAACAGCGATCACTTCAGTTGATTGCTGCGATACAAACGCCCATCGCATGTCGTGGAAGATGATTGCGTCCGAGATTCGCTGCCCTTCCTCGACAGAACCTCCATTGCCCCGCGCGAGAGAACGGGCGGCATCCGCGCTATCCGCTTCAAATGGTGTCCCCTTTACTTCGTATGCGGGAAGCAGGCCCAGGTCGTGGAGTGAGGACGCGACAAACACGATCTCGGAATCAATCTCCTGTTTGTGATGTCTGGCGTGCAGCACGCCAAACAGATATGTCCTCATTGAATGATTGAACAGAAACGGTGGACAGGCCGATCGCGACAAATCCTCCGCGGCCTGCGCGAGATGCGTACCCGGAATCTCGATGCCGGCCACCCGCCGTATCGGCGAACGAGCAGAAACTCTTTCGAACGCGGAGTCGGCCAATGTACACAAGCACGCTCCCAGAAATTCTCGCCGATCCAAGTGTTGAATCCTTTCGGAGTCTGATTGACTTCGTATCGATATCACACGGGCGGGATCGCCGGACACCGGGACCAAGGTTCTTTGTGACGAGGGTCTTGTTTCCTGGTACGAAAGGCTGCCCACACGGCTTCGAACGCCTTTGCCCGGCGCCCGAAGCTGTAGTAACGGAACCACGGAGCGGAACTCCGGTCCGTAGAACTCCGAGCAGCTCTGCCTCAAAGTAAGAAGAGCGATTCTCGGTATCGAGAGACGTCCCTGTGGAGAGCAATGTCGCATGGTCTCCGATACGGACCTTAGAGTAGGTAGATTCGTCGAAAGCTCGGCATTTCGGGTGCCCAGATGCGAGTTGGCTGTTCGGGAAGGCTAACTGGCGGTGGATGCAGTATGTCGCGAACTCGTCTCAGCTGTGAATTCCCTGGTATCAGGGAATTTTGCAGGGAAATCGGCGCATCGTCCAGCGCCTGTAGCGCGAATCGCACGATATTTCTTGGGTTTTTAGGAAAACCATGCGCTCCGGGCAGGGAATTGAAATAGCACAGATCAGGGAAAAATTCTGTCGTTTCAGCGAAAGTATGCGGCTCTAAATCTACCCGTTATCCAATCGTGGCGACTAAATACGTGGACCAAAGAGGGTGTGGAAGGATGCTCGGGCAGTGACAACCTGACGCGGGCGCTGGCAGATTTGTCCGGCGCCATATGGGCGCACAGGGCGCCGATCGTCCGGCCGCTGAGTGCCTAAGGGTTCGATGGCCGGCCGAGTGGCGTGGGGATTCGCGGTGATCGACGCACTATTGGGATCGAGTGCTCGCAAGCACACGAGCCGATCAATTAGTAACTGACGTGGCCGAGGTATCTGTCGAGCCAGTCGAGCACAGCGTGGACGAGCTGAGGGCGTCGATCGGTGACGTCGTGTGCGGTATCGAGCAGCACGTGTTTCTTGTCAGCGGCTGGCGTGCCGAGCATGTTGAAGAGGGGATTCTGGGCCGTCTCGACGTTGAAGACGTAATCGTAACGGCCGTTGACCATAAGGATAGGAATCTTGAGACGTGGGGCGAACTCGGCCTGGTCGGCGCCGGGAGTAGGAGGGTCGAGGAAGTAGCCACCGTCCAGGAAGATCCCAGTTTTGAGCCGGTTCTGCAACATCTCGACGTTGATGACGCCCTTGGCGGCGCCCGCGCTGACGCCGAGATAGGCGAGCCGCGAGCTGTCGATATCAGGACGCGTGGCGAGGTAGTCGAGCGAACGGGCGGCGTCCTTGAACTGATCGGTAGTGATCTGGATGGATTGGGACGCGCTCGGGAGATGGAAGTGCACCTTGCGCTCATAGGTGTTCTGGTAGATGGGGTAAATGACGGCCCGCCCGCTTTGCAGGATGTAGTCGAAGAACTCCATGTCGCCCAAGTGACGGCCCTGGTCGTTGTTGTCGAGGAAGAGCACTCGAGCGCTAGGGAAGAAGAGCACCGTCTGGAAGGGCGGACGCACGCGCTTAGGCAGAAAGAGATAGGCGGACATGCGCTCGCCACGGTATCCCGTATTGAAGGTGACTTTCTCCTCACGCCAGTCTTCAGTCTCGCGAACGATTCCACCGGGGACGATATCAAACGGAATTCTGGGATAGTCGTAGAGCAATTTGTAGGCGTTGAAGACACCGGTGGGCGACGTTCTGAAGTGGGAGAAGTCGCGCATGACGCGGTGCACGGGCTGGAGGGCAGCGGCAGGAATGAACCCGAGGTTTTGGACGCAACGGAAACCGTTGACATCCGAGCGGTCGAAGGGAGAGAGAGCGTCAGGCGAATAGTAGAGATAGTTGGGCGAGTTGTATGCGCCGCCGAGGATGAAGCGAAGATCGTTGTCGACGGTGTTCGCAACCCACTCGCGGGAGTTGCCAGCCGTGTCGTAGGTACCGAAGGGGCCGAGGCCTTTGTAGGCTTCTACGGCGGCTAACGCGCGCTCTCCGCCAATATTGCTAGCTGGCACGATGGCATCTCCAAGATCGACGGGGGCGATCTGATACCACTGTGCAACGGTGGGGAGACTCTTGCCGGCGAAAGCGGCGTAGGCTTGCGCCTCGAACCAACTGATCCCGGTTACGGGAAAATCAGCCTGCCCCTCAGGATAGTGACCGGCGGCCCAAGTCGATGGGCCAGGGCGCCCCGTGGTATCGCGGAAAAGAGCGAAGGCCTCATCCCAGGTGAGCTTTCGGCCGTTTTGGATAAATTCGGTAGGCCAGAACTGCCTATTTTGGTAACCGCCGCTATCCACGAAACGCTGGAAGTCGCGATTGCTGACTTCATGACGGTCGACGTAGTACGGTGGGATTGCGTAGGGGCCGAGCCAGCCAATGAAGGCGACGTAATGGATCCAGCGGCCGCCCGGAGCGTAGACCATTCCGGGTGGCGCGTGTTGGGCAGCTTCGAGGTCAAACACCATCTTTTCGCCGGTCGGTGGAGCAGCTACAATCTCGCCGGAGCCGGATTTTGAGACCTTCCAGCGCAGGTTGCCCTTGGGGATTCGAACGGCATTAAGGGGTGTGGTACCGAGGTTGGACCACTTCGCGTCGGGGGTCGCGTAGTCGAGAATTTCGACATTCGCCCCGGATGGCGTGGAGTCGACCGAGGCCGTAGTTGTATTCTCATCAGCGAAGCGCTGGAGTTGATTGTCGTTGGGCAGATAGCTGTGTGCCTTCTGCCAGAGGGCAAAGGCTCCAACGGTCTGATTCTTGGAGACAAGCGCTTGCATCTGCGGAAGGGCATCCTCGCTTGCCCACCGCTCCATGGAGGAACGATGGAAAAGCCAGACCGCGAAGGCGATGATTACCGCTAAGACTGGGACGATGATTGCGAAGAGGCTCCGGCGGGATCGGTGCTCGCGCTGCGGTACGGTGGTCGTCGCCGTGAGGGAAGCAAGCAGTGAAGAGAACTCGCCGGCCATCTCCGCGGCGGTCTGATAGCGGGCGGCGGGATCCTTTTGAAGTGCGCGATTGACGATGCGCTCGGGCTCCGATCCGACATCCGGGCGAAGATCGTGGAGGGGCGTGGGTGCCTCGTGAACGATACGGTTGAGGATAGCGATGGTGCCGGAGGCGGCAAAAGGATTTTTGCCGGTTAGGGCTTCGACGTAGAGGACGCCCAGACTCCAGAGGTCGGTGCGACCGTCGACCAGACGGCCCTCGGCCTGCTCGGGGGACATGTAAAGAGGCGTGCCGACGAGGAAGGCGGTTTCTATGGACGCTGTGGCATCGGGACGCGTTGAGAGCAGTTTGGCGATGCCAAAGTCGAGAACCTTAACCTGCCGCTTAGGCGTAATGACGACATTAGCCGGCTTTAGATCGCGATGTACGACGCCCTGTTCGTGAGCTTCCTCGAACGCCTCCGCAATCTGCAGGGCGATGGAGGTGGCCTCTCTAACTGAGAGCGGCCCGGAACGGATAGCCGCGGCAAGCGTCTGGCCGGGTACACACTCCATGACAATGAAGTCGATCCCGTCGTGTTCGCCCACGTCGTGAATGGCGGCGATGTGGGCATGACCTAATTTGGCCAGCGCGAGGGCTTCGCGGCGGAAACGACGGCGAGTCTCCTCATCTCCAAGGAGACCGGGGGAAAGAATTTTGATGGCGACCTCGCGTTCGAGGCGTTCATCGCGGGCCCGATAGACGGTGCCCATGCCGCCGGAGCCAAGGGGCTCGAGAATCGTGTAGCGGCCGAGAGTATACCCATTAGGAAGGCCGATCGAATCGGTAGCGGAGGTGAAGGCCGGAGCGGACGAGAGTGCAGGGTCGTCGAGAAAAGCTCCCATACGTTTGTAGTCGACTAGGAGCTGCTCCAGTAGAGTGCGGACCTCCGGGGACTCGCGGCAGGCGCGAACCAAATACGCCGAACGCTGCTCAGGAGGGAGATCGAGAGCGGCACCGAAGATCTGCTCTGCTGATTGCTCTTGTTCCGTCATGCTGGCTCCCGCGAGATTCGGAGGCAATGCCGTGAAGCATAGGTCGCTCGCGTGGGGAGGACGCAGGCTGCCGTTCATAATAGCGTAGCGCTTCTCAGGGGAACTGCAATGAATAATGACCAACCTGACGTGACGCGGCTTCTAAAGGCCATGGCGGGGGGTGATCCGCGTGCGGCCGAGGAGCTGCTGCCGCTGGTGTACGCCGAGCTGCACCGGCTGGCGCGTTCGTACATGCGCAGAGAGCGAGCAGACCATACCTTGCAGGCAACGGCGCTAATCAATGAGGCCTACCTACGGCTTGCCCGCGAGGACACGGGTTGGAACAACCGTGCGCATTTCATTGGTATGGCGGCCAAGGTGATGCGTAATGTGCTCGTGGACTACGCGCGGGCGCACAAAGCGCAGGGGCGCGGAGGCGGTCTCAAAAAAGTGGAATTCCTCGAGCATCTGGCGATTACTCCAGAAAGGTTGAAAGAGGTGGAGTGGCTCGACGATGCACTGGATCTGTTGGAGAAGCGGGACCATAGACAGGCTCGGGTCGTGGAACTGCGATACTTCGGGGGGCTTTCGGTGGAGGAGGTGGGGTCGACCCTGGGGATCTCCCCACGGTCGGTGAAGCGCGACTGGTCATTGGCAAGGCTGTGGCTTTTCCGGCAACTGGAAGGCGGCGAGCGAAGATCGTCGGCAGAGGACTGAAAAATATTTTTGAAGCGCATGGCCCCCTTTGTGGTCCGAGTTCGCCTTACGGGCTGAAGGCGGTTGAGTGACACCGCCCTTTCCTAAGGAGAAAACGCCATGCGTATCCAAATCGCCTCCAAGATTCGTTTCGCCACCCTCGCTGTACTCGCCATCATCATGGCTCAGCCCGCGCTGAAGGCTCAGACGGCCGAAACGGTAGCAGTCGCGAACATCCCTTTCGATTTCCAAGTCGGTTCCTGCCATTACACCGCTGGCAAGTACAAACTGCAATTGGATGACAATCACGTGCTGATCCTGCAGAGCAATGCGGGTTCGGGCGTGATGGGGGTGTGGTGGGACAGCACAAGCAAGCCGTCAACGATAAGCAAACTCGTATTTCACCACTATGGCAACCAGTACTTTCTGCGCGAACTTCGCGTCAAGGGGAGCCAAGAGTTCCTGAACTCTAGTAGATCCAAAGACGAAAAGTCCGCGCAAAAGAGTGAAGTGGCGTCCGACAGCCCGACTTCGGGTGCAAATTCGACAACAGAGGTTGCGTTGTTGAACGCTTCGCGATAGTCATTGAACCATGTAAAGCTGCGGGAATTCTCGAGGGATTCCCGCGCTCCCTTTTGAACTGAGAGTGGAGAGCTGAGGGTCTCTAGTATGGCACCCGGCGATCGCAGTGAAAATGCCGACTATCGATGAGCGACTTGCCCTGTTAGCAATATTTTGTGATTCACATCAAGGAGCATCCGGGGACATTGGCTGAAAAGGCGAGCAGGACAACGAGACGACGCATATCCAGAGAATATGCCGACTCCGCAACCGAGGATATGCGGGCTGCTGGGAGTCCAGATTTTTCAAGGGTTGATCTCGCACGAAGCCTGCGGAAGGATCAAGCTGAGCGCCAGTATCCGCTCTAGGTGATGTTCGAGCCCTCATTCAACTGTCCCGCTCGCTGTTAAAGAATGGGGCGTCTAATGTCGCACGTACACTAAACTAAGGTCTCCTCGCCAAACATCTCAGGAATTGGAAAGTGCGGGTTTTGATGCTCATCCTATCTGAGTTCGACATCCGCTTCCAGATTCCAGCCCCGGCGGCGATGGTGGCCGTCCTACATCTCCATCCGTCGATTGAGTCGCGGCTCCGCACCGGCAACGAATTGCTGATAGAACGCTCGACGGCCGACGTGCCCGACTCGACGGACCACCCGAGAACAATTGTTCCGTACCGCGAATACTTTGATTCTTTCGGTAATCGGTGTGCTCGTTTTATCGCCCGCGCCGGGTGCCTGCGGCTTTCCAATACTAGTGTGATCGATGCCGATCCCAAGCCGGATCGGATCTACGCTCACGCCCCACAAGCGCCGATCGAGAACCTTCCCTCTGAAGTCCTTCAGTTCCTTCTTCCGAGCCGCTACTGCGAGGTTGACCGGTTCGCAGGTATCGCCCAGGATCTATTTGGTTCGATCCCTCCGGGTTGGAATCGCGCCGTTGCCATTCGCGACTGGGTTCACGAAAAGGTCATCTTTAATTACAACGCTGCGCGTCCCACCAAAACTGCCATGGACGTTTTTACCGAGCGCACCGGCGTCTGCCGAGACTTCCAGCACCTCGCCATCACACTCTCACGCTGTCAGAACATTCCCGCTCGCTATGTCACCGGCTATATCGGTGACATCCGGACGCCCTACAGTGGCCCCGGAGACTTCAGTGCCTGGTATCAAGTCTTCCTCGACGGCCAGTGGATGGACCTGGACGCACGTCACAACTACCCGCGCCTCGGCCGCATTCTCGTAGCCACGGGTCGAGACGCCGCCGACGTTGCTATCACAACTAGTTTTGGCGCCGCCTACCTGACTCACTTCTATGTCGAATCGTGTGAGATTGATTCCGCTGGAAATAGAATTCCGAGCCTCCCGCCCGGCACGCAGCCTCCCGCGTCAAGATTCGGGACTGGCAGTGCGGTCACCCCAACTCAAACCAACTCCGGCGAATTCAGTCCCACTCAAACACAGTCGGCGACTTCATAGCCCATTGTCGGTTCCGGTAGCCTCAGCTAAGTAAGGCGCGAATGCGAGAAAGACTCCCGACTGAGCAACATGAGGACCGATGGCTACAGTGGCTGCACTACATCACCGAACTCGGTACGTCTACGAAAGGGCGGTTTCGCTCGGCCCCCAAGTCATACGGTTGCGTCCCACCTCGTACTGCCGAACGCCCATCCTCAGTTACTCGCTCGACGTCACGCCCGCCGATCACATTGTTCAGTGGCAATTCGACGCGGTGGGCAATCATCTGGCGCGCATCATATTCCCGGCTAGGACGACCGACTTTACCATCAAGGTAGATCTGATTGCAGACCTTACACCTATCAACCCGTTCGCCTTCTTTTTAGAGCCGGGATTCGAAACATACCCTTTCCAGTATCCGCCGAATCTAATCCGGGACCTTGAACCCTACTCCACGGACGAACCAGCCGGTCCGCTCCTGTCTGCTTTCCTTAAGAGCCTTCCCGACGAACAGCAATCGACCGTAGGTTTTCTGGTCGACTTGAATGGCCGCATTCGGAACCAGGTTGCGTACATGTCGCGGCTGGAGCATGGTGTTCAGACCTGTGAGGAGACGCTGGCGCAACGGTCTGGATCTTGCCGCGATTCCGCGTGGTTGCTTGTGCAAGTTTGCCGGCAACTGGGAATCGCTGCGCGCTTCGTCTCCGGGTATCTGATTCAGTTGGCTACCGACGAACACGAGATGGATGAATCCACCGGATCGGGGGAAGACTCGGCCGATCTGCATGCGTGGGCTGAAGTATTTTTGCCGGGCGCCGGTTGGGTCGGGATGGATCCCACTTCGGGTTTCTTTACCGCCGAGGGCCACATTCCACTCGCCTGCGCGCCCACGCCCGCGGGAGCAGCGCCGATTGGCGGCACCGTCGAACCCGCCGGCGTCGAGTTCAGCTATGCTTTGTTCGTGCGGCGGCTCAACGAGGGACCGCGACTCTCGAAGCCGTATCGCGATGAGGATTGGGCGAAGATCCGGGTCTTGGCGCACGCCATCGACCGAGATCTGAAGGCTCAGGATGTCCGCCTGACCATGGGCGGCGAGCCTACATTCGTGAGCATCGATGAGGCTGAAACCCCGCAGTGGAACATCGAGGCGCTAGGTCCACTTAAAAGAACGCGCGGTCTTGCCCTCATCGAATCCGTTCGCAAACGTACAGCGCCGGGCGCGCTGCTTCATCTGGGGCAGGGGAAATGGTATCCGGGCGAACAGTTGCCGCGGTGGGCCTTTCACTGCATCTCGCGCGATGACGGCGTTCCCGTGTGGGAAAACGGCGATCTGTTCGCCCGGGAGGATCAGCAGTATGGCTTCGGAGACACAGATGCTCTTGGCTTCGTGCAGGCACTTACCCGCCGTCTGGAAGTGAGCGCGGCCAACATCCTCCCAGCCTACGACGCGCGATCCGAGTCAACAGCGTCATACGAATCGATTACACCGGCCGGATACATTCTGCCGCTTCGCCGCCGCCAGCCCGCGGACCGTCTGGCGTGGTCAAGCCAGCTGTGGTTCCCTCGCCCGGAGCGTCTCGTACTCTCACCAGGCGATTCTCCGATGGGCTACCGAATTCCAGTCACGGCGATGCCTTGGGTTGCTCCGGATGAGCTTGTCTATGAATACGAAAGCGTACCCGTAGATGGGGATTTCAATGCACGGATCAAGCTTCCCTCGCGTCCGGCTCGGCGTCTGGCTTTGTTTGAGCGCGAACCGGAACCCGATCCTCTTCCCCCCGTACTGGAGAAGACTGGAAGCGCTAAGGAGTTGATCCGGCCGTCACTTTGCGTGCAGGTTCGCGAAGAGCGCATGCATGTCTTTCTGCCATATGTTCCCGTGACCGCGGATTACCTTGACCTGGTAGCCGCGGTTGAGGACACGTGCCAGCAACTGAACGTACCGGTGTGGGTCGAGGGCTACACGCCTCCCGTCGACCCGCGTATACGCTCGTTTGGCCTCACTCCAGATCCAGGAGTTCTCGAAGTCAATCTTCCTCCCACGACGAACTGGGATCAACTCGAAGAACTCAATTCCGTGCTCGCGGAGGAAGCACATCGGCATCGCCTGATCGCCGGTAAGTTTGCGTATGATGGCAGTCATCTGGCGACAGGCGGCGGCAACCATATCGTTATCGGCGGTAACACGGTTCCTGACAGCCCTCTGCTACGCCGACCTGATCTTCTGCGCAGCATGGTGTCGTTTTGGCAGAATCATCCGTCGCTTTCCTATCTCTTCTCTGGCATGTACGTCGGTCCCACTAGCCAATACCCGCGAGTGGATGAGGCCCGTGTCGATGCTCTGTATGAGCTCGAAGTCGCATTCAGTCACATGCCTGCGCAGGACTGCCCGCCACACATCCTCGACGGTTTATTTCGCAATCTCCTTGTCGATGTCACTGGAAACGCCCATCGTGCCGAATTCTGCATCGACAAACTCTATCCCCCCGAGGGCCAGGGTCGGCGCCTCGGCCTGCTTGAGCTACGTGCGTTTGAAATGGCTCCCCATTACCGGATGGGGTTGCTCCAGATGCTGCTAGTGCGAGCGCTGGTTTGTGCATTCTGGAATCAGCCTTTCACCGGCAATCTGCTTCGCTGGGGTACGACCCTTCATGACCGATTTATGCTCCCGCATTTCGTGCAGCGCGATTTCCTTGAGGTCCTGACCTACTTGCGCAAGGCTGGATACAACTTCGAGGACAAGTGGTTTGAACCACACGTGGCATTCCGCTTTCCCAGGATCGGTTCCATCGCTTCCGACGGCGTTGAACTCGAGTTGCGTCAGGCGCTCGAACCATGGAATGTGCTCGCGGAAGAGACGACCTCTGGGGGCACCGGCCGCAGCGTAGACTCCTCGCTGGAGCGGATGCAGGTGAGAGTCAATGGGCTCGCGATTGAATCTCGTTATATCGTCGCTTGCAATGGCCGTAGAGTCCCTTTGCATCCGACCGAGAATCCGGGGGAGGCCATCGCCGGCATACGGTATCGGGCTCGACGTCTCTCCGCGTCGTTACATCCCACGGTTCCCGTGCATACGCCGCTTGCCTTCGACCTGATCGATACTTGGAGAGGGCGTTCCATTGGCCGCTGCACGTACTATGCAGGTCCACCGGACGGTAGCGTGTATACGGCCCTTCCGGCAGATGCTGCCGAGGCGCAAGAACGTCGGAAGCAAAGGTTTCAGGTCTCTGCCTCAACTGACGATCCCGCGGTCATTCCCGCGGAGGAGAACAATCCAATTTTCCCGATGACGCTCGATCTGCGCTGGCCAGCTCCCGGAGAACTATGACTGGAGACCTCTACCAATCCCCTCTCCGTTACGGAGGGACCTACGAGGAGTCCTCAAGTGACGGCGTGACCCCACGGCCACACTGGGCGCACCTGCTGGAGTCGCTTCGCGCCATCGGCCCGGAAGAGCTCGGACACCGCTGGGCTCGTGCCGAGCGTCGCATTCGAGAGAACGGAATCACCTACAACGTCTACGGAGACCCGTTAGGCGCTGACCGGCCCTGGCAAATCGACATCGTGCCATTACTAATTCCGGCCGATGAATGGCGCTTTATTGAGGCGGGTGTAATTCAACGCGCTCAGTTGTTGAATCTGCTCCTCGAGGATTTGTACGGTCCGCAGGACCTTCTGACGCGAGGTCACTTTCCCGCCGCGCTGCTTTACGCGAACCCCGCCTTTCTTCGTCCCATGGTCGGCGTGCAGGTTCCCGCCCATAGCTATCTCCATATGCTGGCTGTAGATCTTGCGCGCTCTCCGGACGGGCGATGGTGGGTGCTGGCTGATCGCACGCAGGCGCCCTCAGGCAGCGGCTATGCGCTCGAGAACCGTATCATTGTTTCCGATCTGCTGCCTGAACTCTTTCGCACCTCGAACGTACTGCGCCTTGCTCCTTTTTTTCGGGCGCAACGCGATGCACTTACAAGCCTTGCCGCACGCGATAATCCACGCATCGTGCTGCTAACTCCAGGGCCACACAACGAGACTTACTTCGAACACTCATACCTGGCGAAATATCTCGGCTTCACACTTGTGGAGGGAGCAGATCTCACAGTGCGCGACCGCTGCGTCTTTCTCAAGACGGTCGGCGGCTTGGAGCAGGTGGATGTCATCCTGCGCCGTGTAGACGACAACTTCTGCGATCCGCTGGAACTACGTGGAGATTCACTTCTCGGCGTATCGGGCCTGGTCGACGCAATCGTTGCGGGCAACGTAAAGGTCGCGAACGCGCTCGGCAGCGGGCTAATCGAATCAGCCGCGATCATGCCCTTCCTGCCCGGGCTCGCACGTCATTTGCTCGACGAAGAACTCAAGCTGCCGTCGGTCGCGACTTGGTGGTGCGGGCAATCAAACGCCCTCGAATGGGTACTTAACCATCTGGAATCAGTAGTTGTAAAACCTGCGTTTCCCTCCCTCGGCATGGAGCCGGTCTTTGGATCGGAACTGCCGAAGGGCGAAAAGGAAAAGTTTCTGGAGCGGCTCCGAGCATGCCCACATGAGTATGTGGCGCAGGAACAGGTCACGCTTTCCACTGCGCCGGTCTGGGAGAACGAACGCCTGAACTCGCGCAGTGTAGTGCTTCGCACTTATGTGCTCAATACCGGAAGTGGCTGGTTCGCTATTCCGGGAGGCTTGGTACGCGTAGCGGGAGCGAACGGCTCTGTTGTGTCGATGCAGCGCGGGGGTCACAGCAAGGACGCATGGGTTCTCTGGGACACACCCGTCGACACCTTTAGCATGCTGCGTCCCCGCAATGAACCCGTGGAGCTGCGGCGGGTTTCTCGAGTGGTGCCAAGCAGTGTGGCAGATAACACCTTCTGGCTCGGCCGTTACGTTGAGCGGGCCGAAAATGTGGCCCGCATCCTCCGCACGATGGTTCCACGCGTCGAGTGCGGTGAAGAGAGTGAACTGGGGAGCCTGCTTTGCCTGCACCGCTGCCTCAGGTCACGTCACAGCAAGCTGCCGAAATCGAAACGCCAGCGGCCGACCTTTGCTGCGCTCGAGAAGGAACTGCTATCGATGATTACCGACACCAGACGCTCGGACAGCATGCCCTGCATCCTGGCGGAGGTTTCGCGAATCGGAGGTAGCGTGCGTGAGCGCCTTTCGTCAGACATGATGCTGCTCATCAGCCAGATGCGCAGCTCGGTGCAGATCCAGCCGGGTGCTGGGCTTCCCGAGTACTCGGGGATGCTTACGACTTGTCTGGAGCTTTTGTCTGCGTTCTCCGGCATGGAACGCGAAAATATCAACCGCGGATCGGGCTGGCTGTTCATGAGCATCGGACGGCGCCTCGAACGAGCCATCTATCTCACTAGGGAACTGCGCGAAATTACCCGCCCGCTCGCGCCCGAAAACTGGGCCTATTTGGAATGCCTGCTTGAAGTTGCCGACAGCTCCATGACTTACCGCACCCGCTACTACACGACTCTCCAGCCACTGGCGGTACTCGACGTTTTGATGGCGGATGACACTAACCCGCGCTCGCTGGACTTTCAAGTGGGCCATCTTGTGGAGCTCTACCAGAAACTGCCTCGGCATCTTTCGGAAGACTTATGCGCAATGCAGAATGCGCTGACGTCATTGCGTGGCATGGATCTTCAGGCTTTCGAATATCCATTGTTCACCCTGGCCAAACCGCGCAAGAACGGGCTCGCCCCTCTCGACCACAACCTTTTAGAGCTCGAAAACCTGTTACCCTCTTGGTCTAACAACCTGTCCAGCCAGTATTTCAGCCACGCTCGTACCCTACCCATCAATGTGGGGTAATGATCTAAGAATGATCTATAGGATCAGCCATCGCACCACATACAAGTACGCCTATCCCGTCTCGGTTGGCGACCACGTGGCCTGCCTCAAGCCCCGTTCTTTTCCACCACAGAATCAGTTACTGCTCAACACTCTGGAAATTCGTCCCACGCCTACGACATTCACTGAGCGAATCGATTACTTCGGCAATCTCCTTTGCTTTTTTACCGTGCAGGAGCCACATAGAGAATTAATCGTCGAAGCGAAGAGTGAAGTGGTGGTCAATGGAACCGCAGAGCTAACCGCGCTAACGTCGCTCCCCTGGGAAGAGTCTTCGCAATCGCTCGCGCTCGATCACAGCCCCGAGGGACTTGCGGCTTACCAGTTCCAGTTTGAGTCGCCACGCATTCGACTCCGGCCGGAGTTTGCCGCTTACGCTCTGCAGTCGTTCACGGCCCGAAGGCCGATGCGCGAAGCGCTTATTGATCTGACTGCGCGGATCCACAGAGACTTTCGTTTCGACGCAAGAGTCACCACCGTTCGAACACCAATCGAAGAGGTCTTCAAGAAGCGTCGCGGCGTGTGCCAGGATTTTGCCCACTTGCAGATCGCCTGCCTGCGCTCGATCAATCTCGCGGCCCGGTACGTGAGCGGTTATCTGCGGACCTATCCGCCTCCGGGGAGGCCTCGTTTGATAGGCGCAGATGCCTCCCACGCCTGGGTGTCGGCATATTGTCAGGGGCTTGGGTGGCTCGACGTGGATCCAACCAACAACATAGTTCCTAGCGACGGCCACGTAACAATCGCCTGGGGCCGGGATTACGGCGATGTAAGCCCTCTACGCGGTTTGATTCTGGGCGGGGGAAACCACAGCCTCAAAGTGGAAGTAGATATGGATCCGGTGGACGCCTAAGTCCGCAGCCTCGACAACCCCCCCGGGCTTCTCCGAAACCGTGCTCTGCCGAAGTCATGCGTCGAGATTATGTAGTCCGGTTGTGCAGTTCAGCGGAGAGCTGCCCGAGACAGTCGACGAAGATCAACGCATCTGCTGGTATCAAGGCGCTCCGGGATCGTCACCCTCGTCTTCAGATCTGCCGATCCAAGGAGCCGTCGGAGCCCTCCTTATGGCTGTCACGGGCAGACTTGAGGTCTGTTAGTGCATTGGCAAATCAGAGCACTGCTGTTTTGCACGTGTACAAGCCCGTTGGGCCTTCGGGACTTAGGAATCTGCCTGACGCCGGCTCGACTGCAATGCATTCTAAGTTCACAGGCAAAGGCTGAATGGGCTCACCCAGTAAAATATGCAAGAACCACATCACCGTGACACCACTCTCCATCACTCTGCTTCTACCTTTTGAAACCCTAATCTGTGCTTGCCTACTGATGGCTGCTTTTCATACGGCACTTTCGTATCGGACGCTACGAGTTAGTTGGGCATTCAATTTGCAGCTCTTTTAACTTTAGCAACCTTGTCGCGAGGGTCTTCCAGTAGCACTCGGTTAGCCCAAGCGGAAGCCCGACAGAAGGAGAGTACGAAGGATGCAAGACAACCCAACACTGAGTTCAGAGCAAATCGAACGAATCCAAGCCGTCGCGAAGTTTCGCCCCGTCAGCGCGGGAGATATCCTCTACGAACCCTCACGGCCCGATGTCCCGCTCTTTGTCGTTCTGGACGGTACCGTGTCTATCGGTCGATCAGGAGAGGACGAAAAAATCCTTGCGGTTAGACAGAGTGGCCAGTTTACGGGCGAGATGTCCGTCATCTCTGGTAACCGATCACTCTTGAAGGCGCGAGTGACCAGCAGCGGAAACCTTCATGCCGATCTTGTCCGGCCCTTAGTTCAACGTTCAGGTGAAGGAGGGACAGACATCCGCTTTTCAGCGGCCGCAGCTTCGATTTCACTGTTGATCTCAGCACCTAAGAGCAACATGAGACCAGTAATGTAGAACCAGGTAAGGAGGACAACGACGGCCCCCAGAGAGCCGTAGGTCACGGAGAAGTTGTCGAAGAAATGTAAGTAGACCCGCAGACCGAGTGAGGCAAGGAGCCAACCCAGAATGCCCACTGCGCCCCCCAGGCGTGAGCCAATGCCAGCGACGCGTCTTTACGTCAGGAGCCCAGTAGTAGATCACTGCGAATGAAAGTGCCAGCAAGGCAATCGATAGCGCCCAGCCGAAGAGTCTGGCGGACGCTGCTGCGACGGTTGCTAGAGATCGGTGGTAAATCCCATGTAGAGCAAGACTGGCGAAAAAGTCTCCTCCCAGCAGGCACACCAGAATGAGAGTGATGATGACGGAAAGGATGACAGTAAGGCCGATTGCGTAAACGCGGGCTCTGAAATAGGAGCGGGTGTCCTGAGCTTTATAGACGACGTTCAGCGTATCTTGTATCGCCGAGATTCCGACGGAGGCCGACCAAACGGCCGCGATCAAACCGAAGGTGATCTTGCCAGACGTGGCAGCCGCCGTGGTCTCATTGAAGGTCGAAAGCACCGTGCCAAGAGCTTTTGTGGGGATGACGAGAGCGAGGTAAGTCAGGAGCTTGTCGTATATCCGGCTTGCTGACCGAGCAGCGAGGCCGAGAATGGAACTGGCGCTGAACAGTGTCGGAAAGAGGGCAAAGAGAAAGTAAAAGCCGAGTTCGGCGGCATGGCCGAAGAGTTTATCGGCCATAAGTGACTTCCAAGTTCGTTGGGTAATTACTCGAATCGAGACTCCCTGAAGATTCCAGAGAGAGCGGAGGGGAGAATGGGAGACAATCTGCCAGACGCGCTGCTCACGCAGGCCCGAAAATGTGTTCCGAATATGAGCGGCGCCTTTGATGACGGCCTCATTTTGCCGTATTTTGCGCGCGGCGAAATTGTGTATATGGATGCGCTCTTGCCATTCGCGGGTGGCCCACTCGGCTTGAGCGTTGTCATCTGTCCGAGTCAGCCGTGCAGCCTCATCAGTCAGAAGTCATTGCCTATCTTCTGCACACGCTAGAGTGGCGATTGATGCAGGGTGAGGTTACAGAGGAGTCGCCTATCGACTTGCTGGACCCCCGTTCGACGCCGAGGAGAGGGAGATGAAGCCTGGCGAATCTCGCCGTAGGGAGCTATCGGAACAGCGGCAACGAGATGCTCGTCTGCCCGAACCCTCCTGAGCCGCGCCGTCGCTGGTAAATAGCGTTTAAAGGCAACTAGCTACCCGTCTGCCCTTTCTAGTTCTTCCAAGCTCATGGCGCGCTCAGCGACCGCCGACACGCCACGAAATTGGCAAGGTTGTCTTAGCCACACATCTTCAGCAGATCTACGCATTTCCCATTTCGCTGCCAGACGAATGTCGTGCGTCCAGCCGCAAGGGTGGGTAGCCATGTACATCCTTGAAGCACCGTCCATGCGCTCGATTACATAGAACAAGTTTTGCCGCTTCGCTTCATTCATCGCGCTTTCCCCACGTATACGTGGCATTGCCACTCTTGGCTTTCTTTGCTCGATTCTTCGCGGAGGATTCGCTTTCCCATGCCGGTGAAGCGTTACACGGTCAGATCAAAGTCGGCGGCGGCCAATACCGTCTTTCGCTAGACCCATGAGATGCGCTCTGGAGAAGCTGTGAACCTTAGAGCGACACGGTGAAGGGGGACGTTGATGACTAGTCTTCGCTCCGAAGTGGGATGGAAAGCTGCACCGGCCGACGAAGTTGGGCGAAGCGACGAAGCCATGCACGGGCAATGATTGTCGGGGAATCTTGGGAGTGAGCGCTTGAAGTATGTGTCAAAGCGTTCTGATGCGTTCGAGCAAATCAGCTGGATGTATAGGTTTCGTCAGCAGGTTAAATTCATTTCCCTCTTCGCGAGCGGTCTTTAGCAGATCTGCTGTAGCTGCTTGGCCTGAGAAGAGAAGGATCTTGCACTCTGGACATTCGTTCTTGATTGCGATAGCTAGTTCGATTCCGGTCATCTCCGGCATCATTACGTCTGAAATGATGAGATCCGGCCTAGTCGTTCGAGCTTGTTCGAGCGCCTGCACCGGATTTGTGAACGACTCCGCCTGAAATCCGCTCTGGTTGAGAATGATGGCGAGAGTTGCGGCAATTACGCTCTCATCATCGACGACGAATACCTTGAGTCCGGTTTTCATAACAGGCTACGAATCTCCAGTTGCGCGTTGAACGACGGTATCACCAAACCCGTCCCATCTCCGATACAACCCCAACTTCTCGAAGAACGCGAAGCGAGGGTAGCACTCTTTATACTTTGGAAGTTGAAAGGCCTATGTCGCCTGGAAAACATAGTCGTCATGAACGATACTTACATCCAACGGACAGCAGACGAGACCACGCTTAGGGCCCGTGGATGTAAAGGGAGTAAATGGAAGAGTCCTTGGTGCAGCTGAAAGCCCGCTTAGAGATAGCAGAGCGGGCGCTGGAGCGCAGCGAACGACTGGCGGTGGCCAATCGTTACGCTGGGGCGATCATGCACGAGGTTAACAATCCTCTTGAAGCGATTACGAACCTCGTCTATTTGACGAAATCGGGGAAAGACAATCCCACTCAGGTTCTCGAGTATATGGCCGTCATTGAGGATCAGTTGAAGATATTGGGGCGTGTCACGAAGCAAGCTCTCACATTTCACCGCGAGCATTCGGATGCGCGTGAGTTTGATCTCGTAGAGATCGCGGAAGCGGCGCTGAAATTGCATAGCGACAAGTTCAGCAGACACGGAATTCAGGTGGAGCGCCGATTTCGCGGCCCTGCCGTGGTCACGGTCTCCGGAAGTCAGATACTTCAGGTGGTGTCCAACTTGCTCTTGAACGCGGTCGAGGTTCTGACGCGGGGCAAGGGACGCATCTGCGTATCCGTAAAGCGCTGCCCTCGGTGTGTGCACATGACCATCTCCGACAATGGTCCTGGTATACCCGAGCGCTACGCGAATCACTTGTTTGAGCCATACGTAACAAGCAAAGCTTCGGGCACCGGTCTAGGGCTTTGGCTCTCAACTCGGATCATCACGAAACATCATGGAACCCTGCGCTTTCGCACGTCACGCCGTCACGGCAGAACTGGAACAACGTTTCGCATCCAGCTGCCGAACGCTCCCCAGGAACGTTCGAGCGGAGAAAAGAGTTGAGCATACGTAGCATGGCTCAAGTGGTTTTGGACAGAAGCCATGCGCCCGCGAGCCCGAGCTCAGCAGCAAGGCCGCCATCACCCCCGTCCTTTGAGTTCTGTATGGTGAGCCGTGTCCCACACAATTGACTCTCCAAAGCCGGAATCTCGAGTCCATTCGACCCGCGGACTGCAGGGATTTCTCGGCGAACTTGGGCCGGGTCTCGTGACTGGCGCGGCGGATGACGACCCCTCAGGGATCTCGACATATTCGGTAGCAGGCGCCTCGCTGGGGTACAGCACTCTTTGGACTGCTCTGGTCTCCTTTCCGCTCATGGCTGCCGTGCAGCTCATGTGCGCGAGACTTGGTATGGTCACTGGCTGTGGTTTAGCGAGCGTGATCCGCGCTCGATACCCGCGCTGGGTGCTGTGGTTCGCCTGTGTGCTCGTCATACCAGCCAATATTTTCAATATTGGTGCTGACCTTGGCGGTATGGCCGATGCAATGCAGATGATGACCGGAGTCCGTTCTTATGTCTGGACTCCATTTTTCGCGCTACTGATTCTTGGGCTGATGGTGTGGACTTCGTACAGGACGATGGCCAGGGTCTTCAAGTGGTTGACATTGGTCCTCTTCGCGTACATTATCGCTGCGTTTCTCGCGCATCCAAACTGGAAATCGGCACTTCACGACACCTTCATTCCGCGCGTCGAATGGAACAAAGCGTATCTCTCGGTGCTAGTCGCCATCCTGGGTACAACGATTTCCCCGTATCTCTTCTTTTGGCAGGCGGCTCAGGAGGTTGAAGAAGACCGAGATCATGGGAAGCTCACGATCAAGCAGCGTAAAGGGTCCACCAATGCGGAACTCCGCGCGTCACGCCGCGACGTCATTACCGGGATGCTCCTTTCAAACGTTGTCATGTACTTCCTCATTCTGACCACTGCAGCGACATTGAATGCTCATGGTCTGAAGGATATCGAGTCGGCCAAGCAAGCAGCAGAGGCGTTGCGGCCGCTCGCTGGAAGTGGAGCATATTGGCTCTTCACGCTCGGAATGATCGGAACCGGGATGCTTGCTGTGCCAGTTTTGGCCGGATCTTGCGCTTATGTCATCGCCGAAGGAGCTAAGTGGAAGGAAGCATCGCTCAACTTACAGCCGAAGCTCGCTCAGAAATTCTATGTCGTGATCGGAGCCTCGATCATAGTGGGATTAGCTTTAGACTTCATGCGGATCAACGCGGTGAAGATGCTCTTTTGGTCCGCCATCCTCAATGGGCTGCTGGCTCCTCCTCTCGTACTCATCGTCGTACTCTTGACCAGCGACAAGAAAGTGATGGGGAATCGAGTCAACTCTAGAGCTATGAAGTGTCTTGGATGGGCTTGTGCTGGTTTGATGACCGCGGCTGCAGTTGCCCTCTTCTTGGTGTGACCTGTTTTCCCGGGCGACTTGGCATCTCTATCGACCCGATCAGCTACCCGCGGAGTTGTCCTAAGCGACGTCCGCATGGCTTCATGATTGTCTAATCGTTCCTAGCGGTCCGAATGAAAGACGGACTAAAGGGTGCGACGACGGCCGAAGATTAGATACAGCAGAAGAAGAATAAGAATAAGGTCGAGACCGCCGCCGCCGTAATAGCCCCAGCCGGGACCCGCATAGTAGCCGCCGCCGCCCACCAGAAGGATCACGATGATGAGAAGAATGATCATGCCGCGGAGTCTAGCACATGGAACAACTTCTGCGCGGTGTGTGGCCGTCGCAAATCGTCAGCTGCAACCGAGGATCTAAGGCTGACCACCACCTCCACCTGCGCCGTAGATATTCCCGGTTGTGTAGCTCGCGTCGTTTGCAGCGAGTTGGACGTAGATGCTCGCGAGTTCCGCAGGCTGACCAGCCCTACGCAATGGATAAGTCTCTCCGAAATGGATCAGGTGATCCTGGGTGGCGCCTCCGGAGACCTGAAGCGGAGTCCAGATCGGACCTGGCGCCACGCCATTCACGCGTATGCCTTTAGGGCCGAATTGTTTGGCCAGAGATTTCACGAAGTTCATCGTGGCAGCCTTTGTCTGCGCGTAGTCGTACAAGTTGGCCGCAGGATCATAAGCTTGCTCTGAGGTGGTGGCGATGATGCAGGAGCCAGGCCTGAGATGGGGCAATGCTGCCTGGATGATCCAGAAGGGGGCATAGATGTTTGTCTTCATCGTGGCATCGAAGGCCTCTGTCGTGAGCTGAAGTAAGTCTTCACACTGCTGCTGACGTCCCGCATTTGATACCACGACATCCAATCCGCCCAATGCTGCGATAGACTTAGCGACGAGCTCCTTGCAATAACTCTCTTCTCGCAAATCGCCCGGCAAGGGGATGGCCTTGTGGCCTTCCGCCTTGATCAGTTCGACCACCTCGCGTGCATCAGGCTCTTCGGCCGGGTAGTAGCTAATGGCGACATCCGCGCCTTCACGGGCATAGGCAATCGCTGCCGCGCGGCCCATGCCAGAGTCGCCGCCGGTGATCAGGGCCCTACGGCCCGCGAGGCGCCCGGATCCCTTATAGCTGGTTTCTCCGTGGTCAGGTCGCGGGTTCATCTTGTTAGCGAGTCCCGGCCAAGGTTGCGATTGTCCAGGATAGGGAGGCTTCGGATACTTCGTCGTGGGGTCTACGAAAGGCGCCACCGTGTTTCCCGCTTGACCCTCCATTGGAATTGACGCGGTCAGCGCAGCACCGGTGATGCTCGCTCCAAACTTGCTGACAAGGCTGCGCCGAGAGATGAAGCTCTGCTTGGAATTCATGTCGATGACTCCTGACTAATGATGGAGACGAACAAGCGACCAACGCGTTGCCTTCTCAATTTGAGGCCATCCAAGACTTCTAACGTTCTTTCGAGATCACCGGATTTGTAGTGTTTGTCCGTCGCCCAGCGCACAAAGCTTGACAACCGACGCGCTACTTAAACGCTGTTTCACATATGTAAAACGCCGTTGGTGCCGCTTGCATCAGACTTGCCATACTGGCTGGCGAAGGAGCTCGCAGGTCGCGGATATGATCTCGTAGTTTGCTCTGCCGGCGAACGACTGGACGGAGCGGTGACTGATTTTCAAAGTATCGGAATCGAGGTCACGCAGGTTTCCGCTGACTTAGCGACGCGGGAAGGTGTAGACCTTCTTTGGAAAAAGGTCATGGAGTTGGGAAGGCCTGCGGATGTTGTCTGCATTAACGCAGGCATCGGCGTGGGCGGTCTGTTCTCTGAGACACAGCTTGAGACTGAGCTGAGAATGGTGGAGTTGAATTGTGTGGGTGTCGTTCATCTGGCGAAGCCGCAACTGGAAGGGGTGGGCGATGAAGGCCGTTTGCTGGATGGGAAAGAGCAAAGTAGAGACGCAGACAGTTGAAGATCCTCAGATCCTGAATGCGCACGACGCCATCATCAAGGTCACACGCACCGCTATCTGCGGCTCCGACCTTCACCTGTTTGATGGATTTATTCCAACGATGGAGCAGGGGGATATTCTCGGACATGAGTTCATGGGCATCGTGGAAGAGGTTGGCCCGGCTGTCGACAATCTGAAGCGGGGTGATCGTGTCGTAGTTCCGTTCACTATTGCCTGCGGTCAGTGCCTTTTCTGCAAGAAGAAGCTATGGGCGGCCTGTGACAATACGAATCCAAACGCGCACCTAATGGAAGCGGCTTATGGGCATTCCGGTTCGGGCCTGTTCGGGTATTCCCACATGATGGGAGGGTACGCAGGTGGTCAGGCCCAGTATGTACGTGTGCCGTTTGCGAATGTGTGACCTCTGAAAATCGAGAGCGACCTACCCGACGAAAAGGTTCTCTTCCTCTCGGACATTTTCCCCACCGGTCATATGCGGCAGAGAACGCGCAGATTCAGGAAGGAGATACGGTAGCGGTCTGGGGCGCAGGTCCTGTGGGTCAGTTCGCGATTGCCAGCGCGTTCATGCTGGGTGCGGCGCGTGTCATTGCGATCGACCGAATTCCCGAACGGCTCGCGCTCGCGCGGTCTGTAGGCGCCATCACGGTGGACTATTCCGGAAAAGAAGTTAGCGTGCTGAACGCACTCAATGATCTAACTGGAGGCGTTGGGCCGGATGCGTGCATCGACGCCGTCGGGCTCGAAGCTCACATGGGTGATCTGCAGGGGCTTTATGACACCGTCAAGGTCTCGCTCATGCTTGAAACGGATCGCTCCGGCGTCCTGCGGCAAGCTATCCAAGCGGTGCGGAAAGGTGGCACGCTTTCCATTCCTGGCGTCTACGGTGGCTTGCTCGACAAGGTTCCATTTGGCGCGGCCTTCGGAAAAGGCATCACCATGAAGATGGGTCAGACCAACATACAACTACATGAAGCCCTTGTTGGAGCGTGTGGAGAAGGGACAGATCGACCCCAGCTACATCATATCGCACCGCATCACACTGGATGACGCTCCCGAGATGTACAAGGTGTGGCGCGACAAGAAAGATAAGGTGACGAAGATCGTCATCGATCCGTGGAAAGAAAAAGCCGCTTAGCCTGGCAAGACTCGATTTGGTGATACTAATCGGAAGCCCCTCTTGAAACCCATGGAGGGTCAGGTAGGACCGCGCACTCAGATGTTTGTTTAGACACGCTCTACCATGATGGAAATACCTTGACCCACGCCAATGCACATGGTGCAGAGACCGTATCGGCCGCCTATCCTCTCTAGCTGATGGACTCCGGTGATGACCAACCGCGCCCCGCTCGCACCGAGGGGGTGACCTAACGCGATGGCCCCTCCGTTGGGATTGACAATCGGGGCCTCGTCCGGAAGGTTCAGGCACCGAAGAACAGCGAGAACCTGGGCCGCGAAGGCCTCGTTCAATTCGATTACGTCCATCTGTTCGAGACGAAGCCCAGTGCGAGACAGCAATTTGTTCACTGCCGGAACAGGACCAATTCCCATGAGCCGAGGTGCGACTCCCACCACGGCGCTGCCCACGACGCGGGCTTTTGGTGTAAGACCATGCTGTTTGATCGCCGCTTCGGATGCCAGTATCAGGCCTGCTGCCCCATCGTTGATTCCTGAAGCATTACCGGCAGTGACACATCCGTCCGGCTTCACGATCGGTTTGAGCCGCGCGAGCCCTTCGAGCGTGGAATCTGGCCGAGGCTGTTCGTCCTTCACGACAGCCGGCCCCTTGGCAAGGGGCACAGGAATTAGTTCTTCCGCGTGGAATCCGGCAGCCGTCGCTGCAGCACAGCGTTGTTGGCTGCGCAAAGCAAATGCATCCTGATCAGCCCTTGAAATTCCATACTCTGTTGCTACGTTTTCTGCTGTCTCCGCCATGGTGTCGACGCCATAGGCTTCCCGCATGCGTGGATTGATGAACCGCCAACCCAAGGTTGTGTCTTCGAGAGTCTGCTGGCGGTCCCACGCGGAAGTAGCCTTGGAGAGCACGAGCGGAGCCCTGGACATGCTCTCGACGCCGCCCGCAATCACCAGATCAGATTCTCCAGTTGCGATAGATTGGGCCGCCATTGCAATCGCGTTCATGCCTGAACCGCAAAGGCGATTGACGGTTACCCCCGGAACGACGTCTGGAAGTCCCGCAAGAAGCGCGGCCATACGAGCCACGTTCCGATTGTCTTCTCCTGCTTGGTTTGCACAGCCCATCAGAACGTCATCGATGCGCTCGACATCGAGACCGCGGTTTCGGGCTACCAACTCGCGAATGACCAATGCGGCCAGATCATCGGGGCGGACGGTGGAAAGAGAGAGCCCAGATTTTCCAAAGGGAGTGCGCAGTGCGTCGCAGATATATGCCGGGCGATTCATGTACGATGACCGCCAAAGTTTACTATAAACGCACAAATCTAAGCGAGCGAACGTTGGATGGACTCGGCACCTTTCTTCAAAACCGGAAGAATCCGTCGAATAATATCCTCCGCACTCGCCCTTGAGGTATGAACGCCGGAGTTGATCGCGGCAACAACCTGCCCGTCGCGGCGGGCCACAGGAACAGCGATCGAACGTAATCCTTGCTCCAGCTCTTCGTCGACCAGGGCATAGCCTTGTTGTCTAACTTTACGGAGCTCGGCTTCGAGGACGATCGGATCAGTAATCGTGCGAGTAGTAAGCGGCTTCAGATCAACGCGTTTCAGGTATCCGCGGAGCTCGTTTTCTGGCAGGTGGGCGAGCAATACGCGGCCCATAGAGCTACAGTACGCAGGTAGCCGGCTTCCGACGGTCAGGCCGATGCCCATGACCCGCTTTGTAGCCGAGCGAGCGAGATAGAGGATCTCGTCACCGTCCAGAATGCTAAGGGAGCTGGATTCATGGATTGTGTTGGTAACGTCTTCGAGAATCGGCGTGGCCAGGATAGAGAGCGGCTGCGAAGACAGATACGAGAAACCGACTCGCAGAATACGTCCGGTTAAGCGATAGATTGACCCTGTACTGGTGGCATAACCCAATATTCTGAGGGTGATGAGAACCCGCCGCACCGCCGCGCGCGATAGCCCGGTCTTTTCCGAAACGTCAGCCACGGTGACCCCTTCCGGGCGGTCCTCAAAGGCTTCGATTACGGCCAAACCGCGTGCGAGCGAAAGCATGAA
>Ga0206804_10001_pt1 | contig 150144 bp, 260 predicted proteins | sample Alteio_BWOrgCont_62_FD_152888 | JGI IMG/M metagenome (GOLD analysis project Ga0206804, IMG submission 152888) | Enriched cells from forest soil in Barre Woods Harvard Forest LTER site, Petersham, Massachusetts, United States -... | ecosystem: Environmental > Terrestrial > Soil > Temperate forest... | reverse complement strand
GGGCACTGAACTCACAGGATGGGTGACAATGATCAAGGAAGGTGCTGACGCCTCGAAGCTGATGGATCACGTCAAGTCAGCCGCTTCCGAATTCAACGTTTCAAAGAAGGGGAGTAAAAACCCCGTTAAGAGCATCGGCGAAGCTTTCATGTATGTAGCCCGGAAGTTCTTCAAAAGCCAAAACATCACAGTCAAAACCAAAGAACCCGTCCGTATCGTCATTACGAACAACAAACTATGAGTCCGTCACAACCAACACTAGGCAGTAGTCTATGGGAACAAATCGATCCTCCCGTTCCTTCAAATGCCGAGTTTTCAGCGCTATGCGTTGCAGACCTCGGAGCAACATTAACGAACTTGAAAGCAGCAAGTTCTGGAGCGTGCCTTGAAGGTGGATGCGAAAATCATCGGGCAAGCCGCGAACGCTCACTTGCAATCACTAAAATCCAAGAGGCTATCATGTGGTTAAATGAAGACCTCGAACAAATCAACAACCAAAACGAAGGATAATATGCATTACAAAAACGGAAGAAAAGCTTGCGAAGGAGATTTCGTAATCGGAAAACAAGGTGACAGGACAGTCGCCGGGGTGCTTCACGGCACCGCCTCTGGCTGTTCATCATGTAATGGACAAATCGCGATGCCTACAGTCATAGGCGTTCAGTCCACTTATGTCACAATTGGCGAATGTTTTCACGTCGAAGATGCATTCGCTTGCATTGAGGCTGAATGGGCAAAAAATCAAGCTGAAATTGCAAAGCTAGACAACGAAAAAAAATGAGCTACTTCGTTGTAAAGACCGGTATTGCCCTTGGAGTCGAACAAGGATCGCTAGACGGGATCGAACCTTTGATCTATACCCTTGACGGATCATCTGAGGAAGAAATCGTTCAAAAGGTCTTTCACAACTTCCTTCTCATACTCCTTGCTGCAAAAAGCAATTTAGGAGAAAAGGGATGGGATGATGACACGGTAGAGAAATTCGAAGCACTCAAACAGAAATATCTCAAATGACCATTCCTAGCTGGCATGAATACTTCATGAGGCATGTCTATCTTGCCTCGTCTAAGTCAAAAGACCCTAGCACCCAAATTGGTGCTGTTTTGGTCAGAGACAAGTCCATCTTCAGCGAGGGCTATAACGGTCTGTGTAGAGGCGTGGATGATAACGTAGCGGAACGGCTGGCTCGCCCGGAAAAATACTTCTGGTTTGAGCATGGTGAGCGCAATGCTATCTACAACGCCGCAAGGAAGGGCATCTCCACTCTTGGGTCAACCATGTTCACGAATGGTATTCCATGCGCTGATTGTGCGCGTGCTGTAATTCAAGCTGGAGTCGAGACGGTCTGTGTTCACTCCGAATGGGATGAAAGCCAATCGTCCGGCAAATGGAACGAAAGCTGTGGCAAGAGCCTCGTTATGCTCAAAGAAGCCGGGGTCAAAATCGAGACTTTTACAGGTAAGCTCGGTCTGGAAACGCTACGCAATGGCAAAATCATCCAAGTTTAAGTCAAAAGTCAATGGATTACCGGTTGACTGCCCAACATGCGAAGACGGTCATAACTTACCTTCATGTCGAAGAACCGCCAAGTCTGACGACATATACGAATTCAAATGTCCAAAATGTAAGAAAATTTGGACACATCATGATTACTCAGGAACACTCAAGAAACTTGTAAAATGAGCCGCGCCGACTTTGAATACAACTCACTCCTAAACAACGTCCTCGACAACGGCAAGCGAAAGAAGAATCGCACCGGAGTTGACACTTGGGGCGTCTTCGGGGCACAAGCACGTTTTAACTTGGCTGATGGCTTCCCGCTACTGACAACCAAGAAGATGTTCTTCAAGGGAATCGTCCATGAACTACTTTGGTTCATTCGTGGCGACACCAATATCAAATATCTCGTTGACAACGGGGTAAACATCTGGAATGGAAACGCATTCGACCGCTATCAAAAAGAACGCCCAAAGAGAGGCGGGCTACTTCTTCCTGATGAAGTTTTGTTGACTGATGAGGAAAAACAGTTTCGAAATTCAGCTTCTACAGACCCTCACATTGTCTCAATTCGAGCACTGGCAATTCGTAAAGAAGAGCTATTCATCAACCACATTAGGGAGAACGCAGAGTTTGCAAAGGAGTGGGGCGATCTCGGAGAAGGCACGTATGGAGGTATGTGGCGAGCTTTCCCTTACTATGATCCTAGTGGACAGATTACTTTGGACGGAAAAAAGGCAATCGGTAAACTCCAGCATGTCGATCAGCTTCAAAAAGCAGTTGATAAGCTCAATAATAGCCCGGACGACCGTCGCATTATCGTCTCCGCTTGGCATCCCTATTGGGTGGACCACTGTGCGCTCCCACCATGCCATGTTCTTTTCCATTTTAACACAGAAGAGCTAGCCTTTGAGGAAAGGCAAGAGATTTTTTTGCAAAGGCACGAATTCTTGCTTTCAACTGATACTTCAGAAGAGTCTTTGACCGCGCTCTTTGATGGTGATGGCATCCCAAAACGCCGTCTCAACTGCCTTCTCTACCAGCGCTCCTGCGACCTCTTTCTAGGAGTGCCCTTTAACATCGCCAGTTACGCACTGTTGACCTCGATGGTAGCTCACTGCGTCAATATGGTTCCCGGCACTTTCATTCACACCTTTGGCGATCTACACCTTTACGAGACCCATTTGAAAGCGGCAACTAAACAGTTGCTTCGCACTGGATTCGAATCACCCTCTCTTCATCTCAACCCAAACGTAACAAGTCTTTTTGATTTCAAGTTTGAAGACATAACTCTCTCGAACTATGAGAGTTGCTCACCGATCAAGGTAGAAATGGCTGTCTAGTCATGAAAAACATTACGCTTTTGTAAGGGAAACCGGTGTAACGATTTTAAACAAAAGCTGTATAACTCAATAAAATCATTATGGAATACGCAACGATGCCAGAACCCTTTGCTTCCGACGCTCTAAGAATCGAAGCGGTTACTTGCTGTGTTGGCTTTGACGACATGCTCGACATCACTCTTGGGATGAATCATCCCCAAGTTGACACCTTTATCGTCGTCACAAGTCACGAGGATCGCAAAACTCAGATGGTCGCCCAAAAACACGGTGCAATCTGTGTTCAAACTGACCTGTTTAAGAAGAACGGTCGCAATTTCAACAAGGGAGCCGCAATCAATGTTGGCTTCGACCGATTCCAATATTACGGATGGAGGCTGCATCTGGACTCGGACATCATCCTGCCGGACAATTTCCACCGGATGATCTTCAATCACCAGCACCTTGATCCCGACCATATTTACGGCGCTGACCGAATTGACGTTGTGGGGTTGGACGCGTTGAACAAGCTACGCAACAACATTAACACTCTGCCTCAGCATCAACATGGGTTCCTGTTGCAAGCTTGCGCTGAGGGGCATCTTTCGGCTCGCTACGTTGATCCTCTTCGGGGCTATAACCCCATTGGATTTTTTCAAATGTGGCACGCTTCATCGCATAAAAGATATCCTTACTCACTCGGAAACGCCGCACATGATGACATTATGTTTGCTAGCCAGTGGGCATTGAGACATCGCACGCACTTGCCATCAGTGATCTGTTATCACCTATGTTCAACCAAGCCCGTCTTGGGAGAGAATTGGGATGGAAAGAGAGGACAGCCGCGCTTTGGAAACGATCAAGGAAATAGTAAAGGATAACGAAGTCGAGTTTAGTCATTACCAGTCTGGTAGTCTATACTATGACGTGACGGTAGGTTTGAAGACCTATCGGTTTCCGGTCCCGATCACGGATACGGAAGAAGGTAAGTTTCTACCGAGAGATAAAGCGATATACTTCATGCGGTATATCCGTAAGGCAATTGAGCGGGGCAATTTCATGCTAATCTCCGAAGAGTTTAAATACACCATCAAATGCACCGATTGTAGCCGCACATACCAAATTATTCGTTCCGTTCCAGTTTCCGAATCAGACCTTGCAAAAGGCGGGCTATGTCTTCTTTGTTTCGAAGACTACAAATGATTGACGAGGATGACTTCATCCAGTGGGTGATCGAGACTCAGCCCGACCCGTGGAGCACGATGGCGAACGATTATATTCTCTTCGAGAAAAAAGATCAAGTCGTGTTCGCGGAACTCCAAAGAGTTTTGGGAGATCGCTTTAAAAAAATCCAAAAGCCAGTAAATATAACCAACACCCCAAGCATTCTGGTGGTCGCAAACTCTGACGGATCAGAACTACGTCTTTGGTCGAGGACCAATTACACGTTCGCCCGGCTACTACAACTTTGCTTGGAAGAAGCAAAACAGACTCACATGACAGACATCGGATTCGCAGAGTGGCTTGTCCGAAAAGGCTATTATGACACAACCCCGCCCATACAATAATTACTACGTTCACAACGAGTTTGAAATAAAGGGCTTCTTCGAAGAGTTTGTGTTTCTGTCAAACTTTCATGTGGCTCCAGTTTGGTTTGAGGGAATTCTTTACCCATCTACAGAGAACGCTTACCAAGCAGCCAAGTGTGCCATAAAGCATGATCGTGAGCGGTTCGTGGAACTTACAGCAGCGGCTTCCAAACGACTCGGACAAGTCATCCCAATGAGAGACGATTGGGAAGACGTAAAATATGACATCATGGCGGCTGTCGTTTTTGAAAAATTCTATCGTCACAAGGACTTGCGCCGAGGGCTGCTTGCAACAGGCTACAGGCATCTCGAAGAAGCAAATCATTGGGGAGATAGAGTTTGGGGCACGACAAATGGAATTGGAAAAAACTGGCTCGGCAAGATTCTTATGAGAACTCGTTTCTTTTGGCAGGAAGAAAACAAAAGTGGAGTCGAAGGAATCATCATCCCGTTCGAAAAGGCGGCTTAATATGTTCCTAATTGCACTAGCCGCGATCTCCAAGGATGGGGTCATTGGATTGAACGGGAAAACTCCGTGGCATTATCCCGAAGACCTTAAACGTTTTAAAGCTGAGACGACAGGACAGACCGTTATTATGGGACGAAAGACTTTCGATTCGATAGGTAAGCCATTACCAAATCGCAAAAACATTGTGTTATCCCATACTAGGGTTTTTGCTGCTGTTGATTGGGTAAACTCCCTTGGTGATCTTTTCACAAAACTAGCCTACGTCAAATCTGAACGAGCATACGTGATTGGCGGGGCTGAAATTTATCGTCAGTTACTTCCATTTTGTCATAAGCTATCTTTGACGCACGTCCCTGATGATGTCCAAGGAGACGCTTTCTTTCCTGAATACAAAGATAAGTTTGTTAAAACTTCCGGCTCTCATGGGTCCTCGGGTCTCTATTACGAAACCTTGAGGCGATGCGGCTAAGAGGACTATCTGGCAGGGAGATTAGCCGAAACACGGCGCGCTACCGCATCAAATGGGATGGCAAGACCGTTAGTAAGATGCAGTCCAGCGTCAAGAAGTTCCTTCGAACCTATTGGGAGGGAGACATTGTTTACGAAGAATTCCCTGTGTTTGGGACGAAAATGCGCCTAGACCTATTCAATGCTACTAGGAAGGTCGCTATAGAGGTAAACGGGGATCAACATAGGAAGTTCAGCCCCTTCTTTCACAACGATTCAAGGGCTAAATACTTCTACCAGATCAAGCGAGATCAGAGGAAATATGAGTGGTGCGAGCTAAATGGCATTGCTTTGGTCGAAATCTACACCGATGACTTCCCTCTAACGAGGCAGTTTTTTGCACGAGTCGGGGCTATTCTAGTGTAAATTCATTCGTATGATCGCCTCTCCCGTAGATTTATTCAAAATTCTAACAAGATGCCTAATCTTCGTGAACTTTTGCTTACTGGTAAGCCTAGTTGTCAGCAACCGGGCGGTTGTCTTTATCCAAAAGCGAACGGAAGACGCTTTGACCAATTTTAGGAGCGCCGACGAGAACATCTGTAAGCTGAAAGACTTATCAGTATATCTTGAGAAACTGGAATCAGAACTGGCGGCTTTCTTTGCTTTATCACCTGATCTTTTGGTAATTGCAAACAATCAGGGGTATTTTGTAAAACTGAACCATTCTTGGACACAAACTCTCGGTTGGACACTTGAAGAGTTGAGGGCTGAACCTTATATCTGTTTCGTTCATCCTGAAGACAAGGAAAAAACGTTACATGCAGCGAGGATAAATGAAACATCTGCATTGTGTCGATTCTATAATCGTTACAGACATAAGGATGGTTCTTACCGATTGCTTTCTTGGAGTGCTTCCCAAATAAACAAAAATGGAGAAACTTACGCCATAGCCCGCGATATAACAGAGGCTAACCCAACTCAACCATAATATGAACGAAACACGAAGTAACGGTTGGACAGAATATCAAAGGCTGGTCATGAATACACTTGAACAGCACGAGAAAAAGCTTGGCGAAATCGCTGAAGCTCTTACTGACATTAAGGTTGAACTTGGGATGCTGAAAGTAAAAGCTGGAATGTGGGGTGTCATCGGAGGCATTGTGCCAATGGCAATCACAATCGCATTGATGTTCTTAAAGAAGGCGAATGGAATAGACTAATGAACGACCTCAACTTCAGCAAAGAAATCCCCGATGAATTCTTTGAGAAGCTAGGTGAATATTCCTATGGCGGGTTTATTCTTTTCTATTTTGATTCTGACGGAACTCCCCGTTGCCAAACGTGTTTCACTGAACAAAGTGAATCGATTGCATTGCAGAAATTCGCTCTTGATTTTCTTGAAATTTCAGACAAGGCATCCCGAGAAAGGATGCTCGAACAGTTTTTAGGCGAGCACCACCAACCTGAACAAACGGGCGATTCGCCTTAAAAAACGATCCGTTCTGAGTATAAATAGGGATGAGTCGCTACCGCTACGAGAAGGAGCGAGCCGCTTTCATCGCTCGGGCGCTGCCCAACCTCGCCAGCCCAAAACAACTCAGAGATGAAAAGCAGGTAGTCGCCGACCTTTTTGAAAAATACCCGGACATGAAGTTCTGGCGGGGGCTAAAGATGCCCTTTGAATTGAACTCCCTTGTTTATTTTTTCTGCCCAAAGGGAAGGGTCTGGTTGCATAAAGCTTATGTGGTTTTTTCGTTCGAGAAAGCCCCGGCTTCCCCAAAACCGGTTTTCCAAAAATCCAAGGTCGGCGAAGACCGTATCATCAAATCGAAACCCCGAACCTTGAAGGAATTCTTAAATGTCTGAAGTCTTCTCCATTGAAATCGAAAAACAATCCCTAGCCGGGCTGGTTGCCAACCCTCAAATTTGGGCTGACATTGATGCAATCGTATCCGATGACGCATATCATAACGATGTTCACCGAACTATGTTTCAGATTGCACGGAAGATCATCAACGAGGGGAAACCTCTTGATGCAGTTCTACTGGCTGAAAACATTCGAAACTTGAACGTAACGTTCAAAGAAGACATCGATATTTTTGCTTATATTGAAAACTTGGTAGGCATTCCTCTGACTGAAAAGGCTTCCATTGAAAGCTTCAAAGAGTTGATGAAAATTAAGATGCGGCGTGACGTTTGGTTGCGAGCGAAAAAGCTTCAGCGTGAGATGGAAACGTGCGGCAATTTGCCGTTTGATGAGATCGTTAGTAAAGCTGATCAGATTGTTACAGAACAGATCAATCAATACGATTTAGTCAACGAACCAAAAGACTTGTTCGGAGGGATTGAAAAATTGGTTGAGGATCGTGGTAACAACCCCGTTGAGGAATCGGGTCTAATCCCGCCCTACAAGCTCTATCGTAAACTCTATGGTGGTTGGTCGGCTGGAGACATATACGCCTTTGTAGCCCGCGCCAAGGCTGGTAAATCGACCCTTCTGATGGACATCATGAGGAAGACTTGCAATGAGTGCAACCCTGACCTGAAGGTTTACGGTTTGATGCTTGATACCGAACTCGAAACCGAACGTATCATGTTGCGTATCGTAGCCTCCCTCGCAAATGTCAACGAGTGGTATCTGAAGACTGGTAAGTGGCGCAAGAATCCCCAAATGGTGATTAAGGTTCGCGCTATTTGGGCGATGGTCAAACCGTGGATGGCTTCTATTGACCATATCTATGTAGGCGGCAAATCAATTGAGGAAGTAATTTCCATAGCTCGTCGCTGGTATTATCGTAAGATTCGCAGCAAAGCTGCGGCAGATGAATCAAAGAAGCTTGGTAAAGAAATCGAGGCGATCTTTTGCTACGACTATTTTAAGCTGACCGGAGAGAAGATGAATGATGCGAATCGCGAGCATCACATTATTGGTCATAAAGTTGACCGCGTTAAACAAACGGCTACGGAGTTAAAGTCTCCTTGGCTGGTTTCGTGTCAAATGAACCGTGCTGGTGAAGGTCGTAAGGACGCCAGTAAGATCACGGATGACGGCTCGGCTATCGCTATGTCTGATCGCCTTTCATGGTTCTCGACTTTAGTGGCGATCTTTCGCCGTAAGACTGTGGACGAAATCGCCGAAGATGGCGAGATATTCGGATCACACAAAATGATCCCAATCTATACTCGAAATCAAGGTGAAGATAGCACGGGATTTTTCGACCTCGTGAAAGATATTGACGACGATGGAAACGAGTATTGGCGCGAAAACTACCTCAACTTTGACGTTCAGAATTTTGCCGTGACAGAGAAAGGCTGTCTCAAAGACATAGCCGCGAAACGCAGACTCCAGTTTAATATCAATCACGGGAACGAAGAAGGCACGTTGATCTAATGGATTTTTTTGAAATCCTAACCGACCTTGGCTATGAGCTTCATGATAGGGGTAAGCTTTGGAGCACGCGAGCATTGTATCGTGGTGGAGATAATCAAACCGCACTCGCGATCTACAAATCAGATGGGAGCTTCTATGATTTTGTCACGCGCACGGGTGGCAAATTCGAGACACTTGTTCGTCTTAGTTTGGGAGAACAATCTGAAGAAGAGATAGAAAAATTCCTAAAAGACAGTAAATATAAGGCGGGAGAAGTCCAACTTAGACAGCCCAAGCTAAAAACACCAAAGATATTCGATGTCAACTCAGCAATCAATCTTGCGCCGGATTACTCATTCTTTAACGGACGTGGTATTTCGGATGAAGTTTTGGGACTCTTCAAAGGTGGTGTCGCGGGACCGGGACAGATGGAGGGAAGATTCGTGTTCCCCATCTTCAACGAACACGGAACAAGCTTATACGGATTCGCTGGTCGTAACGTGCTGTCTGCCTCACGTTTTATAAAATGGAAACTACTCGGACTCAAAAAGTTTTGGGCTTATCCCCTTTTCCTCAATAGCTCGATCATTCATGAATGTCGTGAAGTCATACTTGTCGAGTCGATTGGCGATATGCTTGCGCTATGGGAAGCGGGCTTCAAAAACGTGCTGGTCTTGTTTGGTGTGGCTCTCAACTCTCAATTCATCCTGTTTAATCGCCTTGTCCGCCTTAATCCACATCGGATCATTATTGCTCTCAATAACGATAAGAAATCAAAGGAAAATAGAGGACAGATAGCCGCCGAATCAATCAGTAAAACCCTCGGAATAATATTCGACCCTCGCCAGATTGTAATCGCACCACCAACCCAAAATGACTTCGGAGTCATGAACAAGACACAAATCCATGAATGGTATTCTTCAATTGTTTAAACCCAAATCCAAATTCTCTCGCTACAAGATCGAGCTTCATCAACGGTATGGAGGAACATTCATGCTCTTTGGATTCAGTGAGAAACAGCAGAAATGGCTTCTGCTCGAAGAGAGCAGGGATTCTCTGGATGCTTGGAAATGGTCTCAGGAACGTATCTGCAACATGCCCGACGATCTAATGAAACCAATCTATTGTGAATGCTGTCGTCGTTAACATCAAAGGGAATGACTATGACGAGTATATCGGACGAGGCTCGATCTTCGGCAACCCATACGAGATTGGAATTGACGGGACTCGTTCTGAAGTCATAGCGCGCTACGAAAAATGGTTCAAACATTTACTCAAAGACCCAATTTTCAGAAGGGAACTAGCCAAGCTGAAAGGCAAGAAGCTAGGCTGCTTTTGTCATCCACTACGTTGCCACGGAGAAATCATAGTAAAATACCTCAATGAAACTTTTCCTGACTAATTTTTTTCAGACGACACTCCATAAATGTTGGGTGTTTTGGTATCTCATGCTTTTCTGTTTCGCGCTAATTAGACGTGGACTGGTTCATGATTTATCCAAATACTCAAAAGAAGAAGAACCCTACTTCAGAGCAAACCTACCATTACTATCGAAGACAGCTTATGGCTCCCCCGCATACAAAGACCTGTTGGACAAAATCAAACCTGCAACGCTACATCACTACAGACACAACTCCCACCATCCAGAATACTATCAAAACGGAATTTCCGAAATGAGTCCTATGGATGAAATCGAAATGCTTGCCGACTGGAAAGCTGCTGGTCGTCGTAACCAAGATGGCAACATTTTTTCCTCAATCTACAAAAACGCTCAACGTTTTCGCTACAAAAACCTGAAACTATCCGCTTATATTCGCGATGTAGAAGAGGCGTTATAGTTCATGGCTAAAGAACTCAAATCATTGTCAGCGTCTCTAATCAAGACGTGGGAAACATGCAGTTGGCTCTACTACGCGAAATATGTTCTCAGACTTCCAGACACTTCGAACGATGGAGCTAGGCGTGGAACTTTATGCCATAAGGTTTTCGAACTTCTGCAAAATCCTCGTCATCGCTCACATTTCGAATTGATTCACAAGAGCCATTCGGTTTCAGCCTCAACAGCAGTATCAAGACTCGTTCTGAAACTAGCAATGAAGGCTGGAATTAACGATGAGGAAAACCTTGAGATGGTTCATGACATGATCCCGGTTGGGTTAAAACATGATTTCCTTCTCGAAGGAGCGGAAAGCAAAGAGAAGCCCGAGTATCGTTTTGATGTCACAGACGACCAGAACCGTTTCAGAATCAAAGGGTTCATCGATTTGCTAGCATTCTTCAAGGACCATGCTGTCATCCGAGATTTCAAAACCAGCAAAGCTAAATTTGGTAAAGCCGAACTCAACCCAAATCTTCAAAATTTGATCTATAGCTGGTTTGTGTATTTCAAATTCAAGGTTATGGCGAAGACACAGTTCTTGTTCTTGCGCTTTCCCAAGCAGCCGCTCCAAGAGCCTACGCCTTGCACGTTGGATGACCTACAGGGGGCTGAAGAATACTTTGCTTATGTCAGTGACCAAATTCAGGATTTTAACGAGGAAAAGGGCAAGCTGAATTTTGCGACTCGAAGCAGAGCTACAAAATGGTTGTGCGGTAGCTCCGAGCCGGGAAAATGGTGCTGCTCTTACCGTAAGCCGTTCGCTTATTACGCTCTCTTGGATTCGGAGGGCAAGGTCAAAAGAACCTCCTTCGTGAACGATCTTATTCCCGGCGAAGGGGAAACAGTGGAACGAAAAAAATACAGCGGGTGTCCGCGCTACTACTCATGAGTGAACAATTCGAAAAACAACATTGGGCACGACAGGCTGAAATCGACCTTCGTATTCAAGAAACGCGTGTGCGCGAAGCTCAGATCAATCTGGATCAGGGTTACAAAAAACTCCTTGCCGAAATGGAAAAGGAATACGCCAAACTCAAATTCGAATTGGAGCGCGAGAAGCTGAAACTTGAAGAAGCTCGCGAGTGCCTAAAGCACAGGAAAGAGGACGCTGAACGTCCTTTTGACCTATAAATTTGCTCGAAGCTGCCTATTTATAGGTATGCCCGATCTCCGATTAACCCTTATTCTGGCGGTTGAATACGCTCTCAATCGATTCGAAAAATCAGACACCAGTCTTGACTATATGATTGGTTATGATCGAGGTATTATCCACGGTATGCTAACGGTGATGCTGGTCGAAAAACATATCACTGACAAAGAGTTTCGAGCATTCATTCAAAGGTCAGATGACATTCTGGAAGGAAAGACTCTTGCTTCATGCACGTAATTCCACTTTTCAAGTCTCACTATAGTTTGCGTTCAATCCTCACACTCGAAGAAGCAGGAGAGACGGTAAAGCAAGCGACAAAAGAGAAGCGTAATCCAGCCTTAGCCCCGGACTCGATTCTTGACATCTGCATTGACAACAAGATCACCGATGTCTTTCTAGCCGAGGATGGAATGAGCGCCTTCCTCGAAGCGTATTTCAATTGTAAGAAGGCGAACCTTAGCTTGCATTATGGGTTGCGCGTCACAGTTACAGGAAACATAACTGAGAAGTCCGAAGAATCGCGCAGGACGGACTCAAAAGTTGTGATCTTTGCCAGAAATGCTGAGGGATACAAGCGTCTCATTCAGATTTCAACTTGCGCGGCTACTGAGGGTTTTTATTATGAGCCACGTATTGACGCGCCGAGTCTGGAGAGGTTCTGGAGTCCTGATCTGTTGTATTGCATCCCTTTTTACGACAGCTTTATCTATTACAATACTCTGTCGTTCCGTTCGATTGTTCCGGCGTTTCCGGCAGACCCAATAATCTTCATCGAAGATAACGGACTACCATTTGACGAGTCTATCAAGAAAGCGATTGATTTGTTTGACGCGAAGGGACAATTCGAAAGAGTCCTAACCAAATCTATCTACTACAAACAGAGGGCGGATTTCACTGCGTTTCAGACCTACAAGTGTATCCGTAATCGATCAACATTAAACAAACCCCAACTCGATCACTTTGCGTCTGACGAGTTTTGTTTTGAGGCATATCTGGAGCAAGTCAATGCGTTGTCCTGATTGTAAGCTATTTGGAGTATGTCGTTCGATTAGGGCGGCATCAAAGGAACACTTTCGATGGACGTTCCATAACCTGATCGCTCATCCGTTCAGTGAGATCGTTTACCTTGTGGGACTTGAAAGATTGAGTAATTGGGTTCACGATAAGAGCATTCCAAAACACGATTTGGGTAACGGACGAGGATGAATCTTGAGATCATGCCCGATCCGACGACAGGGACGCCGACAATAATGACCGACGAGGGTGACGTGATTGACAACGTGGTAATCCAACAGATTTCAGTAAGCTTCAGTAAATTCGGACCACCTACAGGAGAAATTAAGCTTACTGGCACAATTAAATACGATGGAGGCGAGCTAATTTTACAATGACAAAACCTTTTCTTAACGAGTTTCTTCGGTTCGATGATACTTCTACGTTCTGCTTTTTCGACTTTGAAACTGAGGGGCTGAATCTCTTTCGAGCGCGCCCTTGGCAGGTTGGTGTGATCATGGTTAAAGGCGATGAGTCTTATGAAGAGCATGACATCTATGTCTATTGGAAAGACTTGAAGGTGTCGAAAGAAGCCGCCGCTAAGACTGGCTACGACGAAGAAAAGGTCAAGAGGCTTGGAATCACGCCGGAAGCCGCGCTTGACATTCTTGAGGATAAGTTTAACTCGGCTGACTATGTGATAGGACATAACGCTGTCTTCTACGATAATTACATCTATCGAGGCTGGTGCAAAAAGCTCGGCAGAAAACCAATCGATCTTCGCGAAAAACTTCTGGACACCTTCCTCTTCGCAAAATCAATCAAGCTGGATATTCCCTTCCGACCGGACGTTGATCGATTTGCTTTCTTCATGAAGTTATATGGAGAGATCGTGAAACGTCTTGGCACGAGCTTGTCGGTGCTCGCAAAAGAGCACGGCTTTGATGTCGATCAAGGACAAACCCACGACGCCCTCTACGATCTAAGAATGAACGTTCACGTTTGGAACAAAATAAAATGGACAATCCCTGTATAATTGAACCCTCTAATTACAATGAAGGCTGCGTGGTGACTCTTGAGTTACCTCCTAACGCTCCACCCCAAATCAAGTCAGCGATGATGGAGAAGCCTTTCCGTATCGTTACAATGTGCCAAGGTGGGCATGTTCGTTCAGTCGCGCTGAAATATCTCTTGAAATACGAACATGGGCATGATGTAATTGCTTGCGGATGGGAATCCAACCCCCTCTCAACGCGAGAGATGTTGTTCGAGTGGGCGGATTTTATTGTTATCATGCAACCCGAATTTGTGCGATACGTTCCAAAAGAATATCACAATCATGGAGATGGCACTCGGAAACTTTTCTGTTATGACGTGGGTAATGATCGCTTTCATAACCCGTTCCATTCAGAGTTACAGAAGATGCTCAGAAGCATGATTGTTAGACACAAGTTATTTCTATGAGTTTTCTTTCAAAATTCGAAAAGCTAGACCTGCCAATGCACGGGGTTCGGCTCCCCGAGGTTAAGATCAATCCCGAAGACTTGAAAGTTGTTGGGATGCCGATCAACACTTCTCACATCGACTTTCTCAAAAAGATGGCAGAGAAGGGCTTTAACAAGCGCTTACGTGACGGAAAAATTCCGAGGGATAAGATTGATGAATATAAGGCGCGTGTCTATCGGGAGCTTAAAGACTTCGAGGAAATGGGCTTTATTGATTACGTGCTTATGGTGTTCGATGTCACCAACTTCTGCGACAAGGTTGGCATTCAGCGGGGCTATGGTCGAGGAAGCGCGGCTGGTTCATTGATTTTCTATTTGCTTGGAGTTACAGACGTAGTTGACCCTATCAAATATGGATTGTTCTTTGAGCGTTTCGTTTCCAAAAGCCGCGCCAAGAAAACAATTGTTGATGGTGTAACCTACCTTGATGGTTCGCTCATGTGCGATGTCGATCTGGACGTTGACTACGCTCGTCGCCACGAAGTCGTGGAATACATCAACAAGAAATATCCTGACCGAGTTTCCAAGATTCTCACACTTAATACTCTCACTGGAAAAATTCTCATCAAGGAATGTGGCAAGATCATTGGTGAGATGCCCGAACAAGAAATGATTGAAGTGGTCGATCTTATTCCTAAGAAGGCGGGTTTCGTTTCCGATATTGAGGACGCCAACAACGAGGAAAAAGACGAAGACTTCTCCCCGAAGTTTAAAGAGTGGAGCGATGCAAACCAAGACATCTACAAAGTAGCATTGAAACTACGAGACCTTATCAAAAATAAAGGTAGCCACGCCTCCGGCTTCCTGATCTGCTATAACAAGCTCGAAGAAATGATGCCGCTGGAACTGACTAGCGATAAGGACCTTGTCTGTTCGTATGACATGAAGAAAGCCGCACTCGTGTCCGTTAAGTTGGACGTTCTTGGGTTGCGTTGCTGTTCGGTGATTTCTGAGGTTGTTAAACTAACTGGCGTTGACGTTAACGCAGTTAACGTATTTGATGACCCAATTATCTATGATAACCTTCAGAACCTCCAGAGTCCGCATGGTATCTTCCAGATCGAAGCTGATACGAACTTACAGGTCTGTCAGGCAGTCAAGCCGACGAACCTGAACGAACTGAGCGATATTCTAGCTATGGCTCGACCGGGAGCACTGGCGTTTCTTCACGACTATGTGGAGCGCAAAGCCAAATCCGCTCACCCTGTCTTTGACCCAATCCTAGCGCCTACTCGAAACCTCTGTCTCTATCAGGAGCAGATGATGCAGATGGCGCACGCTATTGGTTTCACGCTTGATGAAGCTGAAATCCTTCGTCGTATTGTTGGTAAGAAGGAAAAAGAAAAGGTCTCTGAATGGCAAGCTAAGATCGACGCCAAGTGCAAAGAGAATGGATACTCTCAGGAGGTCGGAGACTTGCTATGGAAGATTCTGTCAGCTTCCGCGAAGTATTCATTCAACAAATCTCACTCGGCTGCTTACGCGGCTATGTCTGCGCTAACGACTTACCTCAAGTTTAAATACCCGCAACAGTTCTTCTTGGCATTGCTTCGCATGACGCGAGCAGAGCCGAACCCGATTGAAGAAATCATGAAGATCACGCGTGAGCTTCACATTTTCGGGATTCGCCTACTTCCGCCTCACTTGGTTAAGTCGGGACTGGATTTCGAGCTTGAAGGAAAAGACATTAGGTTTGGGCTGCTTTCCATCAAGGGACTTTCAGACAAGTCCATCGAGAAGCTGAACGCCTTTCGCTCAACCTACGCCAACAAGTTCGAGATTTTCCAAGCGGCTCAACAAGCGGGGCTACCTCTTGGAATTCTTTGTGCTTTGATTCAAGCGGGCGCGCTTAGCGACGAGAATCAGCAAACTCGCCGTAGCCGTCTTGTCTTGGAAGCTCAGACATGGGGATTGCTGACCGACAACGAAAAGAGACAGGTCTTATTGATGGGGGAAGAGTATGGATTCGACTTGCTAAAAATCATCATCACCCTCCATGAAACTAAAGTAGCCCCGAAGCCAAAGATGAATAAGAAGGGTCAAATCGTTGACCGCACGGAAAGAGAGAAGGCTGAGCTTCTCAAGCGTGAAGAAAAAGGAGACGACCGAAAAATCAAGTCCAAACGATTTGCGACCATTCAGCGAGACTATGAAAAATATAAGGCAATCTATCTTCTAAACCGACAGAATGAGGATTTTGCATCGTGGTATTATGAGCGCGAGCTTCTCGGCTATTCGTATTCAAGTAGTCTTGTGGGTATCTTCCGGCAACAGGAGCCTAAGCTGAAAAGCATTGAGCGCGTTCGTGAGCATGAGGATGGCGACAAGGTGTTATTCGTGGGCGTCGTCTCGGAAATCTATCAGGGAGTTGCCCGCAACGAGAAGAAAACAAAGTATCTGAAAATCTCCATGAATGATGAGACAGCATCTATTACCGCCCTTGCGTTCGCTTGGAAGATCGATCAGCTAAAGGAGCAAGAGAACATGCCATCGGAAGGCGACATTGTTGTTGTTGAGGGTAAGAAAAAGAAAGACTCGTCGGTCTTTATCGACCGACTCGTTCGGCAGAACGCAAAAGCTTACCTCAAGCTCAGTGAATTAAAAGACATAAAAGCTCCAAAAGATTCTGTAAAAACCGAATAAATCACTTATAAATAAGTATGCCTACAAAATCAGTCTTATCAGATCGTCATGCTCATAATCAAGTTGGAATGCCTTCAAACGGCACCGCTACAACCAGCGAAACCATCTCAATCCAAGAAAAGCTTTTAACCGAAATGTCGGAAGTGATCGCTCAATTGGGATCGTCATTGGAAACCATTCTGATGCCAGCAAACGCTGAGGCAACGCTTGGAAGCGAACTCAAAGTCACTGAGAGCATCATCACCGGTCAGCTTCGGATGAATAACCTCACCCTCGAATCGATGATTTCCAGACTTCGTGGTTTGGTTAACCGTGTGGGACTCTAATGCCTCTACAGTTCTACAAACCCAACAAGTTTAACACGGGAGCAGCTTGTGCTCTTTCGATTAACAGCAAAGGTGGTGCTGTTTATGTCGAAGTCATCAAGCAGCTAACGTGGGACGAAAAGTCCGAGTGCGCGACCTTCTACGACCGCGATAAAAAGGAGAAGGGCGCAAACGTAAAAATCCAACTCGACAGGGACGAGATTGGAGGGATGATCCACGCCCTCCTAACAAGGAAGGAATTCAAAGCTTTCCACGAAAGCGAAACTCAACAGACGAACATCGTTCTTGATCTCTACTACAAGTGGGACGCCAAGGCAAAAGCATATAAAGATGATGAGCCGCCCCTCGGATTCGGATTGAGTATCTCACGCAAGTCAAAAGAAAACAGTGAGAAAAGCAACTTCAAGATTCCGTTCACGTTCGGAGAATCTGTTGTATTGATCGAGTATTTCCGCTTCGCTCTGGAAAAAATCTTCAGCGCTGTTTATTCCGAAGACAAGAAACGTGCCGAAGAACGCGCCAAGTCAAAAGCACCAGAGTAAATGCTAAAAGTCCTCGTCCACTCGTGCTACTCAAGGCACAAGACCGGCTTCTCTCGGAACAGCCGGGCTATTCTGACTAAGCTCTTCCAAACAGGGAAGTATGAGCTTTTTGAATACGCAACGGGACTTTCATGGAGTCATCCCGAAACTCAATCTGTTCCTTGGAAGTGCTATGGAGTGCTTCCTGACAACCCACAAGAATTGGAAAGAATTAGCAAGGGTGATCAAGCCATAGCCCGAGCCGTTGGTTATGGAGCGATGAACATCGACCGCGTGGTCTATGAAGTGAAGCCTGACGTTATCCTGTCCATCGAAGACTTTTGGGGAATCAACTACATGGTTGACAAGCCCTACTTCCAAGATATCAACTGCGTTCTCTGGACGACCCTCGATTCTCTACCGCTTCTTCCCGAGGCTGTAGAGCGCGCCAACAAGGTTAAAAACTACTTTGTGTGGTCTGAGTTTGCTGAGCGTGAAATGAGCCGCCTTGGGCATTCTCACGTCAAAACTCTTCACGGGGCTATCGACACGAACTCTTTCTATAGGTTGGATAACGAAACTCGGTTGGTAAATCGCGAGCGCTTCAAAATCCAAGATAAATTTGTAATTGGATTCGTGTTTCGCAACCAACTTAGAAAGCTGGTTCCCAATCTTTTTGAAGGATACAGCGATTGGAAACGACAAAATCCAAACGTTCGGAACACAGCGCTATTACTCCACACACACTTCGGAGAAGCTCATGGGTGGGACATTCCTCGCCTTGCCAAACAGTATGGAGTGCCGGAAGAAGAGATTCTAACTACTTACATTTGTCGTCAGTGCGCGAGCTACGAAGTTAAGCCTTTCACTGGACAAGAGAAGAACTGCGATAGTTGTCTTACAGCCAAGGCTCAAGTGACAACAAGCACCGGGTTTGGAATCACCGAAAGCCAGCTTAACGAAATCTACAACATGATGGACGTTTATATCCATCCGTTCACAAGTGGTGGGCAGGAGATGCCTATCCAAGAAGCCAAATTAACAGAGTTGGTGACGCTAGTGACTGACTATGCGTGTGGCGAAGATATGTGTGAGTCGGAGGCAGGATCGCTTGCTTTAGAGTGGGCGAAATACACTGAGATAGGGACGCAGTTTATCAAAGCGTCAACTTACCCCGCATCTATCGCAAAACAGTTAAACAAAGTGTATCAGATGAAGCCCGAGGATCGGCGCAGACTTGGAAAGAAAGGTCGTCAATGGGTAATCGACAACTATTCTACTGAAGTGGTTTGCGAAAAGCTTCAAACAATCATTGACTCATTTCCCCCGGCGAAATACGACTACAACCGACCGTCCTATATCCCAAAGAATCACCTGTTTGAGATGCCGGAGATCGAGGACAACCTAGCTTGGGTGAAGACGCTTTACAGCGGCATTTTGAACATGGAGGAAGGCGACGACTCGGAAGGAGTAAACAATTGGCTCAACTCGCTTGCTCGCGGGGCGACAAGAAGACAGGTTTACGAATACTTCATCAATGAAGCTGTTACTCAAAATTCCAAAAATATCAAAATCGAATTCACAAAACTCCTAGGCGATGAGCCGCCAGAGAAACGAATTTTGTTTTGTATGCCCGAGTCCCTAGGGGACCTTTACCTCTGCACTAGCTTATTTAAGTCTCTTCGAGAGACCTATCCTGATAAGGTTATCTATGTGGCTACAAAGCCGCAATTTCAGGAAGTCTTGGGATGCAATCCTTACATTGATCGTGTTATTGACTGGCAACCTTTTATGGACAACCAGCTTGTCATGGAAGGAGCCGGGGATCACGATGGATATTTCCACATTGCATTTTTCCCACACTATCCAACTCAGCGAATGATCAACTACCTCCATAACGGAGATGACAAGGTTCAATTCGATCTATGCCGCACTTAATCGAAACATACGCTCTTGCGACCGGGCTAAAGATTGATCAGCCGATTCCTTTCGAGAACTTCTTCCCGATTGCGTTGGACAAAAAGTATATCATTGTTAACGCTAGCTCGGGAATGCCAGCGAAAAACTATGACTACTTCAACGATGTCATTCGGATGGTTGCTCCATTTCTTCCAGACTACCGTTTTGTCCAAATCGGCACTAAGGACGATGTTCCGCTCAATGGTGCTTTGCATTTACATGGTCTTACGACGATATCGCAGATGATGTTCCTGATCAGACATTGCTCTCTGTTGATTGGGAACGATTCGTCAGCAGCCCACATAGCGTCGGGCTATGATAAGCCTTTGGTTTCTTTATTTGGAGCTACGAACGCAAAGATTCATGGAGCATACTTTGGGTCGAAGGAGAAACACCGACTAATCGAGTCTCATCGTAATGGACACAAGCCTAGCTACGATCCAAATGAAGCTAAGAAAACAATTGGGCTGATTGATCCTGAGACTGTCGCTCAAGCCGTTCTTGATCTGCTTGGTGTGAATCACCAGTTGGGGATTGAAACTGTAAGCATTGGTGATAAATATCATGCTGTTACGCTCGAACTGGTTTTGGATCAAATCATCGAACCTCAAGATTTTCCGAACATCATCTTGAACGCTAGAATGGACTACCTTTACAACGAAAGCGTTCTATTCCACAATCTCATGCTTCATAGGTTGTGTATTATTACTGATCGCCCGTTCAATGTCGAGATACTGAAAAGGTTCCGAAAAAACGTGGTGATTGTAGCTTACTTGATCGACAGCACCGATTACGATAAAGGGTTTGCCGACAACATGAGGAAGGCTGGTATTCCGTTTTCCCTTGTTTCAACCTTGGAAGGCGTTGAACTCGGGAAGGCGAAGTTGGACTTTTTTGACTACCCCGCAATCTCCCCGCGTAAAATTCTTCAGAAAACAGACATAGAAAATTACGAAAAAATCAGTAATAATACCTTATACCGCTCTAACCGATTCATTCTGAGTAGCGGGAAAATCTATCTCAACAAAGTTGACTGGAAAGCCGACAAGCCCCGCCTCAATCAAAACGACAACGAAGCAACTGTAATCGATGATCCCTCGTTTTGGGATGACTCTGATTACTTCTACATCTACAACAATGTCCAAGCCAATATACTCCCTGCTCCACAACCCTAACAATTGGACAAAGGGTTGTCTTGGACGGAAAAAGGACGGGACACCGATGTCTAGCTTCGACGTGCTATTTACTCAAAATATCCGCACGGGGGAATATGATGAACGCGACTCCGCGAAAGACGTATCTTCATTTTCTTTGTATGGCGCGATTGTTCGCTCCTACGAACCTGACAGGCGCGAGTTTGTTTTGGAAAAGCTGAGATCGGCTATAAGACAAGTAACAGGTCGGACTGATAACATTGCTCAGTTTAACAACCATCCACAAACCACACACCGCGATATCCTTAGTGTCTTGAAGATTGCTAACGTCTAATTTTATGGGAAGAAAATCCACAAAAGCACCGGAGCCTACTACTGAACCAGTGGTGGCTGAAACTGAAACACAAGCAGAATCAACAGACGAGACTGTAACTGCGACCGTTTTCAAGCGCAACGAAAAAGGCTTGATCGAGGGAGTCGCATACGCTTACAAGGAAGATGGCAAGATCGACTGGCGCAAAATGATCAAGCCTGAATATGTGGTTCTCAAGAAAGAAGCGAAGGAAGACATCGAGAAGGCTACAGGCAAAGCGTTCGATGAAGTTTCTGTCGAAGAAGTAGAAGACAAATATCTTCTCCTTCTCCTGAATGGTGTCAAAGAGCTTGCACAGCTTCGAGGCTTCAATGCCGTCCGCTATGTGAACAAAGTAGCGCAGCCCGGCTTCGTGTCTGTGGATTGTGAAATCGATTGGAAGCCAAACTTCGAAACGGGAGAGTGGGGCGAGACGTTCTCGGATGGTGCTGATGCAACTCCTGATAACGTCGAAGGATGGTATGCTAACTATCTCACGACAGCGGCGAACAACCGTGCATTCGTTCGCTCAGTCAGGAACTACTTGGGCATCTATATCATCGGCAAGGATGAAATGGGTCCTAGCGCAAAGATTGACTCAAGCACTGTGACATCATCCGGTGTTGCAGGTTTTGGTCCTCATGCGATGCTTGACGATCTCTTGAAGAAGAAGGGTAGGACTCTCGAAGACCTCAAGGACTTTCTAAAAAAGAAGGAAGTTGATTATCTTGAGGAACTGAACGATTGGAATGGAGTTAATGACATTCCGAAAGAACGTATCTTCTCAATCGCCGGGTTAATCAAAGGCGCTGAAAAGAAGGCTTAGGACGGGACTCCAGAGATCGTCAGCGACGTATAAGCCGGTTTATTTACACCCGAGATCGAAAGGAGCACGACATCAGTGTTCTGATCGACCGGGTTTGAATAGACCAAAGCAAGATAGAACGCTTTGTTGATTCCTGAGATGTTTGATGATACCGGAGACATCGAAGATAAAATACTCGATGATCCTGTTAGTAGGGTCCATGTGTTGTTTAACGTCTTGGTGTAGCTAACTCCAGAAGCTTGTCCCGTCACAACCCCGGTATAATGCTGACTGAAGTTTCCTGTTGCGAATATGACTTGATCATAGGCTCCAGTGAACTGACCGACAACAGCAAGGTTAGTCCCATAAATATCGGTTCCACCAAGTAACGTGTTACTTGAGAAAACATAGTTACCAACGTTACAGCTATCAACCGACAAAGGAAGAGCGTTTCCAGAGTTGCCGCTAAGTAAGGAGACCAACTCTAAAGTGCTTCCAGATACCGAAGCTCTAACATTATAAGAGCTATTTGAGTTTAGCAAATTCGCCAACCCACTAACCGAAGAAAAATCATACGGATAAGCTAACGGACAGGAGTTACCAATGTAGATAACGTCGCCCTCTGATGGAGACGAGAACGAAAGAAAACCGGTTGCTTGTTGGTAGCCAGTCGGAGCTAGTGTGTAAGAAGATGGAGTTCCGGTCGGATTGAAAATTACTTCGAGTGATCCATTGATTCCGGTCGTGTATGTTCCACTCAATACACCTGTAGCCAATCCGGTATATCCAATGTCAGCGACCATACCTGTAGCTGGCACCGAGTATTCCACTAAGTAGTTTCCAGTAGCCGTGAAGAATTGAGACAGTGGCAAAACCAAAGGCGCATAAATCATCTCACCTTGAGTATTGAGTCCTGAACAAAGTCCCGAAAAGAGATACTCAAGGTTTCCAGTATTGTTGATTAGCCCCGTGACTTGACCCGTATAAGAACCAGTCATGTTTAGCAGCCCGGAATAGGTGCCCGATCCACTCATATAGGAAAGCGAAGGTATGATCGCCAATCCTCCATTCGGATCACCGAACTGACAAGTAAACAGGTTCGACGCTCGAACGTTCGAAATCGTAGTTGGTCCATTCAAATAGACATAATAGGAAGTCGGAATTGTGGATTCTCCTGAAGCGGCAAACGATCCCGTGACGACTCCAAAATCAGTATAGAGAGAGAAGGGTAAATTGAATAGCCCCGCCGCATTCTCTCCGAGAGCCTGAAACACGATCTGACCAGAGTTGGGAATCAAACCGGTTTGGACACTCAGGAGACTGAAAGACGGATCGATCCCGAGATACTGCCCCGAATAGACCGTGAAGGGCTGATTTGAGAGGTTTTGAATGTAGCCTGTAATTGGGACCGTGACGCCAGTTTGGAACGGAACAGGGTTGGAAAACGCATAATTTGGCACTTCACCGTTCACGAACAGGTCAAAGTCCACAGAAACGCCCTCTGGACGCACCAGAATGGCGTTTAAAGCCCCCGAATCCCTCGGCAGTCCAAAGGCACGGGCTTGACCATTCACGTAAACGTCGAACGTTTTAGGCGTTACCACGCCCGAAAGAGAAACCACCTGATTTACATCGTAAACTCCAATGAATCTGGAGGCGTTATCGAGGATGCGTCCATTCTGAAAGTGGTAGTTCAAAACTCCATAATCACCAGAAAAACCAAAATCCAGTGATCCTGTCAGATTGTCGAGTGCAGGCATGAACAGAAACGAGAAAAGTCCCGTCTGCGAATACATACCGCGTGTGATTGGAATGTTAGTCTCCACTTCCTACTGGCTGCTGGTAAGGTTGCATTATTCCCTGCGAGGCGTAATTGCCCCTTGGGGTTCTGAACTCCAAGCCGTTCCAAATGTCCGGCTTAGGGATTTTCATTAACAGGGTCCCAAAAGTGTAAGTTGTCTTCAACCCTTCCTCGTTATCGAGGCTCATCTCAATTCCCATCAATCCTTGTTCAATGTTCGGAACGACTGACGCGACACCACCAACCGTAAAGGTTTTCTTAATCAATGGCGTTTCTTGAACGTAAGTCATTGCAACTTTTCGTTCATCGAATAGAGCTTGAATAACCTGTTCGTTATACTTACAAGTTCCAGCACCGAAAGTCCTGCGACGAATGTCGTCATCACTGAAATCGTATTGATTGATGTTTACTGAGAGAACCTTGCTTGTTGGTTCGTATCCATAGACAAAACACTTCTGCATACGTTCGGTGCGAACACTGATGGTCTTTTGCTTTTCTATGACTACTCCATAAGCCGATAAACTTGGTTCAGAGTATTCGAACGTAGCCGTAGGAGTCTTCAAAGCGACGTGATTTGTCAGGTTATTATATCTTGCCATCTGCTTACAACGAAGTGCAGGATACTTATAGACGATTTGATTTGCGTTGGTAATAGCATCAACTCGTTCATTCAACGGGATACCATCAAACTTATAACCAATTCTTTGAGTTTCGTGATACCAAGTGCTATTGTTGGTCAGCTTGAAATCAGTATCCTTAGCTGTGCCACCCCAAAACAAAAAGACTTTCGAGGAATCTTTTGAAGTTGCATCGAGGTTTGCATAGGTTGACGGATCAGAATTAAGAATAGCCGCGCATACGTCCTCTTCATCATCGTCAAGTTTAGACCCAACCTTATTGATGTAGAAGGAGTGGGCGTTTTTGATTAGGTCTGCGTCTTGAATTGGGAAGCTGGAATCATTATCGCTATCAGTGCCTTTTGATGCTGCGGCAGGAAAGAATCTATCTCCTTCGACGGTAACGGTCAGCAGCTTGAAGTTTTCTTTTCGTGCCCCGTTCTGAGTCCCACCAACACTGTTACGGAAAATCTTCAAAAACTTAGCGAAGGGAAGTCGGCTTAGGGTTGTAACGTCTCCATCAGGTTCGACGGCAGGAGCGTTCCAGTAAACAATCGAGTCTTCATTTTTGTTGAGACTGTGGAACTGTAACTTACCATCATCGATCAGTTCTAGGTTAGAGCACTTTGTTATGTCGCTGATAATACGGTCGTCTTCAAAGAAGTCGCTTTGAATTGGATCGGTCATGTCAGGCGCATAGACATAATACTTACCCATAAATTCAGAAGCATAATCGCGCTCTTCCTGTATATGCTGAGCTTCAACTGCTGGATCATAGTAAGCAATAAAGAAATAGTTACTATAAGCGTTCTGAGCAAATGCCCATTGCTCTTTCGGGGCTAGCTGATTGAAGCATTTTTGAAAGATATCGCTTGCATTTTGAATGTCTTGTTGGACTTGCGAAAGTTGAGCACTAAGTCCAACAGCATCAAGAAAAGCTTTGTCAGCTTGATCTGTAGGATAACCAGTTGGGAAATCAAGCTGAATGGACGGATCAAGAGTATCGGTTTGCAAACTTCCAGTTTGAAGAGTGCCTGTCTGCAATCCTCCATTGTTATTAGCGGCTTGATTGATCGAAATTGGCACACTCAAAATAACCAGTCCAAGTTCAGGTATCTTTTGATTCACCGACATATTCGTTATCGGATCATACATCTGATACTTAACAAACCAGTAATAAAGGTCTCTCAAATATTCATGATAAAGACATAGCCCGGCAGCAGTCTTATCAACTGTATTCGTTAACGCTAACGTTGAGTTTGGTGGTGTGAAGTTCGGCGCGTATGCGTTCAGAGTGATATAAGCAGCGTCCTTACAAATATAATCACGGGCGATCTGACCGGGACGTTTGAAATGAGCAATAAAGTTGCCAGCGACAGTTCCCTTCAAGGTGTGTTCTTCAACGTAGTCGCTCAGATTCGGGCAATAGTCGTTCAGGTTGGCTGAGACTTGAATAGTGTGAGTTGAGTCAATAAAAATAACTTGGTTGTTGGTAAAGAAAAACGACCAACCAAAGTCTGAGCACCAGCTACGCAAAACTTCTCGTAGTGTTCCTGTGTATTTTTGTTTGAAGTAAGGGTTTGGCGAAGTAATAGGAAGACCGTATGCGTTCACAAATCGAATTCCCGTTTGAATCATTGCCTGATAAATCAGATCGTCAAACGAATATTGGACATCAAAGATTTGAGTCATTGCAGCCTCTTGACAATCGAGTAGCCATCTCTGATAGTCTGGAGTTGTTGCGTTGCCCGCGAGAATTTGATCTCTCATTGTCTGCGTTATGCACGGATCACAGGGGTCAAAGACATCAGGAAAGCTGCTTTTATCTGGAGCGGTAACGTCACAGGGGTTCATTTCGTTACCTACGCAAATGATGAAGTTAGGTTTTGGACCGAGAGTAGAATCATCCAAATCCCACACCGACTTATTCAAACCAACCCAAAACTTGTCAAGCTGGAACGACCCGTCGATGAATGTAACTTCAAGTAGGTTTCCCTTTGAAGAAGTTATGAGACGGTAACTTTCCAAGAACATTGTAAGTTTAAAATTGCCAATAGTGACATTATAAACCTGAGCGGTATCCAAACAAGAATCGTCAATCGAGTAAGTGCCATCTTCGCTAGCGACGCTAACTGTCAAGGTTGTAGCGTTTTCGCCATCCCATCCAGCAGCTACATCAAAGCTGAGGTTGTAAATATAACCGTTGAAAAGCAGGTTGCTGTTACCGATTTGGACTTGTGGTAGTTGTTCTATACTCATGACCAAGATGTTGTATCGTCGTTAAAAACTACGGGTTGGTTTCCAAAGCTCCCGCTTCCAGTTAAAAGATCAATGGCTGAAATTTCCAAATAGTCAATTCCGAGCACCTGTCTCAGCCCATTCAGCCACACCTGAGACGTTCCCCTCGCAAAGCGAGGAATGATCCAAGAATTAGAGCTACCTGAAGTTACACTGAAAGACCCCGTATCAATAGGAAGAGTAAAAAGAACTCCACTTACCCCGGTGTTCGTTCCGAACGGTTCCTTGACTCCATTGATAAAATAATGGACAGGAAGCCCCGAACCACTTGCCACATAGTCATATATGAATTCGTCATTGACGGTGTAGCTTCCGTTTGCGAAAGCCTCTTGTCCTGAAAGATAGACATCACCCTGCAAAGTGTATGTGTAGCCGTAAAGATTTCCTCCGACTGTAACTCCACTAGCCCGGAGAGCTTGCCCATTAACATAAATGTTTACATTGTTTTGAGCGTAAGCCTGATCCAGAACAAACTCTCCATACGTCTTGTTGAAAACACCACTTTGTCCAACAGAAGTTTTATTGTCGATAGCAGGAAAAGAAAAAATCTCAACATAGTCATCGGCATTCACTTCTTCAGTAAAAGCAATTCCGTCCATTCCAAACGAATAAACAAATGGCAAATTTTGAACTCCCGACCCGTTTGAAAAAATCCCACTAAATACCTTCCCTATCTGGTTAGGCATCAGAGCATTGCTAAAGTAAAGGTAGGTGTCGATAAAACCCTTAAATGGCGATCCATAAAAATAATCTGGAGCATCGGGCGCGCTACCCAAATACCATCCCGTGCTGTAAGGCACGTAGTTTGAATTGATCGTGTCAAAGGAGGATAGGACTTTCTTTGCGTTGAAATCAAATAGATTGAATGAAACAGAATCTCCTGCCTTTGTAATTGCTACAGCGTTTCGAGCACCGAGTTGCAATGGAGATTCGAGGATATATGGACCGACGTTCGAGTAGGATTCCAAAAAGAGCTTATTTGCGTCGTTTATTCCAATTACCAGACCTGATCTTACTGGATTGCCATGATAGGAACTAAAAAGAATGCCTTCTTTATTGTTTGTCTTTTCAAAAACAAAAAACATTGTCCAATCATCCGAGAATAGCCCCGTCTCATTCATGATGCGAATGTTTTGACCAGTAAAATACCCGACGCTATCTCCTGTGTTCGAGAATTGACCTGAGTAGATTGGCAAAGCGCCAGCTACAGACGGAACAACGCCTCCTGATCCTGTGAACGTCTGGCTGAATGCCAAAAAACTTGCGTCCACTGTCAGAGGATTTGTAATATCCACCGTCTGTTCCAACCCGCTTCCAAGTTCGTAATAAACGTTGAAAACGCCGGGATTCAGCGATAGAAGATTAAGAAAGTAGTTAATCCCCGATTGCATTATGTTCCTTTTGCCTTGCTCTCATTTACACCAATTACTCCAATCCGAGAAAGGCTAATTGTGAATATCCCGTTGGGGAAGTTACGGCGCTTCCCTCAAAAGACCAAGCGCAAGCAAATTTGATCAGTTCCCCTTCAGCGAGAGAGCTTGTTGTAAAATCATGCTTCGTGAGCACCATGCGGTTGCCGGTGATTTCTTGGGCTGCAATGGCGTCAACCAAGGTCTTTAACGCTGGCAAAGTGCCAACAGCAGTCAATCCACAAAGAGGCTTGGCGGTTCCCTCGACTGAAAAAGCTGATCGAGAGGCATACCCGAGATCAACCAAATAGTAGCTCTTTCCGCAATCATTTATCAAAAGAGGAATAGCCCCGACCTTTTGCACTCCGTTCGAGAATCCATAGTTCATGTCCAACTCACTAAAGCTCGATCCACTCGGCGTAGGTCGATTGTCGTAAACAGCATTGACACCGATTTCGGCGCTAAACTGATTGAATGAGACACCGCTGCTTAGAATGGTTGGGTTTAGTGGAATCGTGCTCTGAGACGCGTCTGTATAAGCTCCGCTAATCAAAGGAAACAGATTCAGTCCCGAGTAGTAGGCTTGAACGTAGCCCCATCGGGTTCCCAAATCTCCGCGCCCTTTGATATTTCCGTTTAATGAAGCGCGAGTGATTCCATCATCATTTGTTTCGATTTGAGTTGAGTAATCGAAGAACACTCCGCTTGCGTTAACTGGAATGTTGTCATACAAGATATCAAACGAGATTTTTCGGCTAGCCTGATCTTCGGTTATACCCCGAGAAATGAATTGGTTTCCTATGCTGTTGCTTACGTCAGCCGACTGAGCAATAGCGAATATATTGATTCCAGAGTATCTTGTTCGAACATCATTGATTGTCTGTGATAGACCACCCTGCAATTCTCCACGAACAGCAACCGATGTGCGACCTTCCAATGTGTCGCAGTCATACTCTGTAGAATATCTAAAAAAGACACACCCCGACGAATAAGGATCATAGAGATAATCTTCGGTTATGCTATAGTTACCCTCGAAACGATTCAGTTTTTCACCAAAAGACTGTAAGCATGGAGATGGTGGGATTCCAGTAATGAACGCGGGGCTAATCTGACCTGACCAACCGGTTCTTCCAAGAACGAAATTCCTAGCATTATCAAAAGCACCAACTGAAGTGTTAAATCCTCGCGCCGATACATTGTGAGTCATGCGGACTCTGCCGTCTGCCTGTTGATCGAAAGACCATTCGTCAACCGGATCGAGCACACCAAAATACCCACTAAAGAATCCAGAATCAAAACAATCAATGACAACCGAGTAAGGCAAAAGAACTACATAGTTTGTCTCGGGAAATGTTATCGAGCGAATCCAGACGCTCGTGTTATCAAAGATGATTTCCCCATCCTGAACGATTTGAAGCTCTTGAAAGTCTTGAGAAAAGTTCGAGATTAGCCCCGACTGAGCAGCAAGAAGAGAAGTGTAGTCAAGCCCGGTAAGCGTTCCCTGTAATGTTAGGGTTGTTCGATTAGCCCATCGTTCTCCATAGCGAATCATTTCTTCCTCGCGCCTTACGAATGGCACAGGCTGACCGCTTGCGATAATTTGACCGTTGTATTGGATGGATACGCTCATTATACGTCTATAGTTGTGAAGGCAATTCCGCTGTTAAACTTCCAAGATGTTTTTGCTTCCAGTATGTTGTTGGTTGGGTTAAACGTATAGCCTGCATCAATTATGTATGGATCGGTCTGTGGAGGGACGTTTGCGTTGATAGATGTAACAGCCTGTGAGATTAAAATGTTGCGTGCTGTTGATCTGATTCCGTAAACTTTGATCGTGGCAGTTCTGATTCCTTGGGTTGAGTTGTTTGTTGGCTGAACAACTTCTTTACCCTCAATTCCTCCGAATCCGAAAGCGACAAACTGGTTAATCAAAGCAACTGGCATTTCATCAGAAATTTCTGTTTCAATTTTCCTGATAGTCGCTGATGATGTTCCCACAAGGGCGTCATTGAAAACGGCGCTGTAAGAAATCGTTCCTTGGAATTGAGACCTTTCCTCCGAAGACGAAATTTGTCGGATTGGTCCTACGCCAAATCCGCTTGCGAATGCCGTAGCTCGACCCGAGATACCAGACTCAACAACGGTATATCCGGCAACAGCATTTGCGTAACGATCAGCATAGGTGCAGTAAATCGAGAGACCTTTGATTTGACCTTTCTCAGTGATTTGGTTTACACAGCCTTCTTTTCGAAGCTCTTGGGTATAGTCCCAAGTGTAGCTAGTTCCATATTGCAAAATCGGATCGTTATTAAACGTCGCCGTATAATCAATGGTTCCTTCGAATGGGTTGATCTTAGTCTGCAAAGAAATGCGTGTGGTGTTTAGTGGGCTGGCTCCGCTTGCAGCTAGTTGACCGAACTCTCCAGAGCATCTTGAAAAGAGATTGGCAATTTCAATTCCATAGCCCGAGAGCGCTGAACCTGAAAGCGGCTCAATCAATCCAAGAATCGATCCGTGCTCTTGAATACTTGTCACTCCTTTTTGATCAAGGTTTACCTGATAGTCATACCTTATGGAATAGCCTGTCTTAGATGTCGCTGGCAATCTGTAGCTCTCAGAAAAAGAACACTCATTTGTTATAACATTGTAGTTTTCCTTGTAAAGCCTGCGACCGGGTTCATTATAAAATCCAGAGTAGCTGCTTGTGAAGAATCCGAATGGCAGCGTTGCAATCATTAGTGAGCGGGCAAAGCTTTGAGCAACCGGGATCGTATTAACGCTTCCTCCATTTGAAACAAACCGACAGCTTACGGACTGCTCGTAGCTGTATGCCAAATCCGAATCAACCTTAAAGTCAAAGTTTTCAGAAAAGCTCTCAAGAAGATAGCCGCTGGAAAAATCAGCCCCACTGTAATAAGAGCCTGTCATGTTAAACAGGTTGCCTGTAGCAAAAACCGTTAGCGAAATCGAGTAGTCTTTCTCCCTGACATCTGTGCCTTCTGTAAAGCGAACGCTGTCGATTCGTCCATTTCCAAACGAGACTCCCCGAAGAAGAATATCGTCGTAGTCGTTGGCACCTTCTACAATGCCCGATATGCCGCTCCAGATGCTCTCTATGCCATTTTGATTGGCAATGTCATAGATTGTGCCTTGAATCGTCATCGCCTTCGTGCTGGCGTAACGAAACGAATCGCCGAAAAACTTGTTTTCGACGTTAAGACTTAGAATTTTTGCATTTGTAAAATCAATCATCTTATACCTGTTGTGGTCTCAAAACGAAGTCCTTGTTAGACTTTGCATGTGAGACTTCCAAACTTCGCAGTCTTTCCTCGAACCTAGACTTGAAGTTCGCCGCTTCTTCATTTGCCGCCTTTGCAATCTCAGCGTGAGAGGAACGAACCTCTCCACCCACGGATACTTGGACGCTATGACTGTGAGAAACATCAACCGAAGATTGCGTTCCGGTGATTTTTCCTTCAAGAGCCTTGATAGCCTCCAAAAGCTGACTTGACTGGTCCGCGTAGTTTGGCGTTCCAGCCGTGCGTGGGTTTCCACCCTCACGCACAACACGGTCAATACCCTGCTTGAGACCGAAAGGCTCATCGATCTTGTTGTAAACACCCAATCCTCCGATACGAGGGCTGTATCCGACCTGAACAAGTCCACTTGCATAGTAGCCTCGTGCATTCAAGGCGTCCTTTTCGCGGGCTATCGCGTCTGAGAGATTTTGTCCATTTACATCTCCACCTACAAGACCACTCAGAAGCAAGTCAGAATCATTGATGTTATTGAGACCAATTCTTGAAAAGTTCTTCTCAGCCGACGATCCGTATAGAGATGTCTGCCCATAGGCACGGCTTCCAAGTCCTCCAAAGTTAGACCTGAATGCATCACCGATAGAAGGCTGGCGACCCGCATAAGGAGCGTTTAGTGAACGTCCGTGGTAGTGCTGGCTGTAGTATCGACTTGCATTGTGAAGAATGTCGGCTCCTTCGTAAAGACCAACTGTCAGACCACTCACATTGCTGCCAATTATCGACGTTCCGGCAAAAGATGGAACATATCCCTGAGCATAGTTCCCCTGAGACCCATAGAGGTTTCCGAGGGCTGTTTCGAGATAGTGCTGCTGTTGATCGCGCTGCTTTGCTTGAAACTCTAAAGTTTGCTGGCGTCGGATTGCGTTTAGGGAATGCGTTGTATCAATTTGAGATTTAGCAAGAGATGCCTGAGTCAAAAGTCGCTCTTCAAGATCACTCTTTGGTCCTGTAGCTAGAATCTCCTTTAAGCTTCTCTCTCGGTAATGAACATAGTTGGCTCCAGCAGGTCCAGCCGACCCAACTTCCCCTGTTTCAAGGTTGAACACTCGGTTACTTGGTCCATACTGAGGCTTTGCCCCAACTTCGCCAGTATCCAAATTAAAAACCCTGTTGTCATCTCTCTTGGCTCGGGCTGCGCCAACCTCGCCAGTATCAAGGTTAAAGGCTCTACCCGTAACTTGAGCAATCTGAGCGCGACTATAGCCACTTCTTGAGAGTTGATATTCTTGATCGCTGGTGTATCCCTTTTGAATAGCTGCTTGGTTAGACTCTGCCTTTTGAACTAAAGCTCTAGCAACTGCATCTCGCGCTCTTTGCGCTGCACGATCAGGTCGCAGTCGTAGCTCTTCTAAAGCGGTTTGTTGAGCAGATTCGTCTTCATCCTTATAGTCATCGATACTAGGATAGTTTGAGCCTCTCTTGACAGATTCAACCCTAGCCGCTTCTTTTGCCGTCTTTCGAGCTTGTGCTCGATGTTGAGCCAAAACCAATTGATCTTCAAGCGTCAATGATGCTGTGGGAGCAAACTTGTGGAATGGGTTTAGTATGTCAAGAGTGCTTGCTCCTTGGATACCATGCTTTGCTGCGTGCGTTGCAATTCCTCTTGCAGACACAACAGCTTCGGCAGCATCAGCCAAGACGTTAGTTGAAATTTCTTGGTGCTTTAATGTCTCGTTTCCAGTTAGTTTCCCAATACCGCGATCAATGTATGATCCAATTACGCTTCCGGCTGTCAATGCAAGTTGAGCTTGGAAAGGAAGAGCTAAGGTTCCCAACGAAACCCCACTCTTTGTAAGTGCCGCTTCTTCTCCAACGTAATCATGTTGTTGACCAAGCCTAGCAGCTTTATAAAGATCATAGCCCGTTGAAATTGCAGTTACAACACCACCAGCGCGACCTCCTAACTTCAACAAGCCTTTCAGACGGCTACCTGATTTCCCTAAAGCTGCAAAATCTTCTCCGATGTTATGCAAAGGATTCAAAAAGTCAAAGCCTTTACCTACAAGACCTCGCTTTGATTGATCCAAAACGTTAATTTCGTTTGAAGGTAAATTCTTCCCCTTCCCTTTCAAAAAGTCGAAGAAAGGATTCGTTACCTTTTTGTTTGGGATGCTAGGGAAAGGGTCTCCACCAAGTCCAAGAAAAGCCTTCTCACTGCGAAAACCTAGTTTACCGAATCCACGGCTTCTCGTAGCAGTAGCAGTAGCGACTCTATATGATTCCGAAATAACTTTGTCAAAATGTTTTGATCCAGCTTCATCACCATAAAGTTCGTAAGAACGAATAACTTGACGAAGTATTCGGTCTGGAATCTTATGACCACCTTCTTCTGCGACCTGTTTAAAGTAAGCTAGATCAACTCCAGTGCTTGTTTTATCAAGTCCCTGTCGATAAGCTAAACGCTTTCCAATCGAATCAAAAAAGTTGTCAATTGGCTTCACGTTTGCAATTGGCTCATACAGTGCGCTTTGAATCAAATTGCGAGCGCGAGAAATGCCTTTTGGAAGCTGACCTCTAATAGAAGCTAGGTAAGCATCATTAGCTTCAGGAAGATCGATGTGACCACTTCCTCCACCCGTTCCTGTTGCATTTGCTTCAACAACACCAAAATATTTTGGATTGTGAAAACTTAAACCGCCATCTTTGAATTGACCGCCAAAGAATCCTCCACGAGTAGCCTTGAAACGATCAAACCCTAATCTAGCGTTTTCGCTTATAGCGTAAGACTTCTGGACTTCAATTATATCGTGTCCAAAAGCAGCGTCCTTTAGTCCAAATGTTTTTGCGAAAATAGCCGTTGATTCTTTAGCGAGGGCTTCTTGTGCAGCAATTTCTGGAGTGATCGTTCGATTTACTGTTCTACCCGACAACCCATAGGATTTATCGACCGTAGCATAAGGAATGACCTTTGAAGCTCCCTTGTAATCAACAATTGAGTGAACCCTTGATTCGTTTGGACGACCAGTCTTATTAAGAACAACATCAAATGCTCTTTGGGCGAAGTAGTTTTTATCCTTAACTGCTTTTACTAACTCTATATTTGACTCTCCTGACGTTATAATTCCTTGGCTTTGTGCTCCGTCTTTCGGCTTTAACAGAAAGTCAGGACCAAGCTTTTGAGTTAGTGCTGTGCGAAGAATAGCCCCGAGGTCTCCACCTTTAGGGTTCGCCTTTTTCAATACACTTCTAACGTTTACTGAATCTCCAAGCAACGGATTTGATGAGGCTTCAACAAACTTGTCATTAGCAAACTTATGAGTCAAGATACTTGGCGAGATTCCCTTCGGAAATCCTTCCTGCCATAAGTTAGTTCTGGAGAAATCAGGAGCCGGAACACTTCCAGAATTTAGAAGATCAGATGTTTTCTTGTCATACAAGTAACTAGGAAGAAGGGCAAAGTTAGGAAAGTCCCTCTGCATTTGACGAGTTAAAATCGCGCTCTTGCCAGTTCCAAGAAAGTTTTGATCAACCTTCTCTCCTGAGTTGACAATAACGTTACCGAGACCATTGACATATTTTCTTAGAGGTCTATCACTTGAAATCGCGCCACCGACTCCAGCTTTGATAGCAGCAAGCTCTTTGACATAAGGAACATAACCACTAGCCTTGTTCTGTTTAGCGTCTCCTAGCCCGGCAATCTCTCGCAAAACCTCACTTGTATCCAAAGTGTTCTTTGAGACTTCCTTGATCTCCTGAGCAATGATTTGAATGTTGGCAGCAGAATCACCACTAGCTCCCTTCGATTCAAGCAGAGCGTTTTGGAGTGTTGTTGGATCGTTTGTTAGAGGAACTAGCTTAGAAGCCTGAACCGAAGCAATGTTATCGACATCAGAGCGCTGCTTCAAAATATCTCTTCTGAAATCGCTCGGAAGATTTCTGTTTTTTAGAAGGGTGTCGATTGTGTTAAGAATTTGACCCTTTGTTGCTTCAGCAACTTGTGATCGAACAGTTGCAACATTATCGGGGTTTCTAACAAGTCCCTGCTGGAATAATTCAAGGCTCGAATTCGCCCTTTGTCGCTGTAGCTCTCTCAATGGTCGAGCTTCAGCGTCAAGGTTTCTGACGGGACTGAAATAGTTCGATAGCTGATCTCCCTGATTGTAGTAAATCTTTGGTTGACGGAATGGCGGAACGTAAGGCAGCGTGCGTCCAAACTGATCGCGTTGTGCTCCTTCGTTAAACGTTCTGAATGGTTCTGTTCCCGTGATTCGTGTCGTTGCCGCAAATCCTTGTCTCAGGTTCGAGAAATCGAAATTCGCCAGTTTCCTGTAATCACCACCAAGAACACTACCTCTTTCTTCCAGCCTGATAGCTGTTTCTTGAAGACTGCGCTGTTGCTCCAAAACCCGAATTTGCTGGTCGGCGCGCTCACGAAGTTCACTTGACTTGTTGACAAGTTCGATCAACTTATCTTGGAATGCCTTGATATAAGGATCGCCAGCAGTTGATTCTTTTGCTTGGACAACTTCTTCAGGGTGAAATCCTGAGTCTGGAGAGAAGGTCTTGCTCTTTTGTTCGATAAACTGAATCAAAGATTGCGCGCCGGAAAACGCAGTTTCAGGGTTAGCTGAAATTTGCGAAAACCTCTTCAATACCTCGTTCTGAATAACAGGGTTATGACCGATGCTAGGTAGAGACCTAGGAAATGCTGCGATAAGCTCGTTGTTGATGCTGTTTTCGCCAGTCAGGAATTCATTTCTGACACCTACTTTTCCTAGCTCAAGTTCATTGTTTGCCTGAGTTCTCTTCGAAAGGTAAGGCTGGTAAACCTCTGCTAAACCTTTAGCCCCGCTCAAAGCTAGGTCTCTCGAACCTTGACCTTGCAAAGCGGACAGGTTTGTTTTTGCGATTGCCTGCGTAACCAATCTGTCGAGAAGTTCATTTGCAGTGCGAAACTTAAAGTTGGTTTCAGCAATGTGCCTATCTCCCTCAATTAGCGTGTCAGAATTCTTTAGTAGCGCATTTACATATCTCTCGAAAGCTGCATTAACTTTCTCTGGATTGCCGGGTGCAGTTCTAGCGATATCGGCATCAGCGCGTTGGATACCTTCCTTGTTGATGCCCGACTTATCCAAGATTTGATTAAATGCCTCACGCGCACCTTTTGTTTTCTGTGTGTTGCGAATCTCCGTGATGTCGCTTGGATCAAAATCTCCGCTCAAACCTTCGATTGCCTTGTCAGCCTTGGAAGTAGTATCAACTAACGAACCATTTCCCTGAATGAACTTTGCGAGCGCGAACTGCTGCCTGACCAAGAACGATCCAAATCCTCCCTTATCTTTCTTATCGACATAAGAGGCGCGGCTAGGACCAATTGCATTCAAGAATCCATTGTTGAATAGACCCTGCTTATCATTTGCCTGCTCAACCAAAGCTTCAAATCCAGTTATACCTTTCGCTCTGCCAGCAACTCTAGCAAGCTGGTTTTCTACATTCAGAACCTCTTCGGGGTTGCCAGATGCAACAGCCTTGTCAATACGACCCCGAAGGTTTACTGGAACGTTGGTGATCTGAGCGTTTAATGCCGTCTGAGCGCTTGCAACCGCAATTGGTGATCCGTGATCATTGACAATATCACGGTAGTTCGAAAGTGCCTGTGCAACGTTAGAGACAGCAAGAATCTCTTCTGACTTTTTGTTGTTTCCTTCAACGATCTTACTAATTGAAACGTCCAACGACTCAGTTAGGTTGTTGGTGATAGCCTTCAGCGTTCCAAAAGCGGCAATCACGCCACCAACTGCTGCTCCGGCTGGTCCGGGCGCAAGGGCGGCAATAGAGATACCTCCGCTAACTGCGCTGGTTACGCCACCGAATTGTTTACCTTTCTTTGACTCTGGATCAATACCAGCGAACGATTGAACTTCGCCAGCGAGAGCGGGGAGAAGAAACGATGCTTGGAATCCACGATCTTGTAGTCTGCTTGCACGTTCGCGTCTGAGTTGGGCAACTTGATTTTTAACTGTTAGTTCTTCTTGTGGATTTGTGGGGTTTGTTTTACTGAAACGACGCCCGATACCAATACTGCCAACCGTATCATCCAACAATCCTCCGATTAGAGGAACTCGTGCGAATGCAGAAGGAGACTGCTCTACCTCAGTAGCCTGCTGAAGTCTGTATTGGAAGTTTCGGCTTGCAATTGTAGAGTCGGCAAATTTAGTGCCTTCTGCAAAAACTTTATTTTTACCATAGCGCTTTAGAATCTCATCACTAAATCCTCCCAAACCTCTTTGATCAAAAAATTGTCTTCTAAGATCACCCTTAATCGTAGCTTCATTTTCCGAAGATAAAGGCTGAGAACGATCATCAAATTGCTGCTTAGCTTGCGCCCTCTTTAAGTTCTCAGAAAAGTTATCAAGCGCTCCCTGAATAGCCGAGATCGTGCCTTCTTTCAAATCAGCGTGTCTGTTAAGTTCAGGTTGATTTGATACTAAATCTCGTGACGTTGTATTGATTACGTCATAAACGCTTCGAGCGGAAGACTTTAACTGGCTCGGAGTCAAATCGAAATTAAGCGCGGTAATAATCGCTTGATTAAGTTTCGTGTGTAGAGACTTAGTTGGTGCTCTTAATTCTGAGGTATCAATTGTTGCAACTGCATCCAAAATAACCTTTGAAACTTGTTGCCGTATAATCGAGGCTGGACCAGATACTCCTGTTGGCTGACTGGAGAACGGAGGATTAGCAAAGTTAGGCATCCCTGCACGAGAAGGATTTGGGTGAGAGTTGACCGCATGAATCAAAGCGGAACGGTTTGGCTCATCCAACTTGTTAGCAACAACCGGACCGCTATAACGAGCCGTGTTGACCTTATCTACATAGATTTGGTTCAGAGGGATACCAGCCGCGTGCTCGCGCCTAATCGCATCAATCAGTGGGTTGTATCCGCTTGCGAACTGAAGAGGGATACTAAACTTTACGTCTTGTCCGCCAAGATGAACTTTAGTGTAGTCTTTCTGGAGTTGGTCTCCGAATGCGATATGATCCAAGTCGGCGGAAGCGATGAGATGACCCGAAGAAGAATCAACCAAGCCGCGCCTGCTGATGACTGATTCCTGACCATAGGTCTTGCCATACTGAGTTGCCAACTTTTCACTGAGGTATGGAACTAAGAATGAGCGCTCTACTCCACCAGTTTCGCTATAGTGCCCCTCGGCTGGAATTGGGTTGTAACCATGCTTGTATAAATCTTTGAAAACATGAGCATTACGTGCTGCGTTTTCGCTCTCGAATAACGTTTGACCGCGTGGGTATTCCGTTGAGAAAATACCAAATGGTGCATACTTGAGTGGAGAGTGTGCTGATCCAAAAACCTTCGGGTTAAGGAAATCGTTCAGATTCCTTCTGTTCGGAATCTTTAATTGACCTTGATTGATAGCTTCTTCAATGATTGATCTTGGGATATGAGAAAACGCTTCATGAGGATCGCTTTTGAAAATCTTGTCGGCTAGTTCCGGGTGGTGTTCAGCGATAAAGAAACGGAAGGCGGTTGCATGAGTCGATGAAGCAAGCAGTTTTCTGTAACCACCCTCTTCAGGCACCATTGCATCGGCAAGATAGCCCTTTGAAAAGCCCTTCAAAAATCTCGATGGTAATAGCCCCGCCTTTTGTTCGGCGAACGGTCGTTCCCCCTGTGGAATGTAGCCCGGCTCTCCCTTTTTAGGAACCAATCCAGATTCGTTTCGAAGGTGTCGCCCAAAGTTGACCCAACTGTTCTGTCCAAGCGTCTCGGCAGCAAGAGCCTTCTTAGCCAGTGGGCTAAATGAACGAGCGTGCTTACGGAAAGCGTTGTATTCTCCCTGAGCGCCAAACTGGAATCCTTCAGTTGCATGACCAAAGACATCATGAACTCCCCTAAACTTATCGTTGAAGGTTAGCCCGCCGCCAGCTTGAGCAGCAAGAGGGTGGTTAGCGGGAATGTCACCACCCGTGTAGAAATATAGTCTCTTGTTATTCTTAACGTCTTCGAAAACTTCTTTTGAACTTCCGTATGGCTGTCCCGGCTCTGTCCACGGAAGCAGTTTGATACCTAGCTTCTGAGTGACGAAATCATATTGGTCAGCGACTTCTTTCCTGAATGCATGATACGCCTGTGAAACCTCGGGGTTCGCCGGATCATGTTTCATTGCCTCGAATGCATCAGCAATCTTGAAAGACTTATCGAGGGCGATCTTACTTGGACGAATCCTCGTCTTTACAGGCAAACCAGCTTGCTTATTGTATTCATCGAGACCAGCTTGTAAGAACGGGTTCGTGGGGCGAGGGGTAAAACCTCCAGCATAGTCAAGATTCTGACCCTTTCCTTTATTGCCATAGTATTTTTCAAACAACGTTTGAGTAAAACCTGCATCGAGAACAACGGGGCGATGGGTGATTGCCTGATCTTCGTGAAATAGAGAAATCTGACTTGACTGATCTTTAACTACGCCCAAGTTGTGAGGAATGATATCATTCAAGCTTAATCCACTTTTTCTAGCCCGATTCAAAAGCTTTGTGAATTCAGAGGTCTTCTTTCCTCTGTTGAGAATAGAGTATTTTGCTTCCGCAAGAGAATGACCGGTAAGCTCTTCAAACTTATGGTGCGAGAATTGCGCCGCATGTTGAGAGATTAGAAACTCAAAATTAGGATCAGCATAATGAATGTCAGGGAACAACCTTCCGAACTTGCTTCCAGTCAGCCGCGCTTCTTCCCTATTCTGACCAATACCAGCTTCCCAATATGGGAGCTTCAACACGGAATTTTCATCCAGTGAGTAAGCTCTGCGCGAGCTTCCCTCACCAAGAAGAGGAAGGAACTCCGCTGCATAGCCATTTCGCTCACGCAAAGGCAGAGCGCGCATTCTCTCAAGAGTTTCCTGAATAACTTTTGAATCTGCACCTACATATCCAGAAGCGAAAAATTCAGCTTGTAATGCCTTCGTATTGGATGGAGAGCTTGCTGGCTGATAGTTTTTAGCTTGAACATTCAGTTCCTTAATAGCTTTGTTCCTCGACTTGACGAACATATCTTGTGGTGAGAGAGGATCAAAGTTAAGCTCTGCCTGACCCTTACCTTCAAGTTCCTTCTTATATTGAACCCAAAGAATAGCCTGAAGTTCGCGAGGGGCGATCCCATGCTTCTTAGCAACCTTGCGATAATCTTCCGTTATTTCGTCAATCTTGTTCGGCGGAACCTTTGCAACAGTAGTGTCAAAAGTGTTTAACCAAGCTCGATAAGCGTGCCTATCAACTGTAACACGGGACGCATCACCAAAAATGTTTGCGTCAAAGTTGCCACGCTTGACTCCAGTCAGAGACTTCATGCTTCCGGTCGAAGCGATATCATGAGCAGCTAGCTTGTTCGGGTTGAATGTCGTAACTGAATAGTATCCTTTTTCTCCGGGCTTAGCAGTCGGGCTAAAAAAGGAATTCTTTGAAGCTTCAAATGTTTTAACCGCGTCAACAAGGTTACGATTCCATTCATTGTTTGGGCTTAACGCGGAAATGACTCCATGAACGGTGCGTTCCGGCACTCCATATTCTCCTGAAACGATCTTTGAGAACGCTCCTGCTGCTGGATACCAAGCGTTACCAAGCTCGAAAGCTCCACTGGTTTTTGCTTTCTTGAGAAGCTTTTCTAGGTTACGAACATTTCCTTGTGCAAAGTTAGGAGGTTCACCAATCTTTTCAACACGACCCAACTTACCCAAATTCCCTAGCCCGCCAACCTTTTGAATCATCTCAGGATTGAAAATCGCCGACCCATCTCCACCAGCATAGTTACGAACCATGTATTCGCTTGTGTTAGCAACAACATCTTCGCGATGTCCACCACCAAAGTTGAAGTTTCTGATTGGAACTGGAACAGCACGGGATGAAGCTCCACCAACCCCACGGCTGATAGCCATAGCTTCCTTTTCAAACGATGGAGCATATCCACCCGCGAGAGTTTCAGAAGTTGTAGCTGTTGGACTGGTGAATTTCACTTTCCCAACCAATTGTCCTGCAACAGCAGCGTTGCTTCCACGCTGAGTTGAAACAATCGCATTCTCCTGACGAAGAATTTCAAGCACAGTTCTCTCGGCTTCGGCTAACGATTTAGCTTGACTTAGGCGTTGTTCATAATTGGCATTACCAGCCTGCAAGACTCGATTGATACCTTCCTGAATTTCGCGTTGCTTCTCGCTTGCACTATTGAATCCTGTAACAGATTTGAAAGCTGTTTCGGCTGACTTACCAGCGTTTTCAAAAAGCTTAAAGAGTAACGCTCCAACGATGACAACAGCGGGACCCTTCAAGAAATCGGACAATCCATTGATTAGACCCTGCCCAAATTTCTGACCAGTGGTCTTTTGATCACCGCTTCCAGCGTTTGCCGCATCGAAAAAGGTGTTGAAAATACCAAATAGATTTTTACCAATTGGTTCGAACGTTTGCTTACCAACAGTAGCAAAGAATTGAGTTAGGTTAACCTGAGTTTTGTTGATCAGAGCCGAAAAGGTTTGGTTGAGAGCTTCATTTCTTTGGATAGCTTGATCTGTTGCCGAAGAAGAAGTTCTGAGAGCGCGTTCATAAACACTCATTCCCGATCCCAAGTCTGCTAATGATGCACGAAGGACGTTGATCTGGAAAAGACCACCAAGAAGCTGTGCCGTTGCCCCTTTCTGAGCGTCTGAAAGCCCGCCAAAGCGCTCGGCGAGGTTCTGGAGCACTCTGATAGCCGGAAGAGTGTTTCCTTCGATGTCGCGAACTTTGATGTTTAGCTCTTCAAGGGCGTCCAGTGTATCAGAACGGTTGATTCTCGTAAAGATCGTCTTGAATGCGTTTCCGATAACAGCACCACCACGGGCAGTTGTCTGCTGAGCCGCCGTAACGATAGCAACAAGTTCATCGAAGCTGACTTTTGCGTCTTCAGCCGCGCTACCAGTTCTTTTGATAGCTTCAGCCAAGTTTCCAGTCGTAACAGCGAATCCAATATCAACATTAGCAAGCTTGTTAAGGATCGTTGTGGAATCGAGGGCTTCTCTTTTGAAGGTGTTGATAGCCGCCGTCAAGTCAGTAACGGCTTCGCTCGCGCTGATTCCAGCGAAACGGGAAAGGACAAGAGCGTCGTTTGTGCGCTTTAGAACTTCAGGAATGCTTAATCCCTGACGTGAAAGTTCACGAGCGGCTTCAGAAACAACGTCGAACGACTGTCCAGTGTTCTTTGCGATGTTGAACAGGCTGCTTGAGAAGTCTTGGAAGCTCTTCTGACTAACCGAGAACACCGATTGAATATCATTGAGTCTCTTTTCAACATCAATTGTGCTTGAAATCAAACTCCTGAAAGCCTGAGTAACAGTCGCAATAATTCCAACGGAGGCACCGAATGCCAAAACACGCGCATTGGAAGCTTCGAGAGACCTGTCGAACTGAGTTAGGTCACGAGAGATTGTTCCAAGAGGACGGGAATCAACACGCAACTTGATATCCCTGATGCGGCTTTGCGCGTCGTTAACGGCACGAAGGACCGTTGGCGAGAGAGAACTCGCATCAAAACCAACCGGTATGATAATTGAATCAGGCATCCTTGTTCCTTGTTAACAACGTCCTATGTATTTACACGAACATTTATTCGTTAACACCCATCAATTTCATGAGGTCTTCTTTTTTCAGATGTCCACCAGCTTCAATTGTCTTCTGAATTAGTGAAATACCACTTTCTTTTGCCACTCCTAGGTAATCGTGATCTTCCTTCTTAGCTCCCATAATACTCGTCATAACTACACCTTCTCCGTCCGAGGTAGGACCTAGAGTGTTTTCCATGACCTTCTTAGCGTGCGCTGATCCCGTCAGCCAATCTTCGAGTTTCTCTGGATCAGATGCAACTTCCACAGGAGGCTGGTTTTCTCGCGAGAACAAGACATTCTTGTAATAATCTCCATACGAAGCTAGTTGGACTTGATAGAAAGTAAGTTGAGAAATAGCTTTCCCGTAGAACTCGTAAATGCTCTTCGCAAGAACAAAGTAATTTTGGAAAAGATTTGATAGCGCGATCTTCTTTAGCCCAAGCTCATCAAACTTCTCTACAGCCTGCTTATAGGCTGCTGTTATGCCTTCCATTGTGTCATCGTCAAGGTCGAACAGGTCTTCCTTACTAAAAAACGGATGCTTGAAGTCTGAATCTCTAAATATACTGTTGACAACACAGAAGTCGCTCACTCGCTTATTGGCAAAAAACTCCGCTGTCTTTCCAAACAGTTCATTTTTCTGCATGATCTTGATCAGGTAGGCGCTTTCAGCCTTCTCAATGAGCTTCTGCTGATCATCGATCTGGCTTTTGATAAACATCAGTCGTTTACCATTTTTCAAATCATGAATTTCCTGTTGCTTTTGAACAAGAAAATCATCATCGGCTTTAACCCAAAGACCCTCTGCAAGAAGTTCCTTAGCCTTATCTCCGCTTGTAGGAACGCCGCGCTCTTTAATCCTTTCAAGGTGACTTCTGAAAATAACGTCAACCTCGATCTGATCGCGTGTGTTAAAATGCTTTAGGTATAGGTCATTCCTTTGAAACTGAAGGGGTGTATAGCCCGCCAGTATCTCGTTAAATCCAGACCTGATGAGCCTAATCGACTCAGCCTCATCCATTTAACTTACGGGGTCACTTCCGGGGTGACTTCCGGGGTAGGTTTCTTGTCTTGTTCCTTTAGAGTGTCTTCGAGGAACTTGAAGTCTTCCTTCTTCTGAACGTTACCCATATACCAAAACGTGATGAATAGGAGAACCCTCTGGAAAACTCGCCCGAAGAACTCGTCATCTTCCTTCGAGTCGAACTCGTTCAAGCGGTCTTCGAAGCTCTCTCCGGCAAACATCGCGACCGGCTCCCCTTCGCCTTCCTGAAGGTAAGGAAGTCTCATGGCATACCATGTGATCGTCTTATCGCCCGCTTTCTTCTCGGCGGTCTGGTTGAAGAGGCTCTGTTGCGCTCGTTTAAAGTCCTGTAGGCGCGTTTGAATGTCGATCAGGTCAGTCTTTGCCTTCTCGAACCTTTCAGCCTTCTCAGCGCCCTCTGGAAGCAAATTGGCACGCTGGTATTCGTTTTGCTTCTCCATGAACCTGAGAAGGAGCGAGCTATACTCCTTTTGTTCCTCTTCGGAGAAAATTCCGCCTTCGTTAGCGTAATACTTGACAAGCAGCGGCTCGGTAAGCATTCCGGCTCGCATACAACGGTGAAGCTCGACTGAATAAAGCGTTTCGGCTTCTTCGTTTTCCTTGCGGGAAGGACTCTTGAGAATCACCCGAACGGGGATTTCCTTTTGAACGTCCTTGGTGAGCTTGCCTTCCGGGGTGTCTGTGGTCTCCGAAACGGTCGTTGTCTTTGTCAGCGTAAAGCTGTATAGTTCTTTCATACTTATTCCTTTGTTAGTTGATCATGTCTTTCGAACTCTTGGTTAAGGGTTCGTTTCGTTTCATTCCCGATGTCTAACACTCTCTTTCGATAATAGCCATACCTCGAATCATCGAAATAGTCGGCTTGATCGATTAGCGGGTGATATTGCGTTGGGATAGATCGTCGGAGCTTTTCAAAGTGATTACGATGATCCTCGCGCAAATCCTCGATTTGGTTGAGAAACCTTTTGAACAATGACGTTACCGCCTGTTCTACATGAAATCGCAGTATTTCTTTGAACATTTTCCTTTTACCTACAAAGCTTTACACACAAAAACAAAAAACCGACTCTTTCGAGTCGGCTTTTTTTGTTAGCACTTACGTTTGAGTGAAGCGGGTTACAACTGTGCTCCGCTGAGGAATAGACCAACACCTGTCTGTTGAGCCGAACCGATAAGCGCCGTCCAGTTAACAGTGACGGTTTCGTTCGGACCAATCGTGGTGTTGAAGTTCTGACCGTCCATCTTGGCACCCATGAGTGTGTATTGAGCAGCAACCGCTCCGGTGACTCCGGGGCACGCTGGCTGGTTCAATGTGACAGTCAGGTTGTAGTCTTGATCGTTACAGAACAGGGTCGAGAGCGAACCAGTTGTAAGATCACCGACCTGAGCTTCGATTGAGAGCGTTGCAGTCAGAGGGAATCTGACCAAACGTGAAACAGGGAACTTGCTTCCTAGCTTGTTCTGCTCTTCACGAGCCAACTCAACTCCGAGTGTGAATCGCTGAATCTTCGCGTCACTGAGAAGAACACCGAAAGGCAGCGTTCCGAGGGACAGAGTAATGTCACCGGGGCGTAGAGCGGAGACCTGACCGGCAAGACCCGACTGAGCTTCCGGCAGAACGAATGTGAATCCGGTGATGTCCGATCCGTCAGTTGGGTTGATGGCAGGAACAAACTGTCCACTGGTTCCAGAATAGACGGCAATGTTGAGAGCTTCAACTTTGCAAGATGCGGTTGGAAAGGCTCCAACAGCGGCTTCAACAGAGTATGAACTCAAGAAACCATTACCAAATCCAACAACGAAACTGTCGATGCCAGTATAAGCAGCGGCGTCGTCTCCGTAAGGAGCAATCTGGACGAAGTAGTTTTTGTCATCTTGGGTTCCATCGTTAATGGACGAGATGATTGAGGAAGAGCCGTTACTGACCAAACCAAGTCCCGATTCATTCCATGCATTCGTGAGAATGTAGTTGAAATTCAGGTTGACTGTAGGAGCGGTAAGAATAACCTGATCGATAGGAGCAAGGGTTCCAAGCTGGAGAACGTTTTCACGTTTTGCATTGAAATCGTAGCTGACACTCTGAACACGCATAATCTGGCGAGTGTTCATAGGTGTGCAGTTGCTTCCCGTAGAAGGCGAAGGACCTACGAAAAGGGCTTGGGATGCGTAAAGGACTCTTTGTCTAGGCATAATGGTTTGTTCTTTTTATTGAAAGTGCTAATCTAGTTTACACGGTGGGCGTTTAGTGTGAAACTTTTTTGTTAGAATCTGGTTTTTTCGATAGTTACCTCGATGACCGCAAAGTTAAATTGAGGATTGATCCTCTGGTTGAAGCTGTTCTCGAATCGGGTAAATACACAACTTTTGATGTAAACCAGTTCTGATGGATTGGCATTCAAAAGAATGGAATTGTAGTCATAGCCGCCCGTTTTTAGGTCTCCGAACTCATTGAATGGAGTATCTGTTAGGAACGGAAAGTTTTTATCTTTCTGAGCGGTAAAAATGCTTTCCAATCCGTCCAGTTGCCATTGGTTATCGGTAATTGCAAGACAGCGAAAGTTACTGATTGAATTCCTTAATCCTCCAAACTCATAAGCTACATCGCTCGATGTTTGCTTTGATACAAACACGACAGGAGTTAGAATTTCATCGTCAGAAAGACCGGTAAAAGGGATAGCATAGCGCGGCTTCGTGCTAAAACGCGAAGAAGAGACCAACATATCATCAGTCTTGGTGGTGTAAACGATATCGAACTCCTTCATTGCAAAGTCGCCGCTCACAGCACTTCCTGTAAATGTTGTGGGTAACAAAACGCGACCCCGCTGAAAATCCAAGATCAACCCGCTCTGACCTCGGGCTAGGAAATTGTTATTCACATAAACACCACTCAAAATCGTAGCCCCGCCGATGGAATTGTCACTTACGAGTTGACCAAATGGCGTGGCAAAACTGGTATAGCCGAAATACCGATTATCATTCATTTGGTAAAACGGAGACGAGATATTTCTAAACGCGGCTCCTTGGCTAATCAGCGTGTAATCAAACCACTGAAGAAAGCTCGAAGTAAGTTGGTGTTTGAATTGAACCTTCATTAGTTAAGAATTAACTTTTTCAGTTCCTCAAGCATGGGGGTGATATATTCTTGAGGCGTATAAGTAGCAGCGCGCACATCTGGTTCGACTTCAATAGCTGGACCGGACAAACTGTTTTTGAACTTTCGATCAAGATCAAACAAATATTTGTTAAAGCCGGGAATTCCATTCTCGATAGCGTATAGCCAGCTTTGGGAAGTGCCCCAAGGCATAGGAGTCACACCATATAAATCAGTGAGAGAAGGAACTGAAGCTCGGAACAGGTATCTCTTTTCTTCAGTAACCGGAGTTTGAACCAATCGTATGTGAGAATCAAGGTAGTCATACAAGACCTTTATTGGGTCGGTATCTTTCGGGAATCCAATAAAGCTGAACAAGTTACCATATCCATCTTGGAGAATGTTAGAGGTCTCCAAGGTTGGTCCAGCTTTGATTTCTTCCGTGATGGCATTTTCCTCGAACTCTTCCAAGAACACTTCCTTCGCGTCTTCAAGCTTCATGTTGGCTTCCTGTATAGCGCGCTGCCTGAATGCACGAGTTTTCGTGATCTGTTTTTCTACGATAAACTGAAGCTGTTTGAAATCGATGCGAGCCATTATGGAATTCTCTGGAGGATAAAATCAAAAAAGTCCGTTCCAAATAACCCATGTGAACGCTTTCCTTGAAAAATTGTATGAGCATCTCCATCAAAAGTAATACGTTCGCAATCGTTTAGCATATCAAGAGCATCGCCGCTGACTCTAATTCGAACGCCTCCAATATTGACGTTTATTGTTTGAGCGTCGTGTCTAGCAACAGAATCGATTTGTTCAAGAGTTTCTTGAACGCTCATATATTTGATTCTCGCGTTGAAAACGCCTGACTGCGGCGTCAGAAGAATGTTAGGCTGAGTATCACCACCGTAAAACCCATTGTAGTTGGGATCAGTGGAAACAACAGTTTCACTAGGGGTTTTCCAGATCACGATTTGGCGCGAAAAGGTATCGTGCAGGTCTATAAAAGCCTGCTGATATGCACTTCTCTCATTTGGGTCAGTGATTAGGTTCATGAAGCAATAGAATCTCGAACAGCAAGGAAATCTCTAACAGCCCCGATTGAGATAGGTAGGCTTGCATCAAAACGATACTGAAAAACGATCTTTTCCAGTTCCGCTTTGGCGTCATTCATCAGTCCGCGATAGGTCTTCGCGATTTCGTTCTTTGATACCCGGCGAACTGTGCTGTCCGCTTCAGTTAGAGAACTCCAATCGTAAGCTGAGGCTCCCAAGTTACGGTTAATGAGAAGGTTAAGGTAGTAGATGTTATACAGCGCCTTATAGACCACCCATTGCTGGTCTGTAAGGTCTGGAACGAACACGTCATTGACTGTATCGATGGTGATGCAGATATTCAGCTTGAGGTTTAGCAAGCCGATGTTCGCTTCCAGCCATGCAGAAATAGTAGCCTCGTTTAGATCAGAGGGCGATTCGTAATCACCGTAAACCTGTTCTGCATAGTCGTCAATAGTCATAGACATAGTTACACTATATCCTACGCTAGAGACAGATTAACGTCCCGTTGCAAGGATACGCATTACGCGCTCTGAAACCTTTGGTGTTTCTCCAGAAACCTGAGTCCCGAAATATTTGCTGGCGGTTTTTTGGAATTCTTTCACCAAACGCCCTTCGAGAACTCTTCGCTCAGAAATTGGGATTAGCCCCAACTGTTGAGCATGAGCTTGCATGTCAGTGAGGTTGAGACCCTTGAGATAGATTTTGTAACCTTCGATATCGGTTTGACTATACTTGCGACGCGTGTTGCCAAGCATGTCATCGAGAGTTAATTTGCGGGGATCGTCTTTGCGTCCGTCTGCTTGTTCAACAACCGGCGCTCCTTTTTTTTTGTCTTTTGCCATACCTGCCTTTACACAGTAACAGGATTGATGGGAAAGAAAAACCCCCGGTTTTTTATGCCGGGGGTTCTTTTCATTAAGGCTAGGCTTTTAACCCTTACCTTAGACGATGATTCCGCAAATTGCACGGTCATCGGTGACGATACGTCCTTCGTTGACCTTTGCATAGAAGCCGATCTTGTCCTGACGGGTGACATACTGATCGTCCGGTAGAACGAGCACCTGTCCACCACCCTGATCGTCGTTGACTTCGACGGGACGGATGAACCCGTTACGTGTAAGGTCAACACCGATGACGATTTGCTGAGTCGAGGGATCAAAAGAACCCTGATAGAATCCGTCGAACAGGACGTTATACTTCTGATTGACGCCAAGTTCCAAAAGCTCATGGATTCCAATGCCGTAGATCGAAGGCATCGAGGCGCGGAAGATTTCAGAGCGAACATCGGGCGGAAGCGGCACAGCAGGCACACCAGCACTGTTGGCGACACCTTCACGAATCATTGGCTCATACGCGAAGGCGCGAATGTCTTCCGTGATTTCAGGGCTGACGAAGATATCCGTCAAACCTCTTGCATCGATCATGTCAGGTGTTCCACCAGCCCATGACGTGTATAGACGCTTGATCAGAGTTGCAAGTCTGTTCATGTCATCGACTTGGAACGTTCCAGCCGAAGTTGCAGAAATGACGTGCGACAGACCGTTTGTCGATGCGACGGCGAGGGTGTAAAGAAGCGGTGCCCATGCATTTGTTTCCTGCTTGACGAGAATTTCCTGTGACATTCTCTTCAGACCTGCGGCAACAACGTCAAGACGTGCCTGACGAGCATACTTCTTGAGGAAGGAAATCGCCGAGTCCAGCGTGTAGGTCGTGAACTTGAATTCACTGAGACCCTGTGTGACGTTAGTAGGCAGACCACCCGGCATCGTCTGAGACCAGACGCGGATATAGTCTTCACCAATACCACGGTAGAGGTCGAGAGGAATGCTCTGATCGCTGTCCTGATCAAACTCAAGATCACGGTAAACAAGCGTCGAGTTTGCACTCTGGTTGAGAACCTTTTGAATAACCGGGCTGATGAAAGCAGCGAACGCCTGCTGAGCCTGCTCGGACTCCGCTTTGTTTCGCGAAGCCATTGCTCTCAAAAGTTCGAGTTGCTTCTGGTTTTTGTTAAATACGATTTCCATAGTGTTTTTTCTCTTTTCTGATTAGATGTCGAGGTAGATCAACGCTCCACCATCGGCTCCTGTTGGGGAGAGGAATGTTCCGATACGTCCGTTTGCGCGTGTTGAAGAAGAAGCAAGAACACTCATGATTCCGCTTCCACTGTTTGAAACACCGATACCTGATCCCGGACCAGCAGCACCAGCCGAAGTGTCGAATCCAACCGCTTCGAAGTAACCCTTCGAGACAATCGGCACAGCTTCGCCGGAAAGAACGCACTGTAGTTCATGGCGGCGCTCGATATCAGAGTAGATCAAGAGGCGACCATCGGTAGGGTTGATGTCAAGGACATCGTAAAGCATCATTCCAAGGACTGTGCCCGGTAGCGCACCCGACTGAGCAAGCTGAACCTTGTTAGGAACAGATGGACGGTGCGAGTAAACACCAGCGATACCTACCGCAATGTTTGTGTCCCATCCGACAGGGTTGCCGGGGACGAAGTTCATAACTTGAACGAGGCTTCCGCGTGTTCCAGTTGTTCCGCTCAGAGCGAAGAGACCGTTAACAACGAACGCTTCACTGTAGTTTCTGTAAGGCTTGAGGGTCATGCTCATATTGGTATTTTTCTTTTAGACTTGATTATCGGAAGCTCTTGACGACAACCGCATCTCCACTGAATGCGTCTTGATACTTCTGGAAGGCTGTTGGTTCGCCGGTTACACCCGCGTTTGGAACTGTGGTTGGAGTTGTCTTTGTTACCTTGTCGAGAACTTGGGCAACTGTGTCAGCGGTTGTTGCTGCTGTTGAAGCAACCGTTACTTCAGGCTTCTTCTTCTCGGAAGCAAGAACGCTGAACTGATCGAACCAAGCTTGATAAGCTGTGTCATCGAGTCCACGGATTGCCTTTGCAATCACTTCGCTGTCCTTGTCGGAGAGCTTGAACTGCTCGTTGAGTGAAGACATGCGCTCGTTGAATGCTGACTCAGCGGCGGCTGCTGCCTGCTCTGCCTGAATCTTGTTAAGCTTTTCGTCAGCTTCCTTTTGAGCCTTTGCTGCTGCTTCAAGCTGCTTCTTGAATTCATCAACTTGCTTAGCAAGTGAGGCAAGTTCATCGTCCTTAGCCTTGACGTTAGCCTTGTAGGTCTCACAACTCTTTTCGAGTTCGGACTTAATGAAATCAATGACGCTCGCAGAACTTACATTCTTGAGCAATTCATCGGTGATTTGTGAAAGATTGGTGATTTGCATATCGACATTATTCTTTACAGTAGGTGTTGAGGGTTGAGAAAAACTATTTGTGATTTTTTGGAAGTTTTGGAAAATAGATGCCAAAATAGCCGTTGCGAAAGCTCCACCAAGACATTGCGTTACAACGGTTTGATGAGCCGCTGGTAATGATGCGAACTTAGATGCTATGTTTTGTAGAATGGTTGAACTTGAAAGGGGATTCTTCTTTTCGTCTTGAACAACAATCCCGACCTTGATCAATTCTTCCAAAGTTGATAGAGACTTGACACGAGTAAATAGCAGCCTTAGAGCAGTTCCAATTGAAGCTCCACCACCGCCTTTATCCGCCTGAGCAGCAGAAACAAAGTTGACAAACTCATCAAAGGAAACAGAAGCTTCACGAGCCGCGACTCCGGCTCTCTTAATTGCCTCTGAAAGTTCAACTACCGACTCGATAGATGTCAGCTTAGTAGCAATTACTGTTGACGAAAAGTCTTTTGTAGAAAACGCTTCAATCGAAGCTGCAAGTGATTCTCCAGCTTCTTTTGCAGAAAGTCCGCTCTTCTCAGAAAGTGTGATTGCTTCGCGAATCCTCGTTGTAAGCGTTACTAGATCGGGTTCTGTAAAAGCTAGCGCTCTAGCAGCTTCAACAACATCGTTGACCGGAAGCTTAGTGTCTTCAGCGATCTTGACTAGCTCGCTCGAAATTCGGACAGGGGATTCTGTGGAAGACAGAACAATAGTTTCTCTTTCAGCTTGCGCTTCGGGGCTAGTAACAACTCCCTCCACGTCTGCCGCTGGACTGGTTGTGTATCCAATACCAAGAGGAAGACCGCCAACAATGATACGATAGACTGCTTCATTTTCCTTTGTCTTTCCTTCGCCACCGTAAGCACGAAGATACTTCGATAGCTCTTTGACTTTAACAGGGTCAGTGATTAGTTCGCCCTCTGTGAAATCGCGATGACCCAACAAAATGTTATACTTATCGAATCCAAGCTCCCAAGAAGCAGAAATCGAATTGTAGCGCGAACTTGACTCATCGGACGACTCAACGAGCATGTTTGCAAAGTCGGGATCAACCGTCTTGTAAACAACCGCTCCGAGAGAGATGTTGAAAGGTTTCTCTGTGGAAGCTAGGCTTTCAGCAGCGACAATCTTGTTCGATCCAAAATCTGAAAAAGCCTGCGATACAAGATGACCGACAATACGGTCTCGATTGTGTTCAATGTCAGTAAACTTGTGAATGAAGCGTGGAGAAATGTTGAGAGCATCTTTTGTTCCTATTCCGTCATCGTTTGCATTGACGCGATTAGCAACAGCCGCATTGAAGGCATTCAACAGTAGGTCTGGATTTTGCTCAACGTCAATACTGTCTGGAAATAGCCCCCTCAAAACGTCGAGTGAGGCAATAGACAACTTTTCACAATACTCCTTTGGAGTAATGACGGAAACCTTTGAACTGAATGAAGTGGTGTATTTGAACATTAGCCGATGTAGAATACGTTCCCACGGGCACTGATTGTGGACTTAGGAACATCGTATTCATCCTCAAGTCCTAGAGCCGCGACCGCACGCTTCATCTGCTCATTTGACTTAACAGGAGGAAGATGACCCTTTTTATGATCAGAAAAGGAGTCCATGTGGTAGGAAAGTGCGCTTCCAAGACAGTCGATTTGAGAAGCGAGAGCACTCATGCCGTGCTGCATGTTCTTGATATGTTGCTCCATTGGAACTGAATCGTCCAAGTCGGTATCGGCTTGTGCGATGGATTTCATTATCTTCTTAGCTGTAGCGGCGAGTGCCTGAAATTTTGTTACGAAGTCGTCCATCATGCTTTTTACACAGAAAAACCTAAGTAGTGAACTTTTAGTTCTATACCGACTTTAGCTTCTTGACGATAAATTTAACAATCTCGCTCCTGAGAATGTCCTCTTCGTCAAATTCAACGCAAAAGATGCCAGCTTTCTTTGACTCATCATCATTAAATAGCTGCCAAAGCTTTAGAAAGCCGCCGCCCTTTCCGTTATTCAGGTCGGTCTGATCTGGATCAGCGCACACAATAAGCTTGGAGTGCTCACCAACACGGGTAATCATCGTCACAAGCTCCCTGAACGTCATATTCTGTGCTTCGTCGGCAATGGCGCATTTTACGTTCCATTCCAAACCACGAGCGTAGTTAATGGGGCAGACAACCAAGCGGTTATCGTTCTGAAGCATCCTGATTTCGGTCTGCGTGATGAACATATCCAACTTGTCGTTGAACGGGGTCATATACACGCCGAACTTCTCACTCAAATCTCCGGGTAGAAAGCCTAGCTTTGAATCCGCGCTTTCGACGGCTGAACGAATGAGCACAATATCCGAAACCTTCCTCCTATTCAAGAGGTCAAGAGCCGCATACATGGAAGTGCTGGTCTTGGCTGAACCAGCAGGTCCTTTGATGAAAATGATCTTCGAGTCGGGGCTATTGACGAGTTGGATCAGAGCTTTCTGTTTATCTGTCCAAGGAAATTGTCTTAGGTTGAGTTCTACAGTAAGCTTTTCACGTTGATGGATGCGGGCTGATGTGTCTTTTTTGTGTGGTTTCATTCCTATGCGATACAGCGCTCGACTAGGGCGGCTTCCGCATCTCGGCGAGCCAGTAGCCCGTCAAGCCCCTGCCCGACCCATAAGCGCTTCATCAGACGAAACTGCTCGGCAATAGCCCGATAGGTATCGTTGTCCGCTGGATCAGGCGCGCTATCGAGAATGGATTTGATTTTTGCCATCTCTGTTCGTCGCGAACCTTCGAGGCTTGCGCCTCTGTTGTAAACTAGGGAAACAATTGCACCCTTTGCGTGAAGACAAAGCTTTTCAAGGCACGGGAAAGCGCCTAATGAAAGCTTGTAGTATTCAGGAAGGGAGTAACCCTTAAACACGGTAGTTGCATCGTCCATTTTGATACGAATACCCTTGAACTTGGAAGCCATAGCTGCGGCGCGTGATCCATGAATACCGATTGCAGTTGAAAGATCACTAATCCAAGCACTCGGAAGGAGACTCGCCCACTTTGCTTTGAATTCTTCAACTGTCTGATATCCCAAATCGTCTCCAAGACCAATTGTGATACCGGAATCTCCACCGGGAAACAAATAAGGCTGATCCAATCCCTCGCTATCAATGATTAGCTGAAGAGCGGCAATCGAGATCAACTCAACAGGTGTGGTTGCGGGTGAGGGAACAGGCACAGGAGTAGGGGAGGGTAATACTGTGGGCACAGGCACGGCGACAGGATTAGGTGCTGAAACAGGAGGAATGACAGGTAATGGTGTGGGCACGGGATCAGGAGTCGGAGTTTGAGCCGAAGGAGTTGGGTTGAAAATTGAGTTAAAAAGGTTTGCAAAGAAGCCTCCTATGTCCATATTAAATTATCCTTTGAATTAAGTTTTTTTGGGGTGCTTTTCCAGACTTGAGCCATTGGTTCATTTGAACCGCTTGTTCGAGATGTAGATTGTCGATGTGGTAAGTGCCATTCGATTGAGGGAAGATTCCATCGTCATGTTTTAACGCTGGAGTGAAGAAAGAACCATAGCTATCGATCAAACTGTTGTATCTGTCTCTGCCATGTGAATCGATAATAGCCCCGAAACTGTCAAAGCTGACGATGCTTGAATCTCGAAGACCGTTGGTCGAATAACTCGGAGATGTCGAAAAAACTTCCTTCTGATGGATCGTGCTGGCACAACCAATCAAAAACACAGCTAAGAAAATCCTAAGTTTCGCTAAATTCATCCCTAATTTGTTGTTGCGAGGCTGCTGCGTTTTTAGCGTTTGTTCCTTCAGCGTTGGCAATTTGATTATTGATTCTGTCAGCGTCAGCCGCCCTCTGCTTTGCGTCGGCATTCGCGACTATTGTTGGATCGTTCTTTTCTTTCTGGACTTCTGTTTGATAGCCAAAAAAGCTTCCAATCGCGCTTAGTGCATTTGAGATTAGATCAACGATTCCCATTACTTGTATGGAGCGGCAGCTTGTTCAGCGCCAGCCACGACGCTTTCCAAGACTGTTTCAGCGGCTTTGACATCAACACCATTGCTGTATTGCTGATAGTAACCAGCGTAGATACTTGCAAACTCTGAAGCTAGCCCGGCTAGCTCAGGAGTCGTGCTGGCACCGAAAGTGGCGAGATTCGACTGAATCGCTGCTGGAGAAGGAGCGTGTCCTTCAAGAGCCTGCAAACCAACGGCAAGACTGTAGATCATGTCGGCGTCCTGCTTCTGCTTTGCAGGATCAGTGACCTTGACAAGAACCTCGGAAGTTGCAATCGAAGCTGCTGTTTGGATCAATGAACCTTCACTCTGGACATTGGACGTAAACGAAGCGCACCCAATAATGAGTGAAAAGAAGACACTGAGAATTCCGACTTTGATTGATTTCATATTATTTTGTTGCTAGGGCTGTAACTGCGGCGACGGTTTCCTTACCGACAAACGAGTCTTGTTGAGAAGTTGGCATTCCGGCAGCGACTTGGACTTCCTTGTCGTGCTTGTTACGGGCATAGGTTACAAAGCTGTTGAGAGCCGACACCGAGACAACAACTGCAATACTAATGATCGACTCGCTCGGAGAACCCTTAATCAACCCATGAGCAGCCGCCGCTGAAGAAGCTGTAAGGATAAGGCTGCGAATTGCCGTTGTGTTCGTTGCCAACGTAGCCAGTTGGCTCACGTATCCGTTATTGTAAGCCCAATCGATGACGGAATCGGCGAGGGTTGATAGGTTCATAACACTAATCTTTACCCGGAAAACAATAAAAAGTCTTTAAAAGCTTTGAAATATGAGTAAAAATAGATGGTGATCTGTCTATTTTTGATACCGCTAACCCTCGCATTTTTGATTTTGCTCTGGTTCGACACGAATGTCATCGCAGAGTATATCGAGCTTTTTCAGCTTGAGTCAGAAAACCAAATTCTAAACGACTATCTCGCCGTAAGAAAGGCTGGTAGCCCACTCTCGCTTTACAATTATGTGCTCCAGTTCGCACCAAACACGTTCTTCACCCGCTTGATTACCTGTCAGACCTGCGTATCGACTTGGGTCGGGCTAATTGCGGGATTGGTCATCTATATTCCAATTGCCGTATGCTTTGGAGCGTGGACAAGCATCTGTTACTCTTTTTCGCTACCATATCTCACTCTGTTTTTCTACCGTCTGATCAATAAGATAAAGTAATGCTGGTCTTCGACTCTCTACTAGACCTAGCCCAAAACAACCCCAAAATTTTTGATTCGCTGCCTGAACTTGGTTTCTTGTTACCAATCGCTCAAACAATCAAAAGAAATGGATGCAAGTGCGGACTCGGAAGCACATTGGAAGAAGCAAACATCGAGTTAAATCAAACAATCCTTAATCTAAACGAGGATCAAATCGCTCGCTTTAAGAAAACCTTTGAGCGGAATCAGTTGATTTTCGGTCTCCAAACACAACATGAATTCAAAAAAATCACACTCTAAACTCGCAATCACGATTGTAGCTACCAAAGAATATCAATACGCTCTAAACGCACAGGCTCGTGCGATCCAACAGAACGTTTTAAAACTTGAAGGTGGTGATTTGATACTTGTGACAGATAAAAAGCCCGCCACGGGGATTATAGCGCTCTACAACACCCTCCTAGGATCAACTTGGCAAGTCCATCACATACCAATCAACGTTACCGATGGTCATCCGAACTACAAAGAGAATGCTCAACTAACAATCGCGCAACTACGAAGTGAAGCGTTCGGAAAAGCAAGATCATTGAAGGTTGATTATTGTTGGAGTCTGGACAGCGATGTTTTGCCCCCGGCAAATGCTCTGCGCTGTATGATGGATATGCAACGTTTTGACGCGGGCTATTATAGCATAACGACCTGTCCATACGTTTCTCAAGGTGGAGGCGGTTTCCTTTTCGGTAGGGGAACAATTCAAAGAAACATCTGCGAAGATGTCTATGAAGATGAACGTATCATTCCTGAAGAACTAGCTATTAAGTTGAAAGAACATCGAGACATTCAACCGAAAGATAAACGACCTTCTGAGGAATGGATAACCAAGATGCAATTACTTGAAGAGGAATTAAAAAAGTGTCAGCCCAAAGGAAACATCTTTGAGTTGAACGCGAAGGGTTGGCGTAAGCGTGGGTGGGGAGAAATGGCTTATCCAGCTATCGGTAAAGGATCGGTCGTTCCTACTGATTGGTGTGGATTTGGATGCACACTGATGAACAAAGAAGCTCTATCTCTTGCTGATTTTTCAGGTTATGAAGGGAAAGGAACCGAAGACCTTTTTGTGGTTTGGAGAAAATGGTATCCAAATAACCTCCGCATCTGTTCTATTCCTCATGTTCTCTGTGCTCATGTTATCAGGAAAAAAGATAAGGGCGGCTATGTTCTTGTTGAAGGATTTCACGAAACTGAAGGAGAGCTTGTTGGACATATACGCCAACGCCAACTCCCTTGGTATAGTCATGATCCCGGCGAAACCATCAGTTAAAGCTGATCAGTGTTATAATAACTGATAGTTGATGAATCGTATTTGTCGTAAGCGAGAGTGGGAATATTTTGTTGGTAATAAGTAAATAGAGAGAACGTAAAAATATCACTCTCTAATAATGTGATCACAGAAAAAGCAGGCAACACAGACTCCACTCTTACGGTTTTACTAAGTGTGGAAGTCATGAGAGTTGTTCTTAGTCCTTTATCTGTTGTAGTGCTTCCTGCCGTGTCGTAACTTATCGCTGTAAACGCACCCGGTAGAAAAACAGCCGATGCCGCCATAGATGAAATAGGTGTATAGCCCCCGAGCACAGACGCCTGAATAGTTTGCCAATACGAAGAATTGTCATCGCCAGTCACAGCCATCGCGCCAAAACTTGAGGAACTTCCAGAACTGACACCGTTTGTAGATGTTGTAGAAGTCGCGCTTGTCCAAGACAAACTAAAGTCTTTCCAACTGTAGCTCCAATTAGTAACATTTGTGTAGGAAAAGCTCGTATAGGTTGAGGTTGTTGAAGAATTACGACTGGAATAGGTAGATGTTAAAGTCTGAATAGATGTTTGAGCGGTATCGATTTGCACTGTCGAACCATTATATGTTACTGGAACAACAACGTTCTGTTGAGCAGAAAAAGCAAAGGGATAGAAAATAGAAACCGAAAGATTTATATTAGTTCCGATTGTATCAGATTGCTTCATTGACTGTGGTGTTCTCATTCCACCTATACCCGGAATTTGTTGATAATAAGTAGCCGCGTTTGTCATTGGCACGATGCTAGAATAGACAGCATAGAAAGAAGTGGAAGCTTTAAATACACCCCATGATATACCTGTAGATATACCGGATATACTGCTACCCGTTTGATATGGCGTATCTTGGGTTATTTGGATTGCTGTATAAACATTTGTAGTCGTGCTCGCAAGCGTAGCAGAGAATGTAGAGGTATTCAATCCGACTTGTGCGAAACTTGTTCCCGAATAAGTTGTGCTTACTGTTAACTTGACACTAGCCGTGTAACTTCTATAAGCCAAATCAATAGAATCAATAGGTAAAACAACACTATAGCTTGCGTATCCAGCGGTAAAGCTACCACTCGAAAGGGTCGTTGTTTGATCGACCTCTAGCGTAGTTGTTGCCCTCGGAATGTTATAGTCAGTGAAAATGGTTGTAGTATCGGTCCCGGAACTAGACCATGTATTGTCTGTTGTAATGGTAGTCGTGTAAGTAGATGCTGTGATTCCAACAACCTGAGTTGTGAAAGCGGTTATGCTTGCATCCCCTATAAGAGTTGTTGCTACAGAGTTGCTGTCCGTGATAAAATTGTATGTCGCACTCGAAAGACTCTGCCAAAACGTTGTTTGCGTAAATGACGAAGCAATATCCGTCATAATAGAATTGTTACAAGTTCCCGAGAAAGACCACAACCATTCGCTCGCCTCAGCAACTATAACGGTTCCTATCTCATAAGGAGCGGTCAAACTTTCCGTTGCATAGGCGGTAACAAATGTAACTGTTCCGTTGCCCGTAGCCGTAAAGGAAGTAACTGTAGTTGTCGAGTAAGTGTCGCCGTAATAATCACTAGAGATATACGTGCCGCTAGAGCTTACGCCTGTAAACATGGTCGTTGTCTGAGCCGTGGTTATCGTTACGTTATCCGAAGAATCCGTTGTGGTTGTATAAACACTCCACGTATCTGTGAAAGTGCTAGTAGTCGATAGAGTTAGTGCTATCGTTGTTGTATCTGTTGTTCCTATTGCTGATGTGGGAACATCTGCTGTTTGAGCGCTGGTAGAATAACTAGAGACAGCCGTTGAAGTTCCAACATCTTGTGGTGGGGAAAATGTTTCAGTATAAGAGACGCCCGTAGAATTACTGATTATGGTTGCAAAATCAGAACCAGTGCTCGAATCGCTAGAAAAGATTTGTGTTGTTCCCCCGGAGTCTTGCGTATAATAGGTTCCGAAAGAAGAACTGGCAGAGGTTGTCGAACCCGGAATTGTGTATATCCCCCCCGTCGAATCATTGGTAAAGATTTCTTCTGTAAAACCTTCAGTTATTGATTGCGTGCTATAAGAACTGAAGCTATCAAATGCGGTTTGATCTCTTGTTGTTTGATAAGTAAACATTTATTGCATAACCCATGTATAGTATTGGATATAATTGAGGGTTCCGGGTTGCGCTGGAGGATTAGCGTTAGTAATAAATTGTCCCTGACCTATCAATGTTATGTTTCCGCACGGAATGACTTTGAAAACTTTAGTTCCTACAATCATACCAATTAAGATTTCAACGGTGCTTGGTAATCCAAATGGAGTTGGAGTTTGAACTACAGGATCGTTAGTATCAATTATAATTGTTGAGCCTGTGATAGATTTGCCATCACTTGTTGCCTTGACCTTAACTTTAAAAATACTCGATGGAGTTGTCGAGACTGGAACCCCATCTAAAAGATTATCAGGTAACAAAAAATTTACAGTGCCGGGACGAAATTTTACGATTTGATTCGCGCCCGTTCCGGTCAGCGTAATATCAAACGGACAAAGCTTTAAAACCGTTCCAGCACCCCGTAAAGCCGTAACAATATTGACAGGCATAGTTTAGCAACCGAATATCCCTATTGAAAGCCCACTCATATCATTAGAACCAGTCAATAGATCAATTCCAATTCTACTTAGCGACGGAACGGAATATCCGCTAGAAAAATATGAATACTGACCAAAACTACTAGCCCCAATTCCAAAATCGAATAGTTTTGTTTTTGTATTTGAAAAATCTCGAATATACACAGTTCCACTAAGCGCTGATGCACTAACAACATTGCATCCTGCCGCCCAACCTGTAATCGTGTAATGTTGAGAGACGAATTCTTCATGTATCGCTGATCCGGTTATAAGTGTTTGATCATAAAAGCATACATTGATCGGAGATGCACCTTGAGGTCCTTGCTCTCCCGAAACGCTTACAATTGTTAATCCTAACGTGCCAATACCTGATGCGGCAAAGCTGTTGAAGACATATCCAGTCGAAGCAACAGGAGCATTAAACACAACGTAAAATCCAGTTGTGGACGTTCCTGAAATTACGTGAGTGTAAATGGATGGACCCGAAACGCTCTGTAAAGCACCAAAAACAATCGGTGTATAGTTGAATGAATTAGTAAATGGAATGAATTGAGTCTGTAACCCACTCGTGATCGGGGTTCCCATCCAAATCGTTGCACTGTCAGCATCCGGCGTCCCGGCAATCGAGTTAAAAACGTATCCTGTATTGTTTATTGGGCTGTTAAATAAAACGCTGAATCCAGACTCCGAGATTCCAGATAGGTTGAAATTGAATAGCGACTGTCCATGACTAGAAAGGTCTCCTACAACAACAGGATTTGAAGAAAACGAGGGAGAGAACGGAATATAGTAAGATGACACCCCACTTGGAATCGCTGTGCTCTGGACTTGAGCTTCTTTTGTATTGACGTAGGAATTTCCTCCGCTAATTCGAGTTAGTCCACCAACCTGTGTTACTGTAATTCCTCCACAACCCTTGATTATCGAACGACCTGAGTGACCATTGATTGATAGAATGCCAGCGAACCCGGCAACATTACCTGTCTCCAAAACACCAATACGAGAGCTTAGACCATTATCAGCCGTCTGGTATGATGTCGTGATAATTCCACTAGCACTAACCAAATCCTGATAACGAACCGCGCTGTTGTTTCCTATTGGCGCGGGCATATCTGGAGAAATCGCAAAATTAAAATAGCCCCCAATGTTTTGATTACCAGTGTTGTAAACAAGACCCAATGACTGTAAAAATCCCAAGTTTACAGCACCAGAAGGATTTGATGTTAGGGGAACAAAACATGCTCCTTGAAATAGCCCGGTCTCAGCTTGAATAAAAGCAAATGTTTGAGTGCCAGCGAACGCTTGAGAGCCAGTTATCGTGGCGAAACCAGAAGGGTTGATCAACTGAGTTTCAAGGTAAGCTACTTGATCGAGGACAAACTGTTGAGAAACAGCTTGTCCGGTTCCACCTGAGTAGGGAACATTGGGAGACAATGCGAACGTATTCTGTCCATATAGAGTCTGATTTGCATTGACGTATAGAACCCCTGAACCAAAGTTACCAGAGTTGTTTCCAAACAATACGGCAAATGATGTAAAGTTCTGTCCAAGGAGACCGGTTATGTAGCCGGAAATCTCGGGGTCTAACTGAGCTAGCTTGATTAGGTTATTTGCCACTGTGGTAAAGGAGTATAGCTACAAAACGTGAGATTTGGTGATCATAAGCGATTTGTTCAATCGCGTCACAGGCTTCATGGTTAGGTGTTTGTTCTGTCTTGAGATACGCGGCAACACTGGTCTCCCAATTTTCGACAGGCTCGTTTTCGAGAATCGTTTGAGCAACTGCAAACGCGGCTTCTGTTTGTTGATCATTCAGTTTCTTGAGCTTGTGTTGCTTCTTAACAGCAGCTTCCACGCCCTTGATAACCTTGTCGCTTTCAATAACGATGTCCTTCAGCTTTGAAAGGCTAAACTTCTTTTCTCCGGTTCCAATTGGCTTGACATTTTTTGTTGATTGTGGGGCTTTTGTGCCACCGGGACGACCAGACATAGGCTTTGGAGAAACCATACCTTGTTTCTTGAGCGCGATCTGATCCTGCTGCTGATTGAAGGTCATCGGAGTAGGTCCAAGGAGAGGCGTGTATAGACCGTTCTGACGGTGCTGGAAATACTCGGTCTGATCATCAACTGAAGCCTCGGGTGTCGGAAGGACTCCGGTTTTGATAGCCTCAATTGTTTCATCGGCTGTCAATACTCCAATTTCAGCCAATCGAGTGATCATCTTTGACGCCTGAATATCATCATCAAGGTTGATATCCTTAAATTTCGGAATCGGATAGGATTTGAAACCCATGATTTTCGAAATGCGCTGGACTTCAGGTGTTAGGAACTGTTCGAGGAAAGCGTTTTGACCATCTTTTAGGCGCTCGATGAAAATCTTAATCTTGATCATCGCGTTCGCGAACTTTTGCTCACCCCAAAAGATATTACTCAATCCATTTGCGATATCTTCATTGATGACCTCATATTTCGTCGGTCCCAGAACCTTGTTTAGATCGGGAATCACGAAATCAAGCTTTGTCGTATAGTCAGCGACAAGAACACGTCCAACGGTTTCAGTCTGGAAAATTTGTTGTAGTGCCCCCAAAGCTTTTTCATTGATCCCCCCCTTATCAGGTTCAGCACCAACAGTAACCAAAAGGATAGTGCTTTCTACCGTCTTCAAGATAACACGATCCATTTTCTTCAGTTCGAGCTTTAGATCGATATCATCCAAAACACAAAATCCCATCGGAACAGCCATTGGCTCATAGTCCATCTTCTTATAGAAAACGGGATGGAGCTTCGAAGCATCAACAGGAATCAGCGGTGCTATGCCTAGCTTAATATCCTTTTGTTGTTGAGGGGTCAGCGATTTGAATAGAGCGATCTCCTGATCAGTCTGAGGATTCTTTAAGCGAGCCAGTTCATAGATGTTGAGAACCTTGTAGTAAACCGGATCAGTTGCATAGAAACTGATGTTAGCCGCGAGGCGCATGTCCATTGGATTAAGCAGCATGTAAGCGACCGGTAGCGGAATCGAAGCCGCGCCAGCAGCGCCATCAGGATAAACCTGTGTGATTCTCTTTACGTCTTGCGCTGAAAGCTGTCCGTCAAATCTCAGGAAAAAGATGTTGCCCGAACGATAATAGTCACGGAAGAATTGATCCTGAACATGCCATCCATTAACCTTTTTCCACAAGGCTTGAAAAAAGGTGCGTGAAGTTTTGTTTCCACCCTCCCAATGAATAGGAACGTTCGAAAACTCAGCCATGATGTCGATGGTCTGCTTGAAAATCGGAACGTTCCAGTAGGCGCGCTGACAGAGATAAATAGCCTCCGTGACACCAATATAACCTCCATTGTCTTCGTAAGGAGTAATGCCTTCTCTCAAGTTCTTAAACCTATTCCCAAACTGCATCGTGAGAATATCACGAGGATTTCTAGGATTTCCGTCAACTGGAAAAGAATTGCAACTTGCGAAGGCGTCTCCTACTGATACGGGGAGACCAGAATTAGCCGGGACCCTGCTAAGGGACACGACTTCGGGTTTAGAAGTGATCTTCTTTTTGACGCCTTTTGCCTTCATACTCATATTTTTACACTGAATTTACCTGATCAACCGTGGGATAAATGTGTTTTTTGGAGCTTCCGTTCTATCGTTGATCATATCGTCGTAGCATTTCGAAGCCCAATTCACCAAAAGTAAGGCAGAATAAGAGTCCTTACGCGCCCGGTCAGGCGATGACCTTTGCCTACGAAGGTTTTGAGGTAAATCAAACGATTGGTGTCCCGTGGAAGTTGTGCTAATAACGATGAGCGCGCACTCATCTTTAACAAGCTTGATCAGGGTGTCTTGGTGCTCTATAAAGTCGATCATACGAACATCTCGCTCCTTCGCGTCGTTCTCGGGATCAAACACAAGCTTGTCAATCGGAATATCCACTGACATCAAAGACTCAAGGTGCCCGGCTCCACGCGCACCAAACCAGATTCTTTTATGATCGAATGCCGACTGAAGCATTTCGTTTGCCCGCCTAATCCATTGAGGCGAGAAGAACTGAACGTGACAAATCCGGCGCTCTGCCAAATTGTAAGTCAGTTTAGCTTGCTTCATAGCTTCAACCTGATCATCTTTGTCAAATTCTGCTGTAAATGTTCCGAGATTGATCTTTGCCTGCTTGAATGCTTCACTGTTATTCAACGCGTCAAGAAACTGTTGTGCGCCAGCGTGATCAAGGATGATATAGACGATGTTGAAGTGAGTAAGCAGGTAAAGCATGTAGTCAATACGCTCTTTTAGCCCGCTCTTTGCAACGGCATACTGGTGAACAACCACACGACGCCCGTCAGGACAAAGCTTGAGGACTGTGATAGCAAAATGGTCAGAGGTTTCCGAATCATCGAAATTCGGATCGATAGATATGATGTATTTTGCTTCTTTGTCGCCTTTTAATTCAATTGTCGGATTTTCGTCAGGTCCAAGATCACAAAGAATCATCTTCTTCATCGAAAAATAGCCCGAGCTATCATCCGTGAAACGTGCTCCGTATTCTCGTAAGAATTGAGCTTCTGACATTGTATTCATTGCCTCTTTGATTTTCTTAATATCAAGCAATCCAACCGGCGCAGCTTCCCATGAAAGCTGCATGATTCCAAAGTTCGTCTGAGGCTCTTCCCCTTTATTCTTGTCTCCACGAATCGCCTGTTCATAGGATAGATAGGTCTTGTAGAGGGTCTCGACCTGATAGCTAGCTGACGAAAGTCCAATTAGCTTGTTCTCAAGGAAGAGACGCCTATCCTTTTCGTCCATCAAGCCGCGTGCAATCAAGTCATCTTCTTGAATCTTTACTTTTTCGCGTTCTCTAGCCTTGTATCTAACAGCCAAGAACGGCTTGATGATTCCCTCGATGATTTCTTCGGGCATTAGAAGAAGCTCATCAATAACAACGCAGTTAAAACGCCAACCTCGAAGCTTTTTTCCGTCTCCCAACGGCAGCGCAACAATCTTAGACTCCCCAAGTGTCATTTCCCATGAGTCGTTCTTGTGATCTCTTGCACCAATACACTGCATTAGCAAAATACCTTCGGGGCTACCAGCGAAATCTTCAATCTGTTTAAAAATAGCGCGGCTCTGTCTAAAGCTCTTGCTTATGATTCCGATTTTGATTCCGGGGTTAAACAAAGCATAGAGAAAACAGAAAATCGCCGCCGTATAGGACTTGGCGTTTCCTCGACCCCAAATACCTAGGAAGAAGTCTTTCTTGAACATCGCATTGATCGCGATATGCTGCATAGGATACAAATCCACACCACCAATCAAGTGCGCGGCTATGGATAGATTGTGACGTAAGAATTTGGCGTAGGTATATTTCGCTTCCGTGTCAGAATCAATATATCCTTTGATCTTTAAAAGCTCTTCGTTATAGTCTGTGAAAGGAAGTTCGTCGGCGGCTACAGATTCCCACATAGTTGTCTCCTTTCATTGTGATACTGGAGGTCGATGTGTTTTGCTTGTTCTCCCAACAAAAGAATCTTCAACGTTAGCTCGGCGGCAAGTATAGGACCATCAGCGAACACAAATTGAAGATTGTCATATTTTTGCATCAACTGTTTCAAGCGATGGAATATGAAAACCGGCGAGCACTTGGATTGAGGGATGCGAAAACGCATTACCTCTTCGAGTAAAACATCAACACAAACAACAACATATTCGTTGAGAGCTTTGGCTCGATCAATCTCAGCTTGAAATCGATCATAGTGTTGAGAGAGAGTATTTACGAAATCGACAAGTGTTTTACGCTCAACATATAGCCCCGAAAAATACGGTTCGATAGTTGTGTAGTCTCCAATGTCCAGTTTGGTTCTTGTGGTTGGTAGATTAAAGCTGAACGGCTTCTGTTCACGGGTATCGATTAGAATCCTGAAGTCGTCTTTGATTGGGGGTATTACTATTGTTGGTTTGTCTTCAAACCTAGGTATCAATCCAACCGTCTCACAGATTGGCGCGAAAACCCCAAACGCTTTCTCGTAGAAGTTTCTTGCAGGAAGAATCGAAGAGCGAAGCTCAACTTGTGAAGGTTGATAGTTCCACTCCCGCTGCTTCTTATGTCTCGCTAGCAATAGGATCGCGTAACGATCTTTTTTTGGATTCGGGTTATTCGTCAGGAAAGAAATCAGATTGCGACGGTTTTCGAAATCGTGCAAGAAATAGCTTTCCCTATCCTTAAATGTCAATTTCTCTTGTGTATAGAAATCGGACTTTGGATAGTGTTCCTCCATATACTCTTGAAGACGAACCTTGTGCTTTCTAAGGTGTCGCCCAAGATTTTCAGAAGGAAGAGCTATGTTGCATATTTTACAAGTCTCAGATTCCATAAACAGCTTCGGCTCGCCCAATACCAAGAATACGAGCTTTCCATTCTTCCATTGTTTCAAGTCTCTTTACTTCATCGGCGGCTTCAGCCTCTTTCGCCTGAGCCATACGAATCGAGAGGATTCTTTCTTCCTCCGATTTCCAAGCCTGAATAATAGCTAGCATACTGGAGTTGTCCTGAATCGACTTCTTCATTCGGTCAGATCGCTTACCAGTTAAATCAGCGATAAGCTGTTTGTGACGTTGGAAGCAGGCGTCATACTCTTTAGTCTTAACACTGATCGCTTCAGTTAGACGCATTGTCACTTCCCCGTTTGAGTCGTTCAATACTTCCCTCAACCTGTTGTCGAGAGCCTCAATTTGAGCTTGAATTTTAAACATCATGATGTAGTCATTACATAGATTGATGTATAAATTGATTTCTTCGGCAGTTAGATCGGGCTTGTCCCAAATGTGGCGAATGAATTCAGACTCAAACGAATCTCTGTCCCTCTGCTCGATCATCTGATTGATCGTTCGAAGGAAGCGCGGGCTATTCAAATGATTGGTTAGATATTCGATGCCCTTTTTCTGTGGAACAGTAAGCTTTTCTTTTTCGATAGGCGCGTGGTTAAACTTGTTGACACGCTGGATCGAACCTTCAATTGTTTTGGGCGGACTATAGTCTTCAGAAGCTAAAAATGCTGGTTTTTGTCCGGCAAGCTCGGAACTTTCCAAACTCTTGATATAAGCATCGACCGTGCGATGCTCTTTACTCAACTGAGCAATGGAGGCATCACCGAAAATATCACGAGCCATGTCGAGCGCGTTACAACCCTTCTTTACATTATCTCGAATGAATTCCTTCTGCTGATCACTTAACGGAACATCAGGAACGCGCTTGAGATAAGCTGGCTTTGGAACGAATTTCTTACTGGCAAGGAATTTCTTGATAGCCCGCCCCTGCTTTGAGCGTCCATCGAGATTTGGGTCTTTGAAACAGCCACGGGTTAGTTCTTCCAGACTGAGAATATCCCAATGCTGAAGCACATATTGTTCTTGATCCGGGACTAGGGAGATTTCGTCTGACATTAGAAATATTCTGCGGAAATTTTTTTGATCTTCTCCATGATCTTACGTTTGATTTGCTTGATGCGTCTGTAGCCAGCTTTACGATTCTGTTCAGACGTTCGATAGCCCATGAGCTTCGCCGCTTCTTCCTCGGAGAGAAAATCGATGAAAAGAGCCTTGTATATGACCATTTCTTTTTCTGATAGAACGGTGGGCGCTCGCCTGTGAATATCGTTTGCTATCTTTTCTATGTCGGCTGATTCCTCCGGCATAGTGAAAACTTCGTGCTGCCGTTTCTCGATTGAAATTGGCAACCGAATGTCGTATGCAGGCTTCTTTTTTTTCTCCCACGTCTTGTAAAGTGGGCATTCGCTACACTGCTTACCGGATGGAGTTAAGGCGCATAACTCGCCACCTTCATTTTTAGCACAGCTTAAACAAGGTCGAACACAGCTTGAGTAGATGTTTCGAAGCAAGTTCGTTATCTGATGAGTAAGAACGGTGTTTAGCCACGGTTCCAATGGTCGGGCTTGATCCCATAAATCCCACTGCTTGTTGATATGGATTAGAAGAAGCTGAGTTACGTCATCAAAATCCAACCATGAAATTGCTCTTAGTTGCCACTTGCTGCGGCGTTTGTTGATCTCATTTAAAATGATATCATACTTGTCTTCGAATGTAAAAATAGAGGGGTCTCCTTATTCAGCTTTCGCGTTGATGTTAGGAAGCATCTCGTGAAAGATTGCCTTTTTGTCGATGGTTTTCGGAATGTCCCTGATGGGAACACCGATTGGTTTTGTGCCAGCAACCTGTTCGACAGTGACTCTTCGGCGACTTTCAGCAGTGCCGACTACTTCGACAGCCAACCCCGAAAGGTCGTTTGGATCGAAGGTTGTCTCTCTTTCAGCATCCTCGTAATCGTCATCACGACGATGACGCCTTATTGGAAGCGAAGCATGGGTATGAATGGGAGCGGGTGAAGACGTAGGCACAGGTGGCGCGCTCGCTATAGCTTCAAATGGTTTTCCGCACTTACAACAGAAGACTGGTTTAGCTGAAATATAATCAGTTCCAGACCCGCAAAACTGGCAGTATCTTTTCATAGGCAATCAGTTGGAATTACACATAAATTGTTTTGACGAGAACTTTTTAATTTATATTTAATCATTTCAAAGCTTTTTTATATGACTATTTTTGTGTAAAGCGAAGTATATGGATTCCCTATGGCAACCTGATAAAGTCAAAATAGGTCCTTTCGACTACGATGTTAAGTGGTTCAGTCGAGAAGAAGAAAACCGTAACGGACGCTACGGTTACACAGATAGCAATGAGTTTGAGATCGGGGTGTCTGACCGATTACCGGCGAAGAAAAAGGCAGATACCTTCATGCACGAGATTATTCATGCTCTGGCTGACATAATGCATCTCGACGACAAGATCGGAGAAGAAGAAATTGCTTCAAAGTTCGGGGTTGCTCTAACGACATTCGCTCGGGACAATCCGTTGACGATGCTCTGGTGGGTAAAATTGCTTGAAAATTAAAAGCTTGACAGGCTTGAAAATCCGGCGCATAATCTACCGCAATGAAAATAATGCCCATACTCCTGTCGGTCTTCATGGCTACTTCAGCTTGCCTTGCAGACATCAGTTCTCTCGAAGCTGAACTCGCGGCTCTTCAGGCTCAGGAAAGCGCGCTCCAACAACAGTTCAATCAAGATCACAGCGGCAATACTCTGAACTCCATGAATGCGGTGCTGGCAGAGATTCACGCGAAGGAACACGAAATCGCTGCCGCGAGAGCAAAAGAGCATTGACAAAGGTTTAAAACGCGGTAAAGATCGCGTTCTATGCCACAAGTCATTGATATAAATTCAGAAGTAGCCGCGACCATTGCCTCTTCCGGGGATCAGGTTCGCAGCGCAATCATTACCGGACTCGCTCAAAAGGAGATTGACCGCCGCATCAAAGCTGGTGCGTGGGCTGTCGAAGAAATCCGCAAAATCAAGTCCGAACTCGTCAAACTCAAGCCCGACATCAAATCCTACGATGCCAATGGAGCCTCAGTCGGTGACGGTCTGTTCTCTCAGAAGGTTAACGATGAGCGCAAGAAGCTCAACGACAAGCTCGCGAAGATCAGTAACGCTCTCGACAAAGCTTTGGGAAGTCTCGACTTCGGCGATCTTTACAGCCTCGAAAAGAGCGGTGGCGTGAAGGAAACCCCTGAAGCCGCCGAATAACAGTGCCGGTCCTTGAAGAGATCGAAGAAGAAGTTCAGCGTCGTGCTGCCGACCAGCACGGCGCTGTTCTTTTTGGGGTCTTCGAGAAGGTGAAGCACCAACACGTCAAATATGGCGCAGAGCAAGGGTGCGGCTGTGATTTTTGCATCGCACTCGATTCCTACATTCGAGTCAAGATTCTCCAGCACCGGCTCAAGAAAAAGCTTCGCGACGATTGGCACACTTTGATCCCTCGGGACGAAACGATTCGGCTTCTCCGGCTGCAAATTTATCTTGCCGAGAAAGCCTTAAAGAAACAGCAGGAAAAGAACCTGCTCAAACGGGAATAACAAAAAGGGGAGCATTTCTGCTCCCCTTTGTTTTAGGTGTGCTTTTGAAGGAACACGTCCCACTCGGGGAAGTTCCACTTGTTCCTGACCTTATCAGCCGCCGTCTGAGCCTTTGGCACCGAAGGCTTCACCTTTAGCTGGATACCAGCTTCGTGATAGTCCTTGTTGCCACGCTCGGAATTCGCCCGGCGATCTGCGAGAACGATATTCTCCCATTCACGCTTGCCACCCTTGGATCGAGGAACAACGTGTTCCATTGAACACTCGTCGGGCTTTAAGACCTTGCCGGTGAGAGCGCACTTGTTTTGATCGCGCTCGCGCAGACGTGCCATTGTGAGCCTTGGGCGCTTAGCCACGACCTTTGCGAAGTTCTTGGCTATGATGACGCGGGGGATACGCACTCGACCCCGTGGAACGCCAATAGAGTCATCGGGAGGGCGGACCGGCAGCTTGAGCCAATCATCGAACTTTGTGGGCACAAAGCAACCGTCAGTGTCATCCAAAGCCGTTGCCGCGTCAGCCGACATCATGCTGAACGCCTGTTGAACGGTAATTTGGTTGATGACACGCCACTGGTTATTCAAAACCAGCACTCGATCTTCATTTAGGATGCTCATGGTGTTTGTTCTATACTAAAACGTAAAATTCTTCACTGGCGTCCCAAAGCCATTCTTTCGTGCGCCAGACTGTCTTTGCTGTGTTGGGGTCTAAGACCCAAACCCCGTTGTCGGTAGCTCCGACTAATAAAATTGCGTGTCCATCCACATACGAGACATTATCGTCTGCGATGATCGGCTGTCCGTTGAAAAGAGCTTTCTTTACTGCCACCCAAGTCGTCAATTGTCGAGGCGTCATTTTCAGAGCCGTGGCGATATTTGTCAACTCCGCTCCTGTTTCGGGATCACATTGGGCGAGAGTAATTGCCCTTTCATGGGAAATCGTTTCTCCTTTGTAAAACAAAAGAAGGGATTGTAGGAGGCTCGCAACGCAACTGTAAGAAGTCTGCTGTTGGAATGCTCTGATGGGGAGTTTCATATCTCCCTTTATAGGCTACTTTTAAAAGTAAAGCAATCAAAAAAGGTTTACAATCCCACCCTCCACAAAGGGAGGAATGCCTTCACACCTGATTTGTGAAGATAGCCGCGATTCTGTTCTATCCGTTCATTTTTCTCATGTTCACGTCTCCGTGAACACGCCGGTTCCAGTGAACCGATGCACCAACCCGATCTCAAAGGGCAGCACTACCCTCGATCTGTTTGGCTTGCCCCTACCATGTGGTTTTAGCGAATGCGGACAGAATCCGGTCAAATCCGGTCAGATGTTACTCTGGCAGGTTTGAGAACCCGGACATAATCCGGTCATTCTCCCATCGGCTGCTGTGTGGTCGCGAACTTCCTCTATCCCGACAGATTGTCGCGATTTTTGTCGCGATAGGCTGACGTGACAGCGAACGGTCGATTGTAAAATGGCGGAACGCAGACGACTTGCACGCCAGCCCCTTTCGAGACCCAACCGCTTTCCAGACGGTGCCGACACGCTTGTTCGGTTTACGTTCCAAAATGGAGCCAACTGCCGGTAACGCTCCGGCGTCTTCTGCTTACCAAGCAGACGTTCTACTTTTGAACCAAGAAGGCAAAATCTTGACTTTCATTTAAAAATGATTCAGGCTGTTTTTTACTGTGGATAACCCATTGATAAAACAGCTAAAAGCTTTTCTCGCCAGCCCGTATGATCGGATTTGGTTGAAAAGCACAAAAATTTCAGTTTATGTTCGGAAGGCTCATCACCTTATTGGTCGCGACATTCTATCCTGTTTAGACCTCGCAACTTTCGATGTCCCTGAGAGACATCAATCAAAAGGACTCTCAAAAAACTTCATTAGCGCGGCTCTGGAGCTTTGTCCGTTCGAAGGCGTCTATATCGAGAACGTCAACGAGCCTCGGTTCGCAGCCTTCTTTGAAAAAGACCCTCAGTGGACACCTTGCGGACCCTATCAAGACCTGTGTCCTTGTTTTTTTCGAAAAGTGGTGCGAGATGAAGGTGCCGCCCCTTCCGCCTCTACAGTGTCAATGTAGCGCTCTACTGATGAGCTAATCCCGCATGAAAGTTGCTTGTATAGGTAGCCGCGAAACGCCCGAGGATATTCTCGCTGGCATGGAATGGATCGGTAAAATTATCGTCCAACAAAACTGGTGGTTGGCATCAGGAAATGCTCTCGGAGCCGACGCCGCTTATGCCCGTGGAGGCAATTCAATCAATCCAAAGAAGGTGATGCTTTACCTGCCTTGGTCAACCTATAACGACGAATTGATCGTGCCGGGGAATGTTCTTGTAACAAAAGTTGAAGAAGAATGGATCGATATAGCCGCTCGTCATCACCCGCGCTATCCATTACTTTCCAAAGGTGCCCAATCAATGATGATCCGTAATGCTGGAATTGTCAGAAACGCTGATCTTGTAATCGCTTACTTAAACAATCGAAAGCAAGGTGGCGGCGGAACTGGACATGGTTGGCGTATTGCCGAAACTTACGACATACCTAGATTTGATCTCTCGAAAAAGAAAGATCAAAAAGGCGTCCTTGACCATATCGTAGAATTGGTCAAAAAGGAAATTGGAAGTCCTGCTCGGACTTGCACCGAGACACGTCCCAAATCTAGGGCACACAGTTTATAAAACTGCCGATGCTACTTTACATCACAGGACCAAAAGTGGTCGGTATGGAGAGACTTGCACTCTCAAGGGTTTCCCCATAGGTTTCTGAGACCTACGCGTCTGCTAATTTCGCCACACACCGATTGAAAAATGGCGGAACGCTGAGGACTTGCACCCCAAACCTTTCGGTTCTCACTCTTTAGCAAAGAGGACCAGCACGCTTGTCTGGTTAACGATCCAATGGTAGGCATGGCGGGACTTGCACCCGCAAAACCATAGTTTTTGAAACTATCGGCTGTGCTGTTCGCGCTTAGGTCACATGCCCAAAAACAAAAGAAAGAAGCGCGTCCTGACCAAAATCAAAACGCGCTCTCAAAAGGTTTACTTGCCTTTCTTGCCGCCTTTTCCGCCCTTGACAGGGAACGGAAGCTGAGACGGTTTGCCTGCTGGTTTTGACTTAGCCATAGTGAATTTCACCACCTTTCATTGTATGTTAGTTTTACACAATTCTGGTGAAAATTACACATTAAAATTGGTGGTGGCGCAGGGACTTGCACCCTGAAAGGCACCGGGTTTAAGCCGGGAAGCTGTGCTGTTCGCTATAAGCCCACGTCACCGTGTTATACTTCTCACTTGGAGCCGTATAATTTTAAAGTTTTAAAAAATGAATCCCATTCGACCCTCGGCTTGAAGACCAAGGCGACTTCGGGTTGAGGCAGCTTCGATTCAGTGATCAACTCGAAGCCTTCGAATTGTTTAGCGCGCTCAAACTCGTCGTCGGTTACGACGCAGGAGACCTTGCGGAAAGAGTTGAATGCCCACTCGCGGACAAGTGGATCGTTTTCATGTCGTAAGTAGAGGCAGAGGCTTGCATGAGCCGCGCAGTTAACTGCATGACCCACGTCAACCGACTCACGAATGAGAATGTAAATCTTTAGGGGTTGAATTTTTGGGAAGCAACAAGTGATACGAGCATTTGAATGCCTGAGAGACATTTCAAAATCTTCGATACTTGTGTTAAGCCTGCCTAGTGGATGATCGTTCATTTTTAAATTGTTGGTAGCTCGAATCTTCATCCTCGTCTTCTTTCCAAAGATGAACGGGGTTTGATCCAATTTCAAGTTTTAGACGTTTAACAACCTCAACGTCTTCGGGCTTATCAGAGATTAGAGTATAGTCGCCTTTCTCAAGGGGACCCATAACTTCAGAGTGTTTACCAAGCACTTCACCAAAATAAACTCGATACTTGGTATCTACAATGTAATCAATCTCTTCCTTTTCGGCTATGAAAATACCCTTGACGGTTCCCGATCTGCCACAGTCGAAGTGAAGCTTGTAGATTGCTTGCATGGTTATTTATACCTGAAAATCGGATTTCTTTAAGGGCGTTCGATCAAAATAAATGCTAATCGCCAGCCCGACCAGAAGCAATGGAACGAACAAAACAACATAGAGAACGTTTTCAATCGTCGCGGCTAGTTGATGTTTCATTGCTTTCTTTACACGGAAAATGGTGCCGCCGAGAGGAATTGCACCCCCAAGGCTCATCCGTTCTAAGCGGAGTCAGTCTGCTGTTCCCGATTAACCACGGCGGCATGAAATTGGAGGGCGAGAAGGGAGTTGCACCCTCGATGGAGAGTTACCTCGACGGTTTAAAAGACCGTTACTCACTACTGACATGAGCTACACGCCCGAAAAATGGTCGTCCCGGCGAGACTTGCACTCGCACGCCCTTTTACGGGCACAAGGTTCTCAGCCTTGCTTGTCTGCTAATTCCAACACGGAACGAAAAATGGTAGCTCAGGCAGCGCTCGCATCTGCTTTCAGGGCTTATGAAACCCGCGTCCTACTATATGAACGACTGAGCCGTCTATTCTAAAGAAACTTCGTTTGGCATAAACCAAAGCTTTCCGAAATCATCGAAGAGCGCCCAAACAACATTCTTGTCGAACTTTAAAAATTTGCCAACTGTGCCCACTTGAGGCATAGGAGTAGCCGCGAAAACGTCTTGCACCGGCTTAACGATTTTGACCAGCGAGGGATACTCAACCTTGAGTGATTGAATTTCAAGAACCTCGGTCGGCATCGAGTCGCCCTTCTTCCCATTGCACGGCTGGCAAGCAGGAACAAGATTAGCGAAGTGCGGAACTACCACCTTTTGACTTCGGGATATAGTGATCCTTTGTCATCGTTGATAGCGAGAGAGGACAGCCACAGTAATAGCAGAGTCCACCCGTTTTTGCTAGGATTTGGTTTTTCATGGTCTTATTTTCGTTTTGGGTGTTTTTTGAAAACTGACCAGCCCATTATTAGCGACCTTTGGATTGAGGCAGGAACGGTCATGCTGCCGCTGGTTTTGTGAATGGAGCCAACTGCCGGTAACGCTCCGGCGTCATCTGTTTACGAAACAGAGGTTCTACTTTTGAACTAAGAAGGCGAAAGGGTGTAACTAACGGTATGGAAAAGAACTTACTTGTAATCGAGGATAGCACCGTCGCTATGTTGATCGTGACTTTCATCATTGAGCTTTACAACCCTCAAAGGTTTCATGTCACTCACTGTAAAGCTTTGCAAGAAGGATTTGACAGCATTGCTAGCGTTCAGCCCGACCTGATCATTCTCGATCTGACGTTGCTGGACTCTTCTTATGAAAAGACACTCAAGTATATCGGAATGCTGACAAAATTTGCTCCAGTCATTGTCGTTTCAAGCCATTTGCTTCGTGACGAGTCACTAAAAGCAGGCGCGTCCGCCTTTATTCACAAAAGCTCATTAACTCTTGAGAATAAAGACGAAATCATGGCGACCGTTCAAAGAGTGCTCGATGCGCGACCCGGCTATGAAAAATCAGCTTAGATGTAAGATTGGCTTTCGCTCCGATTTTCTCAGCCTCGTTCTCTGTCAGGTTCCTTGCAGTGACGTTGCTCATGAGACAACAACCATTCGGTCCCGCTAATAGACGGAGCACGGCATGTTTACCGCTGCAACTCGCGTTGGATGCAGTATTCTTGTATTGAGTAAGCGGTTGTTTAGCTTGCGCTGAACTCCCCGCTTATCTTTACTCGATTTTGCCGGTTTTTATACTAGGAAATGGTGGGCACAGTGGGCTTCGCTCCCACGACATTCTGTTTAAGAGACAGCTACTCTACTGGACTGAGTTATGCGCCCGGAAATGGAGGACCTAGAAGGAATCGCACCCTCGACGCGCTGATTAAGAGCCAGCCGTTCTCCTACTGAACTATAGGTCCGTGAAAATGGAGGGCTATGAGGGTATCGCGCCCTCTACTCCGCGTTGGAAGCGCGGCGTGTATCTATTAACACCTATAACCCGATTAGAAAATTGGTTCGTCTGTGAGCACTTCTTCTTCGCTCACGACTGCTTCGATTGGAAAACCGTATTGGCGGGAGAAGTAATTCAGATCAGCCTCGCTTACAGCTTGCCCGTTGAGTGTAACTGCCGAGACCTTAACCCCATCACTGGAAGTAACTACGGCTGTTCTCTTTGCAACTTGCATCGCACTGATGAAGTTTTTAATTTGTTGGCTCGTCATGAGCCTATTTACACTGAAATGTTGTGTTTGCGAAATTCTGTTCTAAATCCGTATGTTTTGCTTAGGTAAGAAAGGTCGGCTTGACTTACTTCCGTTCCATTTGCAAGCATTGAGAAAACTGTATTTTCGCCGTCAAAGTCAAGTTCTACACTGTGGTAGCTAGCTGACATCGCGATTAGAAAGTTTCGAACGTTCTGATTCTTGACTTCATCCGTGCTTCTGAGAGTGATCATATCTCTCTTTACACTCAAAAAGTGGTCCCCGTAGTTGGTATCGCTCCAACCTCTCCGCGTCTTCAGCGCGGCGCTAATCTATCTCAGCTATTCGGGGTGAAAGTTGCACAGGGATTTCACGAACGTTCCAGATTGCGGATGGGAATTGCACCCAACATCGACCCTGTAGAGGGCTATCTTTCTATTAAACGACACCTGTCTATCCTGTTGTCGGTCACTTCCGCTCAATCCGTCGATTGGGTGGAACACCGTTTCGAAAGTGGTGTGCCGTGAAGGTAACGCTCCCTCGTCAGCCCGACATCAACGGGCGGCTCTACTATTGAGCTAACAGCACATAAAGTGGTGGGTCGTGAAGGAATTGCACCCTCATGTGTCCCTAATCGGGGGACCATCTTGCTATTAGATGAACGACCTACAAATTGGAGGGCACGGTGAGACTCGCACTCACGTTGGAGGTATTACCTCAGCGGATTAAAAGCCCGCGCCTATCGCTGCTCAGGTCACGCGCCCAATTTGAAAGTGGCTCCCGATCATGGTTCCGCCCCATGACTTACAGGTTCCAAAGACCTGCGTGCTACTGTTACACCAATCGGGAATAAAATGGCACCGGAGCTTGGATTCGCACCAAGACTTAGCGACGTTCAAGGCGTCGTTGACTACTATTGCCGACTCCGGTATGAAATGGCTACGGTCCGTGGATTCGCACCACGACTTGTCCTGATTCAGAGTCAGGGTGACTACTATTGCCGAGACCGTAATAAAATGGTGGGGAATGAAGGTAATGCTCCCTCGTCCTGTCGGTGTAAACGACCCGCTCTTCTTTTGAGCTAATCCCCCGTAAATGGAGGTCCGTGTTGGATTTGCACCAACGCATACTCGTTTTGCAGACGAGCGCCTTACTACTTGGCTAACGAACCGAAAATGGTATCCCGCCAAGGATTTGCACCCTGACCCACAGCTTCGAAGGCTGTCATGCTATCTGTTACACTAGCGGGACATAACTTATTTCAAATTGTATTTCTTACGAGTGGACTCAGGGATTCCTCCTTCGAGTCCTTTAGACTTGGCTTTGCGCCAGAGTTTATGAATGAATTCTTCGTAAGTATCAGTCGATCCACTTCGACCATAGTCGTCAATGGCATCACGAACGTTTTGTTCGGTGACGATTGGAAAACTTCTTGTTGCAGGGTAAAGGAAATCGTCGTCCTTTAAGTCTGATCGTTTTTTCCCGCCAAACTTCTTAGCGAAAGCTTCTTCGGCGGCTATGATCTGTTTCGACAGGTCGATTACAAATGTGCTCATAGTTGATATTACACGAAAGATTGTGCGCCTGTCGTTTTTATCGAGGTTCCCCGACTAACTAGGTCGGCTCTTCGGTAGTAAACGCCTCGACGCAGGACAGCACAAGATGGCACCCCGACCGGAACTCGCATCCGGTTCTCCTGCTTGAGAGGCAGGCAATCTACTCATGATCTACCGGGGTATAAAGTATTAGGAATCCGATGGACGATTCTGAACCTGTGCAGGCTCTCCTGTCTGGACATCAGAAATGGCAGGCGGGGTGAGCTTCGGAATCGAGCCTTCAGGGGCTAGGAACGTCATCGAGCTACCACAGTTCGGGCAGACTTTCGGTTTGCTGCCTGCCGCGCTTGCTTGACGCCCACAATCGGGGCAATATCTGCTTAGTGTTGCCATACGAGTAGTTACACTCGAAAAACACAAAAGGTTCCAAAAAACTGATAGCGTGAGTCGTCTAGGTCTCCAGTTATTCCCCGGCAAGGGAGACTCCACGCAACCGGGCAAGATGTTTCCATGTCAACGACTCAGGGAAACCCACGCTATCAGTTTTTGAGTAAAATGGCACCGATGACGGGTGCTGCCCCCGCTTAGACCAACTTGAAAGGCTGGCGAACATGCTGTTGCTCATCACCGGCGTAAAATGGGTTGCTCGACGGAACTTGCATCCGCTTGATATGCTTCACAGGCATAGGCTTTACTTTATAAGCTACGAGCAAAGTGGGTTGATCGACGGGTTCTGCCCCCGCACAAACTCCTTCACAGGGAGTGATGCTTCTATTACATCACGATCAACATAAAATGGCGGCTAGAAGGAGACTGGTTACTCCACAACCTTTCGATTGCTAGCCGTTCGGGTTAATAGCCCAAGATGGCGGAACGCTGAGGACTTGCACCCCAAACCGGTAAAGGTTCCTGCTGTTTTCAAGGCAGCGGCGACACGCTTGTTCGCTTAACGATCCAAAAAGGCGACCCCGCGTCCTTGCGAACAACGGGATCAAAGTGATATGCGAGTTGAATCTTCAAGTCGCATGTAAAGTGGCTCTAGCGGTAGGATTCGCACCTACACCGTTCCGCTTAACAGGCGGATGGACTACTGTTATCCCACACTAGAATAAAATGGCTCCCAAGCATGGACTCGCACCATGACAAAGCGGTTAACAGCCGCTCGTGCTACTTTGACACTACTTAGGAATAAATTGGAGCACGAACCGGAGACCGTCGCGATGACGGGCGGCTCGCGCAGAAAATGGTCAACCTACAGAGAGTCGCACTCTGACTTGAAGTTTAGGAAACTACCGGGCTATCTGTTACCCCATAGGTTGAAAAGAGTTTTGTAACACGCCTACTTTCGAATTTTGACCACTTCGAATAGAATTCGATGTTTAACCAAAATACGCACGCGATTTCTCGCTCGACTGAGTTTTCCAAGCTGCCAACATTATTGTCCGCAACAGGTCTGCTCGCATGTTACAAAGTGAACGTCAGCGTGCTTCTATTACACTAATGGTTTAACTCGCTGATCAAGCGACATGCGGAATTGCACCGCTCTACTGACAAGATGGTCGGGGTGGTGGGACTCGCACCCACTGGCTCCTGATTCCAAGTCAGGTCTCTCGACTCTTCGATTCCTCACCCCGAAAAATGGTCTCGCTGGAAAGGGAAGCTCCCCTCTCATCTCGTCGGTTACTTTGTCACGCGTAACGTTTCTCCGACACGTCGCACACTCGTTACCGTCCTAAGACCTGTTCCCAAGCCACAAGGATAGGGAAACTCTGACCAGCGTCTTTGAGTTTCATGCCGCTTGTTTGTATTCAGCTTCAGCAAGATAAATGGTCGGATAGCCGGGTGCTGCCCCCGGTGTCTCGAAGTCCCGAACTTCGCGGATTGCTGTCTTCCTCCTATCCGAATAAAGTGGTCAGAGTGACAGGATTCGCACCTGCGTAATCTAGCACCCCATGCTAGTGCCTGACTTCTAGGCTACACTCTGGTCGGAAATGTCGGATTTGCACCGCTCTTCAACGCCCCAAACGTCGTGTGCTGCTGTTACACTACATCTCCGGTAAAATTTTGTCTTTCTTTCGTTGATTGCAAGGGAAGCAAGCAACTACTAAGTTGTTCAAATCGAATTCAGCCCCGCCTTTTGAGCGCGGGATAACATGATCGAGAGTCGCAACAAGAGGATCGCCGTTTCCAACGTCTATTGCCAGCGGACCTCGACCACAATAATGACAGGAAAGAGAACCTCTTTCCTGTTGCCAGCGTTCGAGCGTCTCGAATCGAAACCTTAGCCATCCTTTATAGCCATGATAGGCGACAAATCGCAACAACCTCTTGTGAAGGAGGAAGAGCGCCGCGAGCGATTGCGGATGCGGATCATGGGTTAATAGTTTCGGTCTCATAAAGTGGTGTTCACGGCGGGAGTCGCACTCGCATCTCAGCCTTCGCAGGGCTGCATTCTATCTGTTGAACTACGCGAACATAAATGGCGGATAACTGAGGACTTGCACCCCAAACCCTTTCAGGTTCGTTCTGTTTTCGAGGCAGACCCGGCACGCTCGTCCGGTTAATCATCCAAATGGTAGGCATGGAAGGATTTGCACCTTCGCCTGAGAGCTTAGAAGGCTCCTATGCTTTCTGTTACACCACACGCCCATAAAAGTGGAGCCGAGTGACAGACATGCACTGTCCTCTCCGCATTACAAGTGCGGCGCGTCGCTATCTACGCTTACAAGGCAAAACTGGCGGTTAGGACGGGTGCTGCCCCCGCTCTATATCCTCCGTGACAGGGAGGTATCAATGCTGTTTGAATTCCTAACCGAAAAGTGGCGGACCAGACGGGCATTGCTCCCGTGACCTATCGGTTGACAACCGAGTGCTCTTCGTTGCTGAGCTACTGATCCAAAATGGTGTGCCGTGTGGGTAATGCTCCCACTTGGTCCCGAAGGACAACGGGGTTACAGCCCGTTTCGCCTCTTTAACGATCTACCGACACAAAAAGAAATGGTAGGTTGAGACTATACCTCTTATACAACTCTTTCGTCAGATTATCACACGCTTGCGGCGTGCTTTCCCGACTTGTCCACATACCCCCGGCTATAAACCCGGCGAGCAGTAAGTTGCAAAGCTGCCTTTGACTGGTGGCATATCCAGTGAAACCGTCAAGCTACTCGACCGTTGTCTTCTTGCCTGCCTTGCGAGCAGTTCGCAGCCGCTAAGCCGCTACATGGAACGTGGATCGAACTAACAAGTCCTTGCGAGACTTATCAGCACCCGATTACCTTTCGGCTCGGGCATTAAGCTCTTTTCGCTTAACGTCAGCAACGACTTTGCGTTTAAATGATGAGGTTTTGACGCCTCACACACCCCATTAGAAGTGGGATTGCTCTCCTTGAGCTAATCATAACCTACGAAGACACGCGTTGCTAGTGGTTTCATAACCTTTTGGATCACAAAATGCCACGCGCCTTCTGACTTTCGCTTGCGGCTACTTATCGAGTTTTCAAGATTTTGGTCCAGCGATGTTAACCGCGAGAACCATCACCTATCAACTTGCATGTGAGCCTTCGATTGCGGTCTCGAACCCACACACTACCCTTCGTCCCTCAACTTTCGATGTTTGGCATAGAAACAGTGCTCGGCGCTACCGTTAGTTGGAAAACCCTTTGGTTATTACGATCTTCCGTTTGTCTCCCATCTTCAAGTATAGTTCAGGGTTGTGAGACCCTAAACTTACAGGAACTAGGTTTGCATGACTTACCAATCTTGCGATTGGCGCGGGCGTGTAGGACACTACCGCTTTCACCACCTTACGATGGTTTATCCCTCATGCGGGAAATTGGTGGAGCCGGAGGGATTCGCACCCTCATAAGACAGCTTGCAAAGCTGCTGCATCCTCATCTAGCCACGACCCCAAAAGTATTTGCGTCACGCACAATGTATCACTGGCTGACGCGACGACTCGGTAATCACTTGTCGTCCCGTGTGGCAACTCTCTGCGATTAGCGAGTGCGGATAAACCGCCGCCACACGTTTTTTAAAATGACGGTAACTTCTCCCTCAGAGAAATCTTGTTCCCAACAGCTTACCGAGATGTTGGATCGCTTCCGTTAAGCGAGAAGAATGGTGGACCAGCAGGGTAACGCTCCCTGTCTTCCGCATTGCAAGTGCGGTGTGCTACCTTTTATCACTACAAGCCCAAAACTGTTTAGTGCAAAAACGCTATCAAAAATCGGATAAACCAGACAGCCGCGACTGCTCCGACTAGAATGTTGGCGATCATCTTAACCCACGCAACAACCGGCACGTAGTAGATGACTGCAAAGATTGCGCCGAAAATGATAATTGCGACGAGTAGGGAGATAAGATTCGTTTCCATACTCTTAGTTACACGAAAAAGAGATTCAATACCGAGACAAAGAACTTCGGGCTGAAATGCCAATGACCGAATATCCCTTTGACGCCTGAGCATTAACGGCTGCACGATCTTGAAATGGTTGCGAGGGTCGGGAGCGCGCCGACCATAGTCTCTTTCGAGACGAAGGTTATGAGCCTTCTTAGCATCCTATTGGCTTGTCCTCGCGATAAATTGGTTGCAGGAGGATGAATCGAACACCCGACCTCAACGTTATGAGCGTTGCGAGCTACCACTGCTCTATCCTGCTATAAAAATTGTTCGTTTGACCATCCGAGCTTATCCGGTCTCCTACGGTTTACCGTCAATCAGTCGAGCCGTATGTAACAGAGTTAATGACTTCGAGCTTTGGAATTATTCAGCCAAATGAAGTCAAACGAAATTGGTGGAGGCGACGGGAGTCGAACCCGTGTCCTAAAGAATCTTCTCATTTGCGTTTCCATGCGTAGCCGGTTTTTCGCTCTTAGAACCGAATGACTAACTGGCAGTCAGTTCGATTCCGCATCGACAAATACAACCTGTCGAACGTCAGCTATTCATAGCTTACCTCGCGCCGGTTATTGACGAATTCCAGCGAGGATTGATTCGTTCAATGCATTTTCGTTCTTAGGCGAAAACGACTTCAGCGCCCTCTTCAACCGACTCGTGGTCGGTGATTACCGCATCGCCATCCTCATCGGACACCGACGCGATCAGCGCCTTCACATCAGACATTTCGTCTTTTGCTTTTATTGATTTTGATCGGAATTTAACGAAGCCAACGATCATCTTCGGCATGAAGCAAACAGTCCGACTGATCAGTCGATACCATTACGCCCCCAAATTGGTCCGATCCCGCCAATTAAATGACGGATGAGTTGTCTAGCAACTCACAGGTGTCTAAACCCGACCAGAAAAAGTGGCACGCCCATGAGGAATCGCACCCCTTAGCTGAAAGCAACCGTTTTGGAGGCGGTCTTCAATCCTACTTGAGAGTGGGCGTGTATAAAATGGTGCGACTGCTCGGATTTGCACCGAGGCGAGCACGTTGGCAACGTGCCATGCTACTGTTACATCACAATCGCAGATGGAGCGGCGCTTCCGCCGCTCCGAAACGAATCACAGACACCTGTTTTACGAGGTTTACGTCTGAGACACGTTTTAGTATAAAGAACAAACACCTAATTCAGAGTTCCAATCTTTCGATCAGTAAGCCGGATTTCGTTGCGACGTGCAACGGGTGCTACCGGACATTCGTTTGATTTTCGTTTGCGGCTCAAACTCCCAAAAAGCCTCGTTGACGGAGCTATCCCCGTATATTTTCTAAAATTTTCTCTTCCCTCTTTGGTCCCTTATTTCAAAACTTCGAAAAATTCTGAAATAAAAAACCCGGTTCACTTTCGCGAGCCGGGCAGGAGGTTTTGAATCTGGTGGTTCTTATTTCCTACCCGTTGATCTCGCTTTCCTGCCCTTTAATGGCTCTGGTTGTAAACCAGCCCGTATTCGGGGCAGACAAGGCGAGGTCGCAACGCTGTGACAGCGAGCTTATCGCGCTTGGCTTTGGTTGATATGTTTCGTTGGTTCTCATTGAAGTCTTCCTATATTTACACCGTTTTGTTTTTGTTTCCAGAACTTTTTTCAGGTTTGATACGTGGGTCGCGCTAAAGTCTTCATTCTGAAGGAGTTACAAATGAAGATTTTTTCGTGATTTTCGTTTTCGGGCTATAAAATTTCCCATTTCTCAGTAAGAATACGCATGGATTATCCAAAACCATCGATTACCGCTGACGTGATTCTTCACGAGTATCACTCAGACGAAATTCCGCTCGTGAAACGCTTGAATGAACCCTTTAAAAGCTGTTGGGCACTCCCCGGAGGATTCTTCGAGCCTCTTAATGACGCCACCATTGAAGATGCCGCGTGGAGAGAGGCGCGGGAAGAAATCTTCTTCGACATCAATTTGCACCCGGAGGTTATAGAGAGGGGCTTCTTCAATTACTTCGATCAAAAAGACCGTGACCCACGAGGGCGCACGATCACGATGGTTTTCTACGCCCACGTAAAAGGGAAACCAAACCTAGTCGCCCGAGACGATGCGGAAGAAGTTCGGTGGTTCAGCGTTCATGATCTCTTAACGAAGACGATCCCTTTGGCGTTCGATCACCAGCAAATCATTGAGCAATTTTTCGCTGGACACTAATTTAAAACCCCCCTATAAGGAGTGTCTATGCCAGCAAAAAAGCAAACACCGCAAGAGCGCCTCGCTGAACTTGAAAGCCAGCGCGCCGAACTCGACAAACAAATCGAAGCCGTAAAAAAGGAGATCGCGCCCGATCAAGAAGCGCCAAGATCGAGCGCCCGACGCGGCTCAGCACGCTAAGTCAGCTTCCCACCGGGAGCTACGACAACGTAACGGACTTTAAAAAGTTCGCGGTTAGTAAGTTCCCGTTGAATTTATTCCACAAACGCCATGCGAATGCGGGTTGTGGGCAGACAGCCCTTGCTTTATTGACGGGGCTGTCTCCTAGGGAGATGCCATTTTACAGATGGAATTCTATCAACGATGAAGACATGGTTGAATTCCTTCGGGCGAACGGCTTTTTAGTATTCGCGATTACGAAGTGCGACGTATCAAAAGATCAAGACGCCATCGACTATCATATTTTTTCCGACCATGTTGTGCTCGTCTCATCCCTAGTTGCAAAAAGCGAAACAACATGGCAGGTCATCTACGATGGATTCATATTTCATAACTTCGAAATCGACAAAATGAGTCCACTTGAATTTCTGAACAACCCGCCACGGACAGCATACGTGCTCTGGAAACCTGAATGGGCATCCAAATAGAACTGACTGGCGTTCAGATGCCGATAGGCAATCCCTGTTACGTTCAGGATTGCCCGAATCACGCCATGACAGCCGTGTTTCAAGTCGGACCTCGCAACTGTTTTCACGTCTGCGGCTGGCATTTGAAAGAGAACCTTGAAAAAGGAAATTGGTTCTTGGGAAACGAATTTCCGAAGGGTCTTTTGGATACGACTTTCGTGATTGAGCACAACCCAAATTGCCCAAGCCCATTTCTTATCCGGTTCTGTGGAGAAGGAAAAGGCTGCATCGACAAACTTCCCCACGGGCAATCAGCAGATCGTATAGGTTTCGGAAAAACAATAGGGCAGGCATTTTCAAACGCATTCTATGGGTAAAAAAATCGACATCGAACTGATCGGACCTTTCCGGGGCAATTATTACACCCTATCGGTGGATGGTTATAGTGTCCCACATCTACAAATTACCAAACTCACAGGCGCGGACGATGGCTTAGTCGAAATCGTTCTTGATGGTCGATTTGGTCACACCTGTTTAGAATCCGAGCTTATCGAATGGGGCTGGTTCCTATTTCATACAATGGCTGTAAGCGCGGGCTATACCTCTGGTGGAGAACATTGTAACGTTAAGAACCCCTTCAAGGTTCGCCTCATGGGGTTATGATGACATTCACCGTCTCTGACGAACAAATTAAAAAATTCGAGGAATGGAGAGCCTCCCACAAGAAAATCTATACCGGCGCAATCGGCGGGCGCTATACTTGGACGTTCCATCCCACCAGCTTGGGAACAATAACTATCGTTGTCGATAACATGACCAAAGAAAACATTGACCTAACCGAATTTGAGGAATGGTAAATCTTTTTTGTTTCTTTGACTTCCATTCGTGGAAGAAGATCACACTCAACAATATCCCTCACCGTCAATGTTCACGCTGTAAACGCATCGAACCATTCAAATAATATGGACTCAATTCGCCCACTAATATTCGACCCCGAACACTACCCTGAAGATCGCACTCTTGATGAAGACGCCGATGCTTCCAATCGCGAAAAACAGCGAAGAACCATCGACGCAATTATCGCCGACCGAGTTATGGGTTGGAAATGTATCAGCGGGAATGTTACCTTTACCGAACTTCCCGATGATGTCCGTTGCATAGTGAACATGGATGGAAAATACCCATCAGTGAGAATTCTTTGCCAACAGGAAGCTCGATCAAATTTCCTAACTAGCCGCGAATTTTCTCCGACCCGCGACATCGCTGATGCAATGGACGTGTTGCAAAAATTCACAGACTGGAATGTTTGTCAAGACGATCCTGCAAATGTTATGGGAGACGGTCAATTCTTTTGCTACATCAATGACGGCGAATACCGATATAGCGGCAACGGCAAAACCGTTTGTGAAGCGATCTGTAACGCCGCGCTGGACGCGGCAGAGTTTGCCGTCCCAATCATTCGTCCGATAGTCGAACTCGAATTTATGGTTGTGCCTGAGCAACTCAGCACGCTTGCCTTTGTCCCAAACTCCGTGCGCTGCCGGGTGATTGATCCCGAGGCGATCTTTCTCACAGGGATTCTCGGTGAAAGCGGCAGGCGCTTAGTCAAGGCTGGCATCGAATTCTATTTCACTCAATCGTTAGCTTCTAAACTCATCGAAAAAGGCATAGCCGAAAAAGTATGAAGCCCGCGCTCCTATTTCTTTGTCTCAGTCTTATAGGGTGCGTCCATACTCAGCCTAAAGACTCCCCAACAAGAAAAACGATCAACGGACAGACCTATCTTTGGAGGGAAGACGGTTGGGAAAATGAACATTGACGAACCGATCCTCTCAATCGCAAAAGTCCGGCGCTTCTTTTCGAAGTTTAACTGCTGGCTCGATGGGTGCGACAACTATGTTCTGTTCAGAAATTTTTTTAACTACAAGGGCACCGTAGGGTCGCCGCCAATTCAGGAATGTGATCCACGGGAGGCTCGAATGATCAGTTACAGGCTGGTTTGCAAACGCTGTGGCTGTGTGAGTTGTGACGTAAAATACGTTTGACTTCCCGTTAAAAACCCTCCAATATACGAACGTGATAATCCTCCCCAATGAATTCGAACATCTCGACTTGAAAGGCAAGGTCGTGGGGCTAACGAGTGGATGCTTTGATTTGCTCCATTTTTATCACCTTCATTACCTCGAACGCTGCCGGGCTGAATGTGACTTCCTGATCGTGGGTGTCGATTCCGACCAGATGGTTCAACAGTTCAAAAATAAATCTCCCGTCATTCCCGAATATAACCGGGCGGCTATTGTCGCGGCTCTCCGATGCGTCAAGGCGTGCTTCATCATGCGCCATCTAAGTCAGTTCGAGCTTGCGGTCAGCGTTTCCCAAAAGGTCTTCAAAAACCTCCCTGAGTTATACGGTCAGCCAATCATCGGAGCCGACAAACTGGTCAAGATACCCGATGTCGATGAAATAACCAGCACCACGGGGCTTGTAGCGAAAATACGGGGCATTCCAGATGATACCGCTCTTCACCTTGCCGCCGAGGAAGCTTACTTCAGGGAAGTGGTTGACACTGGATTATACGAAAACGGTAATACTCCACCCGACAAACAAATTTGGATCAAAAACAAAATAGATAGTTGGCGCGGGCTATGAGAACTCGGGAAGAAATTTCAGCCTATGTCAAGAACCGGCTTGTGCCAGCCGATTTATATCTTGTTTGGACAAGAGGATTTTTCGGAAAGCGCAAAATTCAGATGATCTGCTCTTCACTCGATGGTCTTGTCGAACAATTGTATCAACGACAGGAGGATTTCGATCCCCTTTTTGGGGTTGAACTTGAATCGTGGAACTTTGACGATCCCCAAACCCCATGAAGGCAAGCATTGTCAGACTTCAAGCCATCATCAAAGATGCCTACGAAAGAATTAAAAAAATTCAAACTCGTTGTCCACATAAAAATGTAACAAAGAAGCATTGGGGAAATACGGGTAATTATGATCCCACTTGCGACTGTTATGGAACAGATTTTATTTGCCTCGATTGCGACAAACACTGGACTGAAAAACAAAAATGAGAATGCGAATCACTCGCCCACGGTCAGGAAACTTGAGCGCGGCGCTCTACATCTTTTGGCTACTTCTCTTAGGTTTGGTCATCATTTTTTAAAACTTTGAAAAGTAAAACCCGAGACATTACCGTTCGCAAAGTGCCCTACATCTGGACACTCGGAAGCCCCGACTGTGACGGTGATGGAGGGATCAAGCTCAAGGTTTGGAAAGACAAGAAGGTCTTTTTCGAGGTTCTCCTTCACGGTGGAGAGATCACGCCAAAAATGGTTGCTGTCGAAATCAAAAAGCGTCAGGAACTTTACATTCTTCGGCACTACGATGGATTCGATAACACATGGATCGATATAGGGAAACCGATGCCACTGGAAATCGTCCAGAGAGATTTTAACGCTAAGACTAATAACGGGACTCGCAGTATCAGCTATTCCCATATCGATTACTACAAGATATTTCCCGCTGATACAAAGATGTTATTCTCATGAACGCTCGTCGCAAACTACTCTCCAAAATTATCAAGGCTCTTGATGAAGATATGTGGTGCTTGATGTTTGAGCGCAACATGATTGAAGAGCCGGAGGAAAATGAGGAAAGACTCAAGGAGTTAGAAACCCTTCTGGAAGTCAAAAAAGTTTATATCCTAATGAAGTCGGGATTCAACAATCTCTCGATTCTCCGAGTCTATTCATCTTTCGAGGCAGCAAAGAAAGCTTCGAAAACGATCTTTAGCGCGCCTGACGGCAAATGGAAGAAACACGATTCTCACGGTCTTCATTGGGTAAACGGATCATATATCATTTCAGAGGAAGAGGTTGATGATGAAATTTGACGACCTATCGATCAAACAAATAGACGTGTTTTTCATGATTGTTTCGTTTGGTCTAATCGCGGCTGTGCTTTATGAAATTTTCACACGGAAATAAATGGGACGCAGGAGTTTTTCCCGACAAATATCCCGAACGCGGGATCGCAATCGCTTTAGCTTTAACCGGGGCTATAATTCAGCTTCTTTTACTATGGTTTTTATTTCATGATTGAACTAATACGAGACGGTCACTTAGGCGGATTCATCCGAGGCGGCGATGTGGATACTTTTGACCCTATTCTATGGGATCGATTGATCCAAGACTACCAGCTTACCTCGATCATCGACGTTGGATGCGGGGAAGGATGGAGCACCAAACACTTCAAGGATCAAGGTCTGGACGCTCTCGGAATCGAAGGTTCAAGACTGGCAATCGATAATAGCCCGGTCAAAGACCTGATCATTCAGCACGACTATACAACAGGACCCTACGAGCCAATCCGCGTGTATGATGCTGTTTGGTCGTGTGAGTTTGTCGAGCACGTTGAGGCGAAATACGTTCCGAACTTCCTTCGGACGTTTCTTCGAGCGAGACGAGTCTTCATGACATACAGCACGATTTGGGACGGGGGCTATCATCACGTCAACGCCAACGACCAAACCTACTGGAATCAAAAGCTCAAAGAAATCGGCTTTAACTATGATGAAGCCGCGTCTCTCAAATACCGCGCACTTGCTTCGGCAAGATGGGTGAAAGCAACATTCTCTGTCTATGAAATCAATCTACCTCTCAATTGATCTCGACTACTGGCAACATGACAAGTTTCCGCACAAGCTAATCAATCGGCTACTGGCGACTAAGGTGCCCATCATTGCGACTGAAGAACATCACCTGATCCTCGATCACGTCAACAAACACCGGAGCACTGATCTTGTCAGCATCGACTATCATTCCGACCTCGCCGAAGAGCCGTGCAAAATACTCGACTGCGGAACATGGGCTAACTTTGTAAAATGGCAAAAGAAAGCTACCTTCTATTGGGTTCACCCCCACGCCGAAGGCGAGCTTGAAAGCGGCTACTGTCATGGGACACTTACCAAGAACCCATTCATAGGTAAGTTCACGAACTGGAGGCAGGCAATCAAAATTCGTGGACCTCTGGAAGTTGAAATGGAGAGGGTCGTCGCCGGGGCTATAGTTTTGAGTCCCGATTACGGCACCGAAAAATTCCTCAGTCAATGGACAAAATTAGTAGCCCGACCGGAAATTGAATATCAACCCGCGCCGAATCCCCCTCAGCTTTACGGACTATGATCGAGAACCCACTAATAGGTCAGTTGGTTTGGACGACATGCGTCAAGCATTGGGTTTTTGGCTACGCAATTACGAGTGGACGCGTCGTCGGGCTAGAGGGTGATTGGGTTCTCTTGGATGAAATTGAGAACGCCCACAAACTACCTTGGCGTAAGCATGTTTCTGATCTATTCGAAACCGAGGAAGAGGGACTTGCGTTTGCTAAGTTCCACGCAGACGAAGCTTACCGGCTTTTCCATGAAGGATTGGACGCAATGACTAAAACTATTCAAGATGAATTACAGGACGCTTAAAGCTATGACTTTAGCAGTGGACACTCTCGCACCACTACAAACCCTTTCTAACTGGAAGGACTTGGCGGCTGATGGCGTTGCTATAGTAATGAAAGAGACGAGAGGTTGGGCAAATCCTATTGAGGTTAGGAAAGTCCTTGAAGATATTTTTCATTATGAAGACCTAAGCTATTTACCCAAATGATTATCTACGACAATCTGTCACTCAAGGAAATCTGGAATCTCGTGCAGATGATGCTCGATCCAGAAAAGGACTATGCTATCAAAGGTTGGGGAAACGGCAACTGCTGTTTCTATATCGATGCTGAACCCCAACCTTTTGTGTTCCGCTACAACAACCAGTGGGCGGCTAATGAAACTTTTGAGGAAGTAAGTGGATGGTTGAAAGGCAACCGGAAAATCGATAAACTGCGAATCAAAGATGGAATTCCGTTAGCCCCGCCACCGTTGCCTCCCGAAAATGCGATCATCGGCTTTTTCAAGCGACTGTGGCGTTGGCACTTTAAAGGTTACTACCAACGAAAGGCTTTGCTCGCCGAGATAAGGACACGGAAAACTGTAATCAAGCTGTGACAGCCAGAGAACTCCATCGAGCCGCGAAATTCGGATCGAAATACTTGGGAGTCAACTGTGAAATCTTAGTAACCAATGACGATTCAAAAATTTCCAGAGACTTTGGCGGGGTCTATCGAGCCACAACCCGACAGATTTTCATTAGACCCGAGGCGCACGCTCTCGTTCTTTTTCATGAGATGGTTCACGCTCTGCAACATGATCGAGGCGAGCCTATGTTTGTCAATTGGGGCTGTATCTTGAAAGAGAAATACTGGTCAACCTATTTTTTCAACCCGTGGCGAACTGAATTCGAAGCACGGGCTATTTCAGAAATAATGTTAAGAGACTATGAGTTTAACTATCACCTGTAATCGCTGCGGAAAGGAACTGGATGAGCCGGGCGCGCTAGTATTCGCGCCTCCCAACAAAAAGGGAGGCACGCGTAAATTCCACATTTGCGAAAGATGCTGGCACGGGCTAATGACATGGTTGTTGAATGATTCGAACTTTTTTATGGAATTGAAAGAGGAAGAAGACATTCGTGTCGGTGATCTCGTTGTCGCCTCCGAATGTCTAGTTTTTAAAAAGGACGACAAGATCGAATGGGGTCCGCTGGAACAGTGGCGTTATATGCGCCAGATCGCATAAAATCAAAGTATCGGATTTAACGCATAAACATGGACGAACAAGTGAATGCTCTCATCAAAGACAGGTTTGGACCAAAGGTCCGACCCATAGCTTACATTTGTCACCTTCCGAGAATGGCGGCAAAGGCGCGGGAGTTTGGCTATGCGCTCGCCGTTCACGGCTCGTTGCAAAGGGACATGGATTTGATTGCTGTGCCGTGGAGCGAGGTAGCTTCGGGCGAGGAAGAGCTAATTCAGGCGCTCTGCGAAACCGTGGGCGGCTTTAGATTGGAACACGAAACGGGCTGTGATAAGCCTCATGGTCGTCGCGCTTGGGTGATTCACCTTGGCGCGGGACTATACATTGACCTCAGTATTATGCCACTTAGGAATGACAAATAATGACATTTTATAGAGAATTACGAAGTGACGAAATATTCGAGCCGGGCGACCTCGAAATCAAGTCACCGAACATTTGTATGTCGTGTGATGGAGATCGTTGCACTTTTAGTCAGGTTAGTCGGACGCTCTACCTGAGAGAAGTCGATTCTGAAAAAACGGCTTTCGGATTTTTTTTGAAACGAGCAGCCGGGCTATGAAGAGGTTGTTCAGATTTTTTAAGAAAGGGGGTGGGTAATCTGGCAACACCGAGAAGAAGACGGTGCGTTTGTTGTCGCAAGCTCACTGAGAAGTGGCAACGGATCAATGGAGGTCCGTGGCATTGCTATGATGGGTGCAAGTCCACTACAGGGATCGATCACCGATTGCCAGTGATACTGGAAGACGTGGGGGTGCGGGGATGGCGAGTAAATGGGACGTAGGGGAGACTGAATAGAAGACCCCCCGCCGCCGATCCCGAATTCTCAGATTTGAGAATTTTTCATAAATGAGTGGGGTCTCTCACAGATGAGAAAGCAGAACTGAGAGTCCATTCTCACGCGGAACTGGCACGGTTCCTGCCGGTCGCCATCCACACGCGCAAGGCATAGACCATGCCATTCACGAATCATTCTCATTTGGCACGTTATATGCCAAAACCAATTTGGCTCGCCGGTTCCATCCAAGGGCGAGCGCCGGAGCGATCCCGCGCTGTCATTTGACACCCACACGCACAGAACGTGCCACGATCCAAGCAAACTTAAATAAGCTTAAATTTGTCATTCTGTGGCACGATTCCTATACGCCTCGCCACGGGGCGATCTCCTACTTTTTTAAACTTTTATAAGTAGCTGATTGCGTGTGACTTACAAAAGATGGAGTTGATTTGGCTACCACCATAGCGGATCGCATTTCCCCTTATGTAAGTATCTCACAATGAGCCATTTACAAATGTGTATAAATCAATACATGGCACCTTCACGGGGCGCACAGCGCGTTCCAACTGTAGCGAATTGCACATACTTAATTAAGCTTAAATAAGTTGAGCGCCGAAACCGGACACGAAAAACCCGCCGATTGCAGTCTCGGCGGGTGATTCGGTTGAGTGGTTTTCCTTACTGTCCGGCTCCATGCTCCAAGGCGCGAATGTGATGCAGAACCGCACGCGCAAGGCGTTGATCGTCACGCGCTGGCACGAGCACGGGCGCAGGCGTCGTCTTTGTGATCGTCTCCGGCGTAATGGTGCGAATGACGTTGTATGTGGTCTTATCCACGGTGATCGAAATCACGTTCGCCAGACGGATCGTGATCGGCTGGATTTCGGCGTCGATCTGCTGGTGATCGTTCGCAGGCTTCACAGGCAGTCCGCAGGCGGCGCGCTCGAAGTCTGTGAGGTCGTCCACTGGCAGGAATCCAATGAGCGTTTGGCGTTCGACAAGTTGACCGCTTGCCAGTTCGAACGCAGGCGCGCACAGGTTACGCAGGACGCGCACAAAAGCATAACGTTCGCCCGTGGTCTTATGCGCCACAATCGCCGGGGTGACGTGTGCGAACCAGTTGGGTTTCGCGACGAAATCCGGCTCAACGTCCTCACGTTCGCGCTGACGATTAACGTTGCCAGCATAGTCGAAATTAACCAGAACGCTGAGAGTCGCACGCTTGAAAATGTCGCCGAATTCACAAGGCGCGTTGTTCAAACGTGATTTCTTCAAAAGCTTTACCGGGCAAAGCGTTTCGAGTCTCGCGGGGCGAGCGCCCTTGCGAGCGTGAATGTTCAGAACTGTTTCCAGTTCAACGGGTGTAATGTGATGAATCATAAGGCTACATAATAAGCCAGATTGATTCGCGGCTCAAGCTCTTTTTAATGTTTTTTTATGTTCCCGAAATCCTCTTCGGCAACACCCTGCCCGCAGTGTTGACACGTCCAGAGCGTCAAAAGGGCTACAATTGGCGTATAGCCCCGGCGCGAGCCATCCTAAAAGCAAATGAGGCGAGGACTTTCGCCCTCGCCTCACTCGTGATCGCTGTCGCCCTTGCTATGCGGTGACGCCTTCGATCTCCGCGTCCTCGGGGACGGTGGCGTCGTCATCTGCCGGGTGCGCGGTGGTGATATAATCCACGGCACGCTGTGCAGCGGATGCGCCAGCGACGATCAGTTTCGGGTCCTCTTTGATCTTGGCGGACCAGTGTTTGATGTAGGCAGCGGCGTTCTCCAGCAACGGGACCTCGATTTCACATTGAGCGGCGAGGAAGGTCGCGCCGAATTCGGCAATCAGTTCCTCTTTCGCATACTGTTCACTGCCGAACTGGTCAAACTTCGCGATCCCCTCACGGTTCAAGCGCTTCTCCGCGCCAGTGCTGTGAATGCACTCGTGAAACGCGGTGTGATAGTAGTTCGCGGGAGTGGTAAAGTCCTCACGCTTAGGCAGTTGGATGAAATCCTGCTGGCAGCTATAGAACGCCCGGTCCCCGCCGAACTTGATCTTGATACCGTCATCCGCCTGATACTGGTCGATGATCGCCTGAGCAGCCGCCACGCTGTCGAAGGGCTTGGCGTCGTCCGCCTTGACAATGCCGACCTTGCGCTTGAGGGCGTCAATCTTCTCGGGCTTGATGCCTTCGCACTGTTCAACGTTGAAAACGTAGTAGTAGCGCAGGAAAAAAATCTTCTTTTCCTTCTCCACATTGTTCGCGTCCTTGACCTTCTTTTTGAGGATGGACCAGAAGACGACCGCAGTGGCTTTCTCGCCCTTGCGAACCTTCGCCTTGAGCGCACGCGCCTGATTGAAGGTCAGCCAGAACGGGGTTTCGTATCCGTCGAGCAGCCAGACGTTTACGCCGCGATAAGCTTTGCCGGTGATGAAGTTGCGAGGGCATCCAGCCGCGCCCTTGCACGCCCACGGTTTACGCCAAGGAATGACGCCAGCCGCGAGTTTTGCCAGAATGATGTTTGTGATCTTTTCGTTTACGATTTGAGTGCTGTTCATAATTTGAAACGCCGGGGTGATGTGCCCGACGACGACATAATGGCGAATTTTTAAAACGGAAGCAAGCTCTTTTTTTAAGTTTTTTTAAGTAGCCCCGCGTCCGGGCTACCAGAGTAAAAATGCCTTTTCAACCACTAGCGGAATGAACGCAAAAAACCCCGGCTTTTGACCGGGGCTTTTCGGCTTTCTATGTTCCTTTTGTTTACTCGAACGCTTCGCGAGGATCGCGCCGGACATCGAAGCCGGTGAATTTCGCGTGCTCTTCAACCAAGGCGCGATTTGAATGCACTACACAGCGCGCAAGCTGACAAGCGGTCAGTTCAATTGCCTCGTGTTCCTCCCGCTCACGCTCCTGAGCGTCCGCTATGGCGTGCAGCAAGTCATCGAACGGGGTGGCGTATCCACCGTAGTTGATATAGCGGGTGTATTCGCAGCCGGGCAAACGGGACTGCACGATATGTTTCACGGCGTTGTAGATGTCGCCGTATGCGTTCGACTGGTTCGCCAGTTCGCCCACGAGGTCAATGGCTTCCTCGCTGTCGCGATCTGAGCGCCCGGCGTTATTCAGGCGAGCTTGAAGCGCGCACAGATAGGTAAGGATTTCGGTTTCGGTTTTATTGAACGGGTTTTTGATCATAGGGTTGCGAGATAGTTGGAAACGGTTTCGAATGATCCGTCATAATTCAGGCAGTCTGCGACTTCCTTGAGGTCAGCGCAATCAGCTTGAACAAATGAGGAATTGGAATAAAGCGAATAGCCCCGCGACTCTCTTTCGAGGACGCAGTTCTGCCGCTTTGCCTGCTGTTGGAGTTTGATGAGACTTAACATGGAGGACATAATTGCACAGAATGCCCGGACTTGTCACGAACTTTTTAAAGTTTTTTTAAATGGGCACGAAAAAACCCGGCGATTTCTCGCCGGGCGTTCGCCGGGGTTCATCACGTCCCGTAAGGTTATCAGGCAGGGACGAGGGTAAACACTGGTTCGATCTTGTCGCCGGGCTTGGGATAGCCAGCGCAGGCTTCTATTGCCTGTTCCGCCGTCGAAATAGTGTGCCGGATGAAGTCATAAGGGACGTTGCCATCACCGAAAAGACCGTCCAGCGACTCAGCGACTCGCGCCTTGATCTTGTGGATGCGCTGGACTTCCTTGAAAATTTCGACTGTGTAATCAATCGGGACAACGTGAATTCCTTGCACTTGAAACGTCAGCGCCGGGACGTAAAACGTGGGCGCGTTTTCCTCGTAACTGTGATGCACGCGCACATTTGACGCCGGAACGCACAGAACGTCACCGTCTTTCAGGTGATCATTTGTCTGTAGCTCGTCATAAAGGACGCCATAAAGCGCCTGTATTTCCGAGGTCGCGCAATCACAGGAATGCGAGTGACCGACAAGCCAGAGGATGACATTTTCCCGCTGGTCGATGCCGTGATGCAGGTCGGGTTCCACCCCTTCACCTTCCTTGAAGGAAAGCGTGTCAGCATCCGTGGATAACCCGCGAATAATCCACAACTGTTTGTCGCGCTCGGGGCTAAGTAATTCGAGTTGATATTTCATAGGTTTTGATTAGATGCAGCCGATGATCTCAGGACTGCGATAAAACAGGTGCTTATAACGTTCAACCGCCGCCAGATGCTCGGCGGTCAACGGCGACTCAAACTGGATGAAGGGGAATGTCGATGCAGTCATTTGATTAGATTTTCCACCGAGGGGTTGAAGGGACGAGAACGAACGGGCGGAATACAATTTTCTGCTTACCGTTTTCGTCGCGGACTACTGACACGATGGGTTTCACAATAGACATAATGACAGGGATTTGAAAAGGTGTCACGAACTTTTTAAAGTTTTTTTAAGTTGCGGGAGATAGCACGACCGCCCCACCTTCAAAACCACCCCGGACAATACACACGCCTTGTTTATCGTCTCTCTCCTTCTCCTTCATTGTATTCAGTCAATTGAATCTCCCTCAATCTCACAAAATTAAGTATTAGCCCCGGCTATCTCGAAAATGTGACGTTCTCATATCGTTGACTTGTCAGAATGCTTTCGGCGATCTCCTTGGTTTGCTTCAATGTCTTTCCTCCACGGTCAAAACCGTGTAGCTCCCCGGAAGCGCCGATCCTTATGATGTTAAAACCTGCCACCGATGGAGCGATCTTCATTACCAGCCGATTGCCAGCGTGACCAGTTGCATAAACGTCGATGTCCTGCACAAAGTCTTTCGCCTTCTGGATTGCCTTCGTCCGGCTATCAGCATCCGCCAGAGTAAAACGAAACTGTTTGATGACGTAATAGCCCTTCCTTACCTGTAGGGAGGAAGTCACATTACAGCCCTTGCCAGCTTTGCCGCCAGAGGTCGGGACGTGAAACGTGTAGCCGTTCAATTCTCCAATCTTCATTCTACCGGTTCCCTCCCTGTAAAACGTTTAATGATCTGGCGCGCTTCGTCCTTCGTGGGACCTCCCAAAATAGCCGCGCCGATGTCGGATAATTTGAGAGTGTCACGAGCGATCTTGAGTTGATGTCTATCAAAGACTGAGAGTTTTCGTTTCATGGATTGTTTCGATGATACCGTCAGATTGCCACCGCCAGCGCTTCCTGAGCCTCGCCAGAGGCGTTTTCCGGGTCGGGGAGGGTCAATACAGCCAGACCGCGTTTTTGAGCCGCCAAGGTGATGCCACCATAAAAGTCTTTGGATGCTCCTTTCGCGAACTTGACGGCATCTTTCCGCTTGTCGAATTCCACGAATTTTTTGTCATAAACATGAAGAGCCGCGAACTTCTCGCCCTGAGCAATTACCACGTAATTGCCATACTGTTCTGCATCTTCATAGCCGGGGACCACTTCATTGCAATCGCAGCGCGAAAGGATGGTCTGTTTGAGCGGCTCGAAAGTGCTGCCCTTCTTCTGGTATTCGGTGTGAGCCTTGACGGTGCCAGTGACTTTGTAAGACTTGTCCTTTTCCAGTTCGGTGCCAGAGGCGAACCATACAAACGTCCTGCCTTCCTTGTCAGAAAAGCGGGTGATGTAGGTGACGCCGAATTGATTCTCATTCGCGAAGATGTTTTCCACCTTCAAGACCAGACCACGCAGGCGCTCGCCTACGGTTCCGAAATATTCATTGAGCCGGGATTCTTGAGCCTGCTTTTCAGCCTTAACCCGTTCAACGTGTTTGAGATACGCAGCCGCGAGGCTTGCGACAATTCCAACACGCCGGACGGGGAGAACCTCAGAGGCGCAAGCGACAAAAAGGTTGTGTTGATAATCATTTAATGAATCGAGCCGCGCCTCGAATCCTTTCACCCATTCAATCGCCGCCAGCGCGTCCTCGTGGTCGCGCTCGTTTGATTGAGTTTCCTCGTTCAGCTTAACCCACTTGCGATCCTCCCGCTGAGATTTCGAGGGCAGGAGTAGGTCGAGCAGACAGTCGGCAGTCGGATAAAGTCCAGCCTCCGGGTTTTCCTTCGCCTTACCACGTCCGATAAAGCCCTTTGTGCGGGTGACAGCAAACGCACGGGTGACGAATTCGTCCCGATTGAGAACGACAACGGTTTTGTAGCCATACTCTCTCCATCCATCATCCGGGTCCCCGTCCTCGTCGCCTAGGCATTCCGTAAGGTCAAACCAGATTTCAGCCGCAGCCAGAACCGCGTGCGGGTCTTTGTGTCCGAGAAAATCGCGCAGGCAGTTGCGTCCGATTTGCTTAAACTGCTTATCCTGAGCGTTATAGCAAAGGAAAGTGTCGTTGCGGCGGCGCGCCAGTTTGCAGTGATCGCACACGGGCGAAGCCTTGCGGAATTCAGCCGGGATGGGAGTTGTGAAAGCGGCGTTGTTTCGGATGATCGTCAGACCAGTTTCCGCATCATGTTCGAAAGTCGCGGCGAATTCCCATCCGTCCAGTTTCGGTTGTGCGCCAGTGACTTCAACGGTGTTGAAAACGCGAGTCAACTTTTGAAGGTTCTTCTCGTATTCCTCCGTCCTGCTGCCGGTGATCTTGATTGTGATCTCGGGAATATGCAGGCGGCGGCAGCGTTTGTTCAGGGTGTCGATGACGTGTTGAACGCCGTCGAGACGGTAGGAAGGAATTTCGTAAGTTTGGGTGATGAGTTCCATATAACGGACGTAATAGCACGGATTCGGACCGGGCTACAAGCACTTTTTTAAGTTTTTTTTAGTTCGGCTTCGATCTCCTGTTTGATTTGGAGGCGTTTTTCAAAAGTCATTCCACGGGGAGGCGCAGGCTCTCGGAACTGAGACTGTGAAAGTCCTCCCGCTTTTAGATAGTCGCGCAGCCGGACCCGATATTGGATTTCCTTGAGTTTCAAAATGGTTCGCCTTGCTTTACTTCTGACAATCGGGCGAGGCAGGCGGCGCGTGTTGATTCATGAATGACAGAAGCGCCGTCAAGATTCCAACCTGCATTTAACAGCATCCAATAGCCATCGTCCGTGGAAAATTCATTCCATTCGGATTTCACACGCTCCTTAACAAGCTGTCCTGTGCGGATACGTTTCATTGAGCGGACATAATGGCAAATAGCCGGGTCGAATGTCGAGAACTTTTTTAAGCTGCCAGTAATTCAAGCTGAGAAAATAGCCGCGCCTGTTCCGCTTTGATCTCTCCGAGACGCTGACAGATAAGCTTGCGGTTTTCCGGGGTGGCGCTCGCCTGTAAAATCGTGATCGCGCCGTGACAATCGCGCAGTTGTTGAAGGATGAGAGCAGCCATTTAATTTCCCCTGATAATCCTAAGCACGAGAAAGGCGGGAATTACGACCGTGATGATGATATAAATTGTCATTTGTTTACCTCCATTTGCGATTGATTAGGTTGACGATTGCTTCTTTCAGGTCGGATGCGCCGGATATACTGCCCAAGTCCTCCAGCCGGGCGCAGCCTTGCCCGGTGATAATACCGCAGTTGACACCCTGAAAGAGAATCTCGTCTCCCCGGATTTCAACGCAGCGGCGAATTTCGGTCTTGTTCATGGGCGAAAGAATTGGTCAATTGCTATTCCAACCGGGCAGACTATCCAAAAGAAAACATTCCCCGCCAACAAGACAACATCTAGTAAGTCGAGTTGGAAACGATTCCACAAGTAATCGTTGATCGTCTTCATATTGGTAGCTTGAGAGCGCGCAGGATGCCGATGACATGACGCGCAACGTCCGGGTGTGGCTTGTCGTCCAGAGTTTCGAGCACGAGCGCGCCTAGATGATAGGAGACTTGCAGGAGTGATTTCATGCGTTGAAGATTGAAGGACCGGGATCGGGTTTACGGGTTCCCGGCTTGGGTGCCGGTTTCGGTTTGGGCTTGGATGCATTGAACATTTTTAGCCTCCGAAATTACGGTCGTCCTCGGGAGTGAATCCGCAGAATTGATCGCCACTGACGAGGCGCTGCTGGACTTTTTGAAGCGCCGCTTCGAGCGCCCACGAAATCGCGATGAGGTCGTCCGGCGCGGCATTTTTCGCGCTGTAGATTTCATCGAACGTTGCAACAAAAGTTGTTTTGATCTGTTCAAGACAGGGAGTGTGGGAATTAGCCATAGTGATTAGATTTCGATTTTGAGTTTGGTTGCAATTACCTTGATGATGGGCGCGCTTCCGAGACCGTGAATGCCGTAGCAAACGGCATCGACAATAATCTGGCAGCGAGCGGGGAGAATGGCTTCGAGGACGTGGGCGCTGTAAACGCCAAAGACCATGATCGAGCTACCGATGAAAACCTGAGTCACTCCCTTGCTTACTCTCAGGTGCGGCAGCTTCCGGTGAAGGTGTTCTGCGATATGGTGAACCGGCTTGGAAGCGTGGGTGATGAGTTTCATGCTTCTTGTAGTATCGGGGGCTTTTAAAAACTTTTCAAGACTTTTTTAAATGATCGAAGCGAAAAAAATCTCGGTGCTGTTGGATACGATCAGAAAATTCAAAAGGATCATAGCCCCGCGCAGGTTGATAGGTGACGGAATCCAGCGCGAAGAAGTCGAACTGTTCGAGAGTCGGGTCGATCCTCTTGCCGTCCGCTTCGATCCAAACGTGAGGCAGGGACGCGCTGCCTTCAAACTTCACTGAGCCTTCGACCACGGTGAAATCGTGATCTTGTGCAGCCTTGCACAGTTCATTCGCGAACACTACGCATGAGCCTGATTTGTGGCACAAAACAGTTGTCGCGATGTCCTCGGCGATTGAGTGAATGTCTTGCATGAGCCACTTAAATAAGCTTTTTAAAATCAGGTGTCAACAGGAAAAATAACGGGCAATGAATTTTAACCCATCGTCTGTGAATGAGCCGGGGAATATCTGTTTGCCTCTGGCTTGAAGCGCTTTGATCAGAGCACGAGCGCAGCCTTTATTCTGGTGCTCGGGTCGAGTGATGACATTAAGAATCCAGATTGCGTCCTCCGACTCTTCAAACGTAAGGGAAGCACGATGTTCGATGTAGAGCATTTTATGAGTCACTCCCTCATCGACATCGTGCCTGAAAACCCTCTGTTTGATCTTCATTGACGGTAAGGATACTTCTCGCCGTCCTGATAGGCGTCGAACCATGCCGCAACCTCGGGGTTGTATGCAGCGTGAACCGCACGGTGCAGCCGGGCATTCTCATTGCTATTGGAAGGCGGCAGGGACGCAAACAGGTTCGCAAAGGCGAGGTCGCGGTCGATCTCCTTCTGCAATGCAGGACTCAAAGAGGCAGTCGAAAACTTGCCACCTAAAGGACGCACGCCAAGGTTTGTTTTATGTTGAGTTGTCATAAAGTTGAAATCAACGCCGCTTCGTCTTGTCCCCGGCTCTTCATCTTAACCGGATGAAGCCCTTGCAAGGTAGCCGTTGTCCACGGCGCTGATTTCAACCTTCGATCTGATTAGAGCGGCGGCGCTGTTCTAGCCTTTTATCTCAGCCGCGCCGTCATTCCGCTCTCACGCTCTAATCAAACCAAAATGTCGGAGCGGGTAGGGATCGAACCTACATGCAGCCGGGTAGTCACTCCGACTGTCTCCATCAGGACTTTCCGCCACGGAGACAAACCCGTGTTGCATCATCCCAATTTAGATTCCTCGGTGAAAGCCGAAGAGTTTTTCCAGTTAAACTACCGCCCCCATTTTTTAGAGACTCACTGTTCCCCACTCCGTCGAGTGCCTTCCCGTGGGAAGGTGTAGCCGAATGCCAGTTCCATGAATGCCTTGCGGCATTGTGGGTATTCCATATTCCGGCGTTGAATTCTGGTGACTTTACAGCGCCACGTTTTAAGGAACAGTGAGCCTCTAAACTTTACAGTTGACTGAGAATCGCCCACTCCGATCTCCCACCGGCTCGGGAAGTTACGAAGGGCAAGTCCGCTTTCTTCCTGAGTTGCCCCCAACAGGAGCGGAGTGAGCACGTCTCAGTCAACTGCAATCAACTATCAAAGAACTGTGAACATAATGACGGATTTTTGGAAAGTTGTCACGCACTTTTTTAAGTTTTTTTAAGTCCTTGATGTAAACGCCTCTGGTCGAGACAGTTACAAAAGAAAATAAATCAGTAGCCCGGCGCAGGTCAGCACGATCAATCGCACAGTGCATCCTCCCTGAGAACCCGGCTTCCGCCAGTGTCAACATTGTGGGCGTGAGCAGCGCGGCGCAGGTTTTGACCCACGAGGAAATTCTCGCGGGGGATCGCCTGAAACAGTTGGCGAGCCTGCTGACGGTGCGCGCTGACGGACGAATGGACCAGCTTGCGCTGTTCGATGGGGAGAGAACGCTTGTGGAGATTCTCTTCGAAAATACCGATGTTTTCGAGAGCGTGCGTGAGGCGCGCTTCGTCGGTGATGATGTAGGCGAAACGGTCGTGCGTGAAATGCACGTCGCCGTCATAAGCGCCGAAGTTATACAGCCGGTTTGTGTCGATCTCGATCTGTTCGCGAGCGGCAGCGGCAGCGGCTTTGATTTCAGCCGGACTTGCATCCGGCGCAGCGGGTGGTGTGGTGGCTTCAAGACCAAGAGCGAGGATGGAACCATACCAACTGAGGAAGGGTGAGCAATGGAGTTTAACGGTGTTCATGATGAAAAGGATTTTCGGCGAAGCGCCGGAGTGATGCAAGAACTTTTTTAAGGTTTTTTTTGTCCGGGGCGAGCGCGAATGTAACACGCTCGCCCCGAGTCCGTTACGATACGGCAGCGACGGTCTTTTTGACGCGGACTGCCGTTTTGCGCGGCGCTTTCGGCGTCACGACTTTGGAAGCTTTCGGTGCGGCTGGCTTGCGAACGCGCACCGTCTTATTGGTGGCGAAGTAGGCGCGGCGCTCATCATAGGCGCGGCTCCAGCGGCGGCGAGTCTTGCCACGGGCGGACGGATGCGCGAGGCAGGTTTCGTAAAGGGCGTCGAGCGCCTTCGGGTTTTTGGATGCGAGTAGTTCGTTGCGTAGGCTCATGGCTTTATCACGTTTTCTATTTGGTTGTTTTTGTTTGTGAGGGAATCTCCCTCGTGTTCATTCATCCTCGCCGAATTTTAATTTCAAGTCGAGAACTTTTTTAAGTTTTTTTAAGCCTCTTCTTCGGCGGTCAGTTCAAGAAAGTCGATGCCATGCGCGATGGACACCTTGACGCGAGCCATTTCCTTATTGAGAGCGTCGATGATTGCCACGGGAATGACGTTGAAATAGACGATGAAGGATTTCATAGAATGTAGTCGAGCAGGTTATTTAATGGAGTTGATCGTGAGACGATTTCGACCAGTGCGCTGAGTAGCACGGCGAGGGCGACGAAGTAGAAGTATTTCACTGTATTTCGTGCGCCTCCACTTCGAAAGCGTTGTCGTCTTGATCTGTCACGATGATGTTATTGCCACGGTAGCCGGTGACGCGCCCTTGAAATTCGCATCGGTCGTCAGATGCCGAAACGTCCACCTGTGATTCCTCGGGATACCAGAGTTGATTGACCAGCACGGGCGGCGGATTGACCAGCTTGTGCGGAATTTCGAAGTTGTTCCCGGCGAAAACCGGCTCGCCGTTCTCCAACGGGAGGGTGATGTCGTCGCCCACTTTCAGCTTCTCGGGGTAGTCACCGCAGCGCGAACGCGCAGCCTCCCACGCCTCGCCGTCCTTCGCCACCAGAACGTGCCCGGTAAGACCAAAGGCATTGCTATTTGAAGAGATAGCCGCGATCCTAAACGTCTTGTTTCGCGCAGCGAAATAGGGACCGGAGCAGTTCGCCTGCCGCAGCTTTTCGCGCAGTTCTCGCACTTCTCCGAATGTCAGGTTGATGTTGAGGACATCTAAAACGAAATCGCCAAGAGTGGCAACGTCGCTGTAATTGATGTCGTTGAATTCTTCCGGTGGGAAGGAGTGTTGACCGATGATGATGTTTGGTTTGCTCATACGACTATAATCGGCGCGATTTAATTATTTGTCGAGAACTTATTTAAGTTTTTTTAAGTGCTCGGTCGCATGAGCCGCCACCGATGCTCCGCTTGCCTTTCCCAAGGTGCGTCGAGCAGAAGCCTGTTTGCGTGTCGATAACGCACCATTTGGTGACATAGTGGGAGCCGGGGTTGCCAGTCTTGAATGCTCCCCGCTCTGTGGAGTTGTATGGTCTGCACTCTATTTGGGTGCAGTTCGCGTTTAAACGGCGCTGTGCGCCTTCAATTGCTGCTGGAAGGTCTGGATAGGGACCACCATGTCCGCCGTCATTGTAGTAGATTTCGTATTTCATTTTTGAGTTATTGCGTCGATCCACTTCTTTGCGGTCTTGACATTAGCCGGGACTTCCGCGAAAGCGCGATGTCCAGAAGGATCGACAACATAGTAGTTGAAGCCCGATTTCTTGATTGTATATCCCTTGTATTTCATAGTCAAGCAGGAACGATTTCAGCGCCGAAAACGTGGTAAACAGTAACGTCCTTACCCTTATTCTGCTTAACCCACCATGCAGGCGGTGCTTCGGGCTTGAGTTGCACGCCGAACCATTCACCCTCCACAAAATAGCCGGTGACGGTGCCATAGCCTAGCTCGTTAAAGTTAACCTTGACTCTGGTGCCGATAGCTGGCGGCGCTGAAAACTTCGAGCCAGACCACTTGCCGGAATACCCATCGCTTGTAAACACGGGGAGCAGGTCCCTGTCTGTGCGGTCGTAACGTTCAACGCCAGTTTGTTCCGGCGCTCCTGTGAGATTGTAATGACTAGCCATTTTGTTTACCTCCGTTGTCGATTGCTACCGCGTAAGCCAACACTTCTTCTTTGATTGCTTCGAAGCGTGCGAGCAAGTCTCGGTATTCAGCCAGTGCCGCATTGATCGCATCGGGACCTTGAGGATAGAAGTTGCGCCCGTGGATTGTGATGTTATGCAGCGCCTTTTCCGCCGCGTCCAAAGCGCTGAGAGCTTCGGTGGCTTCCTCCAATAAACTCTCTTTGGAGTTGCCGTTCAGGTGAATGGTTGGGATTTTCATTTAGCCGCGTTGGATGGGAATGTGTTTGTAGAACAGGTCGGCGAAGTGACGCGCTTCCTTCGCGGAATCGAACGGGGTAGCGCGGACATCGACGCCCAAACCGAGCGTCTTGTATGCGAGTTCGCCTTCCGCCTTGAGAATGGCGATCAGGTCGTAGGTTTTCTCAGCCTTATCATGGACGCGCAGTGACAGGTAGTCGATGTGCTTTGGGTCGAGATAGTTGTGCTGGTTGGCAATGTCGCGTGGAGTGTGTTTCATACTCGAAATTATGGAGCCGTTTTAAACCGGAGTCGAGAACTTTTTAAAGTTTATTTATGTTTCGGACGATGGCACTTGCCGGACTCGATGAGTTGGGTTGCCCGGCGTCCATAGCATCCTTGGAGCGTCCAGCATTGACCTGTATTGATCAGATATTGAAAGAAGTCGTATTCTTCCGGGGTGTCATAGTCGATGCCGTCACCCTCCCACGCCATGATTTTGTCCACGAGGTTCGCTGCTGTAGCTGGTGCGAATTTAGCCATGATCTTACTCGCCCTCCGATGTATAGGCTTGGAACGCCACGGCATAGCCGCCGTTCACGTCGAAAGCCGCCTGTGATGCTTCTTCGAGCAAGCTGATGTCAATATCAGCGTCACCGAAAACAACTTTGTCGAAGTCCTCGCCGGTAAACTGCCAGCGACCGGCATCATTGAAGATGACCATATCCACGACCGGGAAGAACCGGCGAACGTGGTCGATAGCTTCGAGAACCTTGGGCGGCATTGGTTGACGGGTGCGATTTGTATTCATCATTCCTTTGGGTTGTGAAAGAAGGTGAAAGATAATCCACCAACTATCGTTGCTATTGAGAGCGTGTAAGCCAGAACATGCATGTCACGAGACAGTGAATTCGTTTTCCTTGAGGGTTTCCACGAGGTCAGCGATGTAGCGGTGCTCCACTACCAGTGAGTCACCGAACCATTGCGCGTCCTCTGCGACGTGCTCAATCAGGTGCTCCTTCGCCTTTTCGGTTTCGGGGTGGAGAAGGAAGATTGATCCTTCGTTTTGAACGGTGAAGTCGGTCTGTGCCATATTAGTGTCCTTTGGATGCTGAAATGAGACTGCCGACGATGCAGGTTAACAGTGCTGTGACTACGAGTGATGTGATCATGTCCCTATATTCTCACTGTTTTAAAATCAGAGCAAGAACTTTTTAAAGTTTTTTAAAGTAGCCGCCCGGTTGAGGGAGCTTTCCGAACTGGCTCAGGTCGAGACAATATCTCCACGAGTGAGTCGCCAAACTGCACACGATACAGCGTTTTGCCGTAGGTGGATTTTCTTGAATGCACCGTGATTCTGGCAACGGGCGGACCTTGGTATGGGAAAAGGATGATCGTTTGCTCGCCTTTCACTGGCAGCGTTCGATCTCTGCAATCCCATGCAGCAAGAACGCGCTCCATTTGCTCCTTAGTGTTGAAGTGGTCGGGGTGCATTAGGACGTTATGGCGTGTTTAACACCATCACCGTAATAGTAGGTGCCGGGGAACTTAAACAGGAAGAGGATCGCGTCCTCAAACGTCCGGTTGATCTGGTAAGTATTTACCGGTTTATTTACAAGCAAGTGAGACAACCAGCGATGATTGCCGTCGAGAATGTAATCATCCACGGACACAAGCACGGGCTTGTTGAATACTTCCGGCAACGCCGCAATGTGATTTGCTTTCAGCTTGTCGATATGCTGGTGAGGCTTGAGAACGTGCGGCTCGATTTGCTTAGTCTCGAACACGACACCGTGAACCTGCCCGAACTGTATAAGCTTTGGATAAAGCGCATCATCTATTTGAGGCATGACATCACGAGGGACATAGAAAGGTAGAAACTCGCCGCCTTTATATCGTTTATCGTTCAGTCCCTCTTCGCCGCCTTTGTGAGCGCGGCTATCGAGCGGTCGCTCGCACCAGTCGGGTATGTTATTGCTCATTGTCTTTCCTCCGTTTGTCAGGGGAGAGTAACACTCTCCCATAGCGTTGCATTTCGTCGTCTGCTTCTTGCCAGTCCTGAGTGTTGTCCAGCTTGAAGCAATTACGCAGCCAGTTGATGAAGCGTTTCATTTACAGTTTCAGACCGTGATCTTCGGGGAGAAAGAAAAAGCAACGGTCGCTGGATTGCACAACGGCAAGCCAGATGTCGGCACATGAGCCGGGAGCGAATTCATCTTCAAGGGAATGGAGAGCGTTGAACGTGGATTCAACAACACCGTGTTCGCTGTCAAGTGCAGCGATAATTGCCTTGCGAACAGTCGCGGCGTGTTTGGTATTATGGATCGTGAAAGCCTCGCTAAATACGGAAGGCGCGTAGGTGCCATCAGCGAACGTGATATTGACGTGGTTCCAGCGATCCGGCTCGATCTGGCTTACGACGACTTTCTCGCCAGCGGGATAAGTCACCTTATCATTGACGAGATCGGAGCCTTTCGGGGCTATGCGAAGTGTGGTTTCGGTTTTGAATGATATTGTTTCCATAGTTCCAATTATGGAGACGTTTTATTTTCGAGGCAAGAACTTTTTAAAGTTTTTTTAAGTTTCGTGGAACAGAGAACCTGTTTTGAGTTTGTTATAGGCTGGCTTCGAATTGAATACCCACCCTCCATCTTCTCGATCCACTTTTGAAAATCGAAAGCCTTCCTCCAGAATAGCCCGTGCGCTCGTTGTGAGGCTATTCTTGCCACTTCTGACGACGATTTGAGTATCTAGCGGCAGACTCCATATCGAAGCCTGATCTGCCGTGCTGTTGCCGTCAACCGGAGCCTGCTGAAACGGAGAGGGTTTACCCCGGTGCGGCAGGTTAAATTCCCCGCACGTAAACGAAGCGACTATTTCGAAGCATTCATGACGGGTTAAAAGTTCGAGATCGAACAAGGCTTGAAGATAGCCTTGGAAGTATTTGCCCCGCTCTTCCGAGGTTTTGAAATATTGACCGGCGAGGCTATCGGCTATTTGCTGTTTGTAGTTAGGCATAGAGTTTATGTGGGAATGCTGTTGTTAGGTTCTCTTCGATAAGAATGTCACAAAGGTAGTAAATCTGCAAGAGCGCGGCTCGTGCTTTCTTTGTCGAAATGAGTTTGGATAGTTTCCGATTGCCCGGCTCAACGTAATCCAATACGCCATTGTCATCAACCCTGTAGGCTGGAAAGCCGGGGTCCTTGAGTCCGTAATCAGTAACTAGGAAACTTCTGCCCATGCCAGAGCAAATATGCATATTCCTATTACCGAAGTTCTCCGCTTTGAGTATTTGAAGCTGGCGCTTTGCTTCCTCAAGCAAACGCTTTACAAGTTGAACTTCCGCCGTGACTAGCAAGCGCTTGTATGCTCTGAATGATTGTTTAGCTGTCATTAGTTAAATCCTTCAATAAACTCCTTCATCTTCGCCGGGGTATCCAGATGTCCAGCCATTAACATCATTTGACCTAGCTCGATTGCCAAGTGGGTTTCAAGGTCGGGATGCTTCCGCAGGTCAGATGTCATGCTTGCCCACGCTTGAACGACATCACCTTTATCGCAGTATGCCAAGGCTCGGTCTTTGCACCATTGTAAATGTTGGGAACGTGTCATAAATGTTCGTAATGTTCCAGAAGTAGGATGCTCGTTTTCTTCAAACCTATGAATTCGGCATAGGTGGCATCTTCCCGGCATACTGTAACGTATTTTGAATTAAAGTGATAGCCCGGCTTCTCATTGCCATCCACCCCCGAAATCAATCTCACGACTGTTCCTTTACGGTAGTTTTCAGGAAGCAGGCATCCCCGCTCTCGATTAGTCATGATCTTGTATCTCTCGTCGGAGAGACTGACTAATCCGTGGTTGGCACTTGGTAGTTGCTTCATTGAATTTTAGTCAGCCGGACGACTCGCGTGTATGGCACGTTGTTTTGAAGCTGGTTCTCGATCTTGCGCGCTTGGTCGGGTGTGGCAAGGAACTGGATTCGAGTCAGGCTCTTCGCCGCCCTGCATCCGTTCGCTTCGATGATGTCGGCGAACTGATCGACTGGAAACGGAAGCCGGGGGCGCTCTTCGACCTTATACACAAGTTTGAGTCTCTTTCTATTACGAATGCCAGCGACGATTTTATCCGCCAATTCAGTTGGCGAGCATCCGAGGTATTCGAAGTCGGCGGTCAGGCGTTTGAATTCGGTTTTCGAGACGACCTGCTCGATGTAGAAAACCTCGTTGCCGTCCTCGAACAGTTCTTGCCGAATTGCTCTGACGTTTGATTCGCCGCCCGTAATCGAACCCTCCACGAACTTGCCGGTGTCGGTTGAGACGTAGCGAAGGGCGTGATAGCAGTTGCCGTAACGGTCGCGCTCGCTGGTAAAACAGATAAGGATGCCTTTGATTTTCATATTATTGACGATTTCCGATTGCTTCGACTGCCGATTCGAGTCCTGCTATGTAAGCCGGGCTATCCACTTGGACGCCAGCGCAGGCGTGAGCGAGCACGAGTGATTCGATGATGTCAGCGGCGCGCTTGCCGATTTCTTTCTTGAGATCGGACGACTTAATCACACCACCGCCGCCTTTTGTTTCGATTTTGATGTTGAAGGGTAGTTTCATTTCCTTGAGAGTAACGGTTTTTTAATCCTGAGTCGAGAACTTTTTAAAGTTTTTTTAAGTCAGTGAGTGAAGCCAGATTAGGTAAAGTGTGGTGATGAAGATGAGTCGGAACATAAAATTAGTCGCGTTGAATTTGAATACCTTTGTAAAATTCCTTTGCGAAGTCGCGAGCTTCCTGTGCGGAATCGAAAACGGTCGGTCTTACGTCCATTTCGTTGCTCCCGGTGTTGTAGAACTTCGCGCCCTCGTCGGAGAGAACTGCCACGAGGTCGAACGTCTTTTCCGCTCTGGAATGGAGTCGGAGCGAAAGGTAGTCGATGTAGTAGGGGTCGCAAAAGGTGTGTTGTTCGGATAGGTTGGGCATACTCTTAACTTATTTAAGTTTTAAAAAGTAAGCAAGCTTTATTTTATGCGCTCCAGCAGGTAGGTAATCAGTTGCTCGCTGGTCTGCTCGCTCAGGTCTTGCGAGACAACCACCTTGCCGAAAAGGTCGAAGAACCGGAGCAAGTCGAACCTGTTCTCGCTCTCGCGACTGTATTTGACGACATAGAATTCGCCTTGCTTTGTCTTGTAGGTTGTCAGGACTTTTGCTTTCCCGACCCACTGTTTAACGATTGGTGTTTTTAGTGTTATGTTTTCCATATTGGTAAATCTTTCCAGTCTTTGACTCCATCAGGACAAGCAGCATCATAGTGTTTGCCTTGGTAAATGATCCATACGTGCCATCCGATAGATTCTTCTTCACCGCCTGCATCCACGGTATCGGTAAAAGTTATTTTGTTGTAATCCCTTCCGAATTTTTCCCAAATCGCATGAGCAAAATCTGCACAATAGCCATGATTGATTTCGGCAGGCGTCATTTCAAACGCCACAACCAAATCTCGAATGACTTGGGAAATAGACTTCATTGTTTGAGCGCCGCTAGTTGTGCCCGTGAAAGGTCCTGAATGAGTTGTGGGACTTCGCGCCGGTCGTATTGCTTGTCGTTATAGACGATCTCCTTGACCTTCAAGATATGAAATACGCGCAGGACGTAATCAGCGAAGGTGGAAGGATAACCTGCTTTGGTGCTAAGGTCAGCCAACCCATGCTGGACCTTGGTCAGCGTTTTGACCATCCGCTTGAGATCGGTCAGCCCGGTGCTGAAAATGCGCTCGTAGTTGACCTGATAGCCGTAGAGAGGATCGGTGATTGTGCGCTGCTTATCAGTCTGGCTGCTTACGACAAGCCCGGCGAGAAAATGCTGTTTGTCTTTCTTGGTGTAGTCCAGTTCCTCGACCGTTGCCGGAATGACATAAGTGAACCCGACCTTGACGTGCGCGTAACCGTTTGAGGCTTGCGTGAAAATCACTGCTTTGATGAAGGGCTTGTTTTTCATGTCCTCAGTCTCGCACCGTTTTAAATCCGAGGCAAGCACTTTTTAAAACTTTTTTAAGTATGGAGGACACTTTGAACGTGTGCAGCATAGTTGTCTTTGCGACGAATTGACCCTCGCGCTGCTGGATGAACCAACGAAAGGTGCGATATTTTTTGTTCTGTAAGCGCTTTCTGAACAACCCTCCCCATACCAATTAAAGTTGCACCCTGTTCTTTCAGCGCTCGGATTCTCTTTTTAGTTCCGCGCTCGAACCAGTTTATGAAGAGGCAATCTTGTGGATTGATCCCGCACGATCCTAACGCATCAAATAATTGCTTGGCAGCGAGCCGTCCATCCTCCCACCTGACCCTCATTTTCTTTGCGCGGTTCGATCTCTTTTCTCCGATAAAAACAATCATTATTCCATTATATTTAAACTTTAAAAAGTAGTCAATACAAAAGGAAGAGCCGGGTTAATCAGTTCCCGGCTCTTCCTGTTTTCATATAATTTGTGATTACCGTTCAAGGGCATTCCGTCCCTAGCCAAAGCTTGATTCGGCTCCCGGTCGAGGGCGATATGGCGCTTTCATTGTGGTGTGGTCTTAATCGCGGACTTCTCCGCACGGCGCTTCTTTCTTTGCGCCAGCCGCTCGATGCAGGCGTTTGATTTTGCCCCGAAGATCGGCTTCCCGAAATCCGGGTTCTTCTTCCTCAAACGCTTGTTGGCAACCTGTCGGCGCTGCCGATTGCGAGCGTAGGTGTTTGTCATCCTGTTCATCTTATGGGTGTTTTAAAAAGAGGTCAAGCGTCTTTTACACTCTCAACCTGAATGATCGGAGAGACGTTGTGCCACTCAAAATTGAAGTCGGTGAGAGCAGCAAGGAATCCGCAGTGAAGGATTGCGACACAGATGAGTTTGTCCATTCATGAATCATATTAAAACTTTAAAAAGTAGTCAAGCCCGAAAGTTACCGTCATCAGCAATTATTTTGTCATCCTCAGCGCGAGATACTATACCTAGCCCGACACTCTTTCCGTAGCATTGGATTGAACCGTCTGAACCAACATTACAGAAGCCAGCGCTCACAATAGGAACGCCGGGGAAATATGAACGAATGCTCGTTGCTATGAAAGCGTGATCAAGAAACTTCGAGAATAGGATCGGTGACTCGTGGTTATCCCTCTCGATGATGATATATTTGAACGTCACAGCGGGAAATGGTTAATCCAAACTAAACAGAAGCCAGCCGAAACCAACAGACTGCAAGCCGCGCCAACACCGAATTTTACAACATGCTGGTCAGCGACCGTGAACGTTGCCGCAAACAGAATGCCCGTGATGCTGAGTGAGATGATGTGCATGTCCCTATTGTGGAGGCGTTTTAACATAAGAGCAAGAACTTTTTAAAGCTTTTTAAAGACCAGCTATCTTTTCCAGTTCATCGCGGCTTTCACCGCCTCCCTAATGCTTCGATGTTTGACGTGAAAGTAAGATGGTCCGCCCCCATCCCCACGGGCTTCGTTAAGTAGCTGCCCACGCACACAAACGCCGCTCATATCAACCGAATGAGTAGCCCGGTCGTGACTCAGGTGCATGAGATTGCGTTCGAGCCAGTCGATGATTTCGGAGTCTGTTGGTTCGATCATCTTTATTTGCCTACAATTGTCGCGAGACACTCCATCACTTGCCCGGCGACTTTATCAAACTCGCGTTTGTCATCATCACAAGTGAAGTAAAAATAGCTACCAAAATGACCATTCCAGTCGATTCTCTTAATCGGAAATCTATCCATCAGTTTCTCAACATTTTCGTATCCTGCTCTATCCAGCCTCTTAAACTGGCGAAGAGATAGGCGGATCGCGTAAGATCGTGAGGTTTCGTAGAGTTTCATTAGGTTGCCTGTTCTTCAAGCGTAGGGCGCTCTGTAAGCCTCGCAATCATCGCTTTAAGGTCTTTGGTGCGGCGTTTGGTTATTCGGTCGATAGTGAACCAGCCAGCCGCGTAGCTGACGGACGTTTGGTCAGCCCTCGCTTGCCCAAGTGTCCGGGCTAATTGAGCTTTGTAGCGTCTGATCAAAAAATCGGGAGTTTCGGGTATAAAATCTGGCTGGAGATCAACAACATATATTGTTTCACCCCTTCGAAAAGCCTCCGCTTGCGCCATTGGAACAACAAACCCGCCCTCACAAAGTTTGGAGGGACTATCGTCTCTGAATGGTTCCCCGCCATCTCTCCAAACTTTAGCAGCTTGCTCCATCGACTCAAAAGGAGAATTGGAAAATGCAATCACCTTCTTGTTTCCCTCATAACCATACCAGTTACCCCATAGGTTCTGTTTGATTCGGCGTTTCATAGGAGAGTATGGTCAGCCCAATAGGTTTTCAGGATGAAAGCATCTAGTTCGCGTTTCACGGTTGCGTAGTCCAGAGCTTCCCACGAAACGGAGATTCTGTTTCCGCCGATGATGAGATATGCGCCGTAACGCTCGAAACCGTCACCATCACGAGACGAAGTGTATTCGACCTCGTAGCCTCGGTAAAAGTCTTTTTCTGCCATACCTCATATTTGCACCGTTTTAACACGAAGGCAAGGACTTTTTAAAGTTTTTTAAAGAGGGAAATGCCGACCGATCCAAAAAACCGAATTCAGGACGGCGATTATAGCACAAATCGCCGCGATGCCTCCAATGACCTGTCCTTGAGCCGCAGCGCTCGGTCCCTTGCCGTTGAAGCTCTCAGACCATACAAAGAGTATGCAGGCGAGAACAAACGAAATGACCGTGATTATTACCATCGACCACTATATTTGACCCGTTTTAACACGAACGCAAGATTATTCGTTCGTCTCGCGCTTTGGTCTTGCTCCACGCCAAGCCGACTTCCGCTTGTTGGCGGGAGACTTGTTCGCGAAGCTGGTATTGCAGCAAGAGCCGTGGAAGTGTTTCTTCTCAGCACGAAGCGCGGCTATTTTTTCTTTTGTGCGATGATTACTCATAGTTTTATTTGATTTAGTAGTGCAAATTCTCCAAAAACTTCTTTTGCTTTTGCGTTGTAGGCTCTGGCAGCTTCGTGTTCATCTGTAAACACACCTAAATGGATATGTTGACCATTTGCGAATATACGCGCTCGGAACTTTCCGCAGGTTCGGGCAAAATGAACGCCCTTGTATTTAGAAGTCCCGCTCCAAGCTCATTTCTTTTTAGAATTTTGTTCATTCTGACTGTGATTGCAAATTCGAAGATTGATCTTACGATTGTCAAGCGTGTTGGCGTTAATGTGGTCGATGATCTTATCGGCAGAACAATCCATGATTATCCTGTGCATCGCCACTCGTTTGTAAGACCTTGGATACGACGCTAGATAACCTTTCACATATCCATCGGTGATATACCAATGATAGGGCTTAATTTTCTCGTAATCTTCATCGTCTATTAAAGTGACGCCTTTATCGAGCGGCAGTTCCATCCTTATTTATACACGAATTTGATCTGATTTCCAGTTCGGAATTGATCATTTTGACAACAAGACGTTGCAGGCAATAGAGGGTGATTCGAAAGAAGCTTAACCGTGTGAGAACACAATCTCCATCGTCATTGTTTACCACGATGTATGGAACGTTCCCTATACAAAAGAGTGTTTGCAGTTCTATCTTGTAGCGTTTGTGTTCGCTAAGACCGAGACGAAGGCATGGGGTGATACATAAAGCCGTCACTCTTATCTTTACACGGGAACTTTGTAGGGCACACCCCGAATCTATCACTGATCATTATCTTGATCATTAAGCTGCTTAGTGATTAAGTTATTGATCATTAAGAATCGCTGGAAATCTCATCGGCATGATCCTACCGGGATAAACTCGACCGTCAGAATCAAGATCAATAACAATCGCCCCACAGTATTGACACCAGCGCACAACTCGCTCTTCCATCTCGTTTCCCCGGCTGGAAATAACGATCAGATCGTGCCCTTTCTGTTTGCACAAGTCTTTAGCGTTCATAGAAGTCCCGACCTTCCTGTGTCGCCAGACTCTCGACCACGACACCGATTTTTTCCTTGGCTAGTTCCAAAACCTCTTTTGGGACAATCCCTTCACCGTCACCCACATTGATCCATGCGCCGGGCAGGTAGTGATACCAGCACCAGCCCGACTCTTTCCATTCAAGGCAATATTTCTCGTTCTCGTGCTCGAATTTGATTCCTGTAATTTTCATGACTTGATTTTGATTTTGAAGCTATAGCTCGGTTTGTCCACTGTCACACTTCTCACTTCCAAGTGGAACTCGATAGCCCAAGCAACATAGATAAGTAAAATTGTCAATATCATATAGCCCCGATCATTCTGCTGAGTGTTCCCATGCGTGTAATGTAGTGTGTCATAGCGTAGTCCTTGAATTCATTTGAGTCTTTATCCACAATTCTGATTCCCTCCAGCTTAAATTGATCAGCCGAGGCGTCAAGAATATTCCCATCAGGTAAGACATTCCAGCAATGCCACATGCCGCGAAAATACCCCTCCTGCGCCGGATAATTGAGTTGATCTGATATTTGTTCCGCGATAGCAGAACATATCATGAGCGTATTACACTCTTTATGGAGCGACCTACGCATCTTTTTGATAATTTTACGGTCGGCTTCTGGCAAGACATAGCGACCCATCAAGTCACCCCTCAAGTTACCCCTCAAGTTCTCTTGCATAGTCTCCACAAGCCTAAGCTTGTCAGCAATAGGGAGCGCGGCTAGGTGTTTACGCATCGCTTTCTTACTCTTTGTTATTTGATCCCAATCACTCTTCATCGCCGAATCCTACTCCCCATTTTACAATTTTGTTCGTAGGTTCAGCCTCCCATGCTTCCATCGCCTTTTCAAGCTGAATCATCGTGAGGGGATCAAACGAGCGCCGCAGTAGCTCGTAAGCCGTTATGATAGCCTTGGCATTCTCATTAGTCTGTGACTGCCTACCGACCTCTTTCCCGATCTTTTCCAGCTTGGGAAACAGGACCTTCTCGAAGTGGTCTTTTGCAGATTGCCAAGGATGAGACATGGTTATAGCCTTATTATTTGTTACGAAATTAAGGTTATAGCCTTCGGATTCATTACTAGCACGCTCTCACAATCCCATCCATACAGATTACGTGGAAAGACCAGTCTCGTTGAACACTGTCCGCGCCAAGTTAGATGAACAGCATCAAACCCCTGCTCAATTAGAGGCTCCCAACGAGGAAATGTTAAGATTTCACACCCATAAGCGGTTTCCCATTGCAACTTATCGAGATCGGTCCGGCTATCAATTACAAAGATATTTCCAGAAAATGAAAGCTTAAAACTTTCCTTGCCAAGCATGTGTGGATTTGCAGATAGACACCATTCTCTCCATCCGTGTTCTGAATCGACCGGCGATGTCCACAGCCCGCCCCAAGGCTTAACGAACAGAACCGAGTCCATAACTGGTTTGAATTTTTCAGGATCGAATTTACTCGATCCATAATGAATTAGCTCCATCATGGGTTTATAGCCTTGAAGTGGTTGTAGCAATCAACTCCATCCGGGCAGACTTCGTATGCCACATTCCAAAGTTTAGATGTGTGAAAATCTGAGCCTGAGCCTTTAACAAGGAGTGAAGGAGTCAGGAATAGCCGCCCGTCTCGTTCCTCGTATTCCCACGGTTTTTCGTTGTCAGTCTCCATAATACGACCTTTCGGTTTGCATGGGATACAAACATACTGGTCGTCGGCTTTCAACCCTAGGTAATCGGGTCGAGTAGGATCGACTGATTTACTGAGAGCACACTTGCAAAATACGATGTCATCCATTACTCGGTTCTCCCCATGAAACCCTGATAACCATTTCGCTACCCAATCCGCGCTCTGCTGAGTAGCCCATTATTCTTAATTTATCTATCAATAAGCCAACTGCTAGTTTATGAACAACGCTTTTCGATTCTACACAATAGGTAGCTTTAAACCAACCGTTATCCGAACAACGAACGATTTCCTTTTCGATCTCTTTTAACTCGACCGGCACAATTTCCCGTTTTGCGTAAGCAATGTCTTTTTTGTTTTGACGAGCACTAGCAGCCGCATAGTAGGCGTCAAAAGCCTTATCCTTCAAAACTTGTCGAGCGCGGCGCTTTTGAAGTTCCTTAGCGGTCAATGTTTTCCCCTTCGTTGACTAGCAATGGATCAGGTTCCGAAGGAAGAAGACTTTGTAATAACTTTTCGTCTCCCTCAATTACAAATATAATAGGGCAAATCAGATTCCATTTTTTACGTGGAGCGGCTGTAACAAACCTAACGTTTTCGGACAGCAAAAATTCTCTCCCGTCAATCATTGCTTTTTCTGCGCCAACTAGAACCCCCTGCGCTTTTGGAAACGTCCGTATCAGCGCCCGAGCGATAGGGCAAGTTAAACAAATAGAACCATAATCTGATGAAACAGATTTATTGATGTCTTCGTGGGTAAGTTGGACTTGCATAAGTTATCTACCAAATTCTGTAAGCGTGAAAACCATCGGTTTTACGGCTCCCCAAAATGGACGAGCTAACAGAGTTACGTCCATAGCGTTTCTGGAAAGCTTATATTTCTTGCCTCCCATATCCACAAGCCACAGCCCAACATGAATTTCGTCAATGTGAGGAAACGTTCTTATTACAGCCTGAGCAATAGGACAACACCGAGAAATTTTCAGCACCAAATTCCTAGCTATGGTTGTCTCAGCGGCTTTGTCAATATCATCCTCTGTCAATTCAACAGTAAACCGTTGGGGTTCCTTCGTGTTGATCATTGGTTTGCAACGTGTCTTTACGTTCCCACAATAATGCTCAACCTCGATTGAGCCGGGGAGAGCCGCGATCCTCTGTTTACACTTGGGGCACCACCAAAATTCAGTGTTCATGAATCGTGAATGTGAAAGGTTTGATTTCGTTCCATTTAGGATGGAGTAACATTGTCACGCGCCTGACCTCTGGTGGCAGGTCTATCGTCCGGCTATTAAGCCAAAATACGGCAATCCCCACGATAACCTTGACGCCAAGCGTTCTTTCGAGAGCCTGAGCTATGGGGCAAATGTCGCTCACGTCCCTGATTGTATCTTGGACGTTTGCATAGGTTTGAATAGCCTTGTCAATATCTGCCTGAGTAAGTTCAATTTCCATAATTCAGTTTAGCCGCGCTCTTGCTAAGTAAACCGTAATGATTCCTTGTAGCCTTTTTGCTCGTTCCTTTTGAGTTAAAGGATCACGCACTCCTTTGGGTAAAAGCCCCGTGAAGAGATTCGGCGAGCGTTCCGTGAGTTGGCTCACGATTGCTTCGCAATCACGCATAGAGGGCGATGGGACTTTCCAGATGAAGCGTTTAGCCATCCCCGTAACACCCTCTCGTTAACTCGATCACGTCCAGCATGTGTTTGTGAGGCGCGGGGATCATCCCGTCTCGGTTCAATCGGTCGGTCAATTCGTTCTTTGTCATACCTTTACCGATCATTCCGTCAGTCATCGCGATCAACACGAATTCCTTATTTGACTCAGCCGGGGTAATCCAGCCGATTTTATATGTCCACTTCGCTTTCCACCCACACATAGGTTTCCTATCGGGGTTTGGTTTACAAACATAGCGTCCGCAGATGATGTCTTTTGGTTCCCAATGATATGTCACAGCAACCACATTATCGGAAGGTTTTAAAAAACAGTCAAGGACGAATTATATGGGCTTCCTTTTAGAATCAAAGACCTTTTTAACCATTGCCTGTGCCCATCCAGTGCTCCAACCTGTTTGAACACCCTGAGATTCAGAATAAGCAACACCACCAAGCGGTTCCCATCCTTGTTCGATTTTCTCATTCACCCGGTCGATCAAACCATCGAAATCTTCGTCTCTGATAATGGTATATGTCATGGTTCGCTCCATTCAATGTAAAGAGACCCATCGTCAGAATCAAACTCGACAATGAAACCTTTAGACCTGAATTCAGAAACAATCATCTCGACTTGTTCATCATTCAATTCACGCACATAGCAACCAAACTGATCAAAATCGGTTCCCATCGTCGCGCTATGACGAATTTGAGCATCAATGAGCCGGACGACTTCCGCCACGACATTCAACTTGTCTTGGCTGTAAAGAGCCGTTAGGGTGCGAGCTTCGTTAGCTGTCATTCCTCATCTACCTTTCCTGTTTCATACCATTCTCTCCAAAAAGATTTCCATTCCTTCAAACCGTCAATCCATGCCTTTTTATACGAAAGTTCGTTGTCCGATGCTATAGCTAAGTTCATAGTCATCCATAGACAAAAAAGAAACGGAAGCATTAGCCCGCGACCTAGCTTCGATTTTGCCATCCAGAAAATTTTTTCTTCCTTCATATCTCATCTTTTTCCAGATAGCCCTCGCACATAGCTAGAAGTTTACGAGCGCTTTTACATTGCGGTTGTCCAACGCAATATGTTCCGGCGATAGTTCTACAGAAACACGGCTGGTTAAATTGCTTGGGTGGTCCTAGCTCGATGAGCACCTGTTTGCATTTCTCGATGATCGCACGAGCCAGCTTGGGACGCTGTAATGCCGCTTCAACGTCTCGCTTTGTTATAATGTCGCGACTCATAAATGCCAGAGTTTTAAGACTATTCCAAAAGCTTGTGCTTTAACGTGAGCCTCGGCGTGCGCTACATTTACGACATCGTAAGTTGACCATTCGCCTTCTTGGTTTGTGGAAAACTGTAGATCACAGATAAGCTTAACGTATTGGCACATTTCATCATGAGACAAAACTTTCTCCGCTTCGTGCATAGCATCCAAGCTAGTGTCGTAGCTCAAAAATCCCACACTAAAATCGCCATTTCGTTCAAAATCTGCCTCGACCTCGCTAATGTGTCCCGGCGCCCACATATAGTTGACGAGTTTTCCTTTAGACGGTTTCCATCCACAGGCTTGATGAATTAGCTTACACTTTTCTTGGTTCGATTCTTTCATAGCCACACTCTTTTAAAAATCCCCGTCCTACAGATGATCCTAGCCACTGTATAACAGTTGCCGCCACCGCAGCGTCCCGATGCGTGAAATCGGCTGGCTTATTCGGCTCGTCGGAAAGCATATAGCGAAGTAGGCATGGAGAATGAGACATTTCTTTCTGCCACTTTTCTGACATTTCGCGCTCAAGTGGATTGTCAGCTTCTTTTGTTAAACGATAGCTGTGCAGTCCGATATGTGGTGTCGAGCGAGCCTTAGCTCCTTCCAATATTTGCGTTAACTGATACCAAATACGATCCTGCTTGCTGGAAAGGTTTACCCCTTTGGTTTCGGCGTAATGGATGAAGTCGGAAAGCGTATAAGCGCTTGCTAAGTTGCCTTCCTTAGCCATTCTCAAAGCTTCTTCGAGCGCCGCTGTTACTGGATCAAAACTCATGCTGTTTCCTCTTTGTCGTCGCTCGGTGGCGTATATTCCTTCTCAGGCACACCGTCCTGAAAAAGAGTCACAATCTCGTTAGCCGCCCGTCCATAGCCCAACCTGCTCTGCTCCACATATTCGTCGTAAGCTTCGACAGCTTCCTTGCGAGAATCGCTGGCATGAACAAGACCGATATTTCCAACTGTGACTTCGAAAAGCATTATCCTAGTTCCTGTAGTTCGAGTGTATGAACCTCAGCGTTGTCGAGTCCTCTGGTGCGTAGAATTCGGTCAGCCGCTTCGCTCATGGCTTCTTCCAATTCAGAATGAATTTCAGCAGCCGTTGCATCTGTGATGTTCTCGGACGTGATTGTGAGCCGGGCTATGCCTTCGAGTGTTCTCATAATTCCCTATCGTGTGCGACCGTGTGCCCCGTAGGAGCCTCAACCAGCGCTTGCGCCGCAGCAACGGCAAACTGAGCGCGCTGTTGCCATGTTCCTCGCTGCTCAGGACATAGCGCTGTGTGAATTTTGTCGATCTGTTCAAGTAGCCATTGAACATTGCGATCCATCTGAGCATTACCCCGTTCACTTCCAAACGGATCGTCATGCAAAGCGTCAGTTACTCTTCCTCGAAGAACAGTTGCATCTTGCACTCCACTTACGGTTATAGTATGTTCGTCGTCCAGAACCTTGTTCTGACCCTCCCATACCAACGAACCGTTCTCGTCGTGAAGACTGACTCTGACTTTCAGCTTCATGATTTAGCCTCGTGTCCGGGGAGCCACGTCCATCGGGCTAGGCTTATCCTTTTTGTCCTGTTCTTTCTCTTTTTCGGACATCGTTTTGATCGCCTTCCCTTTGAGGCGGCGAATGTCGAAATTTGCCGTGTGGATCGCCTCGCCGGTCTTTGACAGGCTTCCCTTGGCTTGAACGTTGACATGGACGCAACCGCTCAAATGGAGCATGATTGAAATAGCCGTGCCTTTGTAGCCGGACGCGAGGTCCTCCACTTCGGTTCCGAGAAGATCGAGGGGCAGGTCGGGTTCATCCACGATGTCACCACCTTTCAGTCGCGATTCGACCACCCAAAAACCATCGACCGGCTTACCGGTTTCCGGGTTGAGTCCTCGGGGTTGAAGATGGAGAGCGCGGGAGCCATCCATTTCGATTTGAAGGAGTGTTGCCATACCGGTAAGCCCGGTAGGAGTGTCGGTGACGATGGAGCCTAATTTGATCATGGAGTCGAGAATTGCCCCGTTTTAAACCGGAGTCAAGAGAATATTGCGCGAACGTCTTCCGCGAGCGCCGGATCACGAGTTATGAGACAAACTGGCGTTCGATGGGACATTTCGCGGACGTTCGCAAGGAAAGTCTCAAACTCGATCATCGTCAGGTTTTTCATCGGCTGGTCAAGATCGACATAGATTTGATCTTGGGCAGTCTGGAATCTATTTACGCCTTGCATTAGAGTGCATCCACCTTTCTTTCCCATAGCCAGTAGAAACCGACATTGGTTTCGATCTCGAATCCCTCGGGATATGCTTCCGCAAGAACGGCACGAGGTTCGACTTTTTTGAATCTTTCCCCGTATTTCCACTCCACGATCTGACAACCGTAATTATCCCCAAAGATTGCTTTTCCCGCCGTTTCCACGTTGGGGTAAATGAGAGGGATGAGTCTCGTTTCAGTATTCGTTGCCATACCTGAATTATGGGGCTATTTTAAAAAGTGATCAAGGGTTATTTTCTTCATCCGCTTCATAAAATGCTCGAACGGCTCATTATCGACCGTGTAGCCCACGATCAAAGCATCGTGGTCTTCATTCCTGCCGCCAATATCAGGCTTGGATCGAGCGTAATAAAGGCGTTCTGTGTAGCTCCAGCCTCGGCGTAGGATGATCGCGGTATAACTCATCTGATAGAACGGAACTGTTGACGGAATTTCGGCGCTCTCCCATTGACAAGTTTAAGTGTTAAAGGTTTAACCTTCAAAACAATAGTCCACCGTTTTTCACCGTCCGATCTTACTACCGCCAGATAATTTCCCTTTTTGACGACACAATTCGTCTCGATCTCTTCGGGCTTATCCTCAATGATCGCTGTGTAATTCATGGACGAGGACCCCAAATATCCTCAGCTTCGAAAGTAAATGGAAGTAGCGCCCGAGCCTCATCATACCTTTCAGCGTCGAAATGTCTGATGAAAACATTGAGTGTCTCTTCACTACGCAGCCAGTAAATATAGGTTGAACTCCCGTGAGGTCCGAAGTTCGCCTGAAACATTTCACAGCGAACGATGAGTTTACCTTGGTAATGATCGGAGACAGCTTTCTGTATTGGACAAAATCGTCCCACTTCATTCTGTTCGGGAGCCTCCAGCCGGGCGGCTATGGCTTCATTCAGATGCTTTTCTGTCACCTGTATAGTAATCATTGTAGTCTTTCATTGTCAATATCTGTCCATCCCGCAACCCAAAGGTTCTTCCTGTTTCATCTTCCCACAAACGATCACGTCTCATTACCGGGAGCCAGACACCTTTGTCGTAGGCAAGCATGTGGGTTGGCTTGAAATCCTTCTTAGGATAAGATATTTCGACATCAATTCTATATGGCTTTACATTATCAGCCTGACTATACCATACACCAAGTTCCGGCACAATACCTTCCATTGGATCACCCCAACAGTCCTTGCTGAAATAGTCAGTGATTCTTCGTTTGCAACGGTCAATGTCAAACTGAGAAGGTGTCCACGTATAACTCTTAATCACTTTTGTAGCAAAAGCTAGTAGCCGCGCCGCCTCAGCTACGCTATGGGCGCAAATATAGAAGTGATCGCCTCGACCTCCGGGTCCACCACCATTCCAGATTTTCAGTTTACGCGGCATGTTTTAAAAAGTCGGGATGGACGTATTCCTCGGGTTTCGAATAGAAGATCGGCGGCTCATTCTTACAGCAGAAAGGGAACAGCCCATAGTATTCCGTCTCCACCATCGAATGTTCCAAAAATCCCTGCCGGATTGGAATTCCATAGTAGCTATAACCCTTTATCCAAACTGGATCGACAATCTCGTTAGTCTTCTTGTCAAGACACCACGCGTGACTGGTTGGTATTACCGCCGTTGCGAAACCTTCAATATAGATAAACCTGTCAGGATCGCTCGCAGCCAGATGATAGGAAGACATATAACACGTCCCTAGTTTTTGGCGTTTAACCCCTTTCGGAAGCTTGCCGGGGGTTTCCCAATACTGTCCATAGGGATTGGTCGCCAGAAACAATTCGGGGCTAAAAACCATTTTGTTTTCTTTTGAGAACTTGGCGACTTGCCCCAAATAGTTGCCTGTCTCGCCGGGGAGCTTACGGATACGTTTCATTACTTTGTCACTTTTTGGATTGCCCAAACATCAACCCCTTCAAAAACCCGCTGACCGAGCCACCAGTTCTGACCTTTGAATTCCACAAATTTTTCATAGCCCGGCTGAGGGAGTTGCCCCTGACAGAGCACGGTAGCAAACTCCTTCGAGACTTGAGCCAAGCCCCGCTTTTCGTCCAAAGAGGTTGCGATTTCGATTTGCATACCCTCAATATATTTAAGTTTTAAAAAGTGGTCAACTACAAACCCCACCTTTTCCGGTGCTCTTTAATCCTTTTCTGTCTTTCCAAGGTGCGATCTTCGAGAACTTTCCACGCTTTAAGGTTTGATCTCGGAGGAATCTTCACCTTTTCGCCAGCGTCATACATATCCTTCCCACAGGTGGAACAGACCATGCCGCCGGTCCCTTTCTTAGACCTGCGACACGGAAAACAGACGAAGTTGAATCGCCTTGTTCCCCAAAACCAGTCAACAAGTAAAATCTTAGACATGCTCCCTCTTTTGCTCGTCTCGCCTCGCGTTGACCTGTTCCCTGAGCCGCCGCCAGCCCTTCCTATCGTTCCGTGGAGGGATTTCAGTGCGTTCGCCCATGCAGATCATTGGTTTGCCACAGGCGCAGCAGAACGCCTCCCTAGCCGCCTTCTTGGTCTTGCGGCAATGGAAGCAAACATAGTTCTGGCGGCGCATTCCGTCAAACCACGGAGCTATATGATTTCCGGCTAGTTCAATTTCTCGCGGCATAGTGTTCCTTTAGACGCTTCAAACACTCTTGGCAACAGACAGCATTGTGAGAACAACCACCCTCCCAATCCAAAATGCCAAGAGACTTGTCGATTGCCCACTTCTCTTCCGCACTCAGACTAAGGAAGTTAGCCGGGCGCTCGAATGATTTTTCAAACATTTCTCCTTCTGTCATAGCTCGATGTGAAGGTGGGGTGTTGGCAAACAAAGTGGAGCGTCATCCTTATAGCGCGCCACTAGCATAAACTCGCCGGAAACACCGTATCTCCACTTCCGTTTAAGGAATCCTCCTTTTAACGTTTCCTCGATTAAATCATGACGATCCGGGTAAGTCAGCGACATGGCGACTCGAATTTGAATACACTCGTGATAGCTCAATAAGCTATCGAACAAGTTTGATAGAAGTTCTGGTGTTAGGTCTTTCATGTTAGTCGAACTGTAAATGTATGATATACGCAGTCCATCCCGCAAGGAGCGCCGTAAGAAACACTCCCCAAATAGTCCACTCGGTCGGAGAGTGAAGATACAGGAGCACCAAACCATGCCCTGAGACGAAAAAGTTCTGCCACGACCAAGGGATATTAAAAACAAACGGATTGATTTTCAACGCCAGCGGCAGTTGTCCGAAATACAGCACGACAAAAAACACCCACGAAACCAAAAATCGGAGAGCGTTTTTCACTTCTCGGGTTCTCCTTCCACTTCCTTGATCGCCATTTCCACCGCAATCGGATCAATGCCCTTACGAACAAAATCGAACAGCGCCCTCGGCTCGATGCTATACATATCTTCGCCCACGCGAATATCTACCGAACAGTCGCAATTCAATCGGATAGTTCCGATCTTTTTCCCTTCGTCGTCCTTGAAATCGCCGGTCGAAAACGCCATATTCAGCCATCCGTTCGAGAACCGGGGCGAAAAAACGAGCTTGACGGGGAGTATTCCCGCAAGATCGAGTTTGGGCGGCGACTTGACTGATATTTTACTCATGCCACCCATTATTCAAAATTTTTAAAAGTTTGTCAATCCTTTAAATTGCGAAGCATTTCGATAGCCGCGCTCTTCTCGATTTCCCCGCTTTTCATACGGGCAAGAATGGAGTCCCGTTCGGTTTTAGCCTTGCTCCCCACGGTTAATTCGTAGCCGTATTTCTTCGTAATAAACGCCGCGACTTCCTCGGCATTCGGAACGTCCAAGGCTCGCTCTTTCGTTACCCAAAATGGAGAGACTCCATCATTGAAGAAGCCACCAAAATAGTCGCAGCCTTCGGCGTCACCTGTCGCTTTAGCGTTCTGTTGGATGATAGGCATTAGGCGAACATATACAGGGAATCTAAACCCTCGTTCAACATCACACCACAACGTAGCAGGTCTTTGACCTGTTCCTCGGTGATATACCCTTCAAGATCAGTAACCTCGAAGCCTAGATAGACTTCATCGTGCTCGGCGGCACTAATGATGGACGTAATGCCGGGAACGATCTTGTCTAGCATAATGAAGGCGTGAAGATCAGCCCGATTCGAATATCGCACGACTTCGGGTATGCGTTCGAAATGGTGATACTCGCTGTCGTGCTTTTGAAACATTTCGGAGACTGTCATAAATTCTGAACGAGGACCGTATTTCGAAACTCCTTAGCCCGTTTGTCACGAGGATATTTTCGTATCAGAGAAATCGCAGCAGATTCCCTGTGTGCGTCAGCAAGCAGAACCCGTAGCTGATTACCATCCCAATGGGCAGGGATTCGCCCACAGTCAATTTTGTTGCAAATCGTCCGGGCGATGTTGCGGCTCAACTGATTGACGAAGCTTTTTTGTTGTGTTTTTGTCATGGCACGCGGATGCTAATTTTGTAGTTGTTGCGGTCGTAGCCGTTAAAGTAGCCCTTCTTTTCGGAACTGAACCTTGCATACTCACGCTTGGGAGATTCAGCCCACTCAAAAAATGCGCCATCGTGTTTAATCCGGCTCTTAATCCGAGCGAGAATACCTTGTAATGGCACGTCAAAATAGATCATGCCTGAACGACAATCACCCTTTGGATAAACAAAAAGATTGAAACCTCCCCAATCATCCCAATCATCCACCCTCGCCTCACGAATTTCCGAGAGTGCTTCGATGTCCTTAGCCACTTGCCGGGCTAGATCAATTTGAGCTTGGGTCGTCATATTCCAAACTTATCAAAGTTTTAAAAAATAGTCAATGCGTTTGTCGGAAGCGTATCCGTTTTTGTCGGGCACTTTCGAAAGCCCAAAACAGGTTCTCGTGAAGCAGGATGAGCGCGCCATGCACCGGAATAAAACCTTCATAAAACAGATATAGCCCGCGCTTCCACGCCCTCAGTTCATCCTCATCCAACAGCGCCTCAAAATCAGCTTCGTTGTGGGTATTCTCCATAGCGCCGGGCTAGGCTTTTTCAGATAGTTTGCGGATGCCATGCCGAAGGAGTCTTGCACTTATGTCCGTTAGCGCAATGGTCGGGTTGTCCATAAGCCCTCCAAACTCCATCGCTAAATTTAGCCATGCCAAACTCATAATCTTTCGGATATTCTCCCCACATGACAGAAACGATTGAATCTTCCGGCACGTCCGCGTTGAGCGGCTTATAGCCCTCCGGGTAAAACACCCACGTCTTGTGTTTGCCAGCCTCAAAAAACTGTAAAAGTTCGTCATCATTGTCAAATCTACGATCCTCAAATAAACCAGAAATTCGATTTTTTGTCAACGCTAAAATCTTGTAGGTGCGGAGTTTATAGTGATCCCCATCCAAATCCCACTCCGTCACCATGTAATCCTCTTGGGAATCGTAAAAGACCGTCACATTCTGCGCGTGAAGCTCTTCCTCAATGCGCTGTGCTCGCGCTATGGAGCGATTGTAGCGATTTTCGTCGCAGTTTGGGTGTTTGGTATAGGGAACGGTCTTCATAGCGTTACACGGTCAGCTAGAGCCTCGGTAATCGTTCCCTCTTTCGACAGATGGTCCACAAAGTCCACGAAACTGACACGCACGTCAGTTGAGTAGTCGTTCTGGCGTTTGCGATACCGGCGCTCACTCAGAAATTCCGGGTGCGCGTCCCAAAAAGCTTCTCGGACATCATTGATTGTTTTCATTGTATTATCACAAGCCCCATTACAACCAGTTCCTCGAACCCATAGACCTTCTCCTTACCGCAGGCATGGCATTTGTATTTCCGAGCGTCAGGTTCAACACCATGCTGTTCGTTTCCACAGGCGAGACAAAATCCCATACTTCCTTCGTTGCATTCCCAAAGTTCAGCGTCAGTCATAACCGGGCGGAACTGGCTATCGCCGCCTTTGGTTTGGTAAGGTTGTGTTGTCATGCTCCCCTCCAAACAACAAAGGATGCATCAGTCAAGTCCCATCCGATAAAATGAATAGCCCCGACCTGAGTCACGAACTTCCGGTTCTTGCGTCTGCCGGTGATGGTGTCAATCCACTCGACTATGAAGTTGGTTTTCATTTGTCGCCTCGAAGGTTTGCTATTTCCTCTCGCGTTAGCCGGTATTTGTTTGGAAGAGCCAGAGCAACTAGGGTTTTGGTGCATTTGACAGCCTCTCCGACCTCGGGAAACTTCGGATTGGATTCAAGCGCTTTCCCCAATATGGTAAACAGTTCCAGCGCAGCGCGGAGTGCAACGTCTTTTTTGGAAGCTGATTTGGGCAGGTTCATATCTTTGGTGCTCGAAGAAGCAGTTCGTGAAGTGTCGTGATTTCGTTTGAGTCACTGATCAAACAGGTGTCTTCTGGCACGTTGAGTTTAACCTTCGTTCGTGCGCCGCCGCCGACAACTCCCGCTGAGGCTACATGAGCCGTGGAAGTTGATTCACGGATCAATCGGAAAAACGCCTCGCATTCCGAATGCCGCATTGTGAGAGTGCCTACGTTTGCGTGATTCATCCAAATCGTGACTTTCGAATGCACTCCAACCGACTCCCGGCGAACGCTGGTGATCGGTTTGGATAAAGCGTAGTAGTTTGTGCTCACAATGGAGACTTTATTATGTTTTTAAAAATGAGTCAATGTAAATGATCGCTTCCTTTTCGGGAGTGTATGCGCTCAGTTACAAACGAACCCGCTTGAGATATTTCTTGAAGTGTTTGAACAGAAAAATATGGGGAATTCCATCTGGATTACTCATGTGATTCAAACCGTAATTTAGGTTATCATCACAGAAACAGAAGAATACCGTCTCCATATTCTCAGAGAAAACAAATCGCACCATAGGAAAACCGTCTCCCATAAGAGTTAGCAACCGAAATTCAGGGTAATATTTCGCGCCGGGGATGCTTTGACTCTTCTTTGTAATGTAAGGAAGAGGATCGTTTAAGAGTGCTCGAAGTAATCTCGAATTCGGGTGATGGGGCAATTCGACTGGTGGCTCTTTTTTCATATTTCGTAGGACGTGATGATGTCCATTACCTCTGATTCCCGCGCTCCCATGATTTCACCAATCTTTTGTATTGCCAGTTCCACCTGATCAATCTTGCCGGATAGCAACTCCTGCTCGAATGGCAAAGGAGTAAGAAGATGGTTGAGCGCCCGTTGAGAAACCTCGGGTAATTCCCTCACTTTGCGCCGGAGCAAAATCATCCGGCTTGCCAGCCCACAGACACAAGCAGGTGCGTATTGCACGGTTTTAGGATTTAGATCGAAGCAACTCATGGAACTTTTCCGCCATCTCTTTGTCCACTGAGAAGAAAAACCCGCTGTAGTCAATCCAACCGAGTATCCGGGTGTTCTTCCCCTCCAACACTTCCGGTAACAAAGAAGGCTCGCATAACCTCACTTTGTCATACGCCAGACTAACGATACGGGAACTGACTTCCTCCCGGTCTTTTTTCAGGCAAAGGACATAGACAGTCTTCTTCTTAACCTCCAAGGGGAAAAGCACGAGTTTCTTAGCGTTATTGTTTAGGAAACTGAGCGGCTCACAGATTGCTCCAAACTCAAATTCGGCGCGTCCCATGTAATCAAAAGCAAAGACTTGAGACAGTGATTGCAGCGCTTCCTTATTCAAGCCACTTCCACCGCCTCCGAAACAGAACGGGTTCGGGTGATTCGTTGGTTTTTCCAAGCGTTGAATGAGATATGAATTTTCCATCAGTCCTTATTATTCAATCTTTTTAAAAACGAGTCAACGCTTAATTTCGAGAGCGCTTGCAATTTTTCCCAACAAGGGTCTTCGTTGTTCGGCTTACGGTCGCACTTCGGCAAAACACGACAGATAGCCCCGGACGATGTTCCATCCGGGACCATTTCAAGAATCTTGACGACTGTATCAAGAAGCCTGATTTGAAACAGTTGATCAGCCCCGGCACAATAGTCGATGTCACAGCAGCCCCAATTCGCCTTACCGCCTCGGATGCGAACACCGTAAATAACGGGAGATAGCCCGACCTCGTAGCTTCCGTCTTCCGATGCGAGCTTTAAGATCGCATAGTTTTCATCTGTTGGAACGTGGTGGAATTTCATACGGGGTCCTCGATCCTATAGCCGACTCGCGGCTTCATTGGTAAGTCAGCCCGGATGACAGTAGGCATCACGAAAACAAGTTTCTTCTCATTTTCTTCTCTTGGACCGACAGGTTGTAAACGAAGATGTCCAGACCTTACATGCGCCCAATTTAACTCCCACGACCGTTCGTCCGCATGTCCCGGCTGCTTATGATATTTTACGATGTCACGCGGCAGCTTGATCTCACGACCCACCACAAAGCCGTTTAAGCCGTCCTTACGGGCACTCTCGACCAGTTTCTCGATCAGTTCGATATTACCCTGCTCCCGCGCCTTGAGATATACGTCAATGTGCTTCCGTTTAATGTTGGGTGCCACGATCTCGTGCTGAGAAGTAAGGAAAAAGTTGGTTGCAATAACCAGCGAGATAACAGACATAATGAAATGTCTCTCTAATTGAGTAGCCGCCCGGCTCTCCATCTCTTTAAGATTGTTTTCCCGAATAAGGTCCAGTATTTTATGACTGGTTTCGACATAGGGCATCTCAACCACCGATTGTGAAATCGTAACACCGGGCTTCAATTCAAACTCACATTCATAGTAGAGTCCAAAATCGTTCTGTGTCCAACCGAAGTCGAGATACAGGTGAATATATCGTTCTTCAAAATGACACAAAATAGATTGTAATGTATAGCCCTGACACATATAAGTATTATGTTCGACCGGGAGCCTGATTTCGAAAGTCGGATAGCCCGCTTTCACGAACTTGGCGTCAATATCAACCTTTGTCTGACCGAGACAGGTAGCCATTGCCGGAAAGACCTTGACGTAAGGCTTGCCCCATTTGTAGAAATCGACCTGAGCCGCGACTCGGCGCTCCCATGTAGCTCGAAGAAAGCCTTCCTGAAGGTTCATCCCACGAAGCTTTTGGTAAAACTCCTGAATCGTGACGGCGCGATTCTCACGCCGTAGGCGACGAAAGGTTCGATAGTCATCTTGGAATTCGAAAAACGTCATGGTAATTCGAGATTTTTTATCCTCTCGGGTTCCATAAAAGATTCAAATCCGTGAGCAGAATTCACCTGTTTTTTTATTGCGTGCCACTTACTCCACTCATCATCCAACTTTGGATTTCCGATTGCCCGATATTGAAGGCTTCCACAAATCACGCTTAACAGCGATGAAAGGTCTTTCATCTGTTCGCTGGTTAAAGTAACGGTATGATCTTTCATTTAGCCACCGTGCGACATTAAATGCTTCTTCGGGCGTTTGATAAACCGCCCAAGTTCACGTTGGAGGCTATTTGTCGGTGGGATGATCCCCGCGTCAGCCCATGCCGTTCGCAGTTCGTCCCGCTCGCGGAGCATCCTTGGCGGAAGGTGAGAAAAATGGTAAACCCGTCCACGGGGGCTTTTCGAGAATCCCTTCCTTTCGGAAACGGGAAAAAACGACCGAACATGATGGGGTGAGAGAAAAGCCCTCTTTGTGGCTTCGGGAAGGTCTTCGAACTTCTCCGTCCAGCCACATGACCGGGCAAGCCTCTGCGCTCGGCGATTGCGTGCCATGATCCTTTCGTGTTTGTTCATTTCGACATTATCGCCACTTTTTAAAATAGACGCAAGTTTTTTCTCTTTCCCCGATCTCTCTCTAGGGTGTAAATCTTACAGTGAGCGACAACATCGAACAACTCAAATCTCTCTTTATGGAGACGGTGCAAGAGGAACATTCTCAGGCTTTGGAAGCCGCGTGCTGTCTGCTCTTCGGGCTAACCAACTTTGTCTCTGATTTCATTTACATCAAAGACACTGACGGCAAGTATCTCGTGACTAACGAAGCTCATAAAAACTTTCTCCATAAAGAGCCAACCGGTCTTACCGTTGCCGATCTTTTTCCCAAAGAACTAGCTGAACAATACGCAGCCGACGACAAATTAGCTATCAGAACCGATACTCCTATTATTCGCAAAGAAATACACCACAACAACCTAGTAGAACCCCGAGAAGTAGTCACTGTAAAAGTCCCGATTCATGATGTTAACAAGAAAATCACAGGACTATTCTGCCTAAGTTATCCCAATGAGCGCACAGATCGAAAAACTTAAAAAAGTGCTTGAATTAAACAAAGATAGCACAGAACATATCGCTACCAAGCTAATGATCTCCTTGTTTAGCACGGTAAGTGATCATATTTATATCAAGAGTGCGCCGGGTATTTTCTTGGTAAGTAATAGTGCTCACCACAAGTTTATGGGAGGCGAGATAGCCGGGCGAACTGTTTATGACTTTTTTCCTAGAGCTATAGCTCGGTCTTTTGAAATGGAAGACAAGCGAGTATTAGAAACCGACACTCCTTCGATCCTAACTGAAAGGCGTCCAGATAGAACGTTCAATATCTACGAAATGACCACCATTAGAATTCCTCTTCATGATGCTACTGGAACACCATGCGGATTACTAATATTTAGCGTGAACGTGACGCCAATAAGCGGTCCACTCGTTTCGAGTGATCCTCAAGTCTTTTGATAGCGTTGAAGACCCTATCGTTCGCTGTTTCGTAAAACAGCGTATTCTCACGAAGCGGTTCGCCAGATTTCAGCATTTCGGCTGACTTGTCCATGATCGACTGAAATCGTTTGCGACGGCTTTTTGAGCACCGAGTAAGTTCTGCTTCATGGAGATTAGCCGCGTGACATTCCGCTAGATAAGCTGCGATTTTCTTCCAATTATCCAACTCGTCAAGCAATCTGTTGTAATCAGCCGTTGCGCCCATTAGCTTCTTCCTCTCGATTACGTTTTACTAGGTCTTCCAGAATCGGCTGTATATCAACTCCGCTTAACGGTAATAGATCGATTTTCTTTCCAAACACCATCCAACCCCCATCAGATCGAACGCACAGATAGCCATTCTCGATACTAATTGTGCCCGGAACTTCTGGTAAGCTATTAGCCAGAGCGCGGCACTTCTCGATCAAGAAATTAGTTTCCTTCTCGTGATGAACCTGCAAAGCGTCGTAATCAGCCTGCAAGTTGCCGGTTGGTTCGAATCTTTTCACTTTTATCCAGTTATGCCCTTCGAGGCTCATAGAGTTTAGGGTAGAACTTTTTTAACTTTTGTAGGACAACCCCTCCATTGTCTGTGAAAATGATGATTCCCGGCATTTGTTTCTCGACACAGGCTTTTGCCTGATCGAACGCCTTCATAGGATAGCCTTCCTCGGCGTTTAACCGCCCCTTAACGGTGACTCTGGTGCCTTCGGGCGTTACACCCTTGACTGTGAAATTATACGTCGATAGAGCCATCTTGTATTTGAGGCGCGTATTCCTTGAGTCTTGCTTCCAATCCCTCGACTCCAATAGAGTGAATCATGTTTTCTACAAAGGCTTCTGTTTCACCCTTAGCTTCGGAAACGGTCCTGTCCATCTGTTCATTGAACATTGACTGAACAAAAGGCAAGTTAGCCCGGCAGTCTTGCTCGATGCTATAGATCAACCCGCGCAGTTCCTCACGCTCGGCTTTCAACAAAGATGATTTAGCAAGCAACTCCTTTGCCCGTTCAGAAAGCTTGGAGACGTTTGACATTACTTTCTTGACGCTCCGGTCAAATTCCTGCTCGAATTGCTGTCTTTTGGTTTCAGCCGGGCAGTCGGGAACACGACCTCCATCCTTAACCCACCGGATCGTAACAGGGACACCAACGCCTACATTAGCTGACGTAATAAGGTCGGCGAACTGAGTCGGACTCATTTCAATCTCGACCAGCCGATCTTTTGGCATGTAGGAATCGTAGTTCAGGTGCCGATGCAGTTCGGCAAGCGAGAGGGTTAGTCTCATAGAATTCCGATGTTTGATCGAGCTACCGAACAAATTCTGTCCGTGAGACGACGAAGCGCGGCTAAATGATAGTAGCCCGAAACTCGGATGGGTTGTTTTGTCGAGATCGTCCATGTTATTTTCTTACCAGAGTCTTCCAGCCTTCCGAGGGAGGACCATCTTGAGATACGCCATTGAGCCAGTCACAAGCTTGACGAGCGTTTTCCACTTCACCCGAAGTCCAATCCTCTTCGTCTTCCTTTTCGTCAATGTCGGTGTCGTCCATGTCGTTCTCAAGGACTTCGATTTGAGCCTCGATCCCGGCATGGTGATCGTCACCAAACTTGCTGAATTGAAGCACGGTCGGCTTCATTTCTCTCAGCTTGGCGATTTCCTCTTTGATTTGTTTTTGTGTTGGGCGGCTCATTGTTTATTCTCTTTATGTAGGTATTCGTCCAGTGCGGGAAAATCATCGAACGCCAGCACTTTTGCAAGTGAAACTTTCTCATAGCCACCCGACACCCTTCGGTAAGTGAACCAGTCCTCATACTTAATGTTCATGTCGAGAGCGTAAAGCTCATTATCTTGACGCAGATCGACATTGCGAAGCACATAACCCTCCGAGTGCCACATTGGAATGGTCGGCGACTCTCCGTAAGTGCCACCATTCTTTGCTTGGATTCGCCCGAAAAGAATCAAGCCGGGGAACTTATCACTAATGAACCCACGATCATAACGTAGTGGTTCACGTATATTATCTGTATCCTGCCGGTAGCGCGGGAAAGCTTGGAAGATAAAGGCTTTCTTGAATTTCATCTTACGCTCGCTTCACAGATTACGTGGAATGGGTCGATTGTGTTGACCGAGATCATGTAAGCTTTGCCGTCTTTCGGCTTCATCACGCTCCCGAATTGCATGATGACTTCGTATTCACTTGGGAGACGAGTCCAACACGATCCAACCGCGCATTTTATTACGTCTTTGATAAGGAGATTGCGGGTGCCTTCTTGAAGCTCGACCTTGAAGCCCGGTCGGACGCTTTTCAGGCGAAAGGAGACGATTTTTAGACCTTCGGTTGGGTGACTCATATTGAGAATTCGATACGATGGCTTGCGGGTTGAAAACGTTCCATTAACATTGTGATAATCGCAGCCGCTTCCACAACGCTTCCATCATGAACCCGGCATCCTGACTCGATATTTCCTTCGTTATCGGAAAGATCGAAAAAAACAGCGAATTGCCTGATTTCGAAGCGTAAAACGGTTTCCATTGAGTTTATTATTCCGTGCTTTTAAAAGTTCGTCAAGACTGATCTTTGATTGCCCGGTCGTAAGGCGACAAACACTCGTCTTCTGTCACGGTTTTCGAATAGGCAAAAACCTTTTCGGCTCTGGTCTGTGCTACTCCAAAGCATCGAGACTGTTCTGCCCATGAAAAACTCGTTACCGCGTCCTTGTAAGCTTGAGCAGCCAAACCTGAGAGGTAAACACGAGATATATTATCGGAAAAACCAGACTTTTCCCAAACCCACAGTTTACAATCCCCATCTATTCCTCCGTTCCATTGGACTCGGATCGAGGCGTAAGATGGAGCAAAGAAACGTGAGCCGCCGCCATACAACTCGATCAGATTAGGTTTGAAATTTCTTGGTGTAGGCGGTTCAGGTTCGAAAATGAACGCTGAAACCTTTTCGTTCCGAAGGAGCAGAACAAAATACACAGCCAAAACAAAAATAAAACAGTAGCCAATGAATGTAGTCATGTCGTTATCTTATTTATGTTTTAAAAAATAGTCAAGGTTTATCGAGGACACACGGATGGGGACCTTCCTCAATGAACCACTTGTTCGCCTTGACGAATTTCTCGGGGCAAGGGAACTGGTCCCAATAGCTCTTATTTAAGCCACAACGCGCACAGCAAGGCGATAAGCTGGCGTTGGCAGGGATATGCTCCCTTTTGCGCCAGAAACCCCAATTTCGGGTTTGGCGACCAAAGAGGACGAGAGTCCAGCAGCCGCCCTTGTCAACCTCGACAGTGTGTTTGTAGGTAGCCGGGCGGAATCTGATCATGCCCGGCGTCATCCGTTCTCTACCGTTTGGGTTGACATCGGTATAGCCACCCCATAGCACAAGAATGATCATCCATGAAGGATGGTCGTGGAACGCTCGCGGCTCATCGCCAAAAATCCAGTGATGCAGCCTTAGTGAATAAACCAGTGTTATTGCCCACCTGATTAGGTATGGACATTCAAGCTTACCAAGCTTCTCATTCCAAGTTACGAATCGCATAGAAAGTAGTCCGGGGCTAGGGCTTCTGCTTCCTCTTTTGTGATTTCCTTGTAGAAACCAAGCGTTGTTGCCGCCACGCAATCCAACAGATCGCGAGCTATCAAACTGGCGCGATCAGGAAAAATTAGCTTGGCAACTCCAATCGGAGGGGCATCAATAAAGAGCGCGCCCTTCGACTTATTGATGAACCCTTCAATGGAAACAAAATATCTGTTCATAGCGCGGCGACCGCCCTTTCGAGTTGCCGAATAGCATACTGCAACTCCCACTTAACTTCGTCCTCGGAGTCGTTCCTTCGCACCACGTCACCGATATAGCGACTGAGGTTGTCGGTTTCCTCGTCGGGATCAAGAAGATGTTTGATCGGTTTGCCGTCTTGCGATTCAGCGATCTTTTTGAGGGTCTGTTCTTTATTCATATTAGGTTATCAATTGTCCGAAAAATCTGCTCAAACGTTCCCGCACTTCCTTTAAGCCATAGAACGTATGGCAGCAAAACCAATCCGGGTAAGCAGTAGCCAATCCGAAATTTTCCTTTTTAATTCTTTTTCCCTTGAAGAAAGAAGGGGTGTTTTTTCTCACCCATTCTAAAGATGCCCTTCCATCGGGATTGTTCAACTCAAAAATCACCGAATCTTTTTCGACGTTTTCCAGACTGATAAGTTTTAGTTTTCTCACTTCACTCATCTTAAATAAGTTTTAAAAAATCGTCAACCACAATTTTTTCGAAATAGCGCCGCCAGTTCTTCTCTCCTGTCGGCGACGATCTCAGATAGCCAAAGCCATGCGGCGTGAGCAAACCCATCTTCGCACCATTTTGGAAATGGTTTATCGTGATGGAAGCGAAAGACCTCAGCCAACTGACTCACTGAATTTCGACTCTCAGGTGCCGGAATCCACTGCCGGGCGGCGAGATCAAATTTATCTATTTGAGAGTGCATTCCGATCTCGTAATCTCAAGCTTGAAATAAGGAGACTCAAAGGTATCCCCAAGCTTGGGCATTCTCATCATGTTCATTTCAGCGAGAACCTGTTCAAGAGCCGTGCGAGCCGCCGAACAGTTGGTTGATTCGATTTTCAACTCGAATTTTATAGGAAGCTTGTCCATGCTATTTGATAGGAGTAAGCTTTGCGAAGCCCTCTCCGAACTTGCTGAGAAAGACCTTCTTGCAATCCTCACATAGACTCATCGAACCTCTTTGTCCATCAGCGCCCGGCTTGATCTCCTTGGCGATTACCACAGGCTTGTTTTTGCAACGGACGTGCCCCGGCACGCCACCCAAAGTCATAAACGAGTGACCATTGGGCTTCTCAGCTTGGCACTGCTTACGGTCAGCGGGGATAAGCTTGGGGGGGAAATCTTTAACGATCTGTTTTCTAACAAGATCGTCTTTCGCCACTTCCTCGGGAGTGAGGCGGCGGTTGCGGATGATGCGTTTCATAAAGTGGATAGGCAGGGTATCTCACCCCAATCTTCCAGACTCCTACTCGAACCCCGCTTTCCGGCGCGTTGGCTCTTTCAGTGTTTGTCTATTCTTATTTGTTTTGAACTACCTACCCATAAAGTTTACGCGGGAAGGGAGTCGAACCCCTAACCTCCAGCATGTTGATTTCGAGAGGTATCCCCCTCTAGTCTGCTGCCCTCCGTCTTAGTTCCGCTCACTTCGAGATTTCATTCCATACTCAATGTTTCAGGTTTGCAACCCCTACGCACCTTTCTTTGTTACTTTCTCTCGGCTCGCTTTCCTATTTCGTCAGGAGGATTATTAGTCCCGTGCTCTACCATTGAGCTACCCGCGTGATTAAGAGTATCGCCTGCTTTTAATTCTGGAGCAAGCTTTTTGTTGAAAAGAATTTCGCTTTTCGCTCCGGTGCCTTGACCCTCGATTACAACCCTGTCACCAGTGAACCGGATGATGGCAACGTTGGGAAACTGCTTTTGAATTGTCTTGAGTGCCCGAACAAGATTGTTCATGCAGGTAGCCCAAGGTGCCTGTAAAGATAACGCTTGACGCAAGCCTCGATCTGACGCCGGGCAACTCCTAGCATCCAATCGTTAGGTGGATCGCCATACTTGAAGGCTGACGCCTTCGCCACCTGACTTGCACCGAACTCTTCAAGCGCGTGCGCCAGCAGACTCGGAACATAATAACGAGTCTTGATGTGTTGCAGCAAATGATCCTTATCCCCAATCGCCTCTCCCCAAGGTTTTTTGTCGCCTGTTATTAACGCGCAAAACCAGCAATCACCACCGCTAGGTCGATCAACCGGAATCGCCTTGGCAAACCCCTTGGCATATTCCCGAATCTCCTTGCGAAGCTTTTCGACTGCTTTTGGATTGAAGCCCTTGACGGAACTTTCGATAACATACTTTCGATCTTTAATAACAAGCTTGTCACCGTCATGGAAATATTCTCGATCCCCCGTTCCGCCATGCTTATACCAATACCAAAGTCCTTTATCCTGACCAATACCAAAACCAATCGGAAGAAACTCATTAAGTCGCGCTTTTGTTGTTACTGTCTGCCAGCCTCCCGATGAAACAGTGATCGTGTCACCACGCTCGATTGTAATAATGTCAGTGTTGTGAAGCCTCACGGCAATCTTATCGCCCCGGCGCTCAAGATAGGTGTTGTTTCCGATCTTGCGGGAATTCTTGCAGCGCCCTTGAAGTTGGGAGTCGAATCGCTCAAAACTCACGCTCCGAGTATTTGTCGGACCGTAAGGTTGAACTGCAAATCCTGTTGCTGGCATATCAATATCGTATGAGCCTTTTAACTTTTGGGCAAGAACTTTTTAAAGAGCGCCGGTTTGTCCAGAGCAAGGTGCTTCAACTTTGCCCCGAGATCGGTCAGCGCCTTGTAGTAGTCTGCGCTCAGGTGATCGCCCGAATATTCGTGTCCGAATTCGTGGATGATTAAGGAATCAACATCAATGGTGATTCCCCTTTCAAACCATTCTTTGCCAAGCCTCAGCTTGTTGAAGGTCAGGCATTGACCACCGTAGCTCGCGGCTCCCGAGTGATGCGTTGTAGAGCAATACTTGACTTCGACCTCTTTGTTCATCAGGTGTCTGCCAAGCAGCTTCGCGTATTCAGCGATCAGCTTCATCCCATCGGTCCACTTTTCGAAAGGAATCCAATCCGTAAACGTCTCGGCATTCGGATCATCCTCTCCATCCCACGCTTTGTGAGAAGGCGTTACCTTGCCAGCCGGTTGTAGAGCCTCGGCGTTCCGCACGTTCTCCCATGCCTGCTTGCTCAACGAAGCCCCGTGAACGACCGTGTAGCCCTCGCTAACGGCAATCTTATTAGCCTCCGGGTCACTCGGATCGTAAGCAACACGCTTTAATCCAAAACGACCATCAAGAAAGGCGTTGATAGTTTCCGGTTTCGCATCGGGAGACTGAATTGCCTCGCCTGCCCAATTCTCACGAAAATCATCAGGTGCCAGCGTGTCACAGACTACGTTTAGGACAGCAACCCGAACCGACTTTAAGAAACTCGGCGGAACATTTTCTCGGTCAATCGTGAGAGGGACTTTTTGTAAGATGTTGTAATGATACTTATCACCGGTAGTGACAATGGGAATACCAAGTTCATAGATAGCAGCTTCCTCACCATCCCTCACAGGATAGACCTCAATGGCAGTCTCACGCGTCGTTCTGCGAAGAATGCCTTCTTCGTCTCCGATTTCCGTTGCAAGCTTCGCCGGAATTCTCTCAATCGGCGTGCGACTTTCCAGCCGTTCACCATTGAAAGTCGTAATACGATCAGCCGGGGCTAGGAGAGTTTTGACAGCCGCCGAAACCTGCACGACCTCATCGGCAGTCATTTTGATATGAGCCTCGAAAACGCTACCGGAAGCGGTCGTGGTTTTGCCGGAGCGCTTACGTTCGCCACTCGGACGGAAGTAAACCGCACCGGTCGTCGTCACGATGCTCGCTTCACTGCAAAGAGCCAAGACCAGCTTCTCTCCGAGATTGAAACGACCCCGCTTTTCGGCGTCCGATTTCTTGCCGGACTCGGCAAATAAAGTGAAAGCATGAGCCAAGTCCTCAAAACCGGTCGGCGCATCATCCACGACCTGCAAAAACGCCTCCCGCGTGCCGGGCTTTTTGTAGAGCCGGACGGAGACTTTCGTCACGCCTCGCTCATCCCATGCGTTCTGAATCAGTTCGAATAAAACGAACTGTTTCCCTTTGCGCTCCAGTAATTTCGCCAGACCTGATTTGTCGATGTCAAACCATTTGTTCATGCTCCATTTTTAAATGTTTTTTAAAGTAGAGTCAATAGAAATCTTTCGGAGGCGGCGAATAAGGGAATCGAATCCCATACAGCAGGACTTGAATTTCTTGCCCGAACCGCAGACACAAGGATCGTTTCGACCAACGTCCCGATTCTCCTTCATTGGGAACCAAGGAACATTTACGTCTTTGCTAAACTTTTCGTAACCCTTACCTTCCCAAGTGATATGCCAGATCGGACGAAGCTCTTTGATTACGCGACCGAGAGTCGCGGCTTCCTCTGGAAACAATTCTTCAAACGGTATTGGAGGTTCTTCATCCATAAAAGGTTAGGCACGGGCAGTTCTTTTGGATACTACCCGTGCCATTGCACTTGGGAACTTGCTGACCCGTGTCCCAAAGCGAACAAGGTGGTAAGTGTCGAACAACCTTGTCCTTTAGCCTCCCGGTTTCTCGGTTATTACCTTACCCGGCGAGATTCGTAAATTGTATTTGTAGTCCAGCACAGCTTTCAACTCAGTGATCATTACACTGATCTGTTTTGCGCGTGCTCTTATTTGAAGTAATTGGTCCCGGCTCTTGTTAGGCTTGCGTGATTCCCTCCGAAGCTTGATCAAGTTCTCTTCCCACTTGACCAAATAATTAAATAGCGCCGGGCGACAGTCCTCAACGGGATTCGGGAGTATGTTACCAACGTTGATCTGCCCGCCTATTCGTTTCGCAGCACTTCCTATGAGGTTCTTGCTTATAGCCCCGTGAGCATGAATGCATGATAGCAAACAACCGCAGATATTCTTTTGTAATTGCCTAGAGGTCATTTTGAGATAGGTCGCTTTTTACCAAAGCGTAATAAAGAGCCTTCCTACATAGCGCTGGATCACCAGCAGACCTAACAATTCCTCGCCCTCCCACATAATGCCAATCCATAGGAATGCCAGAGTCTTCAACGGCGGTTCGAACAACAGCCTCAATAACCGGAGTCCGTCCTGTCAAGATCGCCACCCCCGGCTGGCTGTAGAGCTTGGCATCGCACTTACTGTTTCGTGCCGCCTCGCTAAACTTTGCCCACAATTTGCTTAGGTTCGAGATCATAAGCGGCTTCAACAAACACAGCTAAGTATCGTTCGGCATCGGCTTTGCTGTAAGAGTGAATAAGATAGCCGTTCTCTGTTTGCTGTTTTGTCACATCATCGTCTTTGAAAGAGTCTTTAAAATCCTTCTCTAGCCCGACGATTTCAATGCTGTCCACCCTCTTGCGTCGTCCGATGATCAGCTTGATTCCGATAGGATGCCGGTCGTCATCATGACTGAGTAGCTCGACTTCATACCACGGGGTATTCCAAGCACCGCCATATTGGTTAGGTATCTCGGTTATCTTGAAAGGGAAGTTTTGTTTCAGAATTTCCCTAACTTTATTAAGCCGGTCGAGCCATTCCCCACGTTGAACAAGAGCAAGGTGTCCCAAGTAACAGGTTTTATGAACAAAGAGATCACTCTCGCGATCCACTTGAAACTGGTTTTGAAGAGAAGCTGTTGTATTCTCCCATCCGCACTGACAAATTTTGCAAGCCTTGTCTCGAACGTCCCTGATGAAAGTGTATGTCTCATGATCCCCGTCTTTATAACAGGTCATCAACTGATTAAACTGGTCATATCCCGTCAACCCGTCAGGAACGATTGTCCTGATAATCGGGCTTCGATCAGCAAAAGTTGTTATACCGGGCATTGATATAGAAATCATTTTCTATGAGCATCTTCTATGTTTTTTACATTCCATGCAACAGAAAACTTTCCATCCTCGATTATTCCGTAGTGCATTGAGTAAGTATCGAGACAATGTGTCTCTCCACTTCCCTCCTGTTTCACGCGGGGTTCGTAATCGAAAGTATGCCCAACGACCTGCTTCAAATCCTGATCCGGCTGGTGATCCCGAAAGTCCTGCCACGTAATGCCCCCTACAAGGTCGTAGCCCCCTCGGGTGCCAGTTCTACCCAACCAAGGGCTGAAACCCCCGCTAGAGACGATTTTAAGCGCTTTGGCGACCTGTTCCTTGAGGTTGCCCCATCCGTGAATCGGATGAGCGAACCGAGTATCGACCCCGGCATGGCTCAAAACCCACCCTTGAGTCTCATAGAAAAGAACTAACCGCGCCCATTCTCGGGGTCTCATCACTTCCTTAACCGCCTCACTCTTTTCCCTTGTCCAGCCATCACAAGCCACCCACGGGTTAGAGGGAAAGGCGTAAGCCATGTCATGATTCCCGAAACAGTGAATCCTCTTTGGCTGGTGAACTGAAAAACGCAGCCATTCAGCCGTCTCCCGTGCTCTGGCAGGACCATCATTCGGCGAATCGAAATAGTCACCCAAAAAACACACTTCATCATGGGGAACGTGCTTTAAGAAATGCTCGATCCAGCGAGTGCGGTTGTGAATGTCCGAAATAACAAGTGTTCTCATTATGATAAATTTAAAAAAGACGGGGCGCGGTTTTGAACCCGCGCCCCGTGAACACCGCACTCGTGCGGTCTGTTCGGTTCATCACTCCGAGCAGACCTCAAGATACGTCAATTTTGAAAATCAGTCAACTGGAATCGCACCAAGCTTATCCAGTTCCTTGCAAGGGTCGCAAATTGTCAACGGCTTTTTCGTGTAAAGCTCTGGCAGCGTTTCGGTCGGCACACCACAATATTTACAATAGAAATACATTGGAGCGCCAGCGGGAAGTTTAGCGTTGTTTATGTGCCCACTCACCGGGTTCGCGGCTTTGCGGACACGAAAATTTTCCTGAGCGATTTGGACTTCTTCCCGTGTCATCGAAACTCCCTCAATCCGCAAATTACGACCGTGCCGACGATGAAATCGACGGGGCTTTTGTAAATGTCGGTTGCCTTTTCGTTAAACGGAGAGTTTTTGCATTTCCCCTCTTCGTCTATAACCATCCATTTTTCCTTCTTGTTCACCTTGACGCGAAGACGCTCCACGATGTCCGTGCCGATGATCTTGTAAAGCTCTTCCAAAGTGAAGCTCTTGCCATTGCGCGGGGCTACTTCTTCGGTTGTGCCATCAGGTTTGATAACTTGTGCCATAATTTAAAACTATAAAATGTTTTTATTTTCCTGTCAACGTCTTTCGACGGTGGCGTTCTTGGCAAGCGAACTCTTCGTCCTCTTTCCAAAACATATCATCCCTCCCTTTAGGGCATGGGCGACAGGTGCATCGCGGATCGTCGCCGTGCTGAATTGGTTTCTCTCGTTGTGGTTTCATTCCTTAAAAGCTTTTCAATTGTCCGTCAAAGTCTTTCTCGCGTTTCTTTAAAATCAACCTTACCCCATTCTCAAAAAACAGGTAGCCATCTACAACACCATGACCACAACACGCGAATTTCACGCCGGGGAGCACTCCCAAACATGGATCGACAAAATCCAACGGACCCTCTCCACGGTATTCGGTAAACTTTAACTTACAAAACAAACAAGGGAGGGGTTTTTTGAGCACTTTATTGTTACCTAAGTGTCGAAAACATGGTGAACCTTTATCAGTGCTAAAATAGACTTCACGTCCACAAACGATAGTTTTCCGCGAGCGCTTCGGAAGCGCTAAAAACTTCTCGTCGTCCCAAACGTAAGTGTCACTTGGCATCTTGCCTCTTCCTAAAGCAATCAAGACACTCGTCCTTCTTCTGACCGTCATAGAGAACGATTACAACATTACCACATTTACACTTTAGCGCCTCATCTATTTTACGCTGGCACTCTCTATCTTCGTGTTGCTTCAACGCTATAGCGTCAGAAATTAAAAGCGAAGTAAATCTCTTGAGCGCGCCCGCCTTTTCATCACGACCAAGCACTATCAATTCATCATTCTCAAAACAGACAGCTATAAATTCCACGTCGCCATGCTCACGCCCCCAAAAATTTCCTTCCCACTTGAGAATAGCCACTTCGTTCCGAGGGATAAGCTTCCCTACTCGGTAAAAGAATGTCTGACCATCAATATCGAGTCCCTCTCCGTGTCCTTGGATACCGGGGCTATTGGGAACTGGTGGGATTTTGATCATCAATCATCAATCCTTTCAACTTGGTAAACCAGTCGATTCCCGACTCATAGGAAAAGAACTCCTTTGTTTCGATGCAGTAAGCCATAAGCGCGTGCCCATGAGCCGCGCCGCAATCTAGCCCGATAGAGTTGTGTCGGATGCGTGGCAGTCTGTCGTCAGTTACGAAGTGCCCATACAAAATCAGATAGTCACCCGTATATTGATCCCACCAGTAAACCTTGCCATCTCCCTCAGTCGGGATAGGGATGGGTTCGAGAAACGATCCATAGGTATTGGCGCTCTCGTTTTCCTTGAGAGGATGACTTGGGATAATGCCACCGTGAGTCACGATCACGTTCTTATCCTCCAGTAAAAGAAGCCGAGGCAGCTTGTTAATGAAACTAATCAGGTCAGTTGGTGTCACTCCATTGCTTTCCAACTCAGCGAGACAATAGTAGTAATGAGTAGGGAGAGTCTTGCGTTTGCCAATGAGATACTGAACCATTTTTTGCTCATGGTTTCCGAGTATGCACTGAATGTCATACTTTTTGATAAGTTCCCATACGAGACTCGCATACATGCCCCGGTCAAACATATCGCCCACAGCATAGACCTTATCCACTCCAATACGAACCTGCATCTTCTGTTCGAGAAGATTTTGCAGTTCAACACCGCAGCCGTGAACATCGGCGATAACAAAGGTGCGAGGATTCATTATAGTTTTTGAGTAAACGGTGGTGTCGCCGGAGGGACACGTTGATAGTCCTTAAACTCGATATACTGAGGCGATGGATGACAAGTTCGAATTGTCACAGGCTTTTCATCGTCACTATAGAGAAAATGGATCGCAGCATTTCTATCGCCAATCGCGTATCCGTTCTCCCGCCAAATGACAACAGCGAATTCTCCTAGGTATAGGAAGACATCTTCGAGTTGCAAGTCAATGATTTCGCTCAGCTTCATATACCAGTTCGATCAAGCAGGGTGGTCGGTAAGATCGGTAAACCTCGCGTTGCCACTGGACACGCTCCAATCGCTCGATTTGAATGGCATAGTAGAGAACCATTGGGCTAAACCTTTCGGCTCGGAAAAAGGACAAAAGAAATTGTAGCCCGGCGATCAGGTCTTCAATCTCACTATCAGTAAGTGATTCTCCCGCGTCAAACTTCTGCGAAAGAGCGTGAACTTGTTCTCCAGTTAGTTTCATATAGCCTCCGTTTCTCCACAGTCGGATTCAAAGCAAAGGGCACTCGATAGTTTATTCGATCCGTCTGACAACAGGCAGATTTCGCTATGTTTAGCGTATTCCCCATCGCTGCCGATGTGACCCCAATCAACACGATATACAGGCATCTTTTCTTCCGATTCAATGCTAACGATTTTGCCAGTGTTGCCCGGTCGGGTTGAAAGCGGTTCAAGAGCCTCGACCTCTTGTCCGACTTTATAAGGTTCTCCGATAATAAGTCCGCTCGGGTGATATTGAAAAATGATGTTGTTCAACTTACCGATGCCTTCGAGGGTATGGACTCCCCTCGACGGATAGTGGCATTTTCCGCAGAAACCCTCACCATGAGTTATGTCCCATTGGAAAGTTGCCATGAGAGATTCGATAGGGTTTGTCCCGGTAAGCGTTTCGCCGCAGCAGATGCATTTTCGATTGGACGGTCCCGCGAAGTGATGCAGATACTCAGCTAGCTTGGCTATTTGAGCCGAGGCTATTTCGACATCGGCTCCCTGCTTCACCACAACGTCCAAATCCCTCACTTCCAAGTGAGGCAGGCGTTGGGCTTTTAGCTTTTCAAGTCGCTGACGGGTTAACTTCACGGGAATTCAGTAAGTGTTTCAGCCAGTTGTCGATCCATCAAAAGCCACTGTATCCGACGACCACTGTCATCGCTTTTGAAGAAATCGAATTCGTTCTTATCGTAGGCGAATCCAACCGCAGTGAACGCCGGATTTTCAACCGCACAAATCGCAGCTTTGCCGGGAGGAATCGCATCAAAGCTCTCGGGAGCCATTGGTAAAACCTCGGCGTCACCAGCCGCAACAAGTTGAGCCACTTTGGTTTTTAGTCCGAGAAGTGAGCCTGTGGAAGTGTAGTTTAGGTAATATCCCATACGTCCGATTAGACCTCCCTTTTATTTAAAAGGCAAGCACGATTTTTCTGAGCCTCGGCTATCGCTCGCGTCTCTTTCGCCAAGTCAGGGTAGTTCCGCAAATCATATTCAGTTGCCAGAAGTTCGAGCGCCCGTGTTGCGTTCTCGATGCAGACCGGGATTTCGAATCGCGGACTATAAGGGTTTGCCATGATGCTTTCAATCGTTCCTTCCGGCATATCCTTTAAGGTCTGCACGAACTGTTGAAGTAAGCGAAAGCTATGAGGCAGGCTCCAGTCTCCCGGCGTGCCAACAGCATCAACATACTTTCGTAATTCGAGAGCCGCAGAAACAGCCGCCTTGTGAGTTTGAGCCATCCATCCGTCATGCTTCTCGGGAGGCATATACCGAATCACAGGAGAGATTAAATAAAAGGCATCAATAAAATCGTGTGATTCTTCCCATCTCGACCTGTGAGTCAAAATTGAACTCCTATGTTCAGCCGGTGTTCTTCGTCCAAAAAGAGGGTGAATGCTAGTAACCCTATCAGTATATTTCAGAAGAGCTTCGGTGCTGACCGATTGGACTGAGCAAACATTGATCAAATGTCTGTTGGCAAAATTACGTCCCAACTCTTCATAAGCGCTGATAGGGACAGCTAGTATGACGTTCTGAGAATCTTCAATAACCTCGAAATGAGGCGGCAGTAGTTCTCGTAAGAAAGAACCGAAGGAGCCGTTACCTATGATTTGAACCTTCATGCTGCTTTTCGAACCTCGCCGCAACGGACGCAAACATCGCAAACATAAATTTGCGGACGGGAATCGTTTAAGAGACTCCGAACTTCGTCATAATCAGGATAACTGCCCATATTTTGAATGAGTTTTTCGAGATCGTCCATAGATAAAGCTGGCGCACAGGTATTGTGGCGCGGCTCGAAACGATGATTGGTTTGTCCGCAAACGTGTGCTGAAAATAATCCCATGCTCGGAGTGTGAGCGGCTTTTAATTCTTTGTCAACTCATTTGGCATCAATTTTGTGCGCTTCCAGTGCTGGTTGGTCTGGACGTGTTCGGCACGGACAAATTTGCCCACGCTTTTTCGAAACGCGGCATACGAAAACGAGTCGGCGAGACGAACGACATAACCTTCCAACTCATTCCCGTTAAGGCACGGGTGATAGAGTTGTTTAACAAAGTTTTCATCCCACGGTCCTCGGTAAAGAACTGGAACGGTTTTTATATCAAGTAAGTTCGCCCACTCGACCGTATCATCCCAACTTAGGCATTCATTCTTGGCGTTCCAAATTGAGAACAAATAAAAGTAACTCTCTAGCCCGCGATAGTAGATCGAATGCTTGGCATAACAGTTCTCCCCGCAGATACGGAAATTTTCCGGCAATTCGAAAAGTTTCCCGGCTAGGAACTTCCTGATCCATGCCTGAGATTCGTGACGTTCTCCGTCAATGGATCGAGCATGTATGTAACCATCCCAATAACCAGTGGTATTCTCTCCGTCCATCTTAGCTGTTACGACCACTTCCTTGCCCTCGAAAATCGAACAGTCGGGGAGAGTCTTATCATCCTCAGTTCTACCCGGCGAATAAGGAAGGTGATAGGTGCGAGGATACTTCACATACTTTTGGAAGAAACTTAAAACCCCTCCCGCTTCGAGAACTTTCTGAACTGACTCGTCATAGAAAAGCTCGCCTTTGATCCTAGTTCCGTTCGGGTTAACAATATTTCCCCACTTATCGTATTCGTAGTCGGCATAAAGATGGTCCGGGAGGATGACGGTCGCAATACCCGCATCACAACGTAATTCATCGGTCGAGAGCCGTGTCTTCTCAGCTAGTAAATGGCACCCCTCGCACAATGAAACTCCATTATCAAGATAGTAGCCTCCATCATCGAATAAACGGCGCTCCATAATATGATGGGCATCCTTAGCCGGGCGAGCACATTTCACGCATAGGTGATTATCCCTATCGAAAACGGCAAGCCGGAAGGTCTCTCTGTCAAGTAATTGCGTTGATAAACTAGACATTACGTGAAAATAAATTCTCCAAATTTCGCAAACAAAACCTCCAGCCTATGCTGGTCAAAAGTTGTCATCCCAAATCCAGCGCACATTTTCCGATGAGCCGGACAAACAGATACGAGCCGATTCTCATCAGCGAGCACGTAGTCGTGATCGATCAGATTGTGACACCGGCTAACCGAACATAAATTAGAGAAGCGCCCGATCCTAAGATGAACAGGGAATTTCCGATTACTAAGCTGCCTGACGCTCTCGTAGCCGTTTCCGTCCTCACGCGCAGAATCCCCGACGCAGACCTTGCCGCTGTCATAGCGGACACGGCTGAACAGGGGGGGATACCAAATGCCGACTTTCAAAAGTTGGCATTGGCTGTTCAACGCTTCAAACGCGAACTTGATGAAATCCACGGTAATCTCAGACAAAGCGAAGAAAAGGGTTGAGGGCGCAACGGCTCTTGCTCTGAAACATTTTCGGCAGGCTCAAGACTCTCCCGACCCACAACTTCTTCTTCGGCTATCGGTAAGTCTTTTGATGGATGCCGCGCTAACCATAACCAACGCGCTCAAATGAAGATCAAGATTATTTCCGCTTACACGGATAATCTTGCTTGCTTCGGTGATATTTCAGCGATCAGGATTCAGGAGTATGCCGAACGATACGGTTACAACTACGAGATTTACCGTGAAGGGTTTGACAGGTCGCGGCACCCGGCATGGAGCAAGCTAATCTTTCTCAGCGAGGTTATTCGGAGCGGGAAATATGATTACGTGATGTGGATAGATGCTGATGCGAT